>Ga0209690_1001206_pt1 | contig 14387 bp, 17 predicted proteins | sample GraSoiAngelo_150_FD_186164 | JGI IMG/M metagenome (GOLD analysis project Ga0209690, IMG submission 186164) | Grasslands soil microbial communities from the Angelo Coastal Reserve, California, USA - 14_1009_09_40cm (SPAdes) (version 2) | ecosystem: Environmental > Terrestrial > Soil > Grasslands ...
CAGGACGCGTCCGAGGCGTTCGACCGTGTCGCGGTCGCGCGGTCGGCAGCGCACGACGACCTCGATCCGATCCGGCGTGTGGACCGCCGACACGACTTCCGTGTGTTCGTAGAGCCAGTGGAGTTTGCCGCCAGCCTCCGCATCTTGGGCGAGGACGAGATGGACCTCGATCGGGTATGCGAAGGCGCGGGCGATAATGTCCCGCAGCTCGTCGAGTCCCCGTCCGGTCCGCGTGGAAATCGCGATGGGCGTCCGATGGAATTCCGATTCGCCGAGCACCTGGGCCTTCGCGGCGATCTGACTTTCGGGGAGGAGGTCGGCTTTCGTCAGGACGGGCCGCACCGAATCCGCGGAGACTTTCGGGAACAGGGTGCGCGCGGCCAGGCGGACCTTGCGAAGGATCTCGTCTTCGGAATCGGAGACGTCCACGAGGAGGAGGACCAAGTCCGCTTGGAGGATCTCCTCCAGGGTGGCGTTGAACGCCTCGACCATCCAGAACGGCACGCCGTCGACGAAGCCGATCGTGTCCGTCAGCAAGATGCGCTTCCGCGTCCCCGTGAGACTTCGGGTCGTCGTCGACAAGGTGGAGAACATTCGGTCGTCGACGAGGACTCGCTCGTCTGCGAGGACGTTCAGGAGCGACGACTTGCCCGCGTTCGCGTATCCGGCGAGGGCGACGAGATGGTATCCGCGTTCCTTGCGCACGGACCGGCGCACGGCCCGCTCCCGTCGAATCGACTCGAGCTCGTCCCGGATCTTCTTGATCCGCCGCTTCACCGTTTCGTAGTACGCGTCGACGCGGAGCTCGCCGCCCGCCATGAACCCGGGCCGCTCTCCGACGTCGGCTTCATGGATCCATTCTCGGAGGAGGGGCACCTCGTACTGAAGGAGCGCGAGCTCGACCTGGAGTTTTCCCTCCCGGCTCGACGCGCGTTGCGCGAAGAGTTCCAGCAAGACCCGCAGACGGTCGTAGCATTCTACGCCGAGATCGCGTTCGAGCTGGTAGTGCATCGTGGGCCGGAGCTCGCCGTTGAACACGACCGCGTCGATCCCGCCGCCGTCGACGCGGGCCTGGACCTCGTCGAGTTTTCCGCGACCCACGAACGTGCGGCTGTCGGGACGATCCCGGCGCTGGATAATCGTATCGACGATCCGATGGCCCGCGGACGCCAACAGGGCCGAGATTTCCCCCACGTCCGCCGTGAGGGACACGAGGAGGACGTCCAACGCGCATCCGAAGGGGCCGGCCCGCACATGAACGTTTCCAGTGGAAATCGAGGGGTGGGGCCATCCCGGCATCCGCACCCTAATGGCGCGTTAACCTTAAGTAAGGTTAACCGGATATCGGGGCCGTGCAGATCGGTTGTGGCGTGACGACGAAAGCGATCCGCGGACGGCCCTACCTGTATTTCTGGCATTACGAGGAGCGCGGCGGTCGCCGGGTCCAGGCGTTTCGGTATCTCGGGGCCGCGCGGTCCGAGGCAGCGCGCCAAAAGCTCACCGAAGCACTCGACGCGTACCTCGAGCGTGTCACCGTGGAGGTCCGGCGGAAGCGGGCCGAGGTCCTCGCGCGGGCCTTGCCGCCGTGACGCGAAGCCCTTATCGCCGGCCGAGGCCATCGGAATCCGGATCATGCAGGTGCAGGTGAGGCTCTTCGCCACGTACCGCGAGATCGTCGGCGCGGGGCAACTCGCATGGACGTTGCGGGACGGAACGACGGTGGGCCAGCTCGTGGAGGCGGTCCTCGCGAAGTACCCGCGGCTCGTCGGTCACGGGAACAGCATGCTCCTCGCGGTGAACCACGAGGTCGTCCGGCCCGACAGCGTCTTGATGGAAGGGGACGAGGTCGCCCTCTTGCCCCCGGTGAGCGGAGGCGCATGGTGATCGAGATCCAACGCGCCCGAATCGACGTCGAGGCGGTCGTGAGCAGCGTGCGCCGCGACGATGCGGGGGCCATCGTCGTCTTCCTCGGATCAGTCCGCTCGGATCCCGAGGTGCAAGCCCTCGACTACGAGGTCTACAAGCCGATGGCGTTGCGAACCCTGACGGAGCTCGTCGAACGGGCGAAGGAGAAGTTCGGCGCGCTCGAGATGTCGATCGTCCACCGCGTGGGCCGCGTCCCGGTCGGCGGGGATTCCGTCGTCCTCGCGTGCGCCGCGGCCCATCGGTCCGAGGCGTTCGCCGCATGCGCCTGGGCGATGGACGAGGTCAAACGCATCGTCCCGATCTGGAAGACCGAGGCCGGCCCTCGAACGCCTCGCAGCCGTCGCGGCCGGAAGGTTCCCTGAGAAATACGGCCGGGGTCGCTCGGACCCCGCGCCACGATCCCCCGCGAGGGGGTAAAGGGTTTTCAGTCCCGCGACGTGTCTAGAAAATCGACACAAAGTCTTCGAGCGACTGCAGGGCAGTGCATGCGGCCCGGTCGTAGAACCGGTACCAGTTCGCCCCATGGACCCGAGCTTGGTCCGGAATGTGGTCGTTCTCATGCACGCACTTGTCATGCTTCGGTCCCTGGCTCGCTTTCGCAGGAGACGTTGGCGGGGTGCTCGGCGTGGTGCCGGTCCCCGGGTTTCCGGTGTCCGTGCCGGGCTCGTTGACGGCGACGCTCGACGTTGTCGCCTTGGGCCGGAACGTGTAGGCGGCGAACGCCGCCCCCACGATCACGGCGATGAGCACGGCCACCGCTGTCTTTCGCCGTATCATGTTTCGCCTCTCCTTTTCTCCTTCGCGTATCGTGTCGCGCAGGTCGCGATGGCGCGGCGAGAGGATTGTTTCCAGGAGGCCGCGAGGCGGTCTCCTTTCCCATCCCGTCGTGCGCGCATCCCATCCGCACGCAGCCCAGAGGACGCCCTCGCATCGTAGATAACCCTTTTCGCGTCCGACATCGAGACTTGACAAAGGCCTCGTGCGCGCGCGTGGCGCGGCCCTTATTTTCGAGATGGCCTGCGTCGGTGCGTTGACAAAGCCCGCACGATGAAATACCGCGGGAGGCGTTTCCGCTCATGATGGCGAAGATGGTCGACATCGGGAGGAAGCCGGACGTGCGCCGCCGCGCGGTCGCGACCGGGTTGATTCATCTCAAGCCGGCGACGATTCGCGCGATCCGTGCGAGACACGTCGAAAAAGGTGACCCGCTTCCCACGGCCGAGATCGCCGGACTCCAGGCGATGAAAGCGGTTTGGCAAGTCCTTCCGCACACCCATCCGATTCCGATTACCGCGGCGAGCGTCACCTTCAACGTACGATCAGACCGGATCGCCGTGACGACAAGCGTCGAAGCGACCTACAAGACGGGCGTCGAGATGGAGGCGCTCTATGGAGTTGTCGTCGCCTTGCTCACGGTATGGGACATGGTGAAGTCGCTCGAGAAAGATAGGCGGGGACAGTATCCGCAGGCTCGAATCGAAGGTATCCATGTCGTCGCGAAGATCAAGGGCCGCCGGATCAAACGGTAGGCCTTTGAATCCTTTCGTCCATCTCGGGCGGGGAATTAACTATGGCGGAGGAGCGACGAATTTCGATGGGCGAAGTGCGCAAGACGATTGCCACATCGCTGGGAACGGCGTTTGGATTCGTGATCGCGCTCGTTTGGAGCAATGTGGTCCTGGGCGGACTCGCCCTCACCGGGGCTCCGCTGACCGCCCCGAAGGATGCGATGGGCCTAGTCTACGGGATTGTGACCGCCCTCGTTCTCACTATTTTCATGATCGTCTTGATCATTGTCATTGGTCGGTGGGGCGGCAAAGAGTAGGGCGAAGCCCTTTTATCGCGACGGTGGCATGGAATCCGGCTCATGAAGGTCGTGGTCCTCGATGGCTACGTCGACGAGCCGTCGAACTTCGGCGTGCCGCCGTACATCTCGCCGTACCCGCGATACGTCACGGGCGCGATCCGCAATGCCGGCCACACGTGGGAATACGTCACGATCGACCAAGTTCGCAATGACCATCCGCTGAAGGGCGACCTCCTCGTCCTCATCTCGGGCCCGATTGTGCCGGGCAAGTATCTCCGCAGCCTGCCGATTAGCGAGCGGGAGATCGTCCATCATGCGAGCGCGTTCGAAGGTGCGCGAATGTTCGGGGGGCCGCTCGCACGATTCCGCTATTACGACGAGACGCTCGTCGAGCCGTTCGACTGGGTCGCGCTGCGTGACATCGACACGGCGGTCCACGACTACCTGACGACCGGAGAATGGACGAACCGCGATCGGACGAGGGACGAGTGGGACCGCTGGGCCCTCCTGGGAGCGGACGTGGTCCGATCGCATCCGGACTTCCCGGACCCGCTGACAATCGAACTCGACACCTCGAAAGGCTGCGTGCGGTACATCAACAAAGGCTGCTCGTTCTGCATCGAGCCGATGTATGGCAAGCCGAAGTTCCGACCCGTGGCCGGCGTCCTCCGGGAGGTCCGTCGCCTCGCGGCCCTCGGCGCAGTAAACTTCCGGCTCGGAGGGCAGGCGGACTTCTTCAGCTACCAGGCGATCGGCTTGGGGTCGTCCGCGACGCCGCAGATCAATGGACCCGCGATTCGCGAGCTGCTGGAAGGAATTCGAGCGGCGGCCCCGAACCTGAAGGTCTTGCATACAGACAATGGGGATCCGGCGATGATGGTCGCGCATCCGGACGAGGCCATGGCGGCGATGCGGGACCTCGTGGCCTTCGCCACGCCGGGCACCAGCCTCTCGTTCGGACTCGAGTCGGCGGATCCGCGCGTCACGGAGGCGAACAACCTGAACATCGACGCGGAAGGATGCCTCGCGGCGATCCGGATGGTGAATGCCGTCGGACGGGAACGCGGTGAGAACGGCATGCCGCGGCTTCTCCCCGGCCTCAATTTCGTCGTCGGCCTCGATGGCGAGACGAAGAAGACGTTCGACCTGAATCTCGCATTCCTGAAACGCCTCCTGGGCGAGGATCTCTGGGTCCGCCGGATCAACATCCGTCAGGTCCGACCGGTGCGTCGGGAGTTCGAGCCCACGGGATTGTATCGCGAATTCCGGAAGTTCAAGGAGGCCGTGCGGACCTTGATCGACCACGAGATGCTGCGACGGGTGATCCCGGAGGGCACGGTCCTCCGGGATGTGTTCCTGGAGATTCATGACGGCCACGTGACGTACGGCCGGCAGATCGGCACGTATCCGATTCTCGTCGGCCTCCCGTACGACCTGGCGTTGAATCGATTCGTCGACGTGCGCGTGACGAGCCACGGTCAGCGGTCCCTCACCGGGATCGAATACCCGCTCGATGTGAACCGCGCGCCGCTCGCCGCGATTTGCGCTCTCCCGGGTATCGGGGAGAAGCGAGCCGCGCGGATCGTCCGCGCGAGGCCGTTTGATTCGTGGCCTGCGTTCGCGGCATCGTTGGACGATCCCGCCGTCGCCCAGCGCGTGGCCCCCTTCCTCGGGCTCGCGGCGTGAGACTTCGGAGGCCATGGGAGCAATTCCGCCACGCGAAGGAAGTTAACCTTGTTTAAGGTTAACATGAGACAGCGAACCTTTAGACCGACGCGGGTCTTCCTCAGTCCGTTCACCCGATGGCGGTCCCACAGAAGCACAAGGAGCACGCGCCCGCGTCCGTGAAATGCGGGGTCATCACGATCTCCGACAGCCGGATCCCGGAGAGCGATGAGTCGGGCAAGCTGATTCGAGATCTCCTCCTTCGGTCCGGGCACGCCGTCCTCTTCCAGGTGATCGTGAAGGACGAGGTGAAGCAGATCGTCGAAGCGCTCGAGCAAGCCTCGTGGACGTGCGATGCGATCATCACGAATGGCGGCACCGGCCTCGCGCCCCGCGACGTGACGATTGCGGCGCTCCTGCCCGTGTTCGAGAAGACGCTTCCCGGGTTCGGCGAGCTCTTTCGTTCTCTGTCGTTCAAGGAAATCGGTAGCGCCGCAATGATGTCCGGTGCGATCGCAGGCGTGTACCACGGTCGACTCGTGTTCTGTTTGCCCGGATCGCCGGACGCATGCCGTCTCGCGCTGGAGAAGCTCATCGTCCCGGAGCTGGGACACGCGGTCGGGGTGATGGGCCGTTGACCACCCGCCTCCATCACCATGAGGACCGCGTCCATGCCGGACACGGCATGCGGCCGCTGAAGGCGCTCATCTCCCTCGAGGAGGCGATGCGGATTGCGATGGATCTCGTCCACCCCATCGAGCGGAACGAAACGGTTCCGATCCTCGACGCCCTCCATCGCGTGTCCGCGGAAGATGTCCGCTCCGCCATCGACGTGCCGCTCGCGGACCGAGCGGCGATGGACGGATACGCGGTCGTCGCCCGAGACACCTTCCCGGCCGGGAAGTTCAAGCCCGTGACACTCCGTCGAATCGAGACGCTCTACGCGGCCAGCGTCCCGCGAAAGCGGGTGGCATCGGGCCGCTGCACCGAGGTCGCGACAGGGTCCACCCTGCCCAAGGGCGCGGACGCCGTCGTCATGGTCGAGGACACGGAGCACGACGGGGATCTCGTCACAATCTATTCACCGGTCCACCCGGGGGAGCACGTTTCTGGCCGCGGCGAAGACATCGCCCGCCGATCCCTCGTCGTTCGAGAAGGGGAGGTGCTCACGCCTGCGAAAGTCGGTGCCCTCGCGGCGATCGGCATGGCCCGGGCCTCCGTCTATGCAAAGCCTCGCGTATCGATTCTCACGACCGGGGACGAGGTCGTGCCTCCCGGCCGGCCGATTCGCGCGGGCCAGGTGTACGACATCAACTCGCAAACGATCGCGAGCGTCGTGCGAGAGAATGGCGGAGAGCCGGTCCTCCTGGGCCGTGTGTTGGACCGCCTCGAAGCCCTCCGCGCCGCGTTGAAGAAGGCGATTGCTAACGATCTCGTCGTCTTCTCGGGCGGGTCCTCCGTCGGCGAGAAAGACATCATCGTCGATGTCCTGCGGTCGATGGGCGACCTCCTGTTCCACGGGATTGCCGTCAAGCCCGGCAAGCCGACGGTCCTCGGCCAGGTGGGCGGGAAGGCGGTCCTCGGGATGCCTGGCTATCCGACGTCCTGCCTGAGCAACTGCTACATGATCCTCGCTCCCATGCTCCGACGCATGGCGCGCTTACCGCCGCGGCATGAACGAATCGCCGAACTTCCGCTCGCGAAGCGCGTCGTCTCGACGATCGGACGCGTCGAATTCCACACGGTCCGCATCGTCGACGGGCAGGCGGTCCCGGCGTACAAGGAGAGCGGCGCGATCACATCGATGGCCCACGCGGACGGGTACATCGAGATCCCGGCGAACGTGGACTTGCTGGAGAAGGGGGAGACCGTCCGCGTGACGCTCTTCTGATCGACGACCCTCGGTTTCGCTCTTCAGGGAATGGCATTCCGTCGGACCTCCTCGCCGCTCCGGAGCAATCCTTATAGGCCGGCGGGATGTCGCCCGCGGCCGATGGTCCTCATCGAGCGCGCGAATCCGACGGACCGCCTCGACGTGGAACGCCTGATCGCGGCCTACCTCACCTCCGAGGGCGTGAAGCCGCGGCCCGAGCGGATCACATGGGCCGTCGAGCAAGTCATGCGCAACCGCGTGGGCGGCGTCTTGCTCGTCGCGCGGGAGAAGCGAGCGGTCGTCGGCGTGGCGCTCGCGGTGTACTCCCCTTCCGCGGAAGAAGGCCGGCTCCTCGTCTTGAATGACTTCTTCGTCGATCCCGCGATGCGCCGGAAGGGAGTCGGGAAGGCCTTGGCGACGCGTCTCCTCGATGAGGCGAAGGCGATGCGCGTCGAACGGATCGACCTCGAGGTGACGCCGACGAACGCGGCCGCGGCCGCGTTCTGGAAATCGATGGGCTTCCGGACCGGCGGTCGAACCGTGTACGGTCGGGACATCGTCTAGCGCCCGTGGACGACCATCCGGTGGGCGCGGAACGCTTCCTGTCCGAACTCCTTGCCGCATTCGGGGCACCGGACCCGCGGGCGGCTTCGTTCGGGATCCTGGGCCTTCAACGCGCCGAGGAGCTGGGCCATCTCGAACGCGATCTCCTCGGACTCCGCCCTGGATCCGTGGAACGCCGTCACATCCCGCATGAAGTCCACGTGCAGGTCGATCTCCGAGCCCTTCGGGACGCGCTCGAGCCCGTGGGTCTCGAGGCGCATGTGGAAGCGCTTGCCGTCGTACAGCGCTCGGAACGCGACCACGTCGAACGGCTCACGCTTCACGCGGTAGCCGAGGGTCAGGGCTGCGGCCTCGATCGCGTGGAGTGTCATCCGCCGGGGGAGGGACGCCTTCATCGGAGTTCCCTTCAGTTGCCGTACGAGACCTTCGCGGACACGAGCGAGTAGCCGAGCGGGCATTCGAGCTCCGGCCCGAGCTCGACGACGCGAATGCGCATTCCCGGTTCGACGCCGACCGGGTGGCAGAGGCGGAAGTTCGGGCACGCGCCATTGGAGCAAACGATCTTCTCGTACGCCAAGACGGCTCCCTCGACGCCCACCCGGGCCGAGAGGCTGCAGTCCGGTGGGATCGGTTCGACCTCGACCACCCGCGCGCGTTCTTCGTTCAAGAGGCACGGATGCGCGACGTCTCGGACGCGGGTGATCCGGTACCGACGCCCGAGGTCTTGGTTGAGGCATGCGCTGCGGACCTTGCACGGCGTGCACTCGGGCTGCGGCCCGCGGTAGATGAATTCGTGGCCCGCGTGCGCTTGCCGCTCGCCGACGAGCGTGATCTGGACCACGACGAGGGCCTCTCCCGGACCTAAGGCGCGGGGCGGCTTAAGGGTCTCCGTTCCCAGGATCGCCCGCGGCGGACCGATTCTGCGCCGATAGGTTCAAGGTCGAAGCGACCATGGAACGGGACGGTCGAGTCGACCAGGAGGTTCCCGGCATGATGTCCTGCATCATTTTCCGAACCGCGTCGGGAGCCGCATAAGACCGTTCGGCGTCCCGGCGTTCGTGAGCCCGTCATGTGAACGCCCGCATGAAACGAACGAACCCAACCGATGCCGAACCGCCCCTACCTGGACGCCAGCGTCCAGTGGCGCATCAACTCCGGGCAGCTGTCCCTCGAGGAACCGGACTACCGGTCCGTCGTCGAGGCGATCCTGTCCGCCGGGCTCGCGACGGAAGTCGTGGGCCTGATCAGCGCAGGCAAGGAAGCGAACGTGTACCTGGCGCGGTATGACGGCGCGCCGCTTGCGATTAAGTCGTATCGGCTCTATCGAACGTCGCACCGCGGGGGAGGGCCGGTCAAGCAGGACTCCATGGGTTGGCGGGCCGCGCACGAGTACGAGATGATGCGCCAGGCCTGGAAAGGCGGGGTCCGCGTGCCGACGCCCGCGCGGCGCGTCGAGAACCGTTTCTCCATGCGATACCTCGGCACGGATGAAGGGCCGGCGCCTCGACTCAAGGACGTCGTGCTCGAGGATCCGAAAGGATTCCTCGACCGGGTGCTCGATGTGATCCGGCGTCTCATCGGGGCCGGCGTGGTCCATGGCGACCTGAGCGCCTTCAACGTTCTGGTCCATGAGGGCGAGCCCTGGGTCATCGATTTCTCCGAGGCGATCCGGGTGGACCGCGCCGGGTCGTCGCCGTGGGTCCGTCTGACGGAGGCTCGAGCGGCCCTGGAGAGCGGACTCGCGGCCCTCCAGGTGTACTTCCGCCGCTACGATCTCCGGATCGACATCGCGGCCTGTGCAAACGAACTCGTTGAGTCGCTCGACCGGTTCGGCGTTCTGCATTAGCGCGCGGCGACGCCCTCAGACGACCTTCGTGATCTTCGCGAGTCGCTCCGCCGCTTCGAGCGTGAGGCCTTCGTCTCCGAGGATCGTGTACCGCTCCTTGTTGACCTCGTGCGCGTGCACGAGAGCCTGGACGACCTCATCGTCCGTGACGCCGAGCGCCCGCGCTGTCGTCGGCGCGCCAATGGCCAGGAGCGCGTCTCGGACTTCCTGCCAGTTCCCGGCATGGAGGTACATCATCATGATCGTCCCGACGCCGCACTGCTCCCCATGCAAGCCAGGCTTCTTCGCGATCCGGTCGAGGGCGTGCGAGAACTTGTGCTCGCTCCCGGACGCGGGCCGCGAGGAGCCGGCGATCGACATCGCGACCCCGCTCGACACGAGCGCCTTGCACACGAACCACGCGCTCTCTTCGAGTCGAGGCTTGATCGTGGACGCGTTCTCGATCACGAGGTGCGCGGCGAGTTCGCTCAGCGCCGCGGCGTACGACGAATAGTATTCGTTCCGAAGGTTTCGCGCGAGGGCCCAGTCCTTCACCGCCGCGAGGTTCGAGATGATGTCTCCGCATCCCGACGCAAGGAGGCGGAACGGCGACTCGGCGATCACGCCGGTATCCATGATGACCGCGATCGGCGTCTGGGCTGCGAGGCTCACCTTCTCGCCGTCCTTCTGGATCGAGGCGCGCGACGACACCACGCCGTCGTGGCTCGCGGCGGTCGGCACGCTCACGAACGGCACGCCCGCATTGAAGGACGCGCACTTCGCGACATCAATCGAACGCCCGCCGCCCACGCCGAGCGCGAATTCGATGTTCCCTTTGCGAATCTTCTCTTCTCCCTCGCGGATCTCTTTCATCGTCGCATCCGGGATCAAGAATTCCGAGGAACGAATCTTCCGCGCGGCGAGTTCCTGCTCGACGGTCGTGCCGGCGATCTTCATCGTCGTCTCGTCCGCGACGATCAACGCGCGCTTCCCCAGTTTCAGCGACTGGCAGACCTCTCCGACCGTGTGCAGGGCGTCATGGCCGACGACGACGTTGCGCGGGAGCTCCATCGCTTTCGTCTTCGAGAAGGACTCTGTGTCCATCGTCGACAATGCGTCTCCCCTAAACCCGCTTCAAGGAACACTCTCTACTTAAATCCGACGACCCCGTTCTCGGCCTCCCGATCGGCAGCTACGACCCGAGGCCCTGTCCTCGCAGATCAGCGGTGCTTCAGGGTCCGGCGAGTCAACGGCGGCACGGTTCGTCCATGCTTTGAGTCGTCAATCAGCTGTCCGAGGCGTTTGAGTTTCGTCGGCTCCGTCTTCGCGGTGATGACCCACCACACGGCCGCCTTCTGGTACGATGGAGGTTGCGCTTGAAAGAACTCCCAAGCCTTCCGGTTCGCGCGGAATTTCCTCAATTGCACCTCGTCAAGCTCCGCGGCTTTGCGTTGTTCGTACGAGTAGATTCCAGATCGATCTTTCGCACGGGCCTCGAACGCCTCGAGGCCGGCCGGCTGCATGCGCCGTTGTGCGCGAAGTTGCTCGACGCGCTTGACATTCGCGACGCTCCAGATGCTGCCCGGCTTTCGCGGTGTGAAACGGATCGCATGATCCACTTCGTCGATGCCTTTCCGTTGTCCATCGATCCATCCAAAGCACAGCGCTTCGTCGACCGCTTCCGGCCACGTGATACTCGCCTGACCTGAGCTCTTTTTATGGAATCCGACCCATAATTCTCGGGCTTCGCGGTGTCGCTTCTCAAGCCAAGCTCGGAATTCCAGCGGAGTTCTGAAGAAGGTTGGTTTCATCGGCCCTCGGACCAGGACGCGGCGTCCTCACCGTCTCTCAATAGTTAGCCGTTCTCAGAGGGGTCGGCGAAAGTACGCCAACTAACGCCGCCGAAACTCACCGCGGAACCATTAAATCGACGTCGACTCTGATGCGCCCCCGATGGCCCTCCCCCTCGCCTTCGCGATCTCGGTCGTGCCCGCCAAGGCGGACTTGGCTCGCGGGGAGGCGGAGTACCTCCGCGGAAACGCCCACTGCGATGCCCGCGAGTTCTCGGACGCCCTCGCGTCCTACGACCGCGCGGCGGCGTTCGGCTACGAGGACCACGTCATGTGGAACAATCGCGGGGTGGCGCTCGACGGGCTCGGCCGCCACGAGGACTCGATTCAGGCGTACACCCGGGCGTTGCAACGCAACCCGAAGTACGAGATCGCCGCGTACAACCTCGGAAACGCCTTCGCGCAACTCGGGCAGTTCGAGGAGGCGCTCGTCGCGTACGACCGCGCCCTAGCCATCAACCCGGCCTACGCGGATGCGCTGTACGACAAGGCCCTCGTCTTGGCGCGGCTCGGGCGCGCCAGGCCGTCGTTGCAGGCCTACGAAGCCCTCGTCCGCGCGGATTCCGGGAACGTGGTCGCGTGGACGCGGAAGGGGCAACTCCTCGAGGAGCTGAACAAGTTCGACGAGGCGGTCGACGCGTACAACGCCGCGACCGCGCAGAATCCGGAGGACGGAGACGCGTGGACCGGACTCGGCGACGCGCTGTACGCCCTCGAACGGTACGAGGAGGCCGTCGAAGCCTACGACCGTGCGATCGCCGCGGACCCGAACAACGAGGAGGCGTGGAACAACAAAGGCTTCACGTTCTTCATGCTCGGGATCCATGAGGAGGCGCTCGCCTGTTACGAGAAGGCGCTTGCGATCAACCCGAGGTACAAACAGGCGTGGTACAACAAGGGGTACACGTTCCACGGAATCAACCGGCTCGAGGAGGCCGTGACGGCGTACGAGAAGGCGATCGAGATGGACCGCGGCGACGAAGTCCTCTGGAACAACCTGGGAAACGCGCTGTACAACCTCGGGCGGTATGAGCGGTCGATCCCGTACTTCGAGCGGGCGCTCGAGGTGAACCCTCGATACGAGATCGCGTGGAACAACATTGGCAACGCGATGAACAAGATGGGTCGGCACGAGCCGTCGCTGAAGTACCACGACAAGAGCCTCGAGATCAAGCCCGATTTCGACTACGCGCTCTACGCGAAAGGCCATGCGCTTGATTCGCTGGGCCGCCACGAGGAAGGCCTCGAGCTGATCAGCCAGAGCCTCGAGCTGAACCCGAACTATGATCACGCGTGGATGGCGAAGGCGGAAGCCCTCCATCATCTCGGCCGGCTCGAGGAGGCCCGCGATGCGCTGAACAACACGCTCATCCTGAACGGATCGTTCGACGAGGCATGGGTCTTCCGCGGCAAGATCCTCGAAGAGATGGGGAACGCCCTCGAGGCGGAACGATGCTACGAGGAGGCACTCCAGTGCTTCCACGCTTCTCTGGAGATCGAGCCGGACAACGCCGAGTTGCGCTATCATCAGGCGGTCCTCCTCGAGGACTTGGAGCGAATCGACGAGGCGATCGACGGATACGCGGCCTCGGCGTCGAAGGCGCACGGGGCCGACGCCCTGCTCCGGCTTTCCGCGCTCCTGCTTCGAGTTGACCGGCCCGGGGACGCCATCGTTCCGGCGGAGGAACTGCGCTCGCGCGATCCGTCGGATGCCCGCGGTTGGCTCGCGGCCGGCCGCGCGTTCCTCGCGGCGGGCCGGGCCATGGATGCAGAGGCGTCGCTTCGAAAGGCTGCGGACCTCGGGGCCGCCGAAGCGCCACCGGAACTTGCGCGCGCCTTGCGGGTCCTCGGCCGAGCGGACGACGCAATCGCGGCCCTCGACGGAATCGAGGCGCCTAGCGCGGAGATATTTCTCCTTCGCGCGGACATTCACGCCGGCCTCGGTCGCATCGAGGACGCGGTTGCGGATTGCGAGGCCGCGATCCGCGCGACCGCGATCGGCCGCGACCTCGCGTACCGGAGAAAGGGCGAATTGCTGCTGCGGGCGGGTCGGCCGAAGGAAGCGGTCGCGGCGTTCGACGCCGCCATCGGACTGAATCCGACGGACCCAGAGACGTGGTGTGATGCGGCGCGCGGCTGGCGCGCCTTGGGGCAGGAAGCCCGCGCACGAAAGATGGTCGACGAGGCGCTGCGGCTCGACCCGACATCGTCCCAGGCCCTCGATCTGCGGTCCGAGGGCGCGGCATCGAGCTGACATCTATCGATCCGAATCGATACATGTCGGGCCGCGCAAACGAGGAGTTATCTTCCCCGGCCGCGTGCCGGAATCAATGGCCCTGAAGATCCGTCGGCGCTCCAGGCTCCGCCGGAAGGAAGCAACGGACTTCCTCGGTCGGCTCGCGGACGAGTTCGGCATGGCGGTCCCCTTGGACGACGTGCCTCTCGACGAGGCGGAAGCCGGACCGCACCGCCTCTTGCTGCGGGGGAACGATGCGATCGCGATTTTCCTCGAGGGCGGCATCGCGCCGACGATTCGCGGCCTGCTCGTGTTCCCCGCAAAGAAACGCTCCGTCACGGTCGACATGGGGGCGGTGCGGTTCATCTACAACGGCGCGGACGTGATGGCGCCGGGCATCGTGGATGCCGACCCCGGGATCCGTGCGGGCGACATCGTCTGGGTCCGGGACGAGAAGAACGGCCGGCCGCTTGCGATCGGACGGGCGATCATGGACGGACCCACGATGGCCCGCGAGGAGAAAGGCAAGGCGATCCAGACGATCCACCACGTGGGCGACGAGATCTGGCGGCTCGGCGAGGAGGAGCCTTGACGTGCCGAGGCTTCGTGCCGTCCTCTTCGACATCGACGGGACGCTCCTC
>Ga0209690_1001213_pt1 | contig 14315 bp, 12 predicted proteins | sample GraSoiAngelo_150_FD_186164 | JGI IMG/M metagenome (GOLD analysis project Ga0209690, IMG submission 186164) | Grasslands soil microbial communities from the Angelo Coastal Reserve, California, USA - 14_1009_09_40cm (SPAdes) (version 2) | ecosystem: Environmental > Terrestrial > Soil > Grasslands ...
CCGAGCTCGACGTCCACGACGTCCTCAACGTCTTTCAGGTCACCGGGCTGGATCCGGTGCACGAGATCTACTTCATGGAGCCAAGCCCGGCTAAGAAGGGCGACTTCTTCGAGTTCTTCGCCGAGATCGACCTGCTGTGCGCGATCTCGACGTGCCCGAGCGGCGACCTCTCGCAGTGGGGCTGGGGACCCGATGGTTCGGATCCGGTCGCCAACTGCCACCCGCTCGGAGTCGAGGTCTACGAGCTCGACGCCGCGCTCCTCCAGGGTTGGAAACCTCCCGAACCTGTCCGGGTCAAGTCCGTGTATCGCCCGGACCAGAGCTGACACTCGCGCTGCTGCCAGCGGCCGGACACGGTCTCACGTCCGTACCGCTTCAGCGCCTGATGCCCTTGGGGCGCCGAACGCACGGAGTACAACCTCCTGGCTCTGCATATACCTGAGGCTCACGAGAAGCGCGAGATCGATGAAAACCTGTACGAGCCCCGGAAACCCTGCATCGAGCAACGTGAAAGGTTGCACCAGGAGCAGATCAATCAGGACGGCCGTCTCAAACGCGCGATAGGCGCGGTGCCGCGAGCTACGCAGCTCCGCCACACCGATCAGGGTGAACGCACCCACGATTAGCGTTCCCACGAGAGTCGTCCATAAGATCGGCCCTCCGCGCAGCGTCGTGTCTAACTCGGTCAAAGCATCCGTGCTCCCTGCGGCTGCTCCGGCTGCGATTGCAAGGGAATAGGCAACCAGCAAAACCACGCCGACAGCCTGCAAGACGAAAACTCCGGTTACGACCCGGCGGAACCAACCGGTATGGACGACGGTGGCGTAGCGCGAGCGCAAACCCGTAAACAAGGCCATCAACAAGGATCGGCGTTCCGAAGTGGGGGTGGCTATCTCGAATTGCCCGCGGAGCAGTGGCGTCAGCGGATGAGAATCGTCCGCCGCGGCGAGCCAGCCCAGCGCGCGGGTTCGTGCGACGCTCGAGATCGGACCCAGCGCGAGCTCTTTCGAAGCTTCGATCGCGTTCACCAGGTTCTCGCGAGGTGTGAGCTTTCGATAGTGCCGCATCTCCCGAGCCACCAAGAAGAGGGCAACGAACATCGCATAGATCAGCGACGCAGTCGGTTTGAAGAAGTAATTGTTGTCGGAGGTCAGGAACTTACCTAGCTCGTCGATGAAAAGACCGAAACCCACGCCGCCGATCAGAGCTCCGATCAGCTGCCACGTCCATGTAAGGAGTGAAAGGAGCATTCCGATGGCAATGACCATCAGGAGGCCACCCCAAAGCACGTGTGCGATGTGGAGGCCATTCCCGCCCAACTGCGGGTAGTGCGCGGCCGCCAGATAAACACGTAGGGCCAAAACGGTGAGGGCGGCCGCGATCAAGAACGAGTCAACAAGCACTGGGCGGTCGTTCCGGATCACTTCCAGCCTCGGCGGCGGCAAGGGTTTCATTGCTTAATCTTCTTCAGAATTTCGGCAACCTGGGGAGCGCACAAAACAGTCGACGGCCGCGGAACGGGTTCTGAGTGGCTGTCTGCCCGGGCATCGGACATCCCGATTAACGGAATAAGAACGCTCCAAGAACGAAACCGCCGTCAAAGAAGGTCTTGGAGGTAGACCTCCTATGCGATGCGGTCAGATGCTCAGGCAGGATTTGGATTGTCCGGCTCGAACTGATCCTCGGTGATCGTGAATTGCCCAATGGCCGACTCCTCGGGGGTAGCTGACCGAGCCGGAAACGATTGAAAGGCAACCAGTCTCTTAACCGCATCGCGAAGCATGGCAAACCCTTCGCGCCTATCGCCGCCGATCGTCGCGACGCCCCGCCGGCCATCCGTTTCCCATGCCACGGCCGTCACTCCTTAGCCGCCCCTCGGCGCCTAGCTCGGTAACCAGCCCGGAGACCTGCGAACCCCTCCTTTCTGAAGGGCTTGGCCCGCGGGATGTAGACGCTAGACCTCGTGGAGCCAAAAGACGCGCCAAAAACTGCCGCCGCGGGCGGATTGCTACACGAAGTACCAGATGACCGCGAACTGCGTTTCTCCAGGACGCGCCTGCCGAACAGGCTCGGCGAGGGCGGCAGCGCCTCAGGATTGCTTATCTATCCTCCACACGATCTGTCTCTACAAGCGATGAGGCCGGCGACGCGCGCTCGGGCGCCGGCGCATCGGCCGGTCGCCCGCGGGAAGCCGCGAGTAGCGCCACTCCGGCCACCAGCACCGCAGCCGCGAGCACGACAAGGACGGTGAAGTCGGCCTGCAAGCCGTCTCGCAGCGCCTCCCGCGCGCGCAGTGGGTCGCCCACGGCTGCGACGTGGCTCTGCAGCAGCACGCCCATCGCCGCGACTCCGACCGCCCCGCCGATGGTGCGTGAGAACTGGTTCAGCGCGGTTGCGGCGCCCCGCCTTTCCCAGTCGACGCTGGACTGGATGACGATCAGCAGCGGCGCAGAGAACGTTCCCATTCCGAGACCAATCGCGAGCGTGGCGGCGCCGGTCCACTCCGCGCCGGCGGCGGCCGGGGTGACCGCAAGCATCACGCTTCCCGCGAGCAGGGCGAGCGCGCCGGCCACCACCAGTCGCTGGTAACCGACCCGCACCATCATGAAGCCCGAGATCGCAGACATGATCGGCCAGCCAAGCGACATCGCCCCCACCGCGACCCCGGCCGCGTAAGCGGACGCCCCCTGCACCGACTGCACCCACAGCGGCACGTAGGCCGTCACCCCGAACATGAGCGTGCCGGCCAGCGACGCAATGAGGATCGCAGGTCCGATCACGCGGTGACGCAGCAGGTGGACCGGCACGGTCGGGTTGGGGGTCCGCCACTCAAAGGCGGCGAATCCGCCGAGCACAGCGATCGCCAAGGCGGCTACCGGCCAGATCGGCGTCGCGTCCCGCGTTCCGGTGCCGAGGCCGACCAGGAGCAGCGTCACCCCGGCCGTGAGCAGGAGCGCGCCCCGGAAGTCGATCGCGCCACCCGCCGCGCCGTCGGGCCGGTTTTCCCTGTAGCCCCATATGAGCGCGGTCGCGATGAGCCCGATGGGGATGTTCACGGTGAAGATCCACCGCCAGCCGATCGTGGATACGAACACGGCGCCGAGGCCTGGACCGACGATCGCCGCGATCGCCCACATACTGCCGAAGAAGCCCTGCAGGCGGGCCCGCTGGCGGAAGGGAAAGACGTCCGCGACCACGGTGAAGACCAGCGGCTGGAGGCAGCCGGCCCCGATGCCCTGGACGGCGCGGAAGGCGATCAGCAAAGGCATCGAGGGGCTCGCGGCGCAGAGTGCGGACGCCCCCACGAATATCGAGATGCCGGCAAGCAAGACGCGCCGGCGACCGTGCAGATCGGCGAGGCGGCCCCAGATCGGGACCGTGGTCGTCGCCGTGATCAGGTAACCCGCCACGATCCACGGATAGAGCTCGAAGCTGCGAAGCTCGCGCGCGATCGTGGGCAGAGCGGTGCCGACGACAGTCGAATCTATCGCCGCGACGAAGAGCGAGAGCATCAGGCCAGCCATCAGGCGAGCGAGGGCCGGAGTCCAGTGCACCTGTTCGACCGTCGAACTCACGCGCTCAGGCTACCGGCGGCCTATTAACCTCGCCGTGCAGCGCGATGCGTCGCCTGGGGCGATTTCATCCAGACGGTGCGGCACGCCCGCCCAGGGCGAGGAACCCAAGTAGCGCGGCGAGCACGCTCAGGCCGATGAGGGAGCCGAGCAGGGTCGTGTAACCGCCCGGCAGGAGCACGGTCGCCGCGCTCGCGAAAGGCGCGATCGCCCTGGCGCCGTTCGAGAACGCGTAGATCACGCCCGACACCGTGCCGTAGGCGTGCCGGCCGAACAGGTCCGCGGGCAGGCTCGCGCTCATCAGGGTCAGCATCCCCGAGCTCATCCCGAAGACGGCAGCGAAAACCAGCACCGCGGGCTCGGAGCGGTTCACTGCGAGCAGGGTCAGGGCCGACATGCTGAACCCGAACGTCGTGGCCGGCAGCCGGACGCCGCCGAGTCGTTCCCCCGAGAACACGTACACGAGGCGGCCCGGGAGCTGGCCAAGGCCGACCACGCCCGCTGCGAGGGCTCCGAACGTCAGGCTGTGGCCCGAGTCGACCAGAAACGGAACGAGCTGCACGACCATGACGGACCAGACGTAGCTGCCGAGCGCCAGGGCGACGGCCAGGAACCAGAAAGGCGCGCTCGTGACCAGCTGGCGGACGTCGGCGGTCACGCGCTCCGCGGCGCCGGCGGCGGCGTGAGGCGCTCGGCGCAGAACTCCAGCGTGGAGCGGGATAGTGATCGCCCCGAGCACGACGGCGAGAACGACCAGGGCCTGGCGCCAGCCGAGCTCCGCCGTAAGGGTGCCGGTCAAAGGCGAGAAGATGAAGCTCGAGAAAGCGCCCACCAGCGTGATCGCGGTCAGGGCCGTGCGGCGCCGGGAGCGGAACCACTTCGTCGCCACCGCGAACACCGCGTTGTACTGCACCGCGGCCATCGCGACGCCGATGCCGGCGAACACGATGTACAGCTGGGCCGGCGTCTGGACCTCTGCCCAAGCGAGCACGAGCACGGTCCCGAGCAGCGACCCGCCCGCCATGATGACGCGCGGGCTGAACCTGTCGAGCGCGATCCCGACCGCGACGCCGGCGACGGCCCACACCGCGAGCGCGAGCGAGAAGGCGCCCGTGAGCTCGATGCGCGACCAACCGAGGTCCCGCTCCATCGGCACAAGCAGGACGCCGAAGGCGTACGTCAGCACGCCATACGACACGGTCACTGTGACCGACAGCGCGCCGACGACGACCCAGCCGTACGACTCGTCCCGCGAAGAATCCCTTTTTGCGCCGGCGTCAGTCATGCGGTTTCCGCCGGCGCGGCGATGCGACCATCGACGGGAGTCTATAAATACTTCGACGGATGTCCTCGCCAGGCTCGGCGCACAGGGTCAGACGGTCGTGCCTCTCCGTGCCCGGCTCGCAGCTGCGATTTCACTCCAGCGCCGAGGAGTCGGCCGCCGACCAGGTCATGTTCGACCTCGAGGACTCGGTCGCGCCGAGTGCGAAGGCGGCCGCTCGGGACCTGGTCGTAGACGCGCTGCGAACGCGCGAGTACGCCGGCAAGCTTCGCGCGGTCCGCGTCAACGGGTGCGAGACGGCGTGGTGTCACGAAGACGTCATCGCGGTCATCGAGGGCGCGGGTGCGGCCATCGACACTCTCATCATACCGAAGGTCGAGAGCGTCGATCACGTCCACTTCGTGGCGGGGCTCGTCGAGCAACTCGAGAAGAAGCTCGGCCTCGGCGCCCGGATCGGGCTCGAGCTGCTGATCGAAACCGCGCGCGGGGTTGAGCATATCGGGGCGATCGCGGCGGCGTCCGCGCGCACCGAGGCGCTGATCTTCGGTCCCGGCGACCTGGCCGCGTCGCTGCACGCGCCGGAGCTCACGGTCGGCCGGATCGACCCCACGCACGATGTCGACTTCGGATACTTCTTTCTGGCCCGGATCGCGGTCGCGGCGCGGGCCAACTCGCTGCAACCGATCGACGGGCCGTACGCGGAGATCCGCGACCTCGACGGACTTCGCACCTCGGCCTTGCGGGCGCGCCGTTTCGGATTCGATGGCAAGTGGGCGCTGCACCCCGCGCAGGTCGGAGTCCTCAACGATGTCTTCGCTCCCACGCAGGAGGAGTTCGATAAGGCAACGGCGATCCTCGAGGCGTATCGCACGTCGGTCTCCGTGGACCAGGTCGGCGCCGTGATGTTCGGCGACGAGATGATCGACGAGGCTTCGCGGAGGCTCGCGAGCGCGATGGTTGATCGCGGGCAGGCGCTGGGCATGAAAGCTCGACCCTGGTATCGCGCCGGCGGCGAGCCGTGATGAGCCAGGCCTTGTGACCGCCACGTTTCTCCGGACGCCCATTCTTGCCGGGCTTCGGATCGTCGAGCTGGGCGCGTTCATCGCGGGGCCGATCGGAAGCGTGGAGCTCGCGGCGCTCGGGGCGGACGTGATTCGAGTCGACCCGCCCGGTGGCGGCATCGACATCCGGCGCGGGCCGCTGCACGGCTCCCGCAGCATCTACTGGGCGGGCATCAACCAGGGGAAGCGATCCGTCACCGTCGACACGAGGACCGAAGACGGCCGGCGCCAGGTGCAGAAGCTCATCACCGCGCCCGGGGAGGGCGGCGGGATCCTGCTGACCAACCTGCCCGTCGCGCCGTGGTGCTCCTACGAGGAGCTCAAAAAGCTCCGGCGCGACGTGATCGCAGTCGTCATCACCGGCAAACGCGACGGCACGAGCGCCGTCGACTACACGGTCAACGCCGGCCTCGGCTTCCCGTGGGTCACGGGGCCCGAAGGCTATGGCCGCCCCGTCAACCACGTCCTGCCCGCGTTCGACGTGATGACTGGCTATCTGGCCGCGGCCGCCGTTCTCGCCGCGGAACGGCACCGCCGGCTGACCGGCGATGGCCAGCTCGTCGAGCTCAGCCTGGCGGACGTTGCGCTGGCCGTCGCGGCGCACCTCGGCTACATCGGCGAGGCGATCCTCAACGAGCAGCCGCGCGGCCGGTACGGCAACGACGTTTACGGCACGCTCGGCCAGGAGTTCACGACCTCTGACGCGAGGCACGTCATGGTGCTGGCCCTGACACCGCGGCAGTGGAACAAGCTTGTGGGCGCGACCGGCATGACCGAACGGCTGGCGGAGCTCGAGGCGCGGCTCGCGCTCGACCTACGTGACGAAGCGCACCGCTGGCAGGCGCGCGAAGAGATCAGGGCGGTCCTCGCCCCCTGGTTTGCAGAACGTTCGCTGGCCGAGGTGGGCGAGGCGCTCGACGCCGGCGGCGTCCTGTGGGGCCCGTACCGCACGTTCAAGCAGCTCGTCGCGGAGGACCCCCGCATGACCTCGGCGGGCGAGATGGTGGCCGAGGTCGATCATCCCGGCCTGGGCCGGTTCCGCACGGTCGGCTCGGCGCTGCGCTTCGGCGCCGCTGCGCCGGTGCCGCCGGCGGCCGCACCGGTGCTCGGCCAGCACACCCAGGAGGTGGTGGATGAGTTCACCCTGGACCGCTGAGCGATGACGAGCACACGACCGGCTGAGGGCCGCTTCTTCGAGGACTTCGAGGTCGGCGACGTCTACGATCACCCACTCGGGCGCACGATCATCAGCGCGGACAACATCTGGTTCACGCTCCTCACCCAGAACACGGCGCCGATTCATTTCGACCACCACTACGCCGCTCAGACCGAGTTCAAAAGGCCCCTCGTCAACAGCTGCCTGACGCTTGCCTTGGTGACCGGGCAGAGCGTGGTCGACGTATCGCAGAACGTGATGGCCAACCTCGGCTGGGACGAGGTCCGGCTGCCGCACCCGGTCTTCGAGAACGACACGATCTACTCGCGGTCGGAGGTGATGGAGACGCGGCCCTCGAAGTCGCGCGACAACGTCGGCATCGTCACGGCCCGGACCACGGGCTTCAACCAGGAAGGCGTCGAGGTCATCTCTTTCCGGCGCACCGCGCTCATCTACCGGCGCGGCCACGGCCCGGCGGCCCGCCGCTCCGGCGCCTGAGCGATGGACTTCGAGCTCTCCGCCGAGCAAGCCGAGTTCCGGGACCTCGTCCGTGAGTTCGCGCGCCGCAGCATCGCGCCGGTGGCCCGGGAGTGGGAGCTGAGCGGGCGCTATCCGACCGAGATCGTAGACGAGATGAAGGCCATGGGCCTCTTCGGCATGCTAGTGCCGCAGGAGTACGGCGGCACGGCCATCGACGCCGTCTCCTATGCGATCGTGTTCGAGGAGATCTCGCGGGCGTGGATGGGAATCGCGGGCATCCTCGGTTCGCACTCGCTGGCGACGTGGATGCTGGCCAAATACGGAACGCCCGAGCAGCGGAGTCGCTGGCTGCCCGCGCTCGGGACCGGGGAGCGGCGGTCGGGCATCGCACTGACTGAGCCGGCCGCCGGAAGCGACCTACAGGGAATCTCGACGATTGCCCGCCGCGAGGGCGCGCACTACATCGTCAGCGGGAGCAAGACATGGATCACCAACGCCCGCCACGCCGACCCGCTGCCGGTGCTGGTCAAGACCGATCCCAAGGCCGAGCCCCGCCACCGCGGGATGTCGATCCTGATGGTCGAGGCATCCACGCCGGGGTTCACGGTGGGCAAGGACCTTGACAAGCTGGGTTACAAGGGCACGGAGTCGGCTGAGGTGTTCTTCGCCGACTGTCGGGTGCCGGTCGACAACCTGCTCGGCGGCGTCGAGGGCCACGGGCTGCAGCAGGCGCTTTCCGCGCTCGAGTTCGGGCGGGTCAACATCGCGGGCCGCGCGGTCGGCGTCGCCCAGGCGAGTCTCGACCGGGCACTGGCTTACGCCGGCCAGCGGCGCGCCTTCGGCCGGCCGATCGCCGAGTTCCAGGCCATCCAGCTCAAGCTCGCCGACATGGCGACCGAGGTGCAGGCGGCGCGCCTCCTGACGTGGTGGGCGGCGTCGGCGCTCGACGCCGGCCGGCGGGCCGACCTCGAGACCGGGATGGCCAAGCTCTATGCGTCCGAGATCTGCATCAAGGCCTCTCTCGAATCGATGCGGATCCACGGAGGCTACGGCTACTCGACCGAGTACGAGGTCGAGAGGTTCTACCGCGACGCGCCGCTGATGGCGATCGGCGAGGGCACCAACGACATTCTGCGGACTGTGATCGCGCGCCGGCTCGCACGCGACCTCGAGACCGGTTGAGAGTTAGATCGCCGTCCCGGATGGATCGGGCTAACATGTACTTGGAACGGGGAGGAATCGCATGAGGGTTCGGACCTCGGCATTGTTCGCTGTCACGGTTCTGATGGTTGCGTGCGGGGGCCAAGCGACCACCGGTGAGTCGACCGGCTCGACCATCGTTCTCGGTGCCCCGCTCGGGCTGACCGGGTCTCTGACCAAGGAGTCCACCCTGACCCAGCAGGGATACAACCTTTGGCAGGATTGGATCAACCAGCGCGGCGGCGTCGTCGTCAACGGCGTGAAGCACAAGGTCACGATCAAGTTCTACGACGACACATCCAACGCGAACCAGTCGGCCGTCCTGATGCAAAAGCTCATCACCGAGGACCACGCCAACTTCCTCCTCGGGCCGTACGGCAGCGCTGCCACCGCGACCGACGCGGCCATCGCCGAGCAGAACCAGATACCGATGGTCGAGGCAAACGGAGCCGCCCAGGCCATCTTCAACCAGGGCTACAAGTACACCTTCGGCGTCCTCAGCCCGGCCAACAAGTACCTCGAAGGCGTGATCGACATGGCCGCAACCCTCACCCCCAAGCCGTCGACCGTCGCCATGCTCAGCGCCGACGACAACTTCAGCCTGGAGGTCGCCAACGCGATCAACGACTACGCGCCCACCAAGAGCATGAAGATCGTGCTCTTCAAGAAGTACAAGAACGGGGCGACGAACCTGACCGCCGAGGTGCAGGCGGCGAAGGCACTCAACCCGGACATCCTGCTCAACTCGGGCCATCTGACCGAGGCGATCGCCATCAACAAGGCCGCCAAGGAGCAGAAGCTGAACGCCAAGATCTTCGCCTACTCGGTGGGACCCTCGACCCCCGACTTCATCACCGCGCTGAGCAAGGACGCGAACTACGTCTACGACGGCTCGCAGTGGACGCCGCAGGTCAAGTACGCGCCGGCCTTCTACTTGAGCGTCGCCGACTACGTCGCCGCCTACAAAACCAAGTACCCCGGCATCGGCAACCCCGACTACCACGTCGCCGAGTCGACGGCCGCATGTCTCGCCCTCCAGCGCGCAATCGAGAACGCCAGCTCGCTCGACCCGAAGAAGGTCCGGGACGCCTTGGCGGCGCTCGACGTGACTGTGTTCTTCGGCCGGCTCAAGTTCGATCAGCGCGGGATCAACACCTACAAGCCGATGGTCGTGGAGCAGATCCAGAACGGAGCGCACCACACCGTCTACCCGTCCGACGTCGCGGACGCGCAGCCGATGTACCCGACCCCGGCCTGGGACCAGCGGTGACGCACCAGGGGCGCTAGCCCTTGGCGGACTTCGTCCAGCTGGTCGTTCTCGGCCTGCTGGCCGGAGGCATCTACGTCGCGGTTGGCGTGGGGTTCGGCCTGGTTTGGGGCGTGCTCAACATCGTCAACCTGACCCACGGGGCGCTGGTCATCGTCGGCGGCTACATCACGTGGATGCTCTTCGCCGGGCTGCACCTCGACCCGTTCCTGAGCCTGCCCGTCGACGCGGTCGCCCTGTTCCTGCTCGGCTACACGCTGCAGCGGGGAGTGATCAACCGCATCATCCGGGCCCCGCTGCTGTTCACGTTCCTGCTGACGTTCGGGCTGAACCTCGTCATCGTCAACACGCTGCTCCTGCTATTCGGCTCTGACTTCCGCTCGGTGACGCCGGCGTACTCGGGACAGGGGCTCGAGCTCGGCACGATCGTGATCCCTTACGTGCCGCTGACCGCGCTCGGCGTCGCGATCATGCTGGCGGTCGTGCTGGGGCTCGTCTTGAACAGGACCCGCATCGGGCTGGCGATCAACGCGATCGCCTCCGACCGCGACGCGGCCCAGCTGGTCGGCATCGACCTCAGGCACCTCTACGCGATGACCTACGGGATCGGCGCCGCGTGCGCGGGCGTCGCGGGCGGGCTGATCGCCATGATCCAGGCGATCACGCCGACCGCCGGCGAGCCCTACACACTGCAAGCGTTCGTGGTCGTCATCCTGGGCGGGCTCGGCAGGGTCAGCGCGACGGTGGCCGGCGGTCTGCTCTTCGGGCTCGTCGAGGCCTTCGGGCAGTCGATCCCCGGCTCGGGCTCCGTGTTCGCCAACGCGATCGCGTTCGGCCTCATGGTCATCGTTCTGGTGACCCGGCCCCAGGGCCTGATGGGCCGCCTCCGGTGATCGCCACCCCAGACGCGAACGCCCGGTGGCGACGGATGTTCCTGATCCTCGGCGGCATCCTGGTCGCGTACGCGCTGCTCGCCCCGCTGACCTCCCTGGAGGCCGCCCAGTCGGCCAACGTCCCGCTCCTGGCCGACCGGTTGTGGTTCCGGATCGCCACCTACATCGCGATGTTCATCGTCCTGGCGTCGGCGTGGAACATCATCGGCGGCATCGCAGGCTACGCGGCCTTCGGCAACGTCGCGTTCTTCGGCATCGGCGCATACACGACCGGAATGCTCATCGCCAAGGCGAAGTGGCCGTTTCTGGCCGCGCTTCCGCTTGCGCCCGTCGTCGCCGCCGCGTTCGCCGCGGTCGTCGGTCTCCCCCTGCTGAGGCTGCGAGGACACTACTTCGCCGTCGCGAGCCTGGGCGTCGGCGTCGCAGTCGGCGAGCTCGTGCAGAACATCGACTACGCGGGCCAGCCGGTGTTCGGCGGCGCCACCGGCCTTTTCCTCCCGATCTACTCGATCGAAAACCGCGGCCTGTTCTTCTTCTACCTGATGGTCCTGGCGGCCGCGCTCGCCGTCGCGGTCACGTGGTTGGTCCTGCGCAGCCGCTTCGGCTACGGCCTGATCGCGATCCGGGAGAACGAGGAGGCCGCCGCGGTCATCGGCGTCAACACGACCGCGTACAAGGTTGCCGCTTTCACCCTCGCGGCCGCGCTGACCGGGTTGACGGGCGGGATCTTCTCCCAGTGGAACGTCTTCATCAACCAGGACAACACGTTCCCGATCGAATACAACGTCCAGATGATCCTGATGGCGCTGCTGGGCGGCACCGGCACCGTGTTCGGTCCGGCCGCGGGCGCAGTCCTCCTCCAGCTGCTAATCCAGTTCCTCGGCGGCACCCTGCCCATCTCTTTCGAGATCCCGTTCGTCTCCGAAAATGCGCGCCCGATCGTGGCCCAGGTCATCCTCGGAGTGCTGCTCGTGGTGGTCGTTCTGTTCGTGCCGCGCGGCGTCATCGAGTTCTTCGGCGGTCGTGCCCGGTTCAGCCTGGCCTACCTCCGGCGCTCACTTCGGGAAACCTCGCTGTGAGCGCCACCGCGGCGCCCCAGCTCGAGCTCCGCAGCGTGACCAAGCGGTTCGGCGGCGTGGCGGCGGTGGACGGCGTGACCTTCGAGGTGCGGGAGGGCGAGATCGTGGGCATAATCGGCCCCAACGGGGCGGGCAAGACGACGCTGCTCAACTGCATCAGCGGCATCCACCGGCTCGACGGCGGCGACATCCGCTGGCGCGGTGACTCGATCTCCGGCATGCCGCCGCACCGCATCGCCAGGCTCGGTATCGGCCGCACCTTCCAGATCGTCCGGCCCTTCGGCTCGATGACCGTGCGCGAGAACGCCGCGGTAGGCGCGCTGTTCGGCAGCGCCGACGCGCGGCGGCGCCCCAGGGAGGCGTTCGAGCTCGCCGACCACGTCCTCGAGCTCGTCGGGCTCGAGGCGAAGGCTCGGCATCCCGTCTCCGCGCTCACGATCCCTGACCGCAAGCGCCTGGAGGTCGCACGGGCCGTCGCGACCAGGCCGCGCCTGCTCCTGCTTGACGAGGTGATGGCGGGTCTGAACAACGTGGAGATCGACGCCGCGCTCGAGATGGTCGAGACGGTGCACGCGACCGGTGTGACCGTCCTCCTGATCGAGCATGTCATGCGGGTGATCGTCGGCGTCTGCCGGCGCGCCATCGTGCTCGACTTCGGCCAGGTCCTCGCCGAGGGTGAGCCGGAGTCCGTCCTCCGCGACGAGCGTGTCATCCAGGCGTACCTCGGCGAGCGTTACGCCAAGCGCCGGCACACCGACCCCGGCCGCGACGGCCCGTGAACGCGGGCGCCGAACCGCTGCTCGCCGTACGCGGCCTCACGGCCGGCTTCGATGCGGGACCGGTGCTGTTCGGGGTCGACCTCGACGTCGCCACCGGCGAGCTCATCGCGCTCGTGGGCGCCAACGGGGCGGGGAAGTCGACCCTGCTTGGCGTGCTCAGTGCGCTCGTCCGGCCGACGGCCGGCACAATCACGCTCGCCGGCGAGGACGTCACGCGCGAGCGGCCCGAGGCGCTCGTCCGCAAGGGCGTCGCCCACGTACCGCAGGGCCGCCGCCTCTTCGGCACCCTGTCTGTCGAGAAGAACCTGCTGCTTGGCGCCTACCTGCGGCGCGACGCCGACGTGGGCGAGGACATGGCGCGCGTGCTCGAGCATTTCCCCGCCCTCAAGAACAAGCTCGGCCGCGACGCGGGCACCCTGTCCGGGGGCGAGCAGCAGATGGTCGCAATCGGCCGGGGCATGATGGCGCGGCCGAAACTCCTGATGGTGGACGAGCTCTCGCTCGGCCTGGCTCCGAATATCGTCGACCGCCTGATCGACGTGATCAAGCAGATCAACCGCGAGGGCACCGCGCTGCTTCTAGTGGAGCAGGACGTGCTTGTGGCCCTCGACGCGGCGGACCGCGCCTACGTGCTGGAGAACGGGAGGGTGGTTCTGAGCGGTCCGACGGCCGAGGTCAAGGACGATCCGGGCGTGCGGAGGGCGTACCTCGGCCTCTGATTTGCGCGCCTCCCGACTTTTGTCGGTTCACAGCGCTTGCCTGTTGACTGCCAGACACCGCGATCATCTTCGAGGTCACGATGATGCAGGCGATGCGGGGCGTCCCGAGGCGTGTGATCTTCGCGATCGTCCTCGGTACCCTGCTGAATCCCCTGAACTCTTCGATGATCGCGGTTGCGCTCGTCACCGTGCATCACGAGTTCAACGTGGATCTCGGCTCCTCGACCTGGCTGATCTCGGGGTTCTATCTCACCGGCGCCGTGGCGCAACCGTTGATGGGCCGGCTCGCGGACCTCCTTGGTGCACGTCGGGTCTTTCTTACCGGGCTGTCGATCGCCGGGGTTATCGCCTTTCTCGCGCCTGTCTCACCTAGCTTCGGGTGGCTTGTCGCCGCTCGTGTGGTTCAGGCCTTTGCCACCTCCGCCGCCTACCCATCCGGTCTGGGCATGATCCGCGCCGCGTCTGGCGCAAGAGGCATTCCCGCGCAGGCCCTGGCGACGATATCCGTTGCCGCGTCGGTGAGCGCCGCCCTTGGCCCGACGGTCGGCGGGCTGATCCTCTCGGTCGCCGGCTGGCAGGGAATCTTTATCGTCAACGTCCCCATCACCGCCATTGGGATCGTGCTCGCGCTGCGCTGGCTCCCGGCTCCAGCTCCGGCGGACGCAGCGAGCGCCGGGCTCGAGGCGCTGGACGTGCCCGGCGTGATCTTGTTCGCGGCAACGCTGACCAGCATGCTGGGTGGCCTGCTGTCGCTGGGATCGACGCAGTCATGGGTCCTGCTCGCCGGCGTTCCATTTCTTGCTCTGCTGTTGGCCTTACGAGAGCTG
>Ga0209690_1001217_pt1 | contig 14293 bp, 16 predicted proteins | sample GraSoiAngelo_150_FD_186164 | JGI IMG/M metagenome (GOLD analysis project Ga0209690, IMG submission 186164) | Grasslands soil microbial communities from the Angelo Coastal Reserve, California, USA - 14_1009_09_40cm (SPAdes) (version 2) | ecosystem: Environmental > Terrestrial > Soil > Grasslands ...
AGACGGGGTCATCCAGACGTACCTGGGTGGTGTACTCCCTCCCCGTGCGCTCGCCGACACTAACCGAATCGCTGAGTTGCTGATCAATGGCCACCCTTTGTACTTGGACACGCTTTGCCGGGCGCTGAGCGGCGATGAGATGCCCGATGGCTTCGAGGCCGTGCCTGCTGACCATGAGCTTTATGACCCGGAGGCGGACCAGTACTTCGCGCCCCCGCTAACCGTCTGGTATCGTGCGGGTGTGCTCGTGCATCCTGTCGTCCCGAGCACCAGGACGACTTGAGATCCCAGCGCTTTCGTTGCGATCAAACCACTTAAAGCCCCAAGTTGTGTCGACAGTGTGACAACAACCGACGGACCGGGTGCCGCGATGGTGTCCAGGCAGCAGGTCAAGCCGGCGCTCGGGAGCTAGAGCTCGAGATCGCGGCATAGAGAATTGGGGACGCAAGTGTCACGCGGTTTGTTGGGGGGGAGTCTAGACGAGATCCCCCCCGTGAAATTGGCAATGCGCTCGCGAGTCCGATGCGGAATCAAGAGAGCCAGGGAGGTGCTGATCTAAGATCAAGTCTTCGGGACGTGAGGGCGACCGAGAGTCTACCGTGTTAAGTGGAGAGGAGACGCTGCAGGTTCTGGAGGATCGCAATCAGGTGGCGCTAACGCCATTAGCCACGGATGCTCAGTCGGCCGGCGAGGCGCGCGCCCGTGCGCCGGTCCGGCGTTGGCCGGGGTATCACGGCAAGGGTGAGCCACACACCCGCTCGACTGGAGTCGTTACAAGGAGGACCGTATGATCGACAAATCCGCCGTCACTGCAGTGTTCGAGGCGCTCGGCCCCGAGCGGGTCGCGGCCGGGCTGTTGGACGCCCACGGCCACACCTGGGAGGACTGCTTCTTGGCCCGCGCGTACGGCGCGGCGAGGGAGTTAGTGCGGGCTATTCGGCGCGACCCCAGCCGCAGGGTCCCGAACCTCCTCGGGCTGGCGCTGGCGGCCGCCGACGCAGCGAAGCTCATAGGGGTGCAGTGGACGGCGGTAGCGGCCGTCGTGCACGCCTTCGACCACCACACCACAGCGTTCCGGCAGCTGGCCGAGGAGTGGCTGGAGGAGGACCACGTTCGCGTGCGGCCGCGCCTCGAGGAGGCTGGGCGCGCGGTGCAGGCGATCCTCGAGTAGGGGCGAACGCAATCTCTGAAGCGTTCATTCCCGCGGCGGTTGCCAGCTGCAGCAGTGCCGCGGAGGTAACACGCTGCAAACCGCCCGACAACGCCCAGCCGCCCACCGTCCCGGGCACCGTCGAGAGGAAGCCTAGATCACCAGGCGACGTCGGCGAGCGCCCTGGAGGGGTATCTCCGGACGACGGGCTCGTCGACCTCCCAGACCGCGGGCACCACCTGGGTCTGGGCGTCCACCACGAGCCGGATATCCCCGTTCGAGTACACCAGGGCGTTGAGCAGGTCGTACCCTCCGGAATGCGGGACAGTTAGGCCCTCCAACCTGACGGTAGTCGGCAAGGGCCGATCGTTGCCCGGATTGAGGACCTCCCTCACCCGGATCGCGCCCAGCTTGCAGAAGAACACCTCACCGGCCGTGCCCCCGGCCATCGCTGTGACCGCGATCCTGGGCAGGTCGACCCGGACCTCCTGGCCGTGCTGGATCTTTGCCTCTTCCATCCGCTCCCGGAGTTTCAAGCCCTGGGACTGGGCCGTGACGCGCGCTTCCATAAGCTCACCCCGCAGCAACTGTGACGTGGCGTGGCGTATTTCATGCACAATTTTATGCACAAATGCCACAATTCCAATGAACCAGCGAGTCCCGCATTGAGCAAGGGCGGTGAGGCAGTCCTGAAACGCATACTCTCCCCGGCGCGCTCTGAATCGGCGTTGCGGGCAGTGGACTGCGCGTTAAACACCGCGCAGCCCACTGCGCATCCGGGATGCGATAACGTCACGCACTGGGCTTCTTGGCCAGCACCCCCGCTCCCAGCTCCGACACGTAGCCGAGCACGGCGCCCGCGACCAGCGAGAGCGCCACCAAGAGATAGCCTTTCACATCGCTCACCCCACTCGCCGCCGTGAGGGCTGCGCCGCAGAAGCCGCCGGGGATGAAGGACAGCAGGGCGATCTTCGACTGGATGACGATGAGGAACGCGACGATCCCGATGAAGATGAACGCGAGATTACTCTTCATGAACATCTCGCGACCTGATTAGTGGGGCACAAATGGGGGAGTACGAGTACGACCCCAAGACGGGCGAGTGGGTCGAGAAGCCGCCGAAGCGCGAGCTGCGTCCCTGGGAGCGCTGGGTCGCCGACTGGGAAGCGCGCAACTACATCCTCTACGTGCTCATGGCGGCGCTCGGCCTGCTCATTCTCATCGTCGGCTGGCTGATCGACGTCCTGCGTTAGAGCAAGGCGGGGGCGCGGTCGCCGGATCGCGCCCTTTCCTTACTTACTTGAAGGCAGCCTTTAGAACATCATAGATGAGCGCGGTCACGAGGCCGAGCGCGATGACGCCGCCGGTTGCTCTCGCCGCCTTGCTTCTGCTCCCCTCGAGCTCAATGATCGGAAAGAGCCAGCGCAGGATGTAGATGAGGGCGCGGAAAGCGAGGAGCACGAGGAGAAAGATGTATACGTACACACCCACGCGGAGCGCCGATGGGAGGTCAGACGTTAGTCGCTGCGTAACGCTATCCAGGCGATAGATGAGCCAAAAGGACGCTGGTAAGCCGATGAACCAATTCAAGAGGGTGAACGTGGTGGCCCCGTGAAGCCACCGCCGCGACCGCGTCCGTGCCCCGAGGAAGCTGAGAACCCTGTCACTGACACCGGCGACCCAAGTCTGGTTACTCCCGATGATCTCGAACTGGCTCCCATTGGGCGTGGGCTGGTTCCATGGATCATAGCCCACGACCACCGGCGACTCCGTGAAGTCAAAGATGAGACGGAAGCGGTTCAGGGAATCGTAGTTTAGCTGTATCTTGAAGCGCGCCCCCGAGTCGAACGTGATATTAGCGAGTCTATCAGGGAGGACCTCCGGGATGATCGTGGCTGCGGCGTGTAGGGCGACCTGCTCGCCGTTTCTTCCGTAGACATACATCACTACGCCAGCCTCGGCCTTGGCCTTCTGCTTCAGGGAGGCAAAGTCCGCCGGGGCAACGCCAGCCGGTAGCTGAAGGAGGTCGATCTGGACGCTTGTCACCTCCCGCGTCAGGGCATCGAGATCGACAAATAACCTCCGGAAGTCATCCACGGAGAGGACGCTGGCCGGAATCTGGATCGTGCGACTCAGGCCTTGGTACGCAGGCCCGGGCATAGGTGCGGCCACTTGGGCTCGTCGATGCGCGTGATTCACAGCGCCAATTAAGCAAGCCTAAGATACAACCCGCAGGTCGTACCGGCGTAGCGGAGGGTGGCTGGATTGCGCGCTCTTGCACTTCGGGCGATGGCCTCGCGAGATTTGCGCCTATGCCGCTGTACGTCGTGAAACGCCGCTCCTCAGGCAAGCTCGTCGACCACTCGGGCGTTCTCGTTGTTGGGAACCTGCTCGGGCTGCTTTCGGCGAAGGAGCTGTTCCAAGATCGGCGGCCGCTTGGCGTCATCGGCCACTCAACGCCGCCCGGCGGCGTCCAGCACGAGGTCGTGTACGAGTTGGGTCCGTGGCCATCGAGCACATGATGGCGGACGAAACCGGCGCGATGGCTCGGCTCCGGTGGGTCCTAGAGCACAAGCCGCGCTACGATGCCGGGTTCAGCAACTGCGAGCACCTCGTGTCCTTTGTCGAGACCGGCGAGGCGAATAGCCGCCAGGTGCGTGGCATCACGACGATCGCTGTGGCCGCCGCGCTGCTGTGGGGGCTCGGTGGCTCCGGCGGGGCCGAGGCTGGCTCGGAGAGGTAAGGGGCTATGTTAGGGAGACTGACGCAAGACACGATCGACTTGTTCAAGCGGGCGACGCGGAACCTGACGCAGGACACGCTCGATTTGGTCCGATGGATGAGGCCGCGGCCCGGGCACGACATGGTCGAAGTGCTATACCGGGGGCGGCCGCTCCGCGCGCACTACGACGCACCGAAGTGGAGCGTCGTCCTCGACGGGATTTCCTACTTCGCTTTCGCTCACAACCCGAGTGACAGCCACGAGACCATCGAGGCGCGGATCGTCGCGTGGGCGGACGCGCACCCGGAGCTGTTTAAAGATCAGAAGTAGCCGCGGCACCCGCCGCTTTGTCAATCCTGTGTCAACCGTACGCGAACCGAGGGGCCCGAGCTGGTAGCGAGCCGTCGTCAGGTGCCTACGTTCGTGGGTGTTCGCGCTAACAAGGGACGGGAGTGCCGGTCCTGACGGGAACTCTTAACCCGTGATCCGCTTCACTGCCAACGTGTACTCCGAGAGTTCTGGAGTGAGGACAGCTCACGCCCAGATGCATGATCTGGGTCCAAGGTCGATCGTGGTAACAACAGTGGTAACAACACGGCCAGCGTTAAACTGCGCTGCCCGACGCAGCACACAGCTAAGTGCTTGAAACAGCAACAGCCAGCGCTGGTGTGCGCTGGCTGGTGCCGCCTCCGGAGCCGAAGGTCCCGCGTTCGAATCGCGGCTGGCGCATGAACCTAGAAAAACAGCAGCGGTCAGTGGAGGCGTGCCTCCGCTCAGGCAAGTGTCCTCTTCAGGTGGTCCGACAAACGGAGGCTCAGGGCGATAAGCGTCAGCGTCGGATTCACGGCGCCACCGGTCGGGTACACCGATGCACCGGCAACGTAGAGATTGGCGAGCCCGTGAACCCGGCAGGTCGCGTCGACGACGCCAAAGCGGGGATTTTCATGCATCCGCGTAGTGCCCATGTGATGCCAGCCACCGCTGAGGGTGCTGGGCCACGTGCCGTCCTCGCGGCGCACCCAGTCCAGGAGCTGCACGCGACCCGCCCCGCTCCGGCCGAGCTCGCGGCCCATCACCTCGTAGAACACGTGGAACGAGCGCCAGTCCAGCTGCGTCAGCCGCCAGTCGAGCTTCGCGCGTGGCATGTCGAACGCATCCCGTTCCGCGCCGAGTAGGACGCGCGAATCGGGGTTGGGCGCCTGCTCCTGCCGCGTGACCAGATGAAAGAAGCGCGAGCCGGCGGGCGGCGGCTCCGGGAGGCCGGCCGGCGGTGGGCCGGCCCTTCCGTGCGCCTCCCACGCCCTGAACGCCGCGAGCAGCTCCGGTGTAGCCCACTGGAAAGTGCTCTTGGCCTCCTCCCCGGGGGCCGCCGCCTCCAGGGAGACGGTGCCGTTAAGGATGCGCCGCTCGCGCTGCACCGCAGCGCTCAGCGCCAGCTCCCCCCGCGCTTTCGTCACGCCGAACTCCATGGCGTACATTTGGGGGTTCACGGCATCGGGGGCCAGGGCGAGATGCCCACCGGGCATTTCGATATGCTCCATGAAGAACCGCCCTACTAGATCGTGCGCGTTGCCGAGCCCGGCCGGCGTCCGGCGGTTCGATGCCAACAGCAGGCGCGCATTCTGGATGCTGCAACAGGCCAAGACGTAATACCGCGCGCGCGCGCGGTGCTCCTTGCCGTCGAGCGTCCGCACCCGCAGTCCCTCGATGCCGGTCACCGACTCATTCGCTTCCAGCTCGCAGACGTTGGCGTGCGTGTACAAGTGCACGTTTGGCGCGGCGACCACGGGGTCGCGATATCGGCTGCCAAACCGCGTGGGACGGCTGAACTGCCACATTTTCGTCCACACGACGCGCGGATCCAGGGGCAGCGGGACCAGCGTAGGATCGCGCCGCTGCCAGTCGGCCGCTGCGTACTCGTAGGGCCCCAACTCGAGGAGAGGCTGTGCGCGCGCGTAGAACGGGTCCAGCTCTTCCCGGCGAATCGGCCATCCGCTGTGCGGCACCCATTCCCGGTTCTCAAAATCGATCGGATCCAAGGTGGAGCAGAACCCCGCCCAATGCCCCGTGGTGCCGCCGAAGTAATGCAGCCGCGCGGCCTGGAGCGGATAGTACGGGAGGCCGACGATCTCGCCGCGGTAGAGGTCCTGCATCGCCAGCTCGTACTCGAAACCGCCGCCTTCCAGCAGCAGGACCTTATGGTGCGAGCCGATCCACTCGAGCGCCATGCTGATGCCGGCGGCGCCGGCGCCCACAATGCACAGGTCGGCTTCGAGCACGCTGCCGTTCGGGAGGGTTCGAGCGTCGATGTGCATGGCGCGACGTGGCGGCGTCAGGCGGAGAGAAGGGAGAAGAGCGCACTCTGGCGCGCCTCAGTCGCGGAGAGCACCCATCCCTGCACCACGATCGTCCGTCCTGCCGCGAAGTCGTCCTGCACCATGTCGGCGATCGATGGGCACACGAGCCACGGGACACGCGATGGCCAGGGTCGTGTGGCGAGAATGGTGGCGTGCAGCGCCTGCACCTGATTCTCGCGGGGCACCAGCCTGCGATAGCGTAGGCCGATCGCACGCACCGCGTCGGCGCCGAGGATGGAGAGGAGATCAGGCCGCGCCAACGCATCCAGGTCGAACGCCGCGTTGGCGCCGGCTCCGCACGCGCCGCCCGTCAGGCCCGCAACCAGTGCACTGGTTGCACTCAGACCGAGGAACTGTCGCCGATTCATCATGAGAGTCGGGTACGCGAACTGTCTGGTCAAACGACGGCGCGGCAGCGACGCCCGCCGTCGCAGGATGTACGTCGGCAATATGCCCGTCCCGGCGAGCCACGCAAGGCCGATGCTCGTTCGATGATTGCTCGCGCAGCGGCGATCCCGGCCCGGGCCTCGGCCGCTGGTCCTTCGCCGCAACGGTCGCAAGATCTAGGACGCCCGTGCGCGCCTCGTTTCGACTGCGTGAACCGCACTGAGACAATGGTCAGGTCGAACTGGTCGAAGATGTGCAGGTAGGCTTTACGCGAGTGGTAACAACGGTGGTAACAACGGGCCGTCGCTGGCTGGGCTGGCCGACGCACGACTCGCGTAAGCGCCTCGAACAAACAACGGCCAGCGTTGGTGGTCGCTGGCCGGTGCCGCCTCCGGAGCCGAAGGTCCCGCGACGAGCATAGACTCGCCGTGTCTCAGTCGTCGATGGCCTGCCGGTGGGTCTCGCGCGTCAGGCAGACCGACACGACCGTGATGAGCACGAGCGCCACCATGTAGAGCGACACGGGCCACGACTTGCCGCCACTGCGGGCCAGCAGCGCGGTCGCGATGAGCGGCGACAGCCCGCCCGAGAACACCGACCCGAGCTGCGATGCGAGCGACGCTCCGCTGTAGCGCACCCGTGCGGGGAAGAGCTCCGCGAAGAAGCTCGATTGCGGCGCGTACATCGCGTCGTGTCCGAGCGTGATCGCGAGGACGAGCGCGAGCCAGATCAGCTCCGGCTGTCCCGTCTCGAGCAGCCAGAAGAACGGGAACGCGAGGATCCCACCCGCCACCGCGCCCCACAGGTAGACCGGCCGCCGGCCGAGGCGGTCCGAGAGGGCGCCCCACGCCGGCACGGTGAAGAGGCTGCATGCCGAGGCCACGAGCAGGCCGTTCAGGGCGATGTTCCTGTCCAGCTTGAGCTGGGTCGCGACATAGGTGAGCGAGAACGTGGTAAAAATGTAGAACAGGCCGTTTTCGGCGAGTCGCGCGCCCGTGGCAAGGAGCATGGGCTTCATGTACCGGCGGAACACCTCGATCACAGGCATACGCGCCTCGCCCTTACGGCTCTTCAGCCTTTCAAACACCGGTGACTCGGTCAAGCGGTGGCGAATCCACAGCCCGACGGCGAGGAGCAGGAAGCTCAGGAGGAACGGCACCCGCCACCCCCACGCCAGGAACGTGGCCTCGGGGTAGCCCGAGAAGTGGCGGAACACTAGCGTCGAGAGCAACAGGCCGATCGCCACACCCATCTGCGGCCAGCTCCCGTAGAAGCCGCGGCGGTGCGCGGGCGCATGCTCAATCGCCATCAGCACGGCCCCGCCCCACTCCCCCCCGATCCCGAGCCCTTGGAGCAGCCGCATGGCCACGAGCAGAATCGGCGCCCAGATCCCGATGGCCGCGTACGTGGGAAGCAACCCGATCGCCGTCGTCGCAAGCCCCATGATCAGGAGTGTCAGGTAGAGCATCGTCTTGCGGCCGAGCTTGTCGCCGTAATGGCCGAAGACGATGCCTCCGATCGGCCGCGCGATGAAACCCACGGCGTAGGTCGCGAACGCGGCGACGGTGCCCGCGAGCGGCGCGAACGTCGGAAAGAAGAGCTTGTTGAAGACGAGCGCGGCGGCGGTACCGTAGAGGAAGAAGTCGTACCACTCGATGGACGTGCCGATGAGGCTGGCGGCGGCGACCTCGAGGATTTCCGAGCGGCTTTCCAGGTCGCTGTCGCGCGGCGCGACAGGGGCGGCCATGATGCCTCCGTCAATGGCGGGGTAGGGCGACGCGTGTCCCCGAAATCATGGCGCGCGGGTGCCGGGATGGCAACCGAGCCGCCGGCGTGCCCGATGCCAGTCAGCCCGCCTCCGGAGCCGAAGGTCCCGCGTTCGAATCGCGGCTGGCGCATCGAGTCACCCCGCGTACATTAGGCCCTTCTCGCGTACGGGCGCCCCCATGATCCTCGGCCTAAGCATCGCGACGTTCACCCTCGTCCACACCGTATTGAGTCTGGTCGGTATCGTCGCGGGTCTCGTCACGGCGGGGGCCCTCGCCACGGGGACCCGGCTCAACCGCTGGGCCGCCGTCTTTCTGGTCACCACCGTCCTGGCGAATGCGAGCGGATTCGGCTTTCCCTTCGTCAAGCTCTTGCCGTCCCACGTCGTGGGGGCGGTGTCCCTGGTGGTTCTGGCGGGCGTGATCGTCGCGGACTATGTCAAACACCTCGCTGGACCATGGCGTACGACGTACGCGGTCGGCGTCGTCGTCGCCACGTACTTGAACGTCTTCGTCCTGGTCGCGCAGCTGTTCAAGCGGATTCCGGTGCTGTTCCTGCTCGCACCAACCCAGTCCGAGCCACCGTTCGCCCTCACCCAGGTCCTGGTGCTGGTCCTATTCGCCTGGCTGGGGGTTGGCGCGGTCAAGGGATTCCGCCCGAGGCCGATCGACTAGAACCCCACCGCCAATCCCACTCGCGCCACCGTCGCCTGCATCGGCGCGTCGATCTCCCCGGTCCCACCGGGATTCGTCTTCCGATTGATCCGCTGGAACGTGTAGCCCGCCGTACCGTGCAGGCGCCCCGCCAGACGGACGTCGAGGCCGAGCCCCAGGTCGATCGAGAACCCGGCATGCCCGCCGCCCGAGAACTTCGGGGCGGCGAGGTAGTTCGCCCGGAACAGCACGGTCGCCCCCGGGCCGAGCTCGTAGAACGACCGTGCCCCGATGCGCACCGCCCCCACCGACTGCGCGTCGAACTCCGGATCCGCGGTGCGCCGGATGAATCCCGCTTCTACGCTCGCGTACGTCGCGACGTCATAGGCGACCCACGCGTTCACGTCGGTCGCCGTGAAGCCGCTGGTCGCCGCGCTCCCGTTGGCGGGGTCGAGCGTCAGACGCACGATGCTCGCCTCGGCCGAGAGCCTCCGGTAGCGAGCGGACAGCGCGCCGCCGAACCCGCTGCCCTGATAGCGGAGCCCCGAGGCCACCTCGCGATAGCTCGCTAGCGCGAACTGCGGTCCGACGATCGCCGTGACCCGCTGGGCGGGGGCGGCCGGGGAAGCGAAGAGGAGCGCGAGGCCCACGGCCGCGCGGCTCACCGGGGCCCCGCTCCGCTCGCCTTCGGCAACGGCACGAGCGTGAGCTGCACCTGCTGGCGTCGGGCCACGTTCTCTTTCGCGATGTCCTGATTGCGCCGCGCGATCTGGTCGCGCAGCAGCCGATTGTACAGGATGTTGGCCGCAGCGGGCCGCGGGGCGGGCTTGCGCAGGGTCATGACGAAGCCCGTGACCAGCGCCGCGCCCCCTACCACCGCGAGCTCGCGCTTCGAGCTGGAGCCGAGGCTCGAGCTCTCGAGCCCCAGTGTCCCGACCAACGCGCCCCCCGTATAAAGGAAAGCGAGCCCCAGGGGGCGCCAGCTCTGCGGCGGCACCTCCGTCTCGGGCAGGTACTGGTAGCCGGGCAGGCTCGTGAGGGACTGCAGGGTATCTACGCTGCCGTGGCTCACGCGGACCGGTTGAGAGGCAGAGGCCGTGTTCTGCCCGAGCCGCGCCTCGACGACCACCGTGTAATTCCCCGCCGGCACCGGATCGCCGTTCGCGAGCCGTGCGGGCCAGCTCAAGTTCACCTGGCCGTTCCAGGCCCCCGAGTCGATCAGGTAGCTGCCACCCCCGCCCCCCCCGCCACCCCCGCCCCCCCCGATCGCCCGCGTCACGACCCGCGCGGGTTGAGTGACCGTGAAGCGGATGGGCACCGCCCCCCGGCCTCCGACAAAGCTTGTGCTGTCGACGCGCAGCTGCCGCACGAGCAGCACCTGACGCAGCGCCACGTCGAACGCGCTGTACGCCTTGGGCGAGACGCGGTTCGGGTCGAGCTGCCGCTCCGGATCGATCAGGACGACCTGCTTGAACGCATCCACGGCCTTGAGGATCGAATCCATGGCGCCGTACGTGAAGCCGAGCAGCTCGTACGCCCGGGCGCGCTCGGGCCCCGTCAGGCGCTCGCGTAATGCGGCCTGGGCGAGCGACACCACCTGACGATACTCGAGGTTGTCATACGCCTGCTGCGCGCGGCGCAGCGTGGCGTTCTGAACCGTCTGCGCGCCCCCGGCCGCCGGCGCGGCGAGACCCGCCAGCAGGGCGAGGACGTGGAGCTGCCGGGTCATACAGCTCACTCCGGGAGCAGGGTGTAGCGCTTGCGGACGGTGTTGCTCGCGTCCACTTGCACGGTTTCGGTCATCGTCCTGAAGCCGGCGTGCTCGATGCGGATCGTGTGCCGGCCCGGCTTCACCGCGTATTCGACCAGCGGCGTCTGGCCGGCATCGACTCCGTCGATGTAGACCTCGCCGAACGGGTCAGCCGCGATGGTGAGGAAGCCCCGGGCCTCGGCCACGGGCGCCTGTTCCCGCGGCTTCGCCGGCGCGGACCGGCGCGTCGCCGGGCGACTGGGGTTGGCCTGCACCGGTACGCGAACCGTGTCGACGGAGGGAGCAGGGAGCTGGGAGCGGGGAGCAGGGATGGCTTCCGGCTCCCTGTTCCGTTTCAGTAGCAAGTATCCTCCAACGCCCGCCGCCACCACCGCCAGCCCGATCACGGCGGGAGCCCGCGAGCGCGGCTTGCGCGATTTCGCGGCGGGGAGCGGGGTCGTAGGCGCGCCCGTGATCTCGGTGGGCGCGTCGGCGGTCGCCCGAGCGCGCGGCCGAGCAGCGCTCCGGGACTTGGCGGGCGACGCGACCGGCTGCTCCGGCCAGACGGCGGTGGCGAAGTCCTCCATCGTGGGGAAACGCTGGTCGGGCTCCTTGGCCAGGGCCCGCGAGATCGCCACCGTGAGCGCCGCGGGGATGCCAGGCCGCTTCGTGCTCGCGAGCGGCGGCTCTTCGTAGATGTGCTTGTAGATGATCGTGTGCACCGAGTCGCCGCTGAACGGCAGCTCGGCGGTGATCATGCGGTAGCCCACCACACCCAGGGAGTACTGGTCGGCGCGGCCGTCCACCGCACTGCCCTTCCCCTGCTCGGGCGCCAGATAGTGCGGCGTGCCGATGATCATCCCAGTCGCCGTAAGTCCCGTGGCGGCCTGGAGCGCCTTGGAGATCCCGAAGTCGGTCAGCATCACGCGGCCGTCGTGGTCGAACATGATATTCGCGGGCTTCACGTCACGGTGCACCACCCCGCGCCGATGGGCATGGCCTAGGGCGCACGCCGCTTCCCAGAGAATCCGCTGGATCTCCGGCACGGGGAGCGGCTCCTTCTTGTCGAGCAGATCCTCGAGCGAGGCGCCCGAGATGTACTTCATTACGAAGTAATTGAGCCCGCCCTCGCTCTCGACGCGGTAGATGGGGATGATGTTGGGGTGGTCCAGCTTGGCGGCGGTCTTGGCCTCCTGCTGGAAGCGGCGCACCACCTGGTCGTCCTGGGCGACGTCGGACGGCAGCACCTTGATGGCGACCTCGCGCTCGAGCGTGAGATCGTGCGCCAGGAAGACCTGGCCCATTCCCCCCTTGCCCAGCAAGCGCTCGATCCGGTACTCGCCCTCGATGATGCGCTGCAGTCGCTCGCGAACGATGTCGACGCTGCTGGTGCTGGTGGGTCCGTCCCCGCCGGAGACGTCCGCGCCGCACGACAGGCAGAATTTGCTGTTGTCGGGAATCGGCGTGTGGCAGCGGAAGCACTCGAGCACTCCGTTGGTCATCGGCGGCTCGGCACGAGGGGAGGCGGCAGCGGCATCCGGCCGGTCGGCCGGCGCTTGGCGCGGTGGGGCGCCGCGGTGGGCGAGGGGGCGGGGGGCGACGGGAAGCCCGTGGCGCACGGCCCCGCTCCCAGAACAGAGAGGGTGCCGACGCAGAGCTCGTAATGGGTGGTCGTACCCGCGAAGTCGACGACCGCCAGGTAATAGTCCCCGGTGGCGAGTGCCGACCGCAGGTCGGCGTCCGAGCCCGCCGCCGTGTCGGCGGCCAGCACCTGCACCAGCGTGTCGCCGGGCTGGGGGATATTGACGACATAGATGTCGAGATCCTTGAGGGAGTCGGGATGGACACCTGGGAACGCGTGCAGGCGAACCTGCGCCGTCGATCCCAGCCCCCCTTGCGTGTAGTGGAACCGGATCCAGTCTACGTCGTGCGGATTCTCGATCGCCAGCGTGTCGCGGAACGGGGACGTGACCGTCCCGCGCAGGTCGGCGGCATTACACGAGTTGTCGTCTTCATGCGCGTCGGCGGGCAGCTCGCTTGCGTAGCCGTCGAGTACGGCCAACCCGTAGCCCGCCGCTTGTCCGTAGATCGTGATCGCGTGCAGCGCGCCTGCGGACGCGTTCTTGAACGCCACGATCGTGGAATCGCCGTTCGCTTCGTGGGGCGCGAAACCACGGCCGTGGCAGGCGTGGGAGGCCGGGCCGAACGTCCAGGAGTCGGGGCCGAGGGTGTAGGTCGTCCCGGTCCATGCCAGTGAGTCGGTCACGAACGTCGAGAACGTGCCGTGCACCGACGGTGCCGTGAGAATGATCGTCAAATCTCGCGCCGTCGAGTGGCCGAACCGGTACCAATCGACCCCGAGCGTATCACCCCGCTTTAACGGCTCGAAGAACAGTGCCGGGTTGTAGACCAGGAGCAGGTTGTAGACCGTGCCCGGGAACGGGAACGGCCGCGGCGTGTCGAGGTCGAACCGATGAGGGGCTATTTCATTGGGCTCGTACACGTCACGTTTGATCACGTGCGTCGAGTCCGCGCTCGCCGTGACGATCCCGTTGCCAATGAAAGTGACGCGGTCGGACTCGGCCGGGGGCGGGATCCAGAACTTCTGCTGACCGTAGCCGGTGGTGTCGTGTTGTGCAGAGAACGGATACGGATACAGGAAGAACGCACCCTTCATCGAAGCCAACACGACCTTGTCGGCGCCGGGACCGAAGACGGTCACTACTTGACCGTAGCGCGCCGTATCAGGAACCACGCTGTCGATTTCGAGCGGCGCCGTCACGCGCAGCGCGTCCTCCCCGATCAGGGCGCCCTTGTCGAAGTTCGCAGCGGCCGCTCGGATCAGCGCGACGCCCGAGTTGACGCCTACGATGCGCCCCGAGTTGTCGACGGTCGCGACGCCGGGAGCGCTGCTCGACCAGACAAACGCGACATTGGGGATCGGCTGCGAATCAACGGGCCCCACCATCTGCCACGCGCTCGCGGTGGCGACCGTGTCGCTGCCGCGGATCAGGATTTTCACCGGCGTCACGCTCACGTGGACCGATGCGTCCCGCTCGGTTGGGTAGGCGCACGTCCCGCCAATCACGGAACCGACCAGCAGCGTCAGGGCGGCAAGACCTGGACTGCGTCGCATGCGCTCTTAGTCCGGCGGAGGTGGGAGTCAATGTAATAACGGCCCGGTGGACACCCAAATGATCCACCTCACCTAGAGGCGTCCCCGCCGCTTCAGATCGAGGTATTTGGCCACCACCGCCCCGGCTGCTCGCTCGGGCGGCACATCGAGCACCAGCACCCCGGCGCGTCGCATGTGCCCCAGCGCCTCTTCGCGGGCGCGCAGCAGCTCCTCGGCCGCCGCTTTGCGGAACGCGTCGGGCGCGACGGCGGGCCGCAGCGCCGCCACCGCGTTCAGCTCTTGGTTCTGGAGCGTGACCGCGAGCGGGAGGTGGCGCGGCCGGAGCGAGGCGACGTTCGCCACCAGCGCGTCCGACGCGAACCGATCGATCA
>Ga0209690_1001218_pt1 | contig 14289 bp, 12 predicted proteins | sample GraSoiAngelo_150_FD_186164 | JGI IMG/M metagenome (GOLD analysis project Ga0209690, IMG submission 186164) | Grasslands soil microbial communities from the Angelo Coastal Reserve, California, USA - 14_1009_09_40cm (SPAdes) (version 2) | ecosystem: Environmental > Terrestrial > Soil > Grasslands ...
CGGGAGGTCGGCCAGTGCGACCAGGTCGCGGCGGAGCAGCGCGTCGCGTGCGCGGCCTGCACGGTGAAGAACGAGGCGAAGGGCTGGATCGGCGACTACGAATACCGGCCCGACAACGACCCGTCGGATCGGTGCGTGCGGGTGAAATAGGACGTTCCGCACAGCGAGATCAACCCCTCGTGTCACCCGGCGAAGTCGGCGTGAACGACCCTTCGCCTCCTTGCACGCGCACGTCCTCGATCGCCCGCCGATCCACTGCCTCGGCTCCCGGCTCGTTGCCGTGCGGCGGTTCGACCAGGCTCGCCTCCGGCGGCGCGCGCGCGGGGTCGACGTCCCGGCTCATGCTGAGCCGCGGCGGTCTCGGCTTGCTGGCGCTTTGCTCCGGCGTCCGCGGCGGCTGCGAGGTGGGGTTGCGGGCGCCGGATTGGGGCGCTGCGAATCTGGGGGACACCACGCGAACTTCGCGGACCGACGGCGACTGCGCGGTCCGCATGCCTGCCAGGACCACCGCGACCGCGATGGCGATCCCGTGCGCCCCGATCGAGCCGGCAGTGGCCGCGCCTGAGCGCCTCTTCGCCGGGCTTGCAACCGTGTCGAACATGACCCCTCCACTGATTCCCAACGCACGACATGCTAAGCCGATCTGGCTCCGCGGCGTGAACGGGGCTAGCGCGCGGCCTCCCAGGCGGAGGGCCACAGCGCAGGTCTCAGCTCGGCACCGAAGCGCTTGCGGTACCGGGCCTTCAGGTCCTCCAGCGCCGCCATCTCTCCCAGGCTCTCGTCCACCGATGCCAGGCTGACCCACGGCTCGTACGTCCCGTCGTCCAGCTCCAGCGCGCGAACGAGGTCGGCCTGCGCGTCGCGGAAGCGCCGCTCTGAGCCGGCGATCAGCCCGAGGAAATAGCGGGGAAAGAATGCCTCCGGCGCGGCACGCGCGGCGGATTCGCAGGCCAGTTTCGCCGCGGCGAAGGACCGCGCGCGACCGTGGAGGAGGCAGTGGATCACCGTCGCGCCGGGCGCTCCCGGAAACTTCGCCGCGAGGTCCTTCGCGGCCGCACGCGCCCGGTCGAGCCGTCCGGCCCGGACGTCGCGCTGCGCTCCAAGGACGGCAAGCGTGCCCTCGCGAGTGTGACGGTGAAAGGAACGACGACCGAGGCCGAAGGCTTTTTCCCCGAGCTCCGAGCGCTCGTCCGCACGGACAAGTTCGATGTCGTCTCCAAGGACGGCGTCGACGTATTCGTGCTCGCGCTCGGGAGCGACGGCCGCGTCGCGCGGCAGAGCGGCCAGCCGCCGCATGCGCATGCACTCCGCGGCGATCTCCTTGGCGCCCGGTTGACCGCGGGCGCGGGCAGCGGTCCTCTCCGCGGCCGAGCAGATTTCGGCGCGTCCGTAGCTCTGGGCGAGCGCGAGCCACAGCTCCGGCGGCGCCGAACCCTCGCGTAATGCGGACTCGGCGCGTGCCAGGGCGGCCGCCGCCCCGGTCCGGTCGTCGCGATCGAGCAGTACCTGCGCCAGCACGAGCCGGATTTCGGCGGGCGCGTCCGGGAGGCGCGCGGCGGCCTGGCAGCCAGCGAGCGTGGCGGCGGATCTCGGTTCGCGCGCCTGTGCCAGCGAGCAGGAGAATGCCTGCACGCGTGCATCTTCCGGGTACCGCCGCGCGAGCGGAGCGAGCAAGGCGTGCGCCCCGGCCAGGTCGCGCGCTTGCGCCTTGCGCGCGGCGTCCTCCAGACGCTGCGCGTCCGCGGCGGCCAGCCGTCCGGCCTCCGTGCCCACGCGCGCATCGTCGCCGAGCGGCTCCGCGGGCCGGGCCGTCTCGCGCGGCGCCCCGCCCTGCTGCCCGGCCGCGAAACGGCTGCTTCCGAAGAACTGCTCCCCGAACCGGAAGGACTCCGCGCGCGTCTCCGCGTCCCAGATGGTGGTCGAGGAACGGACCTCGTCCCGGTACGCAGCCGCCCACCTGGACAACCCCGCGTCGTCCCGTGCGCTGCGCTGCTCCAGTGAGACCTGCAACAGGCGGACGATGCCCGGGGAGAATCCCGATTGCGAGGGCTCGTAAATCGGAGACATCAGCGATCCGGGGACGTGCTCGTGGAAGGCGCCCAGGGTATGGGCCCATTCGTGCAGGAGCACCGCCGTCTCCTTGTGGACCCGGCGCTCGCGCAGCAAGGCGTCCCGCTCTTCGCGCGGCAGCTTGTCCAGCACGGTCTCCAGGGCCCGCGTCTCCTCGAGGGAAAACATCCCGCGCACCACGAGGTGGCGGCCGAACACGGCTCCCATTCCAAGCTGCTCGTGCGCGGCGGAGGCGAAGCGCAAGGCAGGCGCGAACCCGATGACCCAATCGACGTCGGCGCCCGGATCGGCCTCGGCCAGCTCCGCAAGGGCCTTGTCCAGGCGTTCGAACCGGTCGGCACGCCTCCAGCTGCGGATCGGTTCCAGCTCCAGCCGGACGCCGAATTCCGTCTCGATGGTGGCGTTCGCGCGATCGATCTGCTCGCGGATCCGGTCGCTCCAGCGCGGCGTCTGCGCCTGGTACTCGGGGTCGGCGTACGCGCGCACGCGGAGGGAGCGGACCGGCCCCGTGGCCCGGGACTGGGCACCGATCGGCGCGGGGCGCAGGCTTTGCGCGTAATCGCGCTGCAGGTCGCGGGGCGACTTCCAGCAAGCCGCGGCCACGGCGGCGCAGACGAGCAGGCTCTTGGGGCCCCCCCGGGCAGGCATCGCCCAATCAAATCAGAGGAGCCCGGGAGATCCAAGGGCGTGCTACCGTCCTCCGCGTGGCGCTCTTCTCCCGCCGGCTCCCGCACGTGATCACCCGCGCCGACCTGGCGCGCACGCTGGGGCCGACCTACGCGAAGGCGGCGCAGGTGGACGCGGAAGAGGCGGAGGATCGGCTGCTCCGCGCGTTCGCGAACCAGCGCATCCTCGACGAGATCTACGGGGGCCTCGCTGCCGCGCTCGCCGAGGCGAAGGGACCGCGCACCACCGAGGACGAGATGGTCGACAAGCTTTCCACGGGGGTCCAGGCGCGCCGCGGCCGCGTGCGCGCGGCCGAGCTGACGCCGGCCGTCTCCGCGGTGCTGGTGCTCGTCAACGTGGAGCTGGGCGAGGCGCCGCAGATGATGCGCGATGCCATCCAGGGCGGGAAGGGGCGGGTGCTGCTGCAGGAGGGGCTGAAGGCGGTCGGCGCGCACCTGGTGAAAGAGCTGGTTCGCTAGCCGCCGCCGGATAGGGCGGCGCTATGCTTCTCCCGGAGCGGACGTCGTGGGAGCCGTTCCGTGGCAAAAGGAGGACCGACATGGTGGCGCGATTCCGCAACATCTCCGTCGATCGCGAGGGACCGATCGCGTTCGTCACGATGGAACGCCCCGAGCGGCGCAATGCGCTCTCGCTCGAGCTCCTGACGGCGCTGCTCGAATCCTTGCGCGCCATCGGCGCCGATCGCGAGCTGCGCGTCGCCGTGGTGCGCGCCAGCGGCCCGGCGTTCAGCGCGGGCCACGATCTGAGCGAGATGATCGGGCGCGATGACGCGTTCTTCCAGCAGCTCTTCTCGACTTGCGCCGAGGTCATGGAGACGATCCAGTCGATCCCGCAGCCCGTCATCGCCGAGGTGCAAGGGATCGCCACCGCGGCTGGTTGCCAGCTGGTCGCCTCGTGCGACCTGGCGGTCGCCGCGGCGGAGGCGCGCTTCGCCACTCCGGGCGTGAAGATCGGCCTGTTCTGCACCACGCCGATGGTCGCGCTCACCCGCGCCGTCGGCCCGAAGAAGGCCATGGAGATGCTGCTCACCGGCGAACCGATCAGCGCCGCCGAGGCGCTCGCGGCGGGGCTGGTGAACCGGGTGGTCCCCGCCGCCGAGCTGCGCGCCGCCACGCGCGCCCTGGCGGACCGGATCGTCGCCTCGAGCCCCTTCGTCGTCGGCCTGGGCAAGAAGGCTTTCTACCGCCAGCTGCAGATGCCCCGCGGAGAGGCTTACGCGTACGCCTCGGGGGTAATGTGCGCGAACGCCGCCGCGGAGGACGCGCAGGAGGGCATGAGCGCATTCCTCGAGAAGCGCGCGCCCGCCTGGCGCGGCCGGTGAGCGGCCGCCCGCAGCTTTCTGCAGGAGGATCCGCCATGCGAACCGCCGTCGTTGCGATGCTCGCCGCCGCCGCCCCCGCGCAGCCGAAGGCGCCCCGGGACGCTCTCGGCCTCGACGCCATCTACCCCGAGCTCGACGCGCTCTATCTCGACTTGCACAAGAGTCCCGAGCTGTCGGGACGGGAGGAGAAGACCGCGGCGAAGCTCGCGGACCGTCTCCGGCGCCTCGGTTACGAGGTGACCACCGGAGTCGGCGGCACCGGCGTGGTCGGCGTCCTGCGGAACGGGTCGGGTCCCACCGTGCTGCTGCGCACCGAGCTCGACGCCCTCCCCGTCGAGGAGAAGACGGGCCTGCCGTACGCGAGCAAGGTCACCTCGACCGATCCGACGGGCAAGACCGTCCCGGTGATGCACGCGTGCGGTCACGACGTGCACATGGCCTCCTGGACGGGGGCGGCAGCGCTGCTCGCGCGCGCGAAGGACCGGTGGGGTGGCACGCTGGTGATGGTCGGCCAGCCCGCCGAGGAGACCGTCGCGGGCGCGAAGGCGATGCTCGCCGACCGGTTCTTCGAGCGGTTCCCGAAGCCCGACTTCTCGGTGGCCGTCCACGACAGCTCCGACCTTCCCGCGGGAAAGGTCGCCTGGATCCCCGGCTATGCGCTCGCCAACGTCGACTCGGTGGACGTCACCCTCTTCGGGCGCGGCGGCCACGGCGCCAAGCCCGACACGACTGTCGACCCGGTGGTCATCGCCGCGCGCACGGTGCTGGCGCTTCAGACGCTCGTCTCGCGCGAGAAGGATCCGCTGGAGCCCGCGGTGGTGACCGTCGGCTCCATCCACGGCGGGAACAAGCACAACATCATCCCCGACGACGTCCACCTCCAGATCACCGTCCGCTCGTATACGCCGCAGGTGCGCAAGCAGCTCCTCGACGGGATCGCGCGCATCGCCAAGGCCGAGGCCGCCGCCGCGGCGGCCCCGCGCGAGCCCGAGATCCGCACCGGCGAAGGGGCCAACGCCACCTTCAACGACCCCGCGGTGACGAAGCGCCTGGGCGCGATGCTCGCGCGCGAGCTGGGACAGGAGAACGTGGTCGAGGGCCGGCCCGAGATGGTAGCCGAGGACTTCGGCGAGTTCGGGAAGGCGGCCGGCGTGCCCTCGGTGCTCCTGCGCATCGGCGCGGTGGAGCCTGCGAAGCACGCCTCGGCGAAAGCGTCCGGGACGCCGCTCCCCTCACTGCACTCCGCTACCTTCGCTCCCGACCGGGAGCCCACCATCCGCACCGGGGCGACGGTGCTCGCGCTTTCGGCGCTGGAGCTGTTCGGCAAGCGCTGAGCCGCGGCCGGGCGGTGTGTCCGCCTTCTTACATGGAGCACCTTGCGGAACACCCGAAGGTCCCTGCTACGTCATTGGCGGGGAGGTTCGAGTCCTGCCCAGCGCTCAAGCAGTTTCGCTGATCCGCCGCCCGGCCGTGCTGCTGGTCGATGACGCGCGCGTGGTGCTCCGCGTCGTGGAGAGGGCGTTGGGCGCGGCGGGGTTCACCCTCTCGGTCGCGGAGAACGCCGAGCGCGCCCTGCGCCTCCTCGACGATCAGGAGTTCGCCTGCGCCCTGATCGACCGCAACCTGGTGGGCGCGGACGGCCTCGATCTGATCAAGCAGATCCGCGAACGCCAGCCGCGCTGCGCCTGCGTATTGATGACCGCGTATCCGTCGCTCAGCTCGGCGGTCGACGCCCTGCGCATCGGCGTGGTGGACTACATCCAGAAGCCCTCGCCCGACTTCGACGTGATCGCCGACCGGGTGCAGAACGCCGTCCGGCTGCAACGCCACCGCGACGGCGAAGACGCGCCCCGCTCCGGCGCGCGGGCGGCCGACGACCGCCGTCATGAGGTCTTGGTGCGCGGCGCCGATGAACTGGTCGCGACGCTTCGATCGCTCCAGACCCGCATCAAGCCGGGCGCTCGCGCCGCCTTCAACCGCGCGCTGGCCGACGCCGAGGCGCACGCCGCTCTCCTCCGCCGTCGCTGATCCCGCGCACCTGCACTTACAGATCGGTCGCGCGGTCGGATGAAACGGCCCGTTGCCCGGTGTTGCCCAAACGACAATCCGGCGGCGCCCTCGTTCGAGCGGAGGCCGGGTGGTCCGGGCACTTCCATCCGCCCACACCAAGCGAGGCGACATGCGGCGAACAATCTTTCTCTCGATCGGGTCGGCCCTCTTCGCCGCTGCGTGCGGCAGCGGCGCTCCTCCTTCACAAGAGTGCTCGCAACTGGCAGGAGGGAGCGCAGTCGCTGCGGTCCGCGCGAGCGCCGGTACTCCGGCCTTGGCCCTCGACGGAAACCTGGCGACGTCCTGGAACTGCACGAGCGCGTGCTGGATCGATCTCGACCTGGGCACGGTCCGGCAGCTCGACGCCGTGGCGATTGCCTGGGCAGGGTTGCCCGCTACCCGCTATCAGGTCTCCGCGTCGGAGGATGGAGTCAGCTATGCGCCATCCAGCGCCGGTGTAGGGGCGAGCTGCCAGCGGCAGCCGCTCTCCGCCACGCAAGGCCGCTTCGTGCGGCTCGCGATCGACGCGGACGCTGCGCAGCCCGGTGTCGCGGTGGCCGAGCTGCGCGTCGACGCGAGCGACGTCCCGACCGCGCCGCCGACTCCGCCCCCCTCCGGCGGACCGGTGACGCAGCCCCCGCCGGGACGCGTCGCCGACGCGTTCGGGGTCACCATGCTCTACCCCTCGGTCTCCGGCGGCGAATCCTGGTCGATGCCGGCGGACCCGCTCAGCGACTCGCGCTTCAATCCGCAGAACCCCATCACTCCGAACGCCGACGGGTCCTGGAAGATGAAGAACGCGCAGGTCCGCATGGAGGTGTACACCTCCACCGGCTACGACGGTTCGAAGATCCGCACCTACGCGCGCGACACGCTCGCCGCGCAAGGCTACATGCTGGCTCCGAACGATTGGCGGAACGTGGAGATCACCGGCTTCGTGCGCGTCAATTCCGCCTCGGTGCCGACCGACGACGTCACCTGGTACGCGCGGGGTGGCCGGCACAGCGCGCCCATCCCCTGCGAAGGCTCCGCGTACAAGGGAGGCCTCCACATCGACGGGCGGGTCCGGTTCGAGAAGGAGTCGTGGCACGTGAGCTACAAGAACGCCTCCTATCTGCAGGCGACGAGCTCCCTCATCGGCCGCTGGGTCGGGTTCAAGACCGTGATCCGCAACGTGACGGTCGGGGGTAAGACCGCGGTGAAGATGGAGTCGTGGCTGAACGACAACGCCGACCGCGTCACGTGGGCGAAGGTCTACGAGATGACAGACGACGGAACCTACGGGGGCGACGCGAGCGCGTGCGGCGCCAGCGCGCCTGCGATGCCCATCACCTGGGGCGGTCCGATCGCCGCCTTCCGCTGGGACAACGCCGAGGACGTCGACTTCCGCTGGCTGAGCGTCCGCGAGATCCAATAGGCCGTTCCGAACCGGCCCACTTTCCGCTCGAATCGCAAGCGACGGAGGGCAGGCAGCCCCTTGCCCTTCGTCGCTTGCCGACGCACGTTCCTTCCGCGCTCGAGGAGGGGAGGCGGCGTCGTCCGGAACCCGACAAGTGCCGGTCGGGGGCGGGTCGAGCCGGAAGTGGCGATGGAGCTCTTGCCGGTCCAGCTGTTGTGTCTGCTCGTCCTGATGAATCGGTACGTCCTTGGCCCGTTCCTTCGCCGCGTGCGCGGAGAGGCCGTCGACCGCAAGGATCCGTCGCTCGAACCGACGGTCGCCATCATCGTCCCGCTCTACAACGAGGGCGAGGGCATCTACCGCACCGTCCTCAGCCTGGCGCAGCAGGACTATCCCCGGGAGAAGCTCGAGGTGGTGGTGGTGGACGACTGTTCCACCGATGACAGCTACGCCTGGGCGGCGCGGGCAGCGCAGGTCGATCGCCGCATCGCGCTGCTGCGCAACCCCGAGAACATGGGCAAGCGCAAGGCCATCAACCGGGCGGTCCTTGCGACCAGCGCGGAGATCGTCGTTTCGGTGGACTCGGACGTCATCGCCGACCCGCGGGCGGTGCGTCAGCTGGTGGCGCGGTTCGTCAGCCCCGAGATCGCCGCGGTGGGCGGGCGCACCTTCGTCCAGGGCCAGGGCCGCAACTGGCTCACCCGCATGGTGGCGGTGAAGTTCTTCTTCTCGCAGGAGTGGCTCAAGGAGCTGGAGCGCGTCTTCTGCACCGTGATGTGCCTCACCGGCTGCCTGACCGCTTACCGTCGCAAGGTGCTGCTCGAGCTCCACGACGTGCTCGAGGACCGCAACATCGCCGGCGTCGCCATCAAGTACGGCGAAGACCGCTTCCTCACCCGGCAGATCGTCAAGGCGGGTTACAAGACGGTCCTCACCCTCGACGCGTTCTGCTACACCGCCGCGCCCGACACGCTGAGCAGCTACTTCGCCCAGCAGCTGCGTTGGCGGCGCTCCAACCTGGTCGACTTCATGGGCGGCCTGACCCACGCCTGGCGGCTGCACCCGGTGGTCTGCCTCCACTACCTGTCGGTGCTGGCCCTGATCGTCGCCTATCCGGTGGTGATCCTGCACAACCTGGTCACCGGCTTCTTCTGGGACGTGATCACGTTCCATCTCGGGGTGGTCGCGCTGCTCGGCCTCGTCTATCGGATCGAGACGCGCCATCTGCCCGAGTCGCAGCGGGTGCCGGCGTTCTCCTTCCTGCCCATGGCGGTGGTGATGCCGGTCAGCTACCTGCTGCTCACGCCGCTCGCGCTGTTCACCCTCGACTCGGGCAATTGGGAGACGCGCCGCGCGGCCGCGCCGGCCCCGGTGCTCTCGCCCGTGCCCGCCGCCGCATAAAAGGAAAAAAGGAGCAGTCATGCGGGATCGGATCGTCGCCCGGCTCAACACCGCAGCCGTCAACGCCTACAAGGTCGCCGGGATCGCGGTGCTGGTGGTCATCCTCGCCGGCCTGCTCTCGTACCTGTCGCTGCAGGGCTTCTTCGTCTTCAGCCGCCGCTGGATCGCGCCCACCATCCTCTCGCCTACCGACGAGCGGGTGCTGCGCCTGAGCGTGCAGCTGGCGGAGCAGACGGCGGCGCGCGACCGGCTCGCCGGCGACCGTCGCGAGCTGCAGGCGAAGCTCGACGATGCGGAGCGCGTGCTGGCGCAGCAGGTCATCTTCCAGCAGCAGTTCCGCACGGCTTTGCGGTTGGACCGGGAGGGCCGCGCGCAGGAGCTTTCGCTGATGCTCGCGCTGCGCGCGAAGTACGTCGTGGCGCAGGGCGAGGTCCTCTCCGCCAACCACGCCTACGCCGGGCTCGCCCGCACGCGCGAGGACGCGCTGCTCGCCGCCAGCCTGGTGGACCGCGAGCGGTACCTCACCACCAACCACCAGCTGGCCGAGATGAGCGAGCTGGAGCTGTCGCTCGCGCAGCGCGGCATCGACATCCACTCGCGCATCGGACGGCTGCAGCGCGACGTGCGCTCCATCGACACCATGGCCAGGGGCGCGAAGGGTGACGCCGCGCTGAGCCTCGACCTGCTCAAGCTGCAGCAGGACTACGTCCGCTCCACTGCGGAGGTCGCCAAGGCCACCGCCTCGCGCGACAACCTGGCCGAGCAGCTGCGGATCACCGCCTCCTCCCTGGAGCGATTCGACCGTTTGGTCATGGCCCTCCGGAACTCGCCGTACCTCAAGGCCATGGAGGACCACGTCACCGTGGGGTTCGTCCCGTACGACAACCTAGCGCACGCGCACGAGGGGGTTCCGCTCTACCGCTGCGCCTTCGGGCTCATCGTCTGCAGCCAGGTCGGAGTCATCGGGCAGACACTCGACGGCGAAGTCCAGCAGCAACACCCCATCCGCACCACCACGCTTCGCGGCGCGATGGTAGAGATCCGGCTCACGGACGGCGACGGAGCGCGGGAGAAGCTGCTGCACGTGGGGCACCCTCCGCTTCTCTTCTGAACGTTGGACGTAGGAGGATCTCGCATGGCGGTGCCGACGGGAGCCGCCGCGCTCGTGGCCGTGTTGTCGCTTTCGGCCGCCGCGGTGGCGCGGGAATCGGACCGGGAAGAGGCCCTGCGCAGGCAGGCGGCAGGCGCGTGCAGGTTCCTGCGGGGCGTCGCCGATGCCGAGGCGGACGTGCTGATCGGGCCGGAGCTCTTCGGACGCTTCGGCGGAGTCAATCTGGTGGAGGCGGCGACCAACGGGACCACCATTGGCTCCGAGAAGCAGCGCCTCATGCTCGGCGTGAACTACAGCCTGGGCCACCTCTACCGGGGCCTCGCCGTGCGCAAGCGAGGCGACGCGGAATGCCGCAGGGAGACGGCGCGGGCCGGCCTCGAGGCGGCGCTCTATGCAGGCACGGACTACGGGAAGGGCCCGGCGCTGGGTGTGCGCGAGGAGATCTTGAAAGCGGCGCTCCCGGAAGGCGACAAGGCAGTCGATGAGCTGCGCGACGAAGTGCGCAAGCAGTCGGCGACCGTCGAGGAGCTCGAGGCCGCGCGGCTGCGGTTGGATTCGTTGCGCGCCCTCCTGAACCAGACCGCGCTCGAGCGAGAGCGGCTGCCGCCCGCGGCGGCGCAAGCATCGGCCCAGCCCGCGCTCGGCCAGCTACTCCAGGAATTCCGCGCCGCGGACGACGAGGTGGAGCAGATCGCAGGGCGGCTGCGCTCCGCGACCGCCTGGGATGTGAACGTCCGCGGCGCGTACGACCGCGTCTACGACACCAGGCAGACCACGAGCCCGCCGCTGTTCGGGATGGTGGAGGTCACATACAACCTGGGTGGGCTGTTCCAATCCGGGGCCAACACCCGGGCCCGGGAGGGCCGGCGGCAACGCGAGGCGGAGGATCTCTCCGGCGTCGATCGCCGCGCCGCCGAGCTGCTCCGCCAGCTCAAGGCGATGCGCTCCGCCGAGGAAACGCGGCTCCGAGAGGTCTCGGTCCTCGCCGCCGATCTCGAGCAGCAGCTGGGCCAGGTGCGGAAGCTGCAGACTGCGCGCGTGCGGCGCTTCGGCGAGCTGCTCTGGTTCGAGCTGACGCGCCTCCGCGCGGAGCAGGCCTTCTTGAGGGTCCACGTCAAGGACCTCGCCGTGGTCCTGGGCGAGAGCGGGCAGTGAGCCGCGGGACGGCGGCGCTGATGCTTCTGCTCTGCGGCAACGGAGCGGGCGGATCTCGCGAACCTCCGGACCTCGTCCGCGTCCGCCTCGAGGGCCTGCACGTCACCGAGGGAAAGGTGCTGCCCGGACCGGACGGACTCCTGCGCATCGACGAGGCCAAGGTGCGCGCGGTGGCGCGGCACCCGGGCGGACCCGCCGCCGAGCTGCGCTTCGTGTACCTGGGGCCGTCCGCCGAGCAGAAGCCGCTCACCTCCGGGGAGATGCGCAGCCAGATCGGGCTCAAGCTGCGCGCCGAGGACGGGTGCAACCTGCTCTATGCGATGTGGCGAATCGCGCCCAAGCCGGGCCTGGTCGTCTCGCTCAAGCGAAACCCTGGCATGCACTCCTCCGGTGACTGCGGCAACGGCGGGTACACGAACCTGAAATCGCGGAGCGGCACTCGCGTCCCGGCCTTCCAGCCGGGTGAGCGCCACACGATCCGCGCGGAGCAACGGGGCGACGAGCTGCGGGTCCTGGTGGACGGTGCGCCCGCCTGGGAGGGGACGCTCCCTCCCGACGCGCTGTCCTTGCGGGGCCCGGCGGGTTTCCGCAGCGACAACGGCCGCTTCGACCTGGAGCTCTTGGTCGCCCCGCCTTGACCCCAGATTCTCTCGAATCGAGAGTCTGCCACCCCTGCGAGGCGCTACGAGGCGGTGTTCAGCGCGACCAGCGGTTGCGGCTCGTCCTCGACCTTCCGGGCAGGATTGGGGAGCGGCTCGACGTTGTCGGGGAGACGCTCGGCGCAGAGCGAGGAACTGTTCAGCGTGCACCGCCCCTGGTTCTCCAGGTCGAACTGCCAGCGGTGGCGGGGGCATACCAGAAGATGGCCGCCCTCCACCCAGCCCTCCGTCAGATCCGCGCCCTGGTGCGGGCAGTAGCGGTGCACCGCATACCTCGCGCTGCCGGCCGCGATGACGGCGCGCTCCTTGTTCGCCTCGACCTGCCGGATCGAGTCGCACAGCGAGGGCAGATCGTCGGTCTCGAGCGCCAGAAAGCCGTGCAGCACCGGGTCGTACTCGTCGGGCGAACGGCTGAGGCGGAAGCGGAAGGAGAGGAAGAACTCCTCCCAGGTGAGCTTGCGCTCGAGCACCCCCAGTACATCTCTCGCACGCACCTTGAAGGTGTAGCGGCGCTCGTCGCGAAGGGCGGACACTTCCTCGATGCGCTGCGAAGGGAAATCGATGCGGAGCATCCGCTCCGGAAGCTCCTCGAGCCACACGTAGAGGCCGACGCCGACGCGGTCGCGCAGATCGAGGCGCGACAGCTTTTGCCGCATCTCCTCGCGCAGCCGGTCGAGGACGTCCGGCAGGTCCGAAGGAGGCGGCGCGCGGCGGCCGTCGAACAGGTCGGCGACGCGCGTCGCGTAACCGCGCACGTACTCTTCGAAGCGCTCCTCGTCGAGCCGCTCGCTGGCCAGCACGGTGAGCTTCCCGCTCGCGACGTCGAGCACGTCGCCGGGCATCGGCTCGATGAGCGCGCTTTCCAGTCCGGGGAGCCGCTTGCGCACGTACCCGAAGAACTTCTGCGCGCGGGGGAAGATGTTCAACTCCTCGAAATTCAAGTGCACGAGCGCCGGATCGAGGAAGCACGCCGGTCCCGCGGAGGCGAGGAATAGGCGCGGCCGCACCGTCTCCAGCGCGCGGGAGACGGCCTCGAACTTGCCGAACATCTTCCGCCTGGAGATGGCCGTGTACTGCTTGGCCGAATACTCGTAGCAGGTCGGGTGCCAGATGGCCCCGGAGAACTGCGCGGTGAAGACGTCGATGGGCCCTTCCTCCGCGGCGATCTGGCCGAGGCGGTCGTGGATTTTGCAGTCGTTCAGGTCGAGAAAGGTGCGGCCGTCCGCCTTGACCAGGAGGCCCGAGTCGCGGTTCAGCCCGGCATCCTGCACGTACAGCCTCAGATACCCCCCCGGGATCGGCACCTTCTCGCCGTCGGCGCAAGCGATGACCTGGCACCCCGTCGCGCGCAGCTGCTGGACCAGCTCGGGCCGCCGGAACCGCGGCACCACCGCGGTGAAGTCGCGCCGCCCGATCGAGGCGAGGAAGTCGCGATCGAAATGATCGCCGTGCTCGTGGCTCACGTAGACGAAGCGCGGCTTGCGCGGGTCTTCCAGCTTCTGCCGCAAGAGAGGCGCCAGGTGGTGGTTCTGCGGGAGCTGCATCCACGCCGAACCGAAGGCGCCGTGGCGCGAGACCCACGGGTCCGCCACCACCACCGCCCCCTCCGTTTCCACGACGAAGCCTGCGTGCCCCAGATAGCCGATCTGCATTGACACCCCTCCCCAACGCCGCCCGAACCCGCCCGCGAGGTGCTTAGCGGATCTCCCAATCCCCACCCTCGCTGCGGGCCTCGTAACGCCCCGCCGCGAGCTTTCCGTAGAAGTGCACGTCGATCGCGCCGGCCACGCTCTGGCCGTCGAACAGCCCCAGCTCGCCCTGCGGCGCAAAGCTGAGACCGAGCTGCGCCCCGGTGAACCGCACGCGCTCCCCGGCGCCCAGCGTCGCCGCGGGCACGTTGCGCGTGAGCGCCCGCCGCAAGTCGATCGTGAGCACCAGGCCCTGCGTGCTCACGCTGGCAGTGCCGCGGTGGCGCAGCTCCACCCAGCCCTGCTGCGCATCGAAGGCCTCGATGACGAGCCCCGGGCGCCAGCTCCGCCAGCGCGCCACCTCGTCCTGCAGGAAGGCCGATCGGTTCGTGATGTACTCGATCATGCGGCGCGGCATCGATTCGAACTTCTCGAACTGCCTGTAGGGGTCCGCGGCCATGAGCCGCCCGTATTTGTCGGCGACGAACGAGTCCAGCGCCGTGAAGGCGAAGATCGGGTGCTGGAACTGCGCAACCCGGTCGACCGTCTGCCAGGGCTGCCAGCGCAGGTCGGAGTTGTTCAGGTCCCAAGGGATGTAGACCCAGCGGCCGATCCGGCGATCGTGGATGAAGTAGGACCGCGAGTCCTCGATGATGTTGTTGGAGATGAGCGCGTCGACCACCATGTCGCGCAGGAAGATCTCGGCCTCGAAGCGGTCCTCGAGCGAGCGGGCGAACTCAGGCTCAGCC
>Ga0209690_1001219_pt1 | contig 14285 bp, 18 predicted proteins | sample GraSoiAngelo_150_FD_186164 | JGI IMG/M metagenome (GOLD analysis project Ga0209690, IMG submission 186164) | Grasslands soil microbial communities from the Angelo Coastal Reserve, California, USA - 14_1009_09_40cm (SPAdes) (version 2) | ecosystem: Environmental > Terrestrial > Soil > Grasslands ...
ATAGAAACCCCCCCACGTCGACATTCCTAACGACTCTTAGTCGCTCCATCATTGCGTGCTTGCGATGCCCAACAATGAACAGCAAGGCCTTGAAGTAATAATACAGATACAACCCAGACCTAAATCTCACTGAGAGGAAGAGGTTTTTCGCAAGTTCGAAGATAACTACAATCGACAAGTACTTAGCCAGCCAGCTGAGTTTGTAAAGGTACAGAACGCAGAGAATTTTGTTTCTAGATATGTAGTAAGCAGGAAAGACTGGGTTCACTTTGAGAAGGTAGCCCCGGGCGGTGCCGCCTCGCTCGTGGTAGACAACTGAATCATGACAAACATAGTTCTTGTAGCCCTTTAGTCTAAACTTCCAAGAGAGCAGAGCATCCTCTTGAAACATGAAAAAACTCGGGTCCCAGCCCCCGACCTCATCAAATCTGTCGCGTCTCACGACTAGAAACAAGCCCTCTGCACCAAAACACTCCGTTACAGTACAACCGTTTGCCAACTGAGACGTTTGCAAATGCGGTACGTTCCAGTTGGAGTAATTGAAGCAATTCATTAGGGGGCTGAATGTGAATCCCAAACTGTCTATGACGGGAGGATTTTTCCCCTTGACCTGTACAACAGGTTGCAGAGCTCCGCAGTCTGGCAACACACGGAGACATGCCAGTAGCTTAGCCAACGCTTCTTTGTGCAATACGATATCATTGTTGCAGAGCACTAGTACCGTCGCTTCCTTGAGAAATTCTACGCCCCTCCAACATCCACCCGCATACCCAATGTTGGACTCAGGCCGTAGGTAAGTCACCTGACCACCGTAACGTAATTCGACCCTCTCGGGTTGCACATTGCCTGAGTTGTCAATTACCACGACACTTCCTCCCGCTATCCAGGAGTCCTTGCCAATAGTGTCGATTGCCACCAGCAGAGAATCCAAGCATTCGAAGGTTCGCGCTACATCGCCAAAATGCACAACAACAGCTCCCACTTTTTCCTGGGAAGATCGCATCCCTCCGGGCTCGTCGACCGGTTTCACGGTGTCGCGAAAGGCCAATCTACGCTTACTCCATTACCAGCAAATGCCGCTGAATCCCTGAGAGCCTTCTTAACGGGTTTGCCCTCAATAGGCTCGCCTGTGGTCTCAATTCCATTTGCATCATTCAGTAGTCCTAGACCACCTAAGTCCTTGCTCCCCTCGTTTTGGCCTAGGGTGATAGACCTAGGTTCCTCTTCATAACTCATGGCTACAACCTTCGCCCCACGGAAATCCAGGGCGCTTTTGGAATCCATCAGATCCGCAAACTGGACACTTTCATCAAGAAACGGCGCGAGAACGCGGCTTGCTGGACAAAGAAACTCGCAGCCTACAAGGACCAGCTGAACCTACCCAGCGAACCGGAACATGCGAAGCACGTCTACTTCGGGTATCCTATCACCGTGAAACCGAACGCGGGCTTTACCCGGGCCGAACTTATGAATCATATAGAGAAGAAACTAATCGAAACCCGGCCCATCATGGCGGGAAACATGGCTGAGCAACCGGCAATGAAACACATCCCTCACAGAATCGTGGGAGGAGTCCCAAACTCTCAGATGATCATACGACGTTCATTCTTCTTCGGCAACCATTATGGAATTGGACCAGAAGAAAGAGAATACATCGCTGATTCCATCATCAACTTCTTGAAGGTGGTCTCGAACAAATAGGCGGTAGAGAATCACCCTAGCTTCTTGAGTGTCCGAGCCTTTATCGTCAGTCACGTCATCTTGAAGAGGGGCCGGGTGGCCCCAACGAGCCTTTCAAGGCAGAATCTATGGCTCGGATATGGTGGCTGATCGTTTTCGGAGCGGCGTGCTACGGTTTCGGAGCGCTCTCAGTCACCGCGGACGAGCTCTTCGGTATCGCCCAGTTCTACGGACCCAGCGGTCTCTACTATTTCCCCATCATAGGCCCACGGGGACTCTGGGACGCGTGGGTCTACGTATTCACAGGTCTAGCAGTCTGCCTCTTCCTCTCACTCGTCTCAATCCTAAAGCTCCAGCGACAATAGCTCCCAGATCCTCGTCTAGCCAGCTTTAGGTCTGGCGATGAGCATAGTACCGCCATAGAATGTCGCACATTTCATCCAGACCCTTCAAGACAACATGGTCGGATACGACCTCTCTTACCAGAGGATCGTTCTCGTCCAGTCCCCGCACAAACCGTGCCCTACTCATAGTTTTGACGCTTAACCGTCCACTTAGAGGACTGCCAGTCTCCGCTGAAACGCCCCCGTCGAGTCTTCTCTCGGTAAGCACGAGAAGGTCAACATCACTATTCTTTCGCTCCAATCCCTTGGCATAGCTCCCAAACAAGATCACTACGCCCCTCAGTCCCTCGACGACTTCACTGACCATTTTCTTGACCAGAAAGTTCCGGCCGAGAAATCTCACTGAGATAAAAGTCTCGGCGAGTATAAGATAGTATTTCGTAACTGGATTGTTAAGGTTCAGATGGTACTCCTTGTTCTTTCCCCTGACCAGGCTGGAGAGCACATTCACCACCTCGAGCCGCCTCAGCTGAATCTGTACCGCTTTCACGTCCACGCTTGTCTCTCGAGCTATCCGCCTCAAGTGCAGCGACTTCCCGTAGTCTCCTCTGAAGAGTCCTAGAATCTTTAGGGTGGTCTGGTTGATGTTGTATTCTTCCATCATATGTTGTATTCATACAACAGACATCTAAAAAAGCTTCCGCCAACTTCGCCTCGCCGATTCATCCATTGAATAGGATTCTAAAACGTTCGACCTAGCCTCCACGACTACCTTAAACGGGTCGACACGTCACAACCGAACACGCTCCTCTTCGGACCAGCGGTCTCTACTTCTTCCCCATCATAGGCCTACGGGGACTCTGGGACGCGTGGGTCTACGTATTCACAGGTCTAGCAGTCTGCCTTTTCCCCTCACCCGTCTCAATCCTAAAGCTCCAGCGACATGGGCCCCTCTAGCTAGGAGGATCTCGGTTAGAGCCACTGGCTCATCGGCTCAACTCGGTTAAGAATCGGACCAGGACCCGAATCCGGAACACTGCCAGGTTCTAGCCGAAAACATTTCATGGAGAGCCTGTTTGCATTTCTCACGGCTGCATGATGAAGCCGTACTGTCTGAAGTCTGCGTCGCAGACAAAGGCGTTCTTGATTGCGTCGACGCCCATGAACGGGGGCTTGTACAGTCCAATGAAACTACGGGGCTTGTCCCGGGGAACCTTTGAAGGTCCTTGCTGCCGCTAGATCTTCAGGCTTGATATGGCTTGGGACTCTACTTCAGTAATTTCCTTGAAGTGTCGCTCCCGGTCGAGGATCACCAAAGGGACCTTCTCCCTGTCCGATAATCGCATGGAGAGAGCCGCGGAAGAGAGGTCGCCCCAAGGGACACCTTTGTACTTCGACTTGAGAAGGCCTAGGTTCAACGTGGTCGTCTCGTCCTGAACCACCCTCAGAGTTGCGTATGCGGAACGAATGACCACTGCTGGGTCAACGTCCCTAGCCAAGAGGTGCGGCTTCTCCCTCTTCCACCCTCACCATGACATTGTAGGCTTCTGAGAGACAGTTGGGGTGAATGAAAATCTCCGATCGACCCCCCTCATGCTGGAGGACCGCCTTCCTCGCCAGCCCGCTACCCTGCTCCCTTGTAAAGAGAAGAATGAAAGGGCCAGCGTCGAAAACGAACCTCTTCAAGAATGGTCTCTACGAAGGGAAGAGTTCCGAGAGTCTCTCATCGTCTCTCTGAGTCTCTGACCCTCTATCGTCCAGGAGCAGAGAGGCTCCGCGGGCTCTTCCCATGAACTTGAAAAGCTGGGACAGTCTCGGAACCTTCTCCAAGAGTAGTCTGTTCTCGTCAAGAGGAATCAGAGTAAGCTCTAGACCCTTCTCGATACCCAGCCTCTGCCTTACAGCCTTCGGAATGACAACCTGCCCCTTCGCCGAAACCCTCGTCTTACAAGCCTCATACTCCAACTGTCGTCGAACAATAGGTAGCACTACCGGAACTTAATCTTACCGTCTTACAAATGGGGGAAATGTAAGGCCGCATCGAGAACCCTGATAGGTTATCATCATCACGTATTTCACTTCTAGCTTGAAGAAGACGATGGGGTCGCATGGTTCAGGGTTCTCTGCTCCTTATCCCTTCTGCCAGGATGGACAGCTTCCGCCGACTACTTGTCTGATATTCTCGCTACGACCCGCTTGTAGAGCCGTTCCGCATGTTTCACTGCAACCTCAGCCTCGTTCGCCTTGAAGAGTCTATCCTGATATTCGGCAGCGTTCTTGACCTCCAGTAGGGATCTCAAATGTTCAGACATTCTTGCCGCTTCAGTCCCCATTGAGGAAAGAAGTCGTACAGCATCGCTGTGATCTTTACTAGCAGATCTGATTGCGCCAACATACACTGTATACGCATCTGACGAGCTAATGCCACAGTGGACTGCTGATATGACTGCAGAGTTGAATCTGCCGCTCCTCCTCGCCTCTAGCATGTCCAAGTACAACTCTCCCGCCTTTTTCAGATAATTCTGCGCCTTTGACCTTTCGAGTGTCCGCGACGGTACGACCATACTACTGCGCTGCCTCTCGAAGGCCAAGGCCATAGAGAACTTTGCCTTCGGCCTCCGTTCGCATTTCTAGATCCCGCCGTTTCCTGTAAGCACGCCGGGACTCTTCTCTCGTCAGGATCAGGGCGGAGAGCCTGTTTCCAAACCTGCTCAAAGTCAGAGGATTCAGGTCCGAGATCATCTGCTGAACCCGCTCTCGATAAACTTCCTTTCTTATTATCACATAGAGGTCGATGTCGCTCTCTGCGCGCTCCTCGCCCCTCGCAATACTCCCGTACAGTATTACCGAGATGACTTTTTCCGACGCTAGTCTTTTCCGCGCGAGTCTAGCCAATTCTTCCAGAGGCGAATCCTCCGTTGTGAAAAGGGCTGCGACCAGCTTCACGGGATAGCTGTCCGCTAGGAGCCGATAGAGGTAGGCTCTGCCGACGACTCGTCGTGCCACAACATTCTCCCTCATCATTTGCGACAGCGCCAAGTGAGCCATGGGCTTGGAGACTGATGCCTTATGAGCAAGAACCTCGCCGGTCAGCTCGGACTCGGGAAGCCTGAATAGGACACGGAGGAGCCTTACCTTTGTCCTCGAGCCTACTATTGATTCTTGATACCTGTGAAAGTGCAACGAAACTCGTTAATTTTATCTAACATATGTTAAATAAATCTAACGTGCACCAGAACGAGGGGCCGCCGGCCCTCGCACTGCGGGCATCGTACGCTAATGCCAAGATAGTATTGTCTTCCGGATCTTCTCTAATGACTCTGAACCTGGACCTAGCTCTCACAATCTTTGCCGTTGAGCTGAGCGCATCCAAGAAATCTCGAACGTCCCGCTCACCCAGATAGCGCTGAAACTTTTTCCTGCCGATCACTTCCACGAATTCTTCAAATGATCCTTCTGGACAAGATGAGCTGGAATTCTCCCCTAACCGCCATCAGCCAGAGCTGGCGCGGCTTTCCCCTGCCGATGAGTGATGAAACTAGGACGTTGAATCGAAGACAACGTCCACTCTCAGGCTCTCTGCTTTCTCTTCTCTTCCCTATACCTCCCTATCTCCCGCTGAATATCCACTTCCTTGAGCTCGCCATACTTTGCAGTCCTCGCGTCAATTCGCCTGTATAGCGCAGAGAGCCTCTTCTCTACATCTTTGACATCCAGCTTCTTCATTATCAGCGCGTCTGCGTATCGGTAGACCAGAAGCTGACTCTTGACGCCAAGACCAAGCTTCCGCCTACGACCCAATAACGGATCCTTGGGATCCACCCTCACCTCAGCGGCCTCCAACATCTTGCTGGTGCTCACATTCCCAAGAAATTCCACCAGTCTTCTTCTGCACAGCTCAAACCGCTCGTTAGGTATCGTTCCGAAGGGTCCGTGAAGGCCATCACGAAAGGTCTTGGATTGTACGTCCCGCATGATAGCATGACTCCTCTCCCCCCATCAACTTACGGTCGCACTTCGCCCAGAGCAATTCTGTAACAAGGTCCCAGTCAAGGTTCGCTCCTGCCAGCATGAACATGTCGCGGATATCCTGCCTCCTGGCCGAGACGAATTTCATCGCGAACAGTAGCTCCGGGTCTGCTATTCTCATCCTGATTCTTGTCGGCACCGACCTGCCGACGGTTGTTCTCTCTGCCGAGTGTTTCTTGAAGAGCTCACCCTCGAAGACTATCCTCGTGTCTCTGTCAACCACTGAATTCTCGAGAAGATCGAATGAGACCTTGACATTTTTCGTCTCGTAGCGCACGTATCCACCATAGGAGACATCCCCCTCGGCAGTCTTCCTGAAGCCATCCTCCTTCAGCAGCGACTCAAGCTTGGATGAGCCGCCTAGCACGACAAGGTCGCAGTCTATAGAGAATCTCGGCGGCACGTACATGTTCACCGCGTATCCGCCTATCAGGACAACGTCTTCCCTTGATAGTTTTTGTAGCGTCTTGATTATGATACTTTCCCGCGCGTCAAGCATCAGACAACAGCCTTCGCCGCCTCGCTCAATACACGTCTGTCGATCTCGACCTTGGGCTTGACCTTGAACTTCGCCTTCAAGTATGCCAACGGATACTCGAACGTGTGAATATGCTTCTCCGAGTATGACACCGCCAACTTCAAGGGGTCGACAGGCAGACCATTATGCGTCACAATCGCAAACTCGCCTGCAGGCTTCAAGATCACAAACTCTCCCATAGCCAATTCTGGCCTGGAAGTGAAGACCTTCAACTTGTGTATCCTAAAGTAGCTCACCCATCTGTCCAAGTCGCTTCGCAGGACCCTGACAAAATATGGTGAGTGCTCCCAGCTTCTCTGAATGTAGCTGTAGTCGGTCCAGACCTCAACCGCGCTCGCCCCTGTGTAGGCATATCTCATTCCAGCCCTACTCAACAAGCCCGGAACTCTATATTCGACCAACGATTCGAAAATGTCGTTGGGATTCTTGCAGACGTAACTTCCCTTCTCCACTCTCCTGATCCATCCTGCATGCTCCAACGTGTGCAACGTTTTTTTCACCATGCTCCTAGAAATAAACCACGACATGTAATCCGCGCGAAAGCTATCGCTGCCAAAACGATTTCTCAAGATGGCGTAAGCTTCCTGAGCGTAGGCAGGCACCGCCTCTGACATGGTTACCTATTTGGTAACTGCAAAGTCAGCGGTTGTCTGAGGCTTGAGAAATCTTAGTCGGCTTTTGATCTGTGAGACGAATCTCTCAGCGTCTCTGAGAAGAGCCTCTGCCTCGTCACTCGCGATCTCCATCGTGACCGAGTACTCGTACGTCTCCCTTGCCGCTTTGGCCTCGGCGAGTGCCCTGCCCAGGTCTCTTGGAAAGACTCCTCTTAGGACGAGTATCCTGCCAAACTCTGAGACTGTACCCTCGTGCGTTCTCGTAGTAACTCCCACTTTCGCTAGGGCGGCTCTTGCGGCGTGGAACATTGCGTAGTAGCTTCGTGACGCTGAATCTTCAAAGAACCCCTTGGCATAGAGTTCGCGGGCGGCACTGAGCTTCACCTCAGCCTTCCCAAGGAGTCTCTCCGCTATGCTGGATGCCTGAGCTGCCCCCATAATGGTCGGCCCTCCTTCAGAACTAACAGAGCAAAGGGATCACTATTCCTCAACATATCAAGCCAATCCTTCTTACCGACAACCATGAGTGAAATGTCAACTCCGAGAACCACGATGATCGGGTAGATGAGTTCGTAAAGACTCCTCCTCGTCCTCCAAGCCTCGCCCCTGTCCACGACAACAAGAATATCGATGTCGCTCTGCAAACCCGCCGCTCCGCGAGCCACGGAGCCGTACAGAGTAACAGACTCAATCCCTGGTGAATTCCAGGTGACTAGCACCGAAACCAGACGCGCTGCGACCCTAGCCATTGCCAAACGCGGCGGGAGCCCACCCGATGATAGGAGAAGCCTCGTAGCCTCCTTGATCACTTCAGACCTGTTCACGTAGCGTCCCGACTTCACCAACGCATCGACTCCCTTCGCCAGCTCAGCAGGTAGCCTAGTGGGCACCACACGACTCATGCTGTATACAATTGTATACATGCCATTTAAACAATCCTCTACAAAGCCTCCCACCCATAAAGAACGGGAAGGATGCCCACCCATGGCTGAGATGATTGGATGCACAATGAGCCATGAAGCGCTTGACCACACCACAGCGCTAGAGCTAACCTCTCACCGCGTGAGCAGTGATCGGTGCAGCAATAGTCGTCACTTTTCTCCTAATAGAACGGAGGAGAATCCAAAAAATCTTCCAGAAAGCCTTTAGACTCAATCTACGCCGGTCGAACTGTCGCTGGAACTTTCTGGATAGGCGACGCCTTCATTGAGATCGCTGCGGTACCAATAATGCTAACTGCCAGATTTATCGCCAGAGCTATCACGGCAATATAGAGAGAACTGAAAATTCCTGTGTTGAAGAGCGAAGTCTTGAAGCCTGCAAAGGCCCCGGTTACGGTGTTCGTGTTCGCGATCACTGCCATGGTGAGGCCGGAACCAATTCCGGCTAACAGTCCCACGATGAGCGCCTCCTTTCTGAACCTCGCCACGGGCCCCTGCAAGGTTCGGGTGACGACATTCGACCCGGAAAAATCCACCGAAATAAGCCCAGAGCAACTATCAGGGAGGAGGATCCCATGTGATGCCGAGTTCACGCTTGCATGATCCCATCATTAAGCTAATTGAAAAACGCTGATTCGGCTGTTCTGCACGAAAAACGGATAGTCTAGCCCGGAAGCGTTTCAGATAGTAAATGGACTTCTTCCTAGAATTTAGAAAAAAAATCTTTCCCGCGACACAAAACAGCCCTGAGGACTTTTCTAGAACTCGGCCGGATACACTATCTTTTCTTTTCCTACTAACTATTTCCCGACCCCCCTGGGGGTAAGTCAAAACAAAAAAAGTCCTTCACACTTCTGCAAAGCACTCCCAGCCAGAACACCCCACGACTCTGACCCAACAACCAGGAACCGCGAGAACCTCCCAAAAACCCTTCAACCCCGAAAGCCTATCTATTCAAGACCCTCCCACCCGATTCTTCACGAAAAATGTTCTCACTAGGCTCCCTGAAGCTCTCCCGGGACCCGGCAAGGATCAACCTCCTCCTCAACCAAGCTTCCCCTATAATCCTCACCAGCCTGATGAGCCTCGTCATCTTTCACGGCTACCTCTTGATCCAGCAGAGCAACGGCGGCTCTGATCTCGTCAGCGCCGACATTCCGAAGAGCCTGATCCTCCTAAACGGTCAGAACCCATACTCCACACAGCCCTGGGCCTCCCCCTATCCACCCCTCCTGTTACTGACGGTTTCAGGAATTATCCGGCTCACCGGACTCTTCGCCTCCCAATCCTCCCTCGAACTCATCAGCCAACAAATCAGACTCCTAGGCCTATTCGCAGACGCTGCGGTCGCCCTCATCATCTACCTCTCCCTGCGCTCCCGAACCAGCGACGCTCTTCAAGCACTGATCCCGGCCAGCCTCTTTCTAGCTCTACCCGCGATCAGCACATCTCCTCTCTACTTCTTCCACAGCGACACCTTCGCCTACCCCATTCTAGCCCTCGCAACACTCACACTAATCCAGCAACGATACTTCATCGGGACGACACTCTTGGCAACAGCGACGATCCTCAAGATCCACCCTATCCTAGCTCTCCCACTAGTCATGATCTGGCTGATCCGAACCCGAGGCCTACGCAAGACCCTGCCAAGTCTCGCAACCTCTACAATCATCACCACCCTGGGCCTAATCCTGCCCCTAACCATTCCCGGCTACCAGCAGTCCACCATAGGATTCAACCTCACCAACCAAGGAAACGGAACAACACTCACCATGATCGGTCTACTCAACACAATCCTACCTTCAACAGTCCAACTCACACCCCCAGAATTTTTCACCAACCAGATCTGGATCGCCACAACAGCAGCCCTATACACTGTCATAGTTGGTACAGTCTGGACGAAAGCACGAAACCTTAGCTCGATCGACGTAGTCCTGTTGGGACTCGTCGCATGGCTGATCCCCCTAAGAATCGTATACGCTCATTACATCGTCTGGGCGATCATACCTTTCCTCATGAGAGGAAGACTCAGACAGACCATCGTCATAACCGGACTACTCCAATTCGCAGACACACTAGCCTACTGGTCCTCCACGCCAAACATTAGCCCCATACCATCGATCGTCGCCTCCTACGGACCAGTCCTCACCAGCATCGTCATAAGGATCATCGGAGCGACCGGACTAGTCTTTGTTCTAAACTCCCTGAGAAAAAATCCTGCGCAGCTATGTCAAGAGCCAAGTTTACAACACGGAACTGTCCTCTAAACGGTAAAGGATAGCCTCATGGCCGTCCAGTCGCGAGGTATGTGAATCCAGCTCCCTCGCACTCCGCCCTGGTTCTGAGATTCCTTGTGTCGAAGAGGACGGGATCGGGATTCATCTGAGCCTTCACCTCGGAGAGATCAACCTGTCGAAACGCGGCGTGGTTCGTCGCGATCACAACTGCATCCACCCCCTTAACTGAATCGAGAAGTGAGCCTGTAGAGGTGTACTGAACACTGCCCACCTTGATTGTCACAACAAAAGGATCGTACACAACCACCCTGACGCCGAGTCGTCGGAAGATCTTCAACAAGTCCACGCTAGGACTTCTGCGCGTGTCCTTGACTCCGCCCTTGTATGAGAGACCCCAGAGCGCCACCTTCACCTTCCGCGGATTCTTCTTCAGCTTCCGGAGAGTCTTCAGCAACCTCTCGACAGTATGCTTCGGCATTCCATTATTCAGAACCTCAGCGGTCGAAACCATCCGTAGCGGGAAGCCTGCCTTCTTCGCCTTGTAGACTAGGTAGAATGGATCTTTCGGAATGCAATGCCCGCCCACCCCTGGTCCCGGATAGTGCGCCATGAAACCGAAGGGTTTCGTCGCCGCCGCATCGATAGCCTCGATAAAATCTACACCCAATATTTCATGCAGCACCGCTAGTTCATTGACCAAGGCGATGTTCACGTATCGAAACACATTCTCCAGCATCTTGGTCGCCTCCGCAACGGATGGACCACTAACGGCCACAACTTTCGCTTGGAGAATCGTGGTGTAGAACGCTGCACCCAGCCGCGTGGCCTCTTCATCCACGCCGCCTACAACTTTCGGAATACTCCTGACGCCAAACGAAGCATTCCCGTAATCGATTCTCTCGGGAGAGTAGACTAGTGCAAAGTCCTTTCCAGCAGTCTTACCGCTACGTTCGAGGAGCGGCTGAAAAACCTCCTGAGTAGTGCCAGGGTAGCTGGTGCTCTCAACAACTATCAGCTTGTAATCGGTTAGCAGTCCAGAGAGGCTCTTGGCGACAGACTTTAGAAACGAGAGATCGGGGTCCCCATCCTTCTTCAAGGGAGTTGGAACGCATATGATCGCGATATCCGAGTGGGCCACCGCCTCCGACATTTTCGTGAAGGCTTTGATCTTGCCAGAGCTTACGAGAGAGGGCAGAAGTTCCTCGCTGTACTTGTCCTCGACATAGCAGACACCCCGGTTGATCTGCTCGACCTTGTTCTCATCAACATCGACTCCGAGAACGCTGAAGCCCGCTTGGGCTGACGCGACAGCCAGCGGCACCCCCACATAGCCTAATCCAATAACACATACCGTCGCATTCTTCGAAGAGATTCTGTCTGCTAGAACCGAAGCGCTATCGGCCAACTCTCAGTTGGCCCCTAGAAGCTTGACCAGATCTCCAGCAAGTCGGACGAGACGCGTTTCCATGAAACTACTAGTCTAGTTCCGCGTATTTCTTGCTTCGCCGGAGAATCCTCAATAATTGTCGTCGTTGGATTCAGAGCCTACTGCGAGGCAGGCTTCTCATCAGACGCCGCTGCAGGATCTTTCTTCTTTTGGGCCGGCATGATTCCCGTTATGACGGTCGTCACGTTCGTCGGGATCTGTGGTGCTGGTGTCTGGGAAGGCTGAAGAACTATTGACCCGGATGGTTCTTGGGGCCGCAGAGCGGGGTTTGGCTGCTGAGCGAGCGGTCCGACCTGCTCAACCCTGGGACCTGTAGGCGTTTGAGGCCTAAGATCATGCAATGGACGTTGAGGAAAAATCGTTCCCGTCTGCATGGGACGAGGACCTGTCATAGGAGCTTGACGGTTGGGAGTAAGCTGATCGAGAACGGAGGTCTTCGCGGCTTCTCCGCTGGGCGCGTTAACTGTTGTTGGCTTCTCACTACCAGACCCGAGAATCGAGCCGAAGCTCAGTCGTCTATCAGCCATATCGGCCTTCAGAGCGGCAACCACTGGATGAAAGTCCATGTTCGGCTTGGCGCTCTTGTAGGCAGGCTTCGTCATCACCTCGGCCGACATCTTGACCTTCGGAGCGGAAGGAGCGACATCTAGAGAAATCGCGCCGAATTTTTTCTCTCCATGCCTCCTGCGTATGAACATTAGACTTGAGATGGAACCGAGGACAAGTAGGGTCCCGAGCATCCCCATTATCAGACCGTCTGCCTGGAAGACGCCGTTGACATATTCGCGGAGGTACATGTTGTTCAGATACTCCTCTACAATCCAGAAGGATAGAGAGAGAATGACAAACGATTGGACGGTTATGATGATCTTAGAAGCAGACCCGTGTCCAGCCGTAGATCCCGTAGTTACGCTCGAAACCAACCTGGAGCTCCCTCGCAATTACTTCAACCAAGCAATGATTCTCTGTTAAGATGAATGAAACCAGCGACAACAATCTCCAGTACCCGGATTTGGAATAGAAGCCATAACGGAAAGAGAGAATCAGAGAAAGAATTAGAGTATCGAGACTCTTTTTATCCCCCTCCATAAGGAGCGAAAGAAAGGTGGAGGCTGAAAGCTCTCATCGAGAAGAGTCTGGATCTTCGCTCCCAGACCCGAACCTCCCTCGTATGTAGCCATGGAAAACCGTAGCCGACACGAATAGAGTGAGAAGCAAATGAGTGCATTTCAAAGTTTAGACCGCAGGTGCCTTGCAAGCGTCCTATTCGCTCTGTCAATAGCCAGTCTGATAGTCCTATCGTCGATTGGAAGGACGTATGCCGCTCCTACGGGCGTCAACTTTGATCATATCGTGATTGTCGCGATGGAGAATCAGAATTATGCAGATGTCTTGGGTGATGGCACTCCTTCGGGATGCCCTTCGAGCACAGCTCCCTTCCTATGTGGTCTGCTTCCCCTAGGCTCCACGATTCCCAACTACCACAGCTACTGCATAGGGAGCAGCGATCCTGCCTGCACCGGTGCCGGGACTCTTGGCAATCCGCCCTGTTCCGCTGCCTGTTACACCGCCATTACTTCCGGTGCTACGTATAGCTCGACTGATGGTCTTGGTAATGGAACTATCAGCGCCACAAACATTTTCGACAGTCTATCTTCCGCAGGACTGTCGTGGACAGAGTTCTGTGAGAGCAACTGTGGCAGAGGACCGGACCATTCACCATGTCTACAATACGCTGACACCGCGAATAGTCCTAATTGTGTGACGCTGTCAGGAGCCTTGATCGGTAACTCTCAAGTGCTCGGTAGTACGTCGAACTATGTCTGGATAACTCCGACCGACGGTCACAACATGCACGACAACACTGTATCTTCCGGCGATAGCTGGCTCAAATCATTCCTTGTCGGCTCAGGCTCGATCGCGAGTCCAGCATCAGGCTCCCTCCTCTCGTCTGCTCTGTTCACGAACCCTAGTTTCCACACGCTGCTCTGGATCTGGTGGGACGAGTATGATCCCAGCCCCAACATCCAGTATGGCTCGATGATAAGTAAGGGATTCATCTCCACATCCAACAACTGGGACGAATATTCCCAGCTGAGAATGATAGAGAACAACTGGGAGCTACCCACCCTGTCGTATGACGCCCAGGCGCCCATCATGACAGACATACTCGGGACCGGCGGTCCACGAGTCACAGTTTCAAACCCGCCCTCAACTCCAACTTTCCTCTACATTGGCCTCATCGCTGGAGCAGCCATCAGCCTAAGCGTAATCCTTGTAAAGTATCATTCCCGCAATCGCAGGCTGCCAGCGACGTTGAAAAACGGCGGGCGGAATCAGTCTCGTACAGATTCCGCCTGATGAACAGATCAAGTCAGATCCTGATTAGCAAAAGGCCCAACGCGTCTTAGCTTCCTCCGGAAACCGCTCACATCGATCCTGGTTCAGGATAGGG
>Ga0209690_1001222_pt1 | contig 14279 bp, 15 predicted proteins | sample GraSoiAngelo_150_FD_186164 | JGI IMG/M metagenome (GOLD analysis project Ga0209690, IMG submission 186164) | Grasslands soil microbial communities from the Angelo Coastal Reserve, California, USA - 14_1009_09_40cm (SPAdes) (version 2) | ecosystem: Environmental > Terrestrial > Soil > Grasslands ...
AGCTCGGGTCGCTGGGACTTTGCACCCGGCCTCATGCTCAGCGGCCTTGGCATGGGCTGCATCTGGACTCCAGTGTTCAGCATCGCAACGCGCGACCTCCGCCCGGACCTTGCCGGCGTCGCATCCGGCGTCATCAACACCATCCAGGAGCTGGGCGGCGTGATCGCCAGTGCGGCGGTCGGCGCCTTCCTGCAGAACCGGCTGGCCCTGGCGCTGCACGACCAGGCGGTGGCCGCGGCCGGACATCTGCCTCAGCCTTACCGAGACCCGTTCGTCAACGGATTCAGCAACGCGGCGCACTCCGGATTCGAGGTCGGTGCCGGCCAGTCCGGCGTGAGCATGCAGCTGCCGGCGCAGGTGGAGCAGATCGCTCACTACGTCTTCACCCACGCGTTCGTCGACGCAATGCACCCAACACTGCTCCTGCCGATCGCCGTCCTCGTCGTCGCGGCAGCGGCATCGGCCTTCGTCCGTGGCCCGAGGCAGATCGAGCTTGCGGCCCGCGAGGAGACGGCGGCCGTGGCCTAACCTTCTTATTGATGGCCAAAAAGCTGGCCCAATACGAAGCGAAAAGGGATTTCAAGAAGACCCCTGAACCTGGCGCCCGGGTGCCCCGGAAAGCACCCCGGGCGCCACGCTTTGTCGTTCAGGAGCACCACGCCCGGCGCCTGCACTGGGACTTCCGCCTTGAGAAGGACAGCGTGCTGGTCTCCTGGGCGGTCCCGAAAGGGGTGCCGCCCGACCCGAAGAAGAACCACCTCGCGGTCCACGTCGAGGACCACCCGCTCGACTACATCGACTTTCATGGCGAGATCCCCAAGGGCAACTACGGCGCGGGCCAGGTCTTGATCTGGGACGAAGGCACCTACGACATCGAGAAGTGGTCTGACCGGGAGGTGATGGTCGTCCTCCATGGCAAGCGCTTGCGGGGCCGCTACGTGCTCTTTCAGACCAACGGCGAGAACTGGATGATCCACCGCATGGATCCGCCGCAGGATCCGGAGCGCAAGGCGATGCCCGACAAGATCATTCCGATGATGGCCAGGCTCGCGGCCAGACTCCCGACGCCGGACGACGCATGGGGCTTCGAGTTCAAGTGGGACGGCATCCGCGCCCTCGCGTACGTCGAGGGCGGGCGCGTGCGGCTGCAGAGCCGGACCGGTGAGGAAATCACGCCTCGGTACCCCGAGATCCACCCGATGGGTCGCGCCCTCGGCTCGAACGAGGTGATCCTCGATGGCGAGATCGTCGCCCTCGACGAGAAGGGTCGACCGAGCTTCGAAGAGATCCAGCAGCGAATGGGACTTACGGCCGAGTCTGAGATTCGGCGGAAGATGAAAGAGGTGCCGGTGACCTACATGGTGTTCGACCTCTTGTGGCAGGACGGCCGCTCGGCGATGGAGCAGCGTTACACCGACCGGCGCAAAGCCCTGGCGCAGCTGAAGCTTGCGGGCGCCTCGTGGCAGACACCGCCTTTTGAGAAAGGCGGCGGGCAGACGATGAAGGAAGCCAGCGCGAAGGCTGGGCTCGAAGGCGTCGTGGCCAAGCGGTTGGACTCCAGGTACGAGCCCGGCCGCCGAAGCGGTGCGTGGGAGAAGATCAAGAATCGCAACCGCCAGGAGTTGGTGATCGGCGGCTGGCTCGAGGGGGAAGGCAAGCGGCGCGGATTTCCCGGCGCGCTGTTGGTCGGTTACTACGAAGACGGCAAGTTCGTCTACGCGGGCAAAGTCGGCACCGGGTTCACCGACTCGACGCTGGAGAAGCTGAACGCGATGCTGAAGCCGCTCGCAGTCGACAACAGCCTTTTCGAGGCGGGTTCAGCACCCCGCGCCGCCCATTTCGTCAAACCGAAGCTAGTGGCCGAGTTCGAGTTCGTGGAATGGACGCGGGGCGGGCAGCTGCGCGCGCCAGCGTTCAAGGGATTTCGCGTCGACAAGCCCGCAAAAGAGGTGATCCGCGAAGGTGGCTAAGGAGACCTCGGTCGAAGTCAAGATCGAAGGGCGGACGTTGAAGCTGACGAACCTGGAGAAGGTGCTGTACCCCGAGGCCGGCTTCACCAAGGCGCAGGTGATCGACTACTACACGCGCATCGCGCCTGTCTTGCTGCCGCACACACGCGACCATCCGCTGACGTTGAAGCGCTACCCCAACGGCGTCGACGGCGAGTTCTTCTACGAGAAGAACTGCCCCAAGCACCGGCCGGACTGGGTGGACACGGCCAAGGTCTGGAGCGGGGGCAACAACCGCGACATGTACTACTGCCTCGCGCAGGACCTGCCGACGCTCGTCTGGCTTGCCAACCTGGCGACGCTGGAGATGCACACGTCGCTGTCGCTCTGCAGCAAGCTGCCCGAACCGCGCACCCTGGTCTTCGACCTCGACCCGGGACCGCCCGCGACCATCGTTGAGTGCTGTCGCATCGGGCTCATGCTGCGAGACCTTTTCGCAGAGCACGGACTCGAGAGCTGCGCCAAGACCTCTGGCTCCAAGGGCTTGCAGCTGTACGTGCCCCTGAACACGAAGGTCGACTACAACCAGACCAAGGTCGTCTCCAAGGGTCTCGCGCAGTACTTCGAGGAGAAGCACCCGGACCTCGCGGTGCACAAGCAGCTGAAAGAGCTGCGCACCGGTCGCGTTCTGATCGATTGGAGCCAGAACGATCAATACAAGACCACGGTCAACGTGTACTCGCTGCGAGCGCGTGCGCGGCCGACGGTTTCGACGCCTGTGTCGTGGGACGAGGTCGAGAAATGCTTCGAAGCGAAGGACCCAAGCATGCTGGTGTTCGACTCCGAACAGGTGCTGAAGCGGGTCGAGAAGCACGGCGATCTTTTCGAGCCCGTGATCAATAAGAAGCAGAAGCTTCCGAAGACCCTGCTCCAGGCGACGGGAGGCGCGGCCGCGTTGGAGAAGATGGCGAACAGGCGGCATAGCGGAGGGCGTCGTTACCCTCGTCAATGAAACGACCCCGCGTCGTCATCGCGGGCGCGGGCTTCGGCGGCCTGACCTGCGCGCGGGCTTTGAAGAAGACGCCGGTCGAGGTGCTGCTGGTCGACCGCAACAATTACCACCTCTTCACGCCCCTGCTCTATCAGGTCGCGTCCGCGCTTCTCGACCCGGGTGAGATCGCGCGACCGGTGCGCCAGCTGATCCGGCCGCTGCCGAACGCGGACTTCCTCCAAGCGTCGATCACAGGCGTCGATTTCGCCGCCCGTCGCCTGCTGACCGACCACGGTCCCATTGCGTACGACTACCTCGTCCTGGCGACCGGCGCGCAGAGCGACTACTTCGGCAATCCGGCGCTGGCCCGGCACAGCCTCGGCCTCAAGGAGCTCGACGAGGGGCTTGCGGTGCGCAACCGGATCCTCTCCCAGTTCGAGGCCTCGCGATGGACAAGCGACTCCGCGACCCGGCGCATGCTCCTGACCTTTGCCATCGCCGGCGGGGGCCCGACAGGCGTGGAGATGGCGGGTGCGGTTTCCGAGCTCATCCGTCTCGTCCTGCGCAAGGATTACCGGGACCTCGACACAAACGAGGTCCGCGTGGTGCTCATAGAAGCAGCGCCCTATGTCCTTGGAGCTTTTCAGCCGTCGCTCCGCGAGGCTGCCCGCCGCTCGCTCGAGCGCAAGGGCATCGAGGTGATGCTGAACTCAAAGGTCGAGGCGGTGACCGAAAGCAGCCTGCGCCTGGCCGGTGGCACGGAAATCCCGACCGGGATGGTGATCTGGACGGCCGGCGTCAGAGCGTCGGAAATCGGGAAGGCGGCGGGCGTGCAGCTGGCCCGCCAGGCCCGGATCAAGGTCGATCCCACGCTGCAGATCCCCGGGCATCCGGTCGTGTTTGCGATCGGCGACCTCGCCGGGGCGCGGCAACATGCAATGGATGGTGAGGCGCTGTTGCCGATGCTGATTCCGGTTGCGATGCAGGCGGGCAAGCACGTCGGCGCTTGCATCTCGGAGCTGGTCGCCCAGGGGGGCGCGCGCGCGTTTCGCTACCAAGATCCGGGCATCATGGCGACCATCGGCCGCAACTCAGCGGTGGCGCAGATCGGGTGGGTGCATCTGTCCGGGTTTCTCGGATGGGTGACGTGGCTGACGGTCCACCTCGTGAAGGTGATCAGCTTTCGGAGCCGCCTCGTGGTCCTGATCAACTGGGCCTGGGAGTACCTGTTCTACGACCGGCCCATCCGCATCATCGTGCGGGCGCGTCAATGAGGCGCCTCCTCGCCGCGGCCGCGGCCGCGGTTGCGCTCACCGGGTGCAGCGGCAATGAGGCGACGGGGGACGCGCCGAAGGTCCTCCGCGACAGCGCCGCCGCCATGGCGAAGCTGCAAAGCGTGAGCGCGACCCTGAAGCTCACCAAGGGCACGGTCACGATCCAGGGATTCAGGTTGGTGAGCGCGAAAACGTCGGTCCGCATGCCCGCCGACAGTGACACCGTCTACATGGTGAAAGAGCAGGACATTACGTTTGCCCTGCAGGTCGTGATCGCCGCCGGACATACGTACGTGCACCTTCCCTTCTCCAGGTTCGAAGAGGTGAACCCATCCCAGGCCGCGCAATTTCCCGACATGGCCAAGCTTTTCGACCCTTCAACGGGGCTTCCCGCCGTGATCCCGTCCGGCACTCAAAAGAAGTACATCTCGTCCGAGCAGCTCGACGGCAAGACGGTCGACCATGTCTCCACGACCTACACGCCGGAACAAGTACGAAGCCTCCTCACCCAGTTGAACTCCAGCGGACCGGTGGCCGCCAACATCTGGGTGCGGTCGGATCATCTGATCCGCAAGGCGGTGCTCGACGGAGCGTTCGGGGACGGGGGCAAGGAGGCCGCTGTGGAAGTTGACATCTCAGCTTTCAACCCCACCGTCACGATTACGTCTCCCACGCCTTAATTGCTTGCGTAAGAGCGTCCTGCTCGCGCTGGCAGGCGCCGGGCTGTTCGTAGCGGCGCTCGATGCCTATGTGGTCGTCACCCTGCTGCCAGCCATGATGGGCGACCTCGGGCTGTCGATCGAACGCTTCGAGCAGGCGACGCCAATCGTGACCGGCTTCCTCGCGGGCTACGTGGTGGCGATGCCCTTGCTGGGCGCGTACTCAGACGTTCGCGGCCGAATTCCCATCTACGCCGCATGCGTGGCGGCGTTCGCATTTGGCTCGATCATCACCGCAACCTCCGGGCTATGGATGTTTGCCGGTCTGCCGTGGCTCGTCGCCGGACGTTTCGTGCAAGGCCTCGGCGGCGGCGGGCTCGTCCCGGTCTCGCTCGCGCTGGCCGCGGATCTCTATCGCGACCGCTCGCGCACTTTTGCGCTCGGGGCGGTGGCCGGGCTGCAGGAAGCCGGGAGCGTGCTGGGTCCCGTTTACGGCGCGACGCTGGCCGCGGCCGCCGCGATGACCGGAGGCTGGCGTTTCGTCTTCTGGCTGAACGTTCCTCTGGCGGCGATTTGCGGCGCCGGCCTGGTGGCTTCTGGTCGGACAGCGAAGCCTGCGGCGCCGGGCGTGCGCAGATCGTTCGTGGACTGGCCCGGCGCGGCGTTGCTCGGCGCGGGCCTCGGCGCGCTTGTGCTCGCCCTCTACCCCGACGACCCTGAGCATCGCGCGATCAACGCCCTGTTCCTACCGGCGTTTGCCGGTGCGGTGATCTTGCTGGCCGCATACGCGTGGAGGCAGTCGAGAAACCTCGAACCGCTCATCCCGCGCGAGCTATTGCGCACCCGCGCCTTCGCAGGGGTGGCCACCGCGAACGTTTTGATCGGCGCGGCTTTGATGGTCGCGCTGGTCGACGTGCCGCTGCTCGGCCGCCTCGTTTTCAACCTCGACCAGCTGGCCTCGGGCCTGCTGCTCACACAGTTCCTGGTCGGCGTGCCCGTCGGCGCCGTGGTTGGCGGCCGGCTCGCCGGCCGCTTCGGCGATCGCGCCACCGGCGCGATGGGCATCGCGCTCTCCGGGCTTGCCTTCTTGCAGATGTCGGGCTGGAGCTCAAGTGAGCTGTCGCTCCGGATCGGGCCGCTGCGCCAGGCAGACATCGCGCTTGCGATCTGCGGGCTCGGTTTCGGCTTCGTCATCGCGCCCCTGACCTCGGCCGTCCTGGCTCTGACGCGCGCGCAGAGCCACGGTCTTGCGACCAGCCTGGTCGTGCTCGCGCGGACGATGGGAATGCTGATCGGTCTCTCGGCGCTCACCGCCTTCGGCCTCTATCGCTTTCACCAGATTCTCGGCACGCCGGTCCTGACCGATCCGGACATAGGCGATCGCGTCAAGCACCTGGAGCGGCTGGTGGCGGCGGCCTTCCTTCAGGAATACCGGGAGATCTTCTTGATCGCCGCCGCGATGTGCCTGCTCACGGCGGCCGTTATCGCTTTCGCGCTACGACCACCACGTACGAGTGGTGGTACCTGAAGGCGTCGTCCGGATCTCCAAGGCTGGCCATAGCCGCCTCGACCTCCGCCTCCAGCTCATTGCGGTAGCGGGGCCCGAGGGCGCGGATCAACGTGTATGGCAGCGGGCCGGCGCCGGCCATCAGCTCCGTCCATTCGCGGGCGTCGTTTGCCCGGCCACCGGTCACCATCTCGGTCAGCCGCCCGACCTCGAAGCCGGCCGCCTCAAGGATCTGGGTCAGGACGTCGGGCTCGCCAAACCTCGACCGCTCCGAGCTGTAGCGTGGAAGGCTGAGGTAGTGGCGCCGGGCGAGCGGCGCGAGACCCTGGAAGAAGAGGTCCTGGGCACGGGTGTTGAGGCTGCGCCGCTGGCAGGACATCGCCAGCCGGCCTCCCGGACGCAAGACCCGGTGTGCCTCGGCGAGGGCTTGGGTCGGGTCGGCCAGGTAGGCCAGCGCCTGGCCCATCGTCACGAGGTCAAACGTCTCCGGGCGGAAAACAAGGTGCTCGGCCGCCATGCCCAAGAACTGCACGTTCGGGTTTTTACGGGCGGGGTTGTCCCCCCTGTCGCCCAGCCCGGGCAAAGCCCGCGCTGTCGGGCTACCCCCCTGACGGGGGGGGTTGTCCCCCCTGTCGCCCGGCCCGGGCAAAGCCCGCGCTGTCGGGCTACCCCCCTGACGAGGGGGGTTGTCCCCCCTGTCGCCCGGGGCTGGCAGAACCCGGGCTTTCGGGCCATCCCCCTGGCGGGCGCGAGCGATCGAGAGCATGTTCTCCGAGAGGTCGATGCCGAAGACCAGGCCCGGCTTGACGCGGGGTGCCACCAGGTGGGCGACCAGACCGGTCCCGGTGCCGACGTCGAGCACCTGCTCGTTCTTCGCCGGAGCCGCCAGGTCGACCAGGCGCGCCGCCACCCGTCCGTGCTGACCGCCCGCCCAGGCGTCGTAATGGGGGGCGATGCGATCGAAAAAGTCGACGACATGGTCGACCATCTCGTCCGAAGAATCCGGATCCATCAAGGCCACAGCAGCTGCTTAACCTTTGTCGACGCCTTGGGGCACGGCTGTTACGATGCTAGCTCCCTGAAATCCTGGCTCATCACGTTTGGACGGAAATTGTGTGCCGAGTCGGGATGAAAGTATGGAAAACGCAACGGAGGAATCGATGGCTCAAGCAGAAAAAACCGCGGCTCAGGCTTCCAGCACGCAGAACGGCGGCGCCAATGTGGTCAGCATCGGGCCGCGCGACGTGCTGCAGGGACGCCTCGAGATCCAAGGCGACCTCAAGGTGGCGGGCAACGTCGAGGGCGACCTGAAGGCCAGCGGCGACGTCACGATCGACTCGACGGCCAGCATCCAGGCGGCCATCGAGGGCGCCAACGTCAGCGTTCGCGGCCAGGTGACCGGCAACGTGACCGCCAAGCGTCGCTTGACCCTCGCCGGCACCGGCCGGCTGAACGGCGACGTCAAGGTCGGGCGCCTCACCGTCGAGGACGGCGCCACCCTCAACGGCAACGTAACCATGTCGTCGGAGCGCTAGCCCACAGCAGCTCGTTCCGCTCGCCGGATGGCGGGCAGCACCACGTTTTCGACGTAGCTCCTGGCCGCGTCCATGCCGGCGTGGACGATCCGCCACTCGAGCCGAACGAGCAGCACCTGCTCCCGGTTGATGTCGGCGAGGCGGGCGCGCCAGAACGATGAGGTCAGGTTCAACCCGGGTAGCGGACCACGCGCTCCCTGGCCCGTGATGGCGGGGATGTCAGGCAGGGGCGAGTCCTCCGTCCCGACGTTGGGCGCGGCGTCGGGCGCCGCCGCGGCTGGACCACCCACCGCGGGCCTGAAGGACGATGCGAGGACGCTCCACGCCACGACCACCAACAAGCCGACCACGACAAACTCGGCGACCACCATCCACGTCAGCGGAGTACGAATCAGCCTGCGCATGACGCCAGGCTAGGGGTCGGAAATCCGGAAAGAAACTCTGGCTGTTAAGGCTGCTTGAGGCGTCGAAGCGCCGACAGCCCGCGATCGATCGTCTCGATCTTTTTCGGAAAGCTGAACCGGATGTGCCCACGGCCCAACGTGGAGTCGTGATAGAAGCTCGAGGCAGGCACGGTGGCGACGGCGACCTCCTCGATGAGGCGGCGCGCGAATGCGACGTCGTCATCGGCACCGAACGCTCCGATGCCGACCATCACGTAGTAAGCACCATCAGGCGCCTTGGCCTCGAAGCCGCACTCCTGCAAGCCCGCCACCATCGCGTCGCGGCGTTCCTGGTAGTCGCCGAGAAGGTCCAAATAAAAAGACGAGGGAAATTCCAGCGCCTGAGCGACCGCGATCTGCAGTGGATGCGCGGCGCCGACGGTGAGAAAGTCATGGACTTTGCGGATGCCGGCGCTGATCGCAGCCGGTGCGATCAGCCACCCCACACGCCAGCCGGTCACTGAATAGGTCTTGCTGGCGCCGCTGATCGTGATCGTGCGCTCCGCCATGCCTGGCAGCGTGGCCATGCTGACATGCCGCCCGCGATACACGAGGTGTTCGTAGATCTCGTCGGTGATCGCAATCGCGTCGTGCTCGACGCAGAGCTGCGCGATCAGCTCCAGCTCGCTTCGCGAGTACACCTTGCCGGTGGGGTTGTGGGGAGTGTTCACGACGATCGCCCGCGTCCTGTTGTTGAAGGCGGCGCGCAGCTCGCCCTCGTCGAACGACCAGTCGGGCGGACGCAGCGCGACGTAACGCGGAACGGCGCCGCTGATCACGCAGTCCGGGCCGTAGTTCTCGTAGAAAGGCTCGAAGATGACCACCTCGTCGCCGGGATCGACGGCGGCGAGCATCGCCGCGATCATCGCCTCGGTCGCGCCGCATGACACCGTGATCTCGGCGTCAGGGTCGACGGGCCGCCCCCACGCCGCGGACTGCTTGCGGGCGATCGCCTGACGCAGGGCTGGCGCGCCCCAAGTCGTCGCGTACTGGTTGTAACCCTGCCGCAACGCTTGCGCGGCCGCATCGAGGATGCGCGGATCGGGATCGAAGTCGGGGAATCCCTGGGCGAAGTTCACGGCCTCGGCCGGGCCGTGGAGTGCGAGGTTGAGCCGTGTCATCTCGCGGATGACGGACTCGGTGAAGCTTTGAGCCTTCACAGACTGCCGAATTTCTCTCACCCGGGGTCCCCGCGACGTCGCGGCGAGGCCTCCGACTTCATCGGGATCGTCAGTGTCCCGGATCGGCACGCTCCAGGCGCAGGTCGGTGCTCGAACACGAGTAGCATCGCGTCGGCCGCTCGAGGCTTCGCTCCCACCACCCGCAGACCTTGCATGTCCAGCGCGTCTTGGCGAAGAAGTCGAGCACGTCGGAACGGCTGAGCAGGCCGACCATCTTGCCCCCGCGGATCACGGGTACGCGGCGGATCCGCTCCCCGATCAAAAGACGCGCGGCCTCGTCGATTCCCGTCTCTTCGGTGACCGAGATCACGCGCGGGCTCATGATGTCACGCGCCGTCTTGCCCTTCTTGGAGAACACATCTGTCTCGGAGACGATGCCCACGACGTGGCCTTCATTTGCCACCACCGGCGCGCCAGTGATGCGCTTGGAGGTCAGCGTGCTTGCGATTTCCTCGATCGGCGTGTCCTCGCGAAACGTGATCACGTTTCGCGTCATCACTTCTTTGACCGGGATCATTTCTTGAGGAGTGTAGCCACCGTCTGGAGGTTGGCGTTGCCGCCGCTGAGGATCAGACCCATCAGGCCCTTCGGCAGCTTTTCGGCGAGGTAGGCAGCAAGGGGAAGCGCGCCGGTCGGCTCCAGGGCGAGGTGCAGTCGCGACCACGCGACCTGGACCGCATCGGCGATTTCTTGCTCGGTCACCGTCACGACCTCGTCAACCAGGCCATGGGCGAACATGACCTCGAAGTTACGCCGTCCGATCGCGGTGGTGCGGACGCCGTCCGCGAGGGTCGACGGCGATGTCGGGAGGGTCTGGATGCTGCCGGCTTTCCACGTCCGGTACGCGTCGTCCGCGGCGGCCGGCTCAACCCCCACGACCTTCACCGACGACCGGTGACGTTTGGCGGAGATGGCGGTGCCCGCGAGCAGGCCTCCGCCGCCCACGGGCGCCGCGATGACATCGAGGTCGGGGGCGTCCTGGAGCAGCTCGCGGGCCGCGGTGCCCTGGCCGTGGATCACGTCCCAGTCGTCGAATGGGTGGACGAGCGTGAAGCCTCGCTCGGCCATGACCTCGCGCAGCCGCTGCTCGCGGTTGGCGAAATTGATGCCTTCCTGGATGACCTCGGCGCCGAGGGCGCGTGTCGCCGCGACCTTGGCCGGGTTGGCATCTTCTGGGATCAGGATCAGCGCCGGAATGCCGACCGACGAAGCCGCGAGCGCCACCGCCTGCGCATGGTTGCCCGAGCTGACCGCGATCACACCTGGAGGACGGCTGCCTCGGGCGACCAGCGAAAGCACCGCGTTGAACGCGCCTCGCGGCTTGAAGGAGCCGGTGACCTGGAAGCACTCGGGCTTCAGGCGGAGCTCTGGATCGAGGTCGGTGCCAAGCACCGGTGTGCGCCGGACGTGACCGCGTATCCGCTCCGCGGCCTCGTGTACCTGGTCGGCGTGCTCCTCGAGGTAACGACCTGGGCCGCTCACGCGGCGGCTGAGTCGCTTTCGACCGCGGTCATGGGCCGCGACGGCCGGCGCAGATTCGTTAGCACGATTCCCGCGAGGATGACAACCATCCCGGCGACGATCGTGACGCTCAGGATCTCGTGCAGCAGAACGACCCCCCAGAAGACCGCCGTCACCGGGACGAGAAAGGTGACGCCCGCGGCCCGAACAGCGCCCAGACTGTTCATCACGTAGTAGTACAGGAGATACGCCACGCCGGTGCCGATGGCGCCGAGCGCCAGCACTGCTGCCATCGACACCGGGGCCACGTGCACATGGGAGAGTGACGGCGCAGCGATCGGAATCGCAAACAGCGCGCTGGCGGCGAGCTGGCCGAGGCTGACCTCGAAGACGCTGACGTCGCGCATCTTGCGCCGTTGATACAGCGCGTTTACGGCATAGGAGAGGGACGCCACCAACACCGCCACCGCGCCAAGGACGTTGCCCGAGATTCCGTGGGTCGTGATATCCGGATAGACGAGCACGATCACACCGGCAAAGCCGATGAGGACGCCCAAGTAGTTCAACAAGCTCGGACGCTCGCTCGGCATCACCCAGTAGATCAAGACCGCCGTCCACAACGTGGTCGTGGAATTGAGAATGCTCGCGAGGCCGCTCGAGATTCGCTCCTCACCCCATGCGATCGCGATCCAGGGAATGACCGCGTTGGTCACCGCCATGATGGCGAAGGAGATGACCCGGCCGCGCCAGCCCGGGTTGAACAGCGGCCGCCCGATCACGAGCATGATCAGGGCCAGAGCGACGAAACCTGAGGCCGAGCGAAGAAGCAGGAGCGAGGTAGGGCTCATGTCCTGGACCGCGAGCTTGATCATCAGGAACGATGCACCCCAGATCAGGGCCAGCGCAGCGAACGCCGCGTAAGGCAGCAGCGACCGTTTCGAGTCAGACACGAGTCGCCCAATCGTCGCTCGAGAGCACAAGCGTGACGGGACCGTCGTTCTCGATGCTCACGTGCATGACGGCTCCAAAGCTTCCGGTCTGGGTCCCTATTCCACGCTCGCGAAATCGCTGGACGAAGGCTTCGTAGAAGTATTCGGCGCGGGCGGGATCACCGGCCTTGAGAAGGCTCGGCCGCCGGCCGCGGCTCATGTCCGCGAACAAGGTGAACTGGGAGACGATCAGCGCCGCGCCGCGCACGTCGACCAGACTCAGGTTCATCTTCCCAGCCTCGTCCGCGAAGACGCGGAGATCGATGAGCTTGTCCGCCAGGCGCTGCACAGCGCTCTCCTCGTCATCGCCACCTGCACCCACCAACAACACGAAACCGTGGCCGATGGTTGCTCGGTGCTGCTGTCCGCCGTCCTCCCAAGCCACGGCGCCGGAGGCGACGCGCTGCGCGACTACCCGCAACTTGATTTCACGAGCGTGGACCGAAGGCCGGGTTCATCCCGGCCGACACCCTACGCAATCCTTCAAACGCCTCGCCTCGTCGCGCCCAACCCCCAAGAGGGGCCTAATCGATCTTGGGGCCGAAGTGCGGCTCGGCCTGCACCAGCGAGTCGATGTAGCGGAAGCGGTCGTAACGGTGCTGCAGCAGCTCCGACGCAGGCATCTCGAGAAGCGGCTGCATCAGTCGGTGCAGCGCCTGGTCGAGCGCCTTCGCGGCGGCGTCGTAGTCGGCACTGGCGCTTCCGTCCGGCTCCACCACGACCTCCTCGACCACACCCATCGCCAGGATCTCGCGCGAGGTCAGCTGCAGCTGCTCCGCGGCCTCGACCTTACGCGAGTTGTCGCGCCACACGATCGACGCGGCAGCCTCCGGCGACGCGACCGAGTAGATGGAGTTCTCGAGCATGATCACGCGGTCGGCCACGCCCATGCCCAACGCGCCGCCGCTTCCACCCTCGCCGATCACCGCGGCGACGATCGGCACGGGGATGCGGAACCACTCCATGATCGCGTGTGCGATCGCGGCGGCGATGCCGCGCTCCTCCGCTCCCGCGCCTGGATAGGCGCCTGGCGTATCGATCAGGGAGAGGATCGGGAAGCCGAACTTGGCGGCGTGGTGCGCGAGTCGCAGGGCCTTGCGGTAGCCCTCGGGATGCATCATGCCCCAGTTCCGAGCCACTCGTTCCTTTATGCTCCGGCCCTTCTGGTGGCCGAGAAACACGGTGGTTCGGCCGTGCCAGGTGCCGATCCCGCCGACCAGCGCAGGATCGTCGGCAGAGAGACGATCACCGTGCAGCTCGATGAAATCGGGCGCCAGGCGGCGAATGTAGTCGAGCGAGTACGGCCGCTGTGGATGGCGGGCGAGCTCGACGATCTCCCAGACGCTCATGGGTACATCTCCAGGAGGTGAGCCAGCAGCGGGCGGAGCTCTGTGCGCGGCAGCACCATGTCCACCTGTCCGTGCGCGAGCTGGAACTCCGCGCTCTGGAATCCGGGCGGGAGGTCTGCGTAGGTCGCCTGCTTGATCACCCGCGGTCCGGTGAATCCGATCGCGGCACCCGGCTCCGCGATGTTGATGTCGGCCAAGAGGGCGAGCGATGCGGCAGTGCCGCCAAACGTCGGGTCGGTGAGCACCGAGAAGAACGGCACGCCGGCGCTGTGCAGGCGCCCAACCGCGGCGTTCACCTTGGCGAGCTGCATCAGTGCCAGCACTCCCTCCTGCATGCGCGCGCCACCCGACGCCGAGATGAGGAGATACGGCGTGCCTGATGAAGCCGCCTGCTCCATGCCGCGGGCGAGCCGCTCGCCGGCGACGATCGACAGTGTGCCACCCACGAAACCGAAGTCGAAGGCGGCGAGCCAGATCGCCCGGCCGTCGAGCGTGCAGGTGCCCGTGCGCACCGCTTCGTTCAGGCCATCTTCGAGAAGACGCTCGACAGTCTCCTGGTACGGCTTGGGCACCGTCCAGTTCAGAAGGTCGTGCGAGCGAACATCACTCCAGCGCTCCAGCCAGGAGCCCTTGTCGGCCAGGAGCGGGATCCAGACGTCGGCGCCAAGACGGAAGTGATGCCCGCAGTGGGTGCAGACGTAGTTGTGCGCCCGCAGCTCGTCCGCCGCGAGCGCGATCCCGCACCCTGGACAGTTGGTGGGCAGCAGGATCTCGGGCAGCTCGCCACCCTGGATCGCGACCTCGTCACGGTGTCTTTCGAGGATCGCCATCAAGAGCCTCCGATCCCGGAAATCCGACACAGATTCGCGGCATAGACGGCCGGAGCCAAGGAAAGTGTGGCGCCACGAGGAGCGCATCGATAGATACGTGACGAGTCAGCG
>Ga0209690_1001223_pt1 | contig 14275 bp, 19 predicted proteins | sample GraSoiAngelo_150_FD_186164 | JGI IMG/M metagenome (GOLD analysis project Ga0209690, IMG submission 186164) | Grasslands soil microbial communities from the Angelo Coastal Reserve, California, USA - 14_1009_09_40cm (SPAdes) (version 2) | ecosystem: Environmental > Terrestrial > Soil > Grasslands ...
GATCGAATGAAAAAGAGGAGTTTGGTTCAGTGAAGCTAGTACCTGAGCTTGTTTGAGAACGAGTAAGGCACTACGGGCTCTTCTTCCCTCGTTCTTCTTTCGATGATGGGGCTGTTCCTAGGAACTGGCTCGTACTTGGCCTTGAACCAGTCAGGTATGACGACCGCACGGAGAAGCTCCTGGATTGTTATTCCTCGGGCACGAGCCTCGTCGCTAAGAAGAGTGTACGTCTGTTCGCCGAAGGCCACCATGACCTTATACGACGTTTTTTCTTCACGCTCTCAGTTTTCGAATATCCAAACGGACCATTCGAATACCTATACTGTATGTATGACAGGGGCAAGGCATATAAGAATAACTGAGGCCGCGCCGCAATTTCCGTTCTCTTTTCCGAGACGAAAGCTTCGGAACATGTATTCTATCACGGATATTCCGAGCTGATACCCACTTGAGTCCAGAGCATTTATTCCGGCTGACGACTGAACCAGAGCGTCATGTCGAGGATTGTCCCGCGTTGCTCATGCCAGGGAGAACTCGCCATAACAGGCGAAATACGAAGCTCGGACGGGTGGCGGACCGGGTTTAACCTCCAATGCAAGCAATGCGGGAAGAAATGGACTTATTCTGGTGGCATCTATAGGCAAGAGTCAGCAGAGAACCCTGGATAAGACATCCTCGCTCGATGCGATGGAGCAAGAAATCCACAACCAAGTCGAAGACCTTCCAGCATTCGCACGCGAACTCGGAAACTATGACCGCTTTCGCAATCTTGACCCTTCGAGTATGATTTTCTCCGGCTCCGGAGACTCCCTCGCTGCCTCACTCTTCGCCCATTACTTATCCGAGATGCGGGCGTTTGCCGCAGACCCTTTCGAGCTCCAGCTCTATCCGAAGGTGGCCAAGAACAAGACCATCTTCATCACATCAGTCAGCGGGAAGACCAGAACGAACATACATCTCGCTAAGAGGGTCAGAGGGCTAGCTAAGAAGCGCGTTGCGATAACCGCGAACCCGGAGAGCCCTCTCGCGAAAGAATGCGACGATGTAATTCGGTTACGATATAGGAGCCCGGGAATCCCCACGGCCGGAACCGCGAGTTTCTCGGCCTCCCTCCTTGCGGTAGCCTCACTGATCCGTCGATTACCGAAACTCGATCCCCTGCGCATTATGGAAAAAGGGGCAGCCGAGTGGGCTCGACCCCTGTGGGTAAATCCTCGAGGACGGTTCCTGTTCGTCGGATCCGGGACGGACTACTCTCTCGCAATGTATGCAGCTTTCAAGATCCACGAGGTTCTCGGACTATCGGCTCAATACCAGCATACAGAGCAGCTTGGGCATTCCCAGCTTTTTTCACTCCAAAACAAGACCGACAATCTTCTGTTCTTATCGCCGAGTTCGGACAAGAAGACGAGTGAAGTGTTTCGAGTTCTCTCGAAGAATCGTTTCCATGCGTATCCGTTGAAGAGTGACACGCGCGATCCTATTCTCGGAACTCTACAAATCATGTTCTGTTTGCAACACCTCGCCCTCCATCTCGCGAGAAAGATGGGACTCCAAGAATGCGCGTTCCTGACAGACAAGAAGAGGCTCGGGCTCAGTAGTCGGCTAATTTACTGACTTCGTGCTTGACATTTCCGACTGAATATGCTTGTAAACGTCGAGGAGATTGTCCGTTTCCATTTGATGGGAAGCTGCTCTCTTAACCTTCTCGAGGCTAGTGTTTAAGGCGATGGAATAGCCGACTACTCGGAAGACGGGAACATCGTTCAGCCCATCTCCCACGTGCACGGTCTTGCTTAGTGGAATGCTCATCCATGCGCAGTACTTTCTGATCCCGAGCCTCTTGTCCTGTAGAGGCTCGATGTCATCCATGATTACTCCGTTCTTCACGGCCACTTTTGACGAGACGAATCCGCGGAATCCAAATTGTTCTACCAGATACTGACAGAGAAAATCCGGATTGTCGGTGCAGAGGATCACTGACAGCCCGAGGCCCAATAGCTTGTCAACGGCCTCTCGGATGTTCTGGATCATAGGAACCTTAGAGACTTCAGCTAGAACGTCTACGAGTTTCATCCCGACGAGAAGCCGAAACTGTTGCAAGAGAGCCTGTCTCAGAGTTATCCGCTGTCGATGATACATCTCGTCAATCGCGTCCCACTTCTTGCCGATCCCTAACCCTCGAGCCGCCTGAGTGAGCGCAGGCTGTCGGAAGAGGGTCTTGTCTACATCGAAGGATACCACAACGAATTTCGGAGTCTTCATTCCGCTAGGAGCATCGAGTCAGATGGCTTAGATGCTTTCCTATCTGATTGTTTGGCTAGGCAATTTTCTCTCTGACAAGTTTCCATCCAATCTTTAGCCAGGGCGTCACGTGTTCTAACGAGACAATCCTATCTACGCCATTAGCCGAGTAGAACTCAGCCCCTATTGATTCGGTGTGATCTATTACGACTGGTTCGTTACTTCGGCATTTGAATATGGCTACCATTTCATATTCAGGGGGATCATGGAAGGAGAACTTGCCCAAGTATTCGGGGGTAGCATGTATCCCTGTCTCCTCAAGTAGCTCTCGCTTTGCGGCTTCCTCGTAACTCTCACCGAACGTAACATGGAAAGCGCAGGCGCAGTCATATGTGTCCGGAAAAGTGTCTTTGGATGCGCTTCTCCTCGCAAGAAGAATCGTCCCGTCAGGTCTTAGAACGAACACCATTCCCGCACGGTGTAGAAGACCCCGGGTGTGGGCTTCGTCTCTGTCAACGGGACCAACGATAGAATCATCATCCTTAACATGGTAGAGCCGTTCCGGTTGCTTTGTTCCAAGACTTTCGGGAGGAAACTTCTCCATCGCAATTCTAAACCAAACTGCGTAATTCTCCGGTCGAGTCTGCAAGTCCTTTAGCACGTTAGTCGTAGCCTCCCACTTGTAATCTCCGACCTCCTCAGGATTTGGCTTCAGTTCGCCGTTGAATGATCCCACGAGAATGTGATTGAACTCGTGTTCTGTTAACCCGTTGCCCATATTGGCTTCGTAAACGTAGCTGAATACTTCCTTGAGATCGCAGTCGAAACCCATTTCCGCCCTGAGTCTTCGGTGTGCCGCTCGCAAGACGCTTTCACCCGGTCGTGGATGACCGTCACATGCACTTGTCCACTGTCCCCCAGAATGATACTTGCTGGTCGCTCTTTGCTGGAGCAATATCTGTCTCTGATTTCCAAACACGAAGATGGAAAACGCTCGGTGCAATGTCCCTTTCTGATGGGCCTTTAGCTTATCTTCTGTGCCAACTTCCTCATCTTTCTCATTCACGAGGATTAGCTCTTCGTTCATGAAATTGCCCTGCGTGACGCCACCCTGTTCGAAAAAAGAATGATAGATAAGTTCTACATCTCATGATTGACGAATGGAGTAATTTCTACTGATTGGTTGAACCAAGAAAACACTGTTACTGGCTTGGTTAATCAATCACCCCGAGGCATATTCCAGCAGAGAACCTCTAGGTCGATTCCGTCTGGGTCGAGAAAGAACACGGAGTAGTACCATCGACCATACCGTGAGTATTTTCTAGGAGGATAGAGCACTTTGATCTTCTCGGCAAGCAAGAGCCGGTAAAATTCATCGACTTCTCGCCTGGCACCGACGGAAATGGCTACGTGATGGATCCCTGCTCTCTTGTAGGAGTAGGAGATATTTCTGATGCTTTTTCGCTTCTTAACGGGACGAATGCCCAGCGAGGTCCGTCCCTTAACGTAGCACGTTACGGTTTCTCCTTTGATGTGGACCTTCTTGAAGCCTAGCGGAAGTAAGATTCTGTTGTAGAACCGGACCGAAAGCTCATAGTCTGAAACTCTGAGTTCTACGTGATCAATTCCTTCCGCTTTCATCGAGACACCAAACAGAGACCCTCGAAACAACATTGATTTGGCTTATGCATTTGGCCAGCCATCACATGGAGAGGTGAGTAGGAGCTTCGGGCGTAAGAGCACAAGCAAGGTGAAGCGCTTCTGAGGGCTTGAAGATAGAGGTTCGTGAACTCCGTTCGAGCTAGTGCAACTTCAATCCCCTCGAGGCTAATCTCTGGTACCCGATTAGGTTCCCTGCTTGGGAGTCGTGGATTAGGTCTGGAGCCTTCCAACAATAATGATTAGTAGGGGCTAATCATGATCTGTGTCTAGAGAGGCTCGACGTAGCCGAAGTTTTCCCTTATGATGCTCCGGACTTGTTCAGCTCTCTCCTTCGTATTCTTGTCCAGAAAGATTTTGACAATGTGGCCCTTCTCCGTCTCGAACGTTAGCCCTTCCTTCCGGAATTTTTCGAGCGCATCGTTCAACGTGAAGTGGTTGCCGAAAGTTGCGATGACAACTGCCTGGCTCTTCTTCTTTCTGCCCAGCCGGACGGCTGTTTTTCTGAACCCTTCTGCTAGACCGTACGCCATACCTAATCTGGCCTGAACGTCGTGGGTTGACTTGTTATATGGCTATCTCGATTAGGCTGCCTTTGCCGCTCGGCTTCTTTCCAAGGACGCGTCCGAGCTGAATCTCGACCGCCTTCCGCTTTGACCTCTCGCCGCCGTACCATCTTTCCACCTGATGCCTTCCGTACTTCTGGCGAAAGAGCTCGAATGTGTGTTCGAGTTTTTCTGGGACGAGTCTGCCGGTTCCCTCGAAAAGGATCTCTGAAACCTCCACCTCGACTCTCGGGGTCTTGACGACGTTCTTCCACCAGTGAGAGGATTCGTGTGCGAGGAAGTACAATTTTGCATCTTCGAAGGCGAACCAGAGTTCGACGTCGTGCTTGAGCCCTGTCTTTCTGCCTTTAGTCGTCAGATTGAGGTATGGGGTCTCTTCCAGCATTATCTCGCTCGTCGCCATTTTTTCCTAATTCTCCCCTGTCGCACCTACTGTTACTGCTTCCGTCTTTTCTGAAGACTTTGTTACCGGCCTTTCGGGGAGCAAGGAGTACTTCCCGTCTGGCGTGCGATAGAGTGCTATTCGGGCCGTCGTCTCCCAGTTGTCGCCGGTTGGGTGTCGGATCTGAACCGTGACGACTTCGGCGGAGGGTTCAGTTTTTCCTGGCCATATGGTGATTCCTAGAAAGTCTCCATTCGGGAGTTTTGTGGAGAAGCGAGCTTTCGGGGTCTGCTTCTCAGCCATCATACCGAGAAATGCCTCCTAGGTTCCGTATAAATTAAGTCGAAAGGCCAAGAACAGTCTTCAAGCAATTGAGTTCACCGGGGTTCTGTAAACTCCTCAATTGACCGGAGAGCCCGTTAACTGTCGTCGGATAAATCGCTAGTCGATTTAGGTGTTTGGGGAAACTCGTGCTTCGAGCCGACCTACGCACTTTCCATGCCTATAGAGATATCGTACCATTCCGACTAGAAGGATGACTAAGAGGCACGGCCAGAGAATGGCTTCCTAGGGTGTCATCGCAACACTAGGCAGGTCTAGTCCAGAGGCATTTTGCTTGGATCAGACTGCCTGAGTCCCTTGGGTTCCCAGTGGGAGGGCTTTTCCGCCTTTGCGCAGCGTTGCTAGAATATACATTCCTCCGACAAGGAAAGCACCGCTTATCGCAAGATAGACAGCTAGGGAACCATAGTTGGGAGGTGCGCAAGTATTAACGCCGTTTAGTCCTGAACAGATAGTTACCGGAGTATCCACAAAGGAAACAACGACCGAAACGAGCCCGATGAAGACTAGGACTCCCGCAATAACCTTCTTCACAGGCCGACTGAACATGACTCCAAATTACTCGAACTTGCATTTAAGCGGAATGTTCTCGATTACGCAACTTGTACCTTGAAAGGCCTACCCGACGAAAAGTTAACAGCACTCCTCATCCTACACAGAGTTAATGGAATCGCCAACCGTCACCTATTTTTAGACCCAGAATGGACTCGCTAGAGCGACGAATTATGAGCATAGAACTGAAAGCCCAGAAGGGAGATACCGTCTCAGTCCATTATATCGGAAAGTTCCCTGGCGGAAAGATCTTCGACACGTCGATGGAGAAAGAGGCCAAAACCGCGGGGCTGTACAATGCGGCTCGCGACTACCACCCTCTGATGGTGGTGCTGGGAACGGGTAAGGTGATTCAGGGTTTTGACGAGGCATTGATGGGTATGAAGGTGAACGAGGAGAAAGAGATCGTTATTCCACCCGAGAAGGCGTACGGGAGGAGTGGGAATCATCCAATGGCGGGTAAGACGCTGCAGTTCAAGCTCCGAGTCACGAACATAAGGCGACCTTAGCTCTCCAGTTTTCGCGGGTTCGCGTCGCGGCAAGCTCTACGACCAAAACGAAAAGACCGGAACTGAAAAACTGATCTTTTCATGTACATTTATAGTTGCATCGAACATCTTTGCAAAGAAGAAACACAGGTGGTTCACTTGTATTGGCTCTTAATGGTCTCCTGAATCTTGCGTGAACGAGTAAACCTATGACGACCCTAGTTGCGAAGGGCACGCGGCGGACTGCCTTTTTATCTAGTTGGCAGATACGACTAATCCGTTTCTAGGTCGAAGAATGGTGGACGGACGGTACCTCGTTGCAGGATGGCTCTCAAACATGATCGGGATTTTGATCGGGATGATCTCGCTATTCTTAGGCTTTGGAGCGCATAGCATTATTGTTCCGCTTCTGTTTGTCACGAGTATTAGCGGATCGTTTACAGTTGGTGGTTTCTTGAAAAAGGGTTCGTTGAATTCAGCGACTGCAGAGGGTTTGTTGCTTGGTAATTTTCCGATATGGATAATCGGTACGTTGTCTATTCCTCTATCAGTTGACAATTATGAACATAACCTCTCGCTTTGCCAGGATCACATTGCGGGATACCTCGCCTCATCTTATGAATGTACGATTGTAACGGACTCCCTTTACTACCTAGGGTTGTTGAGTGCAAGTCTTGCAATTGCGTTGGCGGTCACTTTCGCATCCCTGCTCAGCCTCAGACGCCTGTCGGCTAGAAACTAGCACAGCTATGAGCGAACTCCACAGAGTCAACCACCGCCAGAGACGCTAGACCAGCGAGAAGCGATCCTCCTAAGGGAGCTGACCGACTACTCGCGTCGACAGTTGCAGTCTGGCATGTCCTGATTCGCCATCGCGATCCTCTGGACTGTCTCTGCTAACCTGGACCCGCTCAATCTGCGTTGCTACCTCACTTAATTCTCCTTCCACCCACTCCCGAAGCGCACGGGTCAATTGTGTCCGCGAGAATCTACTGCCCCGTGCCATGCCCTAGATCAGGCTAGACTACGGCCGCGCGGACCCCAGCAACCAACATTAAGAGACCCTAGGAGTAGCGCTGAGGCGCTGTTTTCCGGTCAACGTAAGGCGGCAAACCGTTTTGTTCTGCTGACCCCATTTTCGATCGTGCTCTTCTCGATCTGGTCGTAGAGCTTGTCTGCTTCTGCCAGGATCGTTTCGAACTCTTTGACGAGTTCTTCACTGATTGATCTTTTGCCTAGCTCTACCAGTTCCTTCACAAACCGCTCCGACTCCGGTTCTTCGATTCCCTCGCCGGTCTCCTTCCAGTATCGGCGCTCTGTCTCAAGGCAGGTCTTTAGTCTCGACAACCGTGACTTGAAGAGCGCTTCATCCAACGCGCGTCCCTTACCTCCCCGTTTAGCAAGGTTAGAATGAAGGTCCGTTATGCTCCCGCTGTCGACTGCGAGCCGGACTAGTGATTCGACTGCCTCACCCGGGCGTAGCTTCTCCAAGGCGCAGAGCTGTTGAAACTGTTTGAAGAGGACCCGGTCTATTCTAAGACCCGTCTGCTACTTAGACATCTCGACCAAGCAAGATGTGGAGTCCCTTCAATAAAGCAAGAGAGCAGACCAACAACCAAGCTTAGCCCGATCCACGACCCATGAAACTACTTGGCGTTGGGGCGGTAGATGCTTCATCTGCAAGGAATGCGGCAAGTGTCGTTGTGGGAAAGCTCTAATTGAGAATCTCAGTTCTCAGTTCCGTGAAGCATTCGACTTGAAGCTTCGAAAGAGACTACGCAAGTCGGCCGCGGAAGCCATTATCGTCGCAATCGTTGCTGTCGTGGGTTTGCTGACTCTCATCTCGAACTACGTGTCTGCACTCACTCCTTTTTCCCAGTGGTTTCTTGCGATAACTCCGCTTGCTGTGGCTTTCGCCACCTTCTACTTCTCGATTTCAATCGCGCGAGATAGAAGAGCACGCGAAATGGCGGAACGTGTCTACACTCCTTTGCTGAAGGAAGTCACGACTTGGTTAGACCCTACGGGTCAGAACTTCGGGGAGTGGACTAAACTCGCTACTGAAGCACGGTTTTGGGTAAGAAGAATTCCCAAAGAACTCGCGGTGATATTCGAAAGGGCGTATGGTGTCTCTAAGCAGTTCTTTCAGGCGCGCGTGATTCTGTATAAACTGGTTACTGAGTGCACAGACAAGTTATCCGACGAAGTCATTTCTAAAGCTGGATTCACTACTAACGACCGCCATGTTCTCATACAATTCATGATGACCGCCGAGGGCTATCCTAACCCCATGCAAATCGACCCTGCGCAAGCTTGGCAAACGAACCCAAATGTTTCTGAGTTTATCGAGGAATTCGCAAAGAAAAACTATCTTCCCGGTGCAAAGTGGGAGCTGAAGACTCACGTCTCCCTGAAGAGTGGCTCAGAACTCAGAATAGCGGGAGACACCGAAGATATGAAGAAATGGTTAGGTAAGGTCATGGATTACTTTGCAACGCAAGAGTCAGCTGTGAGACTTCGCAAACTAATCGTTGAGATAAAGCAACTCGGTGAGCAAGCTCTACTACTAATCGACGAAGAACTTGGATAGGGGCTTCAAGAACACAAGCGAATTGTTCCTTAGTTTTCGATATCCGAGCGGTCTTGCGGAGTCGAATTGCCCAAAGACCAAACCAAGCGTTTCGAATATCGTAGGGATTTGGTCGACTTCACTTAAGCCAACTTGTTGAGGTTGTCGCGGATCTCCTCGTACAGTTGATCTCTTTTTGTGTCAGAGTAGCTGTTGTAGTAAAGTTCTAGGATTCTGTATCCTCTCTTCCGTAGCAGTGATCGTAGTTCTTCGTCCTTCGCCATCTGTGCTGTTCCATGATGGACCCTGCCGTCGACGAACACGAGCAATGGTCTAGACTCCAGCGAGAAGTAGAAGTCGGCCGTGGTTACCGGTATCTCGACCTGTGATTGATATCGTATTCCGTCGTTTTGTAGTTTGATTCCTAGTTCTTGTTCCATTCGTGAGGGGCTGGTGTGTAGTCGTTCGCGCCAGTTGCTCCGCTGACTCGACATCTGTAAGGTTGAGCTACCCTTCGGCTATTGCTCAGACACGAGAACGAAACTGCTGGCTTATCATGACTTAGACTCGTCGAACCCCGAACTTTTTTTCCTCAAGAAACTCGGGCTTTCGGGGTTTTCCATCTTGGGATTAGAAGTCTCTACCGTAAGTTACCCGCGCCTGACCATCAATGAGCGGAGCCTCCCCAATAAACAACTAGGTTCAAGAATTCTGCAAACAGGCCAGCGGCGGAATAAGCCGCTCTGAAAATTAGTGTCCTAAAGTTAGGACGCCATCAAGTGGATGTTTTGGGATCGTGCTGACAGCAGAAGGACTGATTACAATCCTTCTCTGGTCTTGACAATGCTCACTTTCGTAAAGACTTGTGATGATCGCGTCCTCCAAAATCGATCATGTCGATCTTTATCCTGCCCTGGCTGTTGTTGTAATCGGCAACCTTCTTGTGCAACTCGGCGGAAAAGTCCTCAAGAGCATGTTTTCCATGGTCGGCTCTCTTGATCCCCGCAAGCTTCTCAGTTTCCGAATTTCCGAGGGGTATCTCATCATACTGGATCGACCGTAGTGTGTTGAGGTTGTTGGGCACATCGACAACAAAGAGACCGTCGGCATTGTTTCGAATGCGGATCCTTAGGGGTCTTTCTTCACCAGATTTCGTTTCATATCTGATCCATTCCTCGGGGTAGGATTTTAGCTTCTCTTGCAGTTTGACTAGCCCATTTTCCGACTGTTTATCCGTGTCTGTGATCGAGAGGTTTTCCGGCAGAAGTATTTCGACTCGATCTGTTTTCGGATCTATAGTCGTCCGGCCGCCAGGAACGGAATTCTTGTAGACTATGACGGCTCCTTTCGTGTCGAATGCCTTGCAGATGGGTTCCACAAAACTCTTGAAGTAATTGACGGCGAATGCCTGAGGCACACTGAATTTACTGATGTAACCAATCGTAAAGAACATAGCGACAAACGGGAGTATACCGGAAGTAAATGATACGATTGGGTCTGGAACCTTGAACCCGAGAATTCCGACGACCCAGTATACGGGAATGGAGGCTTTGGCCAATAATTCCCATCTGTTTCTCGGGCGCGAGAAATTGAGTCCACCCATCAGACTCTTAGGTGAGATTCTGTTCATGACCTGATTTATTGCTCCCTGCTTCCAAGCAATGCCAGAGTACTTAAGCTGAGGAAGCGTCTCCTGCAAACGATTGTCCCTACAGTTTTGTAGCAAGTCATCTCTCTTAGGATTCAAGATTCATGTGGAGGAGAGAACCGAGTAAGGAGTTTACTCCAGTAGTGACTTGAAATCGGGTCAGTGCCAAAGCTCCTACTCGGGGGCGGAACACACCAGTCCCGCTTATCCCGCCATGGGCAGTTGACATGAAGAAGGAATGGGCTCACTAAGATCGTAGGGAGGAGCGACTATTGAGGAGGCTTGGGTTCGTCCAAGAGTGGTTCAAGCTTCTTGATCCGATTCGAGAGAGGAGGATGGGGTTCCGAGCCGTCGTCTCTGGAAATCTTGTTCTTCCAGAATTCGAACACAGAGATAAGACCTTCAGGACCCGTGAATCTAGCACCCTCACGATCAGCCCCGTACTCGTTTCTCCAAGAGACGAAACTAGCCAATAAGAAAGCAAGAGAGATCTGGGTTACTTCGAACACTAACAGAAGTGTGACGGTAAGCGTGCTCAGGAAGGTTGCGAGGCCGTAGGCGAAGGCTGCTGCTAGCGTCAGCTCAAGCGCAAATCGTAGACGCCGAGTAACGTGGCTGAACTCATGTGCTAGCACTCCAATTATATCAGACCTAGGGAATGACCTGATCCAGCTAACTGGTCCAAATGGCCCCGCGGGAACCTTACGGGGGGAACCTGATTTACGACTGAGAACCCCGTGAAGGGAGATAGAGAGGTGGATCGAAGATGATGGTGATGGGTTCGCAGTATCCGGCCGTTCTTGTGTGGTCCTTCTCGGGTTGTTGTAGCGTGTTGATGGTTTTTGTTTGCGTGTGTCGCGGTGTAGTTGCCATCCGAACCGTAGGGTTGAGCCGTGTCTTCTCTCTGTGTTCTCGACTCCTGGTCACCCCATCAAGGGGACACTTCTTAGATTACGTTCCAAGGCCGGATGTTCTACTGCTATAGGCGTACTTGGCACTCTGATAATTTGAGAGTCTATTATGCAAAATGGTTCAGCACCACTATCTCAATCTCCTTGACCCTCTTGAGCTTCTCATTATTCGTAACAAAACATGCCCTGATCACAATTCTTGAAATCGCCGGATATAGACGATCGATAGGAGCGTTATCTTATCATGGATAAGAGGGTGTCAAAAGCGCTTCAGTTTACTACGCGAAAAGCGTGGCGTGGGTGGCTAGAACGGAACCATGCTTCGAAGAAGGAGGTCTTGCTGATCCTCTACAAGAGAGAGCCGATGACCGGAACGTTCTCGAATCTTGACGCGATCGAAGAAGCACTCTGTTTCGGATGGATCGATGGCTGGTTTAGACCTCTAGATTCCGAACGCAAGGTCCAACGATATTCTCCGAGACGCAAGGGATCTAGCTGGTCAGACTACAACATAGCGAGGGCCTGGAAGTTGCTGGGAGAGAAGAAGATGACTCCCGCAGGTCGCGCGAAGCTTCCAGCTGATGTCCTCTCAGTTTGGAAGGAGCACAGGCCAAGAGTGCTCGAGGTTATTCCTCAGAACAGAGCGATACGGTTCGCTGAAGAAGAGATCGACTATCTCTCAAAAGTCGCAAGACCAGCGTTGACGCCATGATCACCTACGCGGATGTGTAACGTCAAAAATATTCAAATCGCACCCGGACCTTGGGTACATTCCAGGTAGTGGCCGTTTCCCGAGTCCATCCTTGATCCCATCGAGGGGGTAATCTTCGACCTAGACGGGACCATTGTGGACAGGGACCGTCTTGTTGTTCATTGCACCCTTGAAGTTGCCAAGGGGCTGCTCGGTAAGACCCTGACCCCTGATCAGATCTCTTGGGGCCTCCACGAAACAGATACGATAGGAAGACTCACGCGTCAACTCTCGCGGGATCGTTCCGAACAAGCACTCGACGCCTACACTGATTGCCTGAAGACTAACCTGAAGATGTGGGAGGTGTTCCCAGGAATCCCGGGACTGTTAGAGAGGCTCGGAGAATCCGGCAAGCAGGTTGCCTTGGTGACATCGGTTCCGAACAGAACCCTAGTCCGTGAAGCTTTGGAGGGTCTAACCCTGAAGCGCTACTTTGCAGCGGTGGTGACGGGGGAGGATGTGACGAGGAACAAGCCGGACCCTGAAGGCATCCAGATGGTCCTTAAGAGAATGGAGCTCCGGCCGAGCAGGGTGATCATGGTTGGCGATTCAGCCTCCGATATTCAAGCCGGGAGGAACGCGGGAGTAATCACTGGCGCAGCCCTCTGGGGTTCCAGGGCGATGAGGGACTTGTGGGGCCCCATAGCCTCACAGGCAAGGCCCGATTTCGAATTTTAAACAGTGGCGGAACTTGACCGCTTCCTGTTTCCAGCTCCCGTCTGATCAATCCGACCCAGGAACTCCCTCAAAGCAGTAACGAACCGGCCAAAATCAGGCTGGGAAACATTGTGCCCCGAATCGCTGAATATGATTACCTCCAGGTTCCGCAGATGTTGATGGTACTTGTCAACGTGCTCTCTCTTGAGGAGAGCGTCAGGCTGTCCTCCTCCAATCACTAGAACGGGACAGTCTATCCTGTCCAAGTCTTCCCAGAGTAGAACTTCTGAAGATTCCTTTTCCAGCCCCCAGAGGGCCGTGATCCTGTCTGGCCTGTCCATTATTGAGGGATCGGAAGCCCACCGCTCCGCCCAACCGGCGGAATACTTTGGATGACAGGCTTGATAGTCGAGGAGTATTAGCCCAGAGAGTTTCTCAGGGTGTCGAGACGCAAATCCGATGGAGTAGGGTACCCCCATGGACCAGCCCATGAGACAGAAATTCGTCAGGCGCAGATGATCAACAAGGGCTTCAATATCTGAGACGTTGTCGTTGAATGTATAGCCGGATTCAGGGATGTCGCTCTGGCCTCGGCCCCGGAGCCTTACCGAGATGCACCTCCTCGGGGCAAGGGCCTCCATCTCTGGCAGGAACCCCTCGGTGCTCCCGTAGGCGCCGTGTATGTAGACTAGCGGAGTGAGCCTTGACGGGGTGTCTGGTGCGCTTTCAGTGTAGTGGAGTCTAACGGTGCCATTCTTGGCGTAGCTCTCGCGAATTAGAGGACCAGTCAACTGGCCGTGCTCCCCCTACCCGATTCTTTTGCGGAACAGCTCAAAGAGTTCAGGCTTCTTCCAGTCTCGGGATCGGACCCTTCCTTTATCATAGTAGCTCAGGGTTGTCATCACAGCTCAGGCTAAGAATCAAAGATTCTTGTTTCATCCAACGTTACCACTTGCGTTACCAGACCCGTTACCATTCGAGAAATCTTGATTGCAGTTGCTCTTCGCGACACGGACTGCCGAAACCGAAATCGCCCCCCAAAGGGAGAGAGGACGTGGTCAGCCTGTTAGAGTCTCCGTAGTTCTTGTTCGGATAGGACTGTTAGGCCTGGTATTCGTCGGAGATGATCCTTGTTCTCGGTTGCCACCGGGTAGTCTTCTTGGAGCGCTGTGGCTCCGACGAAGAGGTCTCGAGTCTCGATCGCTCTCCCAGCCTCTTTCTAGACCGGAGAGTATCTTTGCCGCAAGCTCAGACATTTCTTGAGTAAAGGAGAGTATTCCGAGAGTTGAGCTGAGACCCTTAACAGCGGTGAGGTTCGTCTTAGCCTCCCTATACTTGAAGGCTCCAAGAAACAGTTCGAACAGGTTCACGACGGTCGTCGCAAGCTCACCTTCCCTTCCAGTCTTGGGGCTAAACTCGAGAATAATCCGGGGGAGCCTCGTGGATTTTTCTATATGTTGAAATATCCTGATGTAGATGCTCTATGATACTCACTATCAACGGCGG
>Ga0209690_1001227_pt1 | contig 14262 bp, 12 predicted proteins | sample GraSoiAngelo_150_FD_186164 | JGI IMG/M metagenome (GOLD analysis project Ga0209690, IMG submission 186164) | Grasslands soil microbial communities from the Angelo Coastal Reserve, California, USA - 14_1009_09_40cm (SPAdes) (version 2) | ecosystem: Environmental > Terrestrial > Soil > Grasslands ...
TCAGCTGAAAGCAGAAGCTCGCGTTCAGATGTCGAAGTAGAGCGCGAACTCCGTCGGCGTCGGCCGCAGCCGCACCGGGTTCAGCTCCTTCTCGATCTTGTGCTCGATCCAGGTCTCGATCACGTCCTCGGTGAAGACGTCGCCCTTGAGCAGGAACTCGTGGTCCTTCTTCAGCTCGCCCAGGGCCTCCTCGAGGGAGCCCGGCATCTTCGGAACGTCCTTCAGTTCCTCGGGGGAAAGTCCGTAGATGTCCTTGTCGAGCGGGTCGCCCGGGTCGATGCGGTTCTCGATGCCGTCCAGCCCCGCCATCAGCATCGCGGCGAAGGCCAGGTACGGGTTGCAACTCGGGTCCGGCGGCCGGTACTCGAGGCGCTTCGCCTTGGGGGACGGGGAGTACATCGGGATGCGGATCGCCGCCGAGCGGTTGCGCGAGGAATACGCCAGGTTCACCGGCGCCTCGAACCCCGGCACCAGCCGCTTGTACGAGTTCGTCGTCGGGTTGCAGATCGCCGCCAGCGCGCGCGAGTGCTTGAGCAGCCCGCCGATGTAGTGCATCGCCATCTCGCTCATGCCGGCGTATCCGTCACCCGCGAAGAGTGGCTTCGCGCCCTTCCAGATGCTCTGGTGCGTGTGCATGCCGCTGCCGTTGTCGCCGTAGAGCGGCTTGGGCATGAACGTCGCCGTTTTGCCGTTCCGCAGCGCGACGTTCTTGACGATGTACTTGAACCACATCAGCTTGTCGGCGGTCTTCACCAGGCTGTCGAAGCGGATGTCGATCTCCGCCTGGCCGGCGGTGGCCACCTCGTGGTGCTGCCGCTCGACCTGGATGCCGACCTGCTCCATCACGCGGCACATCTCGGTGCGCACGTCCTGCAGCGAGTCGATCGGGGCGACCGGGAAGTAGCCCTCCTTGTAGCGAGGTTTGTAGCCCAGGTTGGGCCGTGTGCCGTGCTGCTTGCCGTCGTAGACGTGCTCGACGGCGCTGCCCGTCTCCCACTGCCCTTCGCGGGACTCGATCTTGTAGTGCCCGTGGTTGGGGCCGGTGTCGTAGGAGATGCCGTCGAAGATGAAGAACTCTGCCTCGGGCCCGTAGTACGCGGTGTCGCCGATGCCGGTCGACTTGAGGTGCTTCTCCGCCTTCTGCGCGATGTAGCGCGGATCGCGCGAGTAGGGCTCCTTGGTGATCGGATCGACGATGTTGCAGATGAGCGACAGCGTCGCGTCCTTCATGAACGGGTCCATCACGGCGCTGTCCGGATCGGGCACTACCAGCATGTCGCTGGCGTGGATCGGCGCCCAGCCGCGGATCGAGGATCCGTCGAAGCCGAGGCCTTCCTCGAATACGGCTTCGGTCAGCTCGGCGATCGGGATGGTGAAGTGCTGCCAGAGGCCGACGAAGTCCATGAACTTCAGGTCAACCATCACCGCTTTCTTGTCGTGCGCCAGCCCGACGACGTCCTTGCCCTTCGGCATCTTCAACTCCTCCCCTTTTCTCTGCGGGCCCGCGAAAGAACGGCGGGCGCGCCGTTGACGTTTCTTAGAGCGCCGGCTCGCCTCGCTCACCGGTGCGGATGCGGACCACCTCGTCCACGGTGGTCACGAAGATCTTGCCGTCCCCGATGCGCCCCGTCTTGGCGGAGCGCTCGATCGCCTCCAGAGCTTTTGGCACCATCTCGTCGGTCAGCACCACCTCGACCTTCACCTTTGGCAGGAAGTCGACGACGTACTCGGCGCCCCGGTACAGCTCGGTGTGCCCTTTTTGACGTCCGAACCCCTTCACCTCGGTGACCGTCAGCCCGAGGACGCCCACGTCGGCCAGCGCCTCCTTCACCTCGTCGAGCTTGAAGGGCTTGATGATGGCTTCGATCTTCTTCATGCGCGTTGGCTCCGGAAGGCGGGGACTGTACTTGCACCTCGCCCCCGCCGCAACGGAGGACTGGCGGGCGAGGAACCGGCCCCGCCGGTGACCTTCCGTGCCCTTCCGACTCTGAACGGGGTGGTGACCGCAACCATCCTCAAGGAGGTTCCCGTGAGAGGCCCGCTGGTCCTTGCTGCTGTTCTCGCTGCATCGCCGGCCTTCGCCCAGGAGGCGAAGGAGGTGAAGGAAGCGCCGCAGAAGGCGAAGTCCGAAAAGCCCACCGACCCGCAGATCGCCGACATCGCCCTGACCGCGCACAACATCGATATCGCGCGCGGCAAGCTCGCGCTCTCGAAGACGAAGAACAGCGAAGTGAAGCAGTTCGCGCAGCAGATGGTCGACGACCACAGCGCGGGCGTGAAGGAGGCCGTCGCGCTCGCCACCCGCCTGGGCGTCAAGCCGGAGAAGAACGCCACCTCGAAGAGCTTGCAGGACGGCGCCCGCAAGGCGACGGCGCGTCTGAAGAAGGAATCGGGCGCGAAGTTCGACCGCGACTACATCGACACGGAGGTGCAGTACCACCAAGCGGTGATCGACGCGGTGAAGACCGCGCTGATCCCGAACGCCCAGAACAAGGACTTGAAGCAGCTTCTCACCGACGCGGTGCCGACCCTGGAGGGCCACCTGCAGCATGCGAAGAACGTGCAGGCGCAGCTCGGGGCCAAGGCCGCGAAGTAGGGCGCTTCCACACTGGCGCGGAGGCACATCCACGCCTCCGCACCCGGGCGCACGTAGGCGAACTTGCCGCACACCGGGCCGCACCGTGCAGAGTTCCAGGTATGGCCCTCCTCCCCGCCCGCCCTCTGCAACTCGATCCGCGCGCGCTCGCGCAGCGCCGCCTCCGCAATTTCGGGGTCACCGCCGTGCTCGTCGCCATGGGCGCCGCGTTCTGCGCCGGCTCCGTCGTCTCCACCCGCCAGGTGGTCGAGGAGCGCGTGCTCTGGTCGCGCGGCATGCAAGGCAAGCTCGTGCACCTGTCCGGCAAGGTGGAGGAGACGCAGAAGCTCGGCCTCACCTTCTTCTACGACTACGACCTGGACGTGAAGTGGCTCGATGCGCAGGGCCACCAGCATTCGGGGAAGACGAGCTTCGGCCGCACCTTCCGCGGAGTCGGCAAGCGCGAGCCGCCGCGCCTGCGGTACGATCCCGCGGCCCCCGATCGGTTCGTCCTCTCCTGGGCCGCGCAGGGCGGGCTTCCCCGCGCCGGGATCGCTGTCCTCTGCGGCATGCTCGGAGCGCTGATGCTCCTGTGCGCCCGCACCCTGGCGAAGCTCGAGCGGCGGCGCCTGGAGCTGCTCCGGATGTGCGCGGAGGACGGCGAGGAGGTGGTCGGCGAGGTGGAGAAGGCGTGGAGCCACAAGGGCGTCCACTACCTCCGCTACCGGTTCCCCGACGACGTTCGCGCGCGCAAGTACCAGGGGGATGCGCCGTTCGTCTTCGCCCGCGAAGGCGCCCTGCACGTCCTGGCGCTGCGCTCGCCGCGCGCCCCGGATGCCCCCTTCCTGGTCGAGGCCGACCTGCGCTCCTTCGACCTGTCCGTGGAGGTGCGCGCGCGCGTGCTCTCCGCCGCCGGCGCCGCCGGGTAGGCGCGCGCCTCCCCGGCTTCCACATCGGGCTCCGGTGTAGTCGCCGGAAGCCGGCAAATCGCCCGCCCAGTTCGTGCTGGTACAGTGAGCGCGTGGGTTACGCCGACGAGCGCCCGGCGCTGCTTGCGCGCCTGCGCCAGCACGCGCAGGGACGCGCGCTGCAGGACGCGCTCCGCCTCGACGGCCGCGCTCTGCGCTTCCACCTCGGCACGTCGCTGGCCGACCTCCGCGTCCCGGTCGCCATCGCTCCCGATCTGCGCCGCGCCTTCACGGCAGCGGTCCGCGACCTGTACTTCCTGCTCTGCACCCGGCACCGCGCCGTGCTCAGGGAGGACGAGTTCGATCAACTGCTCCTGCAGGACGGATTCGACTCCAAGGCGCTGCGGCCGGTGTCGTTTTCGCCGCCGGCGAACGTCACCCGCGAGAACGTGCGGCGGGCGTTCACCGAGGCGCCCGAGCTGCACCCGGCGCTCGACGCGGGCCTTCTCGCCTCGTGGATCGCCTCCGCGCGTCCGGGTCGCCTCTGGGTAGGCGCGCTGAACGCGCTGCTCCGCCGGGCGATGGCCGAGGCGGCGGCGAGCGATCGCCACGAGCCGACCACATATCTCATGTTGCTCTCGCTACGCGCCCTCGCGGACGAAGCCCACGGCATCCTGCGCAAGGTGCCGCTGGGCCAGGCGATGCACCGCGTGTTCCACGCGGCGGTGGCCACGGGGCTGCTCGTCGCGGCGCGCCTCGCCGCCCGCGAAGCGGGCGCGTTCGACGCCCCGGGTGGGCCATTGTCCGAGGCGGCCACGCAGGCGCTGAGCTGGATGGGCGGGCTGCGGCACTTCACCGGAAGCTCGAGCCACGCGTACGGCATCGCGTTCGCGGACCCCGTCTTGCGTCTCGACCTGTACGCGCAGAAGGTGATGCAGGGCGCGTCCGCCGAGCAGCTCGCGCGCGACGTCAACGCCGAGATGGCCGACGCGGAGGGCGCATCGAGCCCCGCCGAACGCGCTTTCGCGCTGGCGGCCGTCCGCGCCGATCTGCTGCACCTCTTGCGGCTGTCGGAGACGGCGCGGACGCCGGCGCTTGGACTCGACGGCCTGGCGCCGGCGCAGCTGTTCGGCTCGCCGGGCGCGCTGGAGCGGGTGCTCGGCTCGCCGGAGCGGCGCAAGGAGATGCAGGCGCGCGCCAAGGCGGCGGCCAAGGCGGCGAGTAACGACGAGGCCCGAGCCGCGCTCCAGTCGCTCGCGCGAGTCAGCAAGGAGTGGCGCGAGGAAGGGCCGTCCGTGTTCGCCGCGGCCGACGTGCGGGACGGCACCGCGCGGGCGATCAGCGCGCTCGCGGTCGACGCGACGCTTGAGAAGCTGCTCGATCAAGCGGAGCTGTCGCTCCTGCACCGCTCGGGGCAGGAGAGCGCGGACGGAATCGACGCCGAGTACGAGCGCGGGCGGCTCTATCGCGTCGGCGCCGAGGAGCGCCCGCTCCTGCGCGCCAGGGCCACCTCGCTGCAGATGGGCCACCTCTTCTGCGACGTGAAGGACTTCACGCGCCGCACCGCGTTCCTCAAGGAGGCGGTGGTCGCGGACTTTCTCTCCCGCGAGTTCTACACGCCGATCCTCACGGCGGCGACGCGCCATCACCACGGGGCGGATCACCTCCACGACAAGGGCGGCATCTACCTGAACAACCTGCTCGGGGACGCGGTCAGCTTCTCCGGCGACGTGACTGCGCTGGTGGCGCTGGCGCACGACATCCGCCGGGCGTTGAACAGCTACGCAAGGCGGCTCGACAGCGAGAGCAGCTCGGAGGTGGTGGCGAAGAGCATCGCATCGATCGAGCAGCGGACCTCCGCGCGACGGTCCGAGCTGCAGAAGCAGATCGCGGAGACTCAGGCCGCCCTGCACAAGGGCCTTCCGCACGAGAGCGGCGAGGAGCCCCGGGTGCGCCTCTCCAGGCTCCACCTGGAGCTCTCCCGCCTCGAGGAGGAGCGCGAGTCCGAGATCGCGCTCGCCGCCGGAGAGAAGCTGGAGGCGGGCATCTTCATCTCCTACGGCGCGGCGCCCGAGGTGGCGACCTTCGAGGACCACGTGTTCGGCTCCATCAAGGTGGCCATCGCGGAGAAGATCAACGAGAGCGCGCGCGGAACGGCGCGCAACGGCGGCGTGCGCGCGCGCATCGACAGCCTGGTGAAGCAGGCGCGCGCCTCGCAAGGGCGCGCCGAGCTGTGCTGTCCGTTCGCGGTCTGCCTCTCGCAGCCTCTCTCGATTCCTGTCCCCGCCGAGGCCGAGCTCGCCGTGCGCGGGTGCCTGCAGGACGGCGACCTGGAGCGGGCCGAGCTGATGCTGCAGGAGTCCGTGCGGCAATTCGTCGCCCGGCTCGCGCAGGACCCGGGACTGCCCGGCGGTGGCGACATCTACAACGGCGGCGCCGCGCTCTCGGAGGAGGCGCTGCGCGCGTACGTCGACGCGCGCGGAGGCGAGCTGACCTTCCTGCGGCGGCGCCTGCCGGTGACCTCGCTCCACCCGTCGATCACCGAGCGGTTCGTCTTTCCCATGCAGGCCCTGCAACTGGTCGCCGCGGTCTCGCCGGACTCGCAGGGCCTGCACGAGCTCTACGTCCACGTGGGACGCGCGCTGTTCAAGGGCTTGGAGAAGACGGGCGGCCTGAGCGTCTACGAGATGGTGCCGCCCAATTCCGCCCTCTTCGCCCTCCTCGCCCAGCACCACCTTCCCGGCTGGCTGGTCGAGCACGAACGGGGCGAGGGCGAGGAGCAGCCGCGCTCCGAGGCGGCCGGCGCATGACGGAGGAGAAGCAGGTCCAGAAGTTCCCGCCGCCGGAGCCGGAGCGGCCCGAGCCCAGCTTCAAGCAGTACCTGATCGGGTGGGGCGCCATCTTCCTCGCCCTGGTCGCCCTCGGCGTCCTGCTCGGCGTCTTGATGCGCATCCTGCGCTGACCGCCGGCGCTAAGCCGGCGCTAGAAACCCAACGCTCAACTGAAGTGACCGCGATCTCTTGGGGGGTCGAGGGGGGAGCGAGCTCCCCCCTCGTGGAGGCGCCGAAGGCGCCGGATCGCAGAGGGTGATGTGTACGGCAGAGCGGCCGACGCGTCAGTCCAGTTGGAACGTTTGAAACACGCCCTTTTCGTCGAGCATCGTGCCCCAGACCTTGTGCGAGGCCTGGTGCTCGCTCATGCCGAAGCTGAGCGACGCGCCGGTGCCCAGGTCGAGACCGCGGATGCTCTCCAGCGCGTCGATGACCTTCTCGGTCTCCAGCACCGTCGCCCGCTTGAGGCCCTCCACCAGGAGCGTGCCGGCCAGGTAACCTTCCAGCGAGACGAAGTCCGGCTTCTCGCTCGGAGCGTACTTGCGCAGCGCCTCCTGGTACTTCAGCACGGCGGTGGCGCTCGAGTGCGGCAGCGGGACCACCTGCGTGACCACCGTCCCCTGCGCATACTTGGGCCCTAGCGCCACTAGCTCTTCGCTCAGGGCGTTCGCGCCGACGAATGAGACGTTGGTAAAGATGATGTCCGACCCCTTGTCCCTCATCTTCTCGATGAGCTTCGCCTCGGCCTTGTACGTGGGCACGCAAACCACCGCGCGCAGGTTCGGGTGCTTGGACAGCTCCGCGACCGCTTCTGAGACGTCGGAGGTGTTGCGCTGGTACCCGACGCGCAGGATCTGCGATGGGTCGCGCCTGTACTTGCGCATGGCGCGCGCCACGCCCTCGAAACCCGCGTCGCCGTAGCTGTCCTGTTGCGCGAACACCGCGATGTCTTGCGGCTTGATGTGCTTCCCCTCGACGAGGTGCTGCACGATCGCGGCCGTCTCCTCGGCATAGCTCGCGCGGTAGTTGAAGACGTAGCGGTCGGGCGGGTCCTTGCGCAACAGGCTCGCGCCGGTGAAGGGGCCGAAGAAGAGCATTTTGTGCTCGACCGCATACGGCACCGCGACCGCGGCGGGCGGTGTACCCACGTTGCCGACGAACCCGAACACGTGCCTCTGCTCTGCCAACTCCTTCATCGCGCCGATGGTACGCGTGGGCTCGTACCCGTCGTCGAGGGCGATCAGGCGCAGCCTGCGCCCGTGGACGCCGCCCGTCTCGTTCGCCGCAGCAAAGGCGATCTCCAAGCCGGTCTTCATGCCGCGGCCCAGTTCCTTGGCAGGCCCGCTGAGCGCCGAGGCCATGCCGAACAGCAGGTCGCCCTCCGCCAGGGCCCCGGGCCGCGCGGACTGCACCACCGACGCGACTCTGACGCCTTCCCTCGCGCCGCCGATCCCGACCGCCGCCTCGCCCGACCAGTACGAGCGCAAGAGGATGAAGCCGGGACCGCCCAGGGCCAGCGCGGCGACCACGCCGAGGAGCAGCGCGCCCCTGTGGTTCTTGGCCGGCGCCACCATCGGCGGCTGCGGCGGCATCGGCACGCGCCCGGTGGGCGGGCGCATCGTTCCCGGAGTGGGGCGGGGCGGGGTGAGCTTGCGGTCCGAGGTCACGACTTCCTCCTTGTCCAGGCCGGCGAGGACATCTTCCACGTCGCGGTTGGCTTCGTCCTCGCGCCAGGCTTCCTCGAGGAGCACCTTGGTCCAAGGCTCGTGGATGGCGCGCGCGGGGCAGACCGCGTTCTTGTCGACCCGGAAGGTGCCGTCGCGCAGCCGCATGGCCGTGCGAATCGCATCGAGGCCGCGCTGGCTGCCCAGGCGGGCATCGACCACGTCCCCGTTCTGGATGAAGAAGGTGCCCTCGCCCCGCGAGCTGCGCACCACGAGCGCAACCGTCTCCCGGCGCTGGCAATAGAACTGCACCAGGTCGGTGAACGGCGTCTCGCTCAGGTCTCCGGTCAAGGCCACGGCGGCTTCTCCCCTGGTCGAGCAGAGTAGCGTGTCTGATAAAAAAACCAAAAATTTCACTGCATTAGCCCACATCGGCGCAGGATGGAGGGCTGGGTGGGACGCGCTGCGCCGCTGCCCGGAATGCGCTTTGGCGCCGCGAGCTTGCACTCGCAGCGCGTCGCATCATGTGCAAAATGTCAGGATGGCTGAAGTACGCGGGCACGGGACCGGCGAGCGGCGATCGGCCCATGTTGCGTGATCCGGCTCACTGATCCTCGACCAGCCGCAAATGCGCCTCGGCGAGCGCGCGCGAGGCCGCCGCGAAGATCCGGTCGCCCGCCGGCGCGGAAGCGAGCGAGGGATCGGAGCCGACGTGACCCTCCGGATAGCGGCGGCGGAAGTCCTGCGCGCCCCAGGCGACCATCTGCTGCACCGCTTCGAACCGTTCCATCGGCGGGAGGTCGAGGACGGCGCGCGGATAGAAACGGCGGACCACGGACAGCTCGGCGGGGGTCGCGTGGTGTCCCTGCCGCGCGCCGAACAGCTCCAGCACGAGGGACTGCACCTCGGACAGCTCCCACCAGGAGACCAGCAGGCAACGCGCGTCGGGAAGCTCCGCGTGCGCCTGCGCGCACGCGGCCTGCAGCGCTCCGGCCGACCCGCGGTGCGCGTTGACGAGGAGAAAGCGGCGGAAGCCCTGTGCGTGCAGCGCCTGGAGGGCGTCGTGCACCAGCGCCAGCAGGGTCGAGGGCCGCACCGCGATGGTCCCAGGGAACGCGGCGTGCACCGCGGAGATGCCGAACGGGATGGCCGGCGCGACCATCGCGCGCCGATCCTCGCCCAGTTCCTGCGCAAGCTCCTCCGCGACGATCAGGTCGCTGCCCAGAGGGCCCGAGGGTCCGTGCTGCTCGGTCGAGCCGACGGGCACCACCACGTCGTCGCGCCGGGCGAGGTAATCTTCGACGTCCTGCCAGATTGCCAGCTTGAGCAGCACGCCGTCAGTCTACCCGCCTACGGAGTGGGCATACCAGCCGCGGAACTGGGCAAACGGATCGCCGCGGAGACGCGGAGGACGCGGAGATCAGACACCCGAGGAGAGTTGCTTGAGGATGGTCTCGACCAGCGTGAACCAGTCCTTGATCGGGGGCTTGGCGCCGACGTCGGTGGGCAGGTCGAGCAGCTTCGCTCCGCCTTTGGCCGCGACCAGCCGCGCGGTGTTCAGGTTGTAGAAGTCCTCGGCGAGCACCAACTGGACGTGCTCGGCGCGCATCGCCTGGATGAGCCGGAAGAGATGATCGGGATCGGGCGGGATACCGGGCTTCGGCTCCAGGTAGCCGATCTCCTGCAGTCCGAGCCATTGCGACAGGTACGTCCAGCTCTTGTGGTAGGTGACGATCTTGACCCCGCGCATCTTCGCGGTCATCGGCTGCCACTTCTTCACCGCCGCGTCCATCCTGTCGTTGAACCCCGACAGGTTCTTCTGGTACGCGGCCGCTCCCGAGGGATCGATCTGCGACAGCCGCTGGGCCAGCTCGCGGGCGATGATCTTCGCGTTCGAGGGCGGCAGCCAGTAGTGCGGATTGCCCTGCGGGTGGATGTCTCCCATCGAGCGGTCCACCTTGGTGGTAGGTACGTCGAGGACGGGGATGGCGCGCGAGCAGTCCAGGTTCCCCAGCTCGCCCGGCTGGATCTTCGGGTTGCGCGAGCCGAGCACCAGCGGCGGCAGCCAGCCGATTTCCAGCTCGAGCCCGACGTGCAGCAGCAGGTCGGCCTTGTTGAGGATGAGCATCAAGCTCGGCTTGGGCTCGACGAAGTGCGGGTCCTGGTAACCTTTCCCGAGCGACTCGACCTCGACTCGGTCGCCGCCCACTTCCTTCGCCAGCGAGCCGAGGGTCGGGATCGACGAGACCACGCGCAGCGCGGCAGAGGCGGGGCGCGGCACGATGAGCAGGGCGAATCGTCTCATGGCCATCTCTTCGACTCTCCTGCGCGCGGAAAACTTCAGAACGGGTGCGCGCCGTGGGCCCCGATGGAGATCTCGAGCTGCAGGAAGGCAGCCACCGAGTCGCCCGGCTGGACGGACGGGAACGTGATGTCGGGGACCGAGGGCCCGGATCCGGCATGCTCCGCCTCCACGTACGCTCGCACGCGCGCGAACTCGCTCGCCTGGAAGGTGATGCTCGCGGCGCCGCGCAGCGTCCGGCCCAGCGAGCTGGACGTCGGGATGCCGAGCACGTCTCCGCGCAATCCCAGGAACCATCGTCGCGAGATCTGGAGGACCAGCTGGCTGTAGAGCCCGCCGTCCCAGCCGCCGGGCACGTCGGCGGCGTCATCGAGATGGCGCCAGATAGCCTCGGTCTGCCACGCCACCGAATTGTAGCCGGTGGCAACGTTGGGCGGCTTCCACTTCACGTAGAGGTCGGCGCCGACGAGGTAGCTCCGGCGGTTCGCGCCGAGTACGTTCACGCCCGCGTCGGTGGGTTGGAAGAGGCCTGGCGAGACGCCGGTCGCGCCGTTCAGCCCGAAGTAGACGGACCAGGCGTCGCCGAAGGGGAAGAACGCCTTCGCTTCCGCGGCGTAGGTCAGGTCGTGCGGCTCGCCGCCGCCGAAGGTCGCGACCGGCGGGGGAAGAGTGACGCCGGGCGCCGGCTCTGCGGGACCGCCCAGCGAGAACGCCTCCGCGTACAGAGTCAGATAGAACGGGAGCGGCGCGAGCCAGGAGACTTGAGCGCCGGGACCCCGCAAGCCGTCGCCGCCCAGGAACGCGGCGTTGATCAGCGGCCGGCGCGTGAAGTCCTGCATGTGCAGGTGCTGTCCGTTCTGCCGGCCGAAGGCGCTGCGGAAGCTCCCCGCCTTCGCCTGCAGGTTCCAGGGAAGGCTGGTGGTGGTCCCGAACGCTTCCTCGACTTCGAGTCCTTCCAGATTCGGGATGGTCAGAAAGACGTCGGCGCGGAAGTACGGGTCCACGATGGCGCTGAAGGCGAGCTCCACCTCCTGCACCGCGAAACCCGCCGCCTTCTTGCCCTCCTCGCCGCGTAGCACCGGGTCGTCGCCGTTCACGAACAGCAGCGGGCGGCGCTGGTACCCACCCTCGGCATCGAGAATGGCGCTGATGTCCGGGTTGAGCGATTGCGACCCGCGAAAGAGCGGCAGCGGCGGCGGGGCCCCGCCGGTTGCGCCCGCGGGCGCCTGCGTCGGCTGCGCCGCGGCCTGGCCGGCGGCGGCCGCGTCCTTTCCGAGCGCCTGCTCCAGCTCCCGCCGGAGCGCCTCGTCGTCCTGCCCTGCGTCAGGCGCGGTACCCCCGCCCCTCGGGGCGCCCGCATCGGCGGCGCCGACGCCGCCGTCCCCCTGACCCTGGGCCGGCGCGGCGATCAGCACCACGAGCAAAAGCACCATCGAGGCCCCTCCTTTGGACCGCTCGGACGGCCGCTCGGCTGCTTTATTCAGATCGTATTTCGCTTGGCCAGCCGCGCGAGCCCGGGCAGCAGGAAAACGGACGCCACGACGACCATCGTCGCGCCCGTGGGGAGCTGCTCGATCCAGCTGAGGTAATAGCCGACGGCAGCGGACACGACGCCGAACGCGATCGAGAGCGGCATCGTCGCGCGGATGTTCTCGGTCAGCATCAGCGCGGCCGCTGCCGGCACCACGGTGAAGGCGAATACCGGGAGCGCCCCGACCGCGCGCGTCGCCACCGAGATGACGATGGCGACGATCACGTTGAGCAGCAGCTCGTAGCGGAAGATGCCTACCCCTTGCACCATCGCCGTCTCGGGGTCGTAGCTGACGAAGAGCAGCTCCTTGAAGAAGAGCGCATGCGCCAGGATCGCCGTGGCGCCTGCCGCGCCCAGCGCGTAGATCTGCGAGCGCGGCACGGTGACCGCGTTTCCGAAGAGGATGTCGCCGACCGCGTGCGCTTCCTGCGCGATGCGCGGGCTGTTCAGGATGGCGAGCACCAGCGCGCTGGCGACGATGTACCCCAGGCCGACGATGGTCTCCGGCGCGAGCTTGCGATGGCCGGGGCGCAGCGAGAAGAGCGCGGCCGCGGCGCACGCGAAGACCAGCGAGAACCAGACTGGCTCGAGCAGGAGCGGGATCGCTCCGTGGACGTGCGGATCGATGCCGGCCACCGCGCCGACGTAGAAGGCGGTGGCGACGCCCACGCCGCTGATCTCGGACAGCGCGGCGGAGACGAAGACCATCCGTCGCAGGACGACGAAGACCCCCAGGTAAGAGAGCAGGGCAGCGGCGAGGACGCCGGCGAGCAGCGGCTCCCGCCACAGCTCGCGGCCTGCCCAGAACTCCGCGAAGCCGCTCACTCAGGCCTCCCCCGGCGCGCGGCCTTCCGGCGGCCGGGAGCGGTCGTTCTCCGGATCCACCGGCCGCCCGATGACCACCGCGATCTGGCCGTCCACCTCGGCGACGCGCACCTCGCGGCCGTACAGGCGGCCGAGCCGCTCCGGCGTCATCATCTCGCGGGCGGGTCCCACCTCGAAGAGTCCGCGGGCGCGGTCGACCAGCGCCACTTCGCTGGCAAAGCCCGCGACCGCGGTCAGCTGGTGCGTCACCAGCGCCACGGAGAGGTTGTGCGCGCGCTTGAGGTGCTCGACGAGCTCGAGCAGGACACGCTCCGCGGCCGGGTCCATCGCGCTGGTCGGCTCGTCGAGCACGAGCAGCTCGGGTTCGGCGGCGATGGCCCGGGCGATGAGCACGCGCTGGTGCTGGCCTCCCGAGAGCGCGTAGAGCGGCCGCTCGGCGAGCTCCCCCATGCCGATCTCGTCCAGCGCCTCGCGGGCGCATTGCCGATCCCGTGCCTGGAATCGCCGCAGCGGGCCGAGCAGGCTGGTGCGACCCATCAGGACGACGTCGAGGACCGACAACGGCCAGCTCTGATCGAGCCGGTCGCGCTGCGGAACGTAGCCCACCCGCGGCGGCCGGCCCGACGGGAATACGAGGCGGCCGCCGAGCAGCGGCAAGAGGCCGAGCATCGATTTGAGCAGCGCGGTCTTCCCGGCGCCGTTCGGGCCCAGCACGCCGAGGGTGGTCCCCGAGCGGACCGACAGGTCCAGCGGTGGAAGGAGCGGAGTGCGATAGCCGATCACCGCGCGTTCCAGTCGAACCAGGTCCAAGGGATCGTCGCCCAGGCGCAGGAAGCGCGGGGCAAGCCACTACCAGAGTGGGGAAGGGCCTGTCCACGCCATTACGGGCCGCGCGCGACCGGGCTGGTTCCGGTGTAGGTTCCGAGGCCATGCGCCTGGTCGCGGCCGGCCTCATCCCGCACCGGTGGGCCGGCCCGCCCATCTTCGCCACACTGGTCGAGCGGCCCAACAAGTTCCTTGCGATCTGCCGGATCGGGCGCCGTGCCGTCGAAGCCCACGTGCCCGACCGGGGAAGGTGCCTGGACCTCCTGGTGCGGGGCCAGCCGCTGGTGCTCGTCGAGGCGGCGACTGCGCCGGGGATGCCGCCGCGGCGCACGAGGTACACGGTGCTGCTCGCCCGGGCCCGCACTCCGCCGTCGCCGTGGGTGAGCCTCGATCCGGCCGGCGCGCCACGGTTGGTCGCGGCGGCGCTGGAGCGCGACCTGCTGCCCGAGCTCGCCGGGCACTCGGTGGTCGGGCGGGAGCTGACGCTTCCGCGGCTCCGTTCCCGCCCCAGGCCGCGCATCGACCTGCTGCTGCGCGCGCCGACCGGCGACCACGTCCCGTGCGAGGTCAAGAGCGTCGGAGCGGCGCGCGACGGACTGGCGCTCTTCCCGGACGCGCCCACCCTGCGGGGGCTGCGGCATCTGGCCTTGCTGGCGCGCCGCGCCCGGCGGGGGCTTCCCGCGGGGCTTGTGCTGTGCGCGCAGCGCGGGGACGTCCGCGCCATCGCCGCGGACGAGACCATCGATCCGGCGTTCGCGCGAGCGCTGCGATCGGCGCGGCGCTCGGGTGTGGTGATCGCAG
>Ga0209690_1001229_pt1 | contig 14248 bp, 10 predicted proteins | sample GraSoiAngelo_150_FD_186164 | JGI IMG/M metagenome (GOLD analysis project Ga0209690, IMG submission 186164) | Grasslands soil microbial communities from the Angelo Coastal Reserve, California, USA - 14_1009_09_40cm (SPAdes) (version 2) | ecosystem: Environmental > Terrestrial > Soil > Grasslands ...
GAGCCCGCGGCTGCGGGTGCCGCAAGGGACGCTGCTGAGCCGGGCTGGTGCGGGACGCGTGGTTCAAGTCGGGGCGCCACCGCCGCGGCCCGCGCGCGTGCGCGATTCTTGGAGCGACCCCGGAGCCGCCCGCGCAGCTGACCGCGTGGCGACCCCGACGCGCGCGCGCGGCGAGCGCTCCGAGCGGCGTGCCGCCGGGCACGCGGATCGGCCGAGTGGTGGTGGTGGTGGTGGAGAGCGCAGAGGTGGGGGTGGAGGTGGAGGCGGAGGTGGAGGTGGAGGTGGGGGCGGAGGTGGAGGCGGCAGAGCGAGCAGCGGTGGCGGTGGCGGGAGCCATGGGGGCGGCGGGTCGGCCCGCGCGTCGGGTGGTGGCGGGGGCGGAGGGGGCGGGGGCCGGCGACACCCGTAGATCCATCGCCGCCTGAACCGTGGTTGGCGCGCAGGGGCGCAGCAATGCTGCGCCCCTACGTTTTTTCCTGCAGATTCGTCCCGCCGTGTCAGACCTCAAACGATCGCTGCGCCTGTTCGACGGACTCGCCATGGTCGTGGGGATCATGGTCGGGTCGGGGATCTTCCGCACGCCCGGGCTCGTCGCCGCCCACCTGGGCCGCCCCTGGCTCACGTTCGTCGCCTGGGTACTGGGCGGCGCGCTCGCGTTCTTGGGCGCGCTCTGCTTTGCCGAGCTCGCCACGCGCCACCCTAGAGCCGGCGGCAAGTACGTGTACGTGCGCGAGGCGTTCGGGCCGCGCGCGGGGTTCGTGGTGGGCTGGGTGGAGAGCGTCGGGATGTACACGGCCGCGATCGCGGCGATCGGCGTCGCCGCGGCCGAGTTCCTGGTGCGGCTCACCGGCTGGGACTCAGGCTCGATCCCGTGGCTCGGCGCAGGGCTGGTGGCGCTCTTCACCGCGGTGAATCTGATCGGCGTCGCGTCGGGCCGCTGGGTGCAGAATCTCGTGACCGCGGCAAAGGTCCTGGCGCTGGGTGGCGTGGTGGCGATCGCGTTCGCGCGCGGGACGGGAGCCGGTTGGCACGGTGCGCTGGCCGCGGCACCGCGCGGCGCGGCCGTGTGGCCGGCGCTGGCGCTCGCGTCGCGCTCGGTGATCTGGACGTACTACGGCTACCCCGACGCCGCCAAGATCGCCGAGGAGGTGGTAGATCCGGGGCGCACGCTCCCCCGGGTGTTCCTCGGCGGCATCGCGATCGTGACCGCCCTGTACTTGCTCCTGAACGCCGCGTTCCTGCACGTGCTGCCGCTCGCGCAGATCGCGGCGTCGAACCTGGTCGCCGCGGACGCGGCCACCGCGATCGTAGGGGCCCGGGCCGGTGCCGTCGTCGCCGGGCTCGCGCTGCTCGTCGTCCTCGCGTCGCTCAACGGCAACATCTTCGTCACGCCGCGGGTGTTGTTCGGCTTGGCGCGCGAGGGCCTGGCCCCCGGCGCGCTGGCGCGCGTGAATGGCGGCGGGACGCCCTGGGTCGCCATGCTGCTGGTGGGGGCGGTCGCGGGCGCGCTCGCGGCGACCGGCACCTTCGAGAAGCTGCTCGGCCTCGCCATCGCGGAAGTTCTGGTGATCGACGGCCTCACCGTGGCGGCGCTGTTCCCGCTGCGTGCGCGCGAGCCTCGGGCCCCGTTCAGCGTGCCCGGCTATCCGGCGGTGCCGATCCTGTTCATCGGCGTGTATCTCGTCCTGTTCATCTGGACCGCGCTGGGGCAGTCGCAGTCGGTGCTGGTGACGCTGGCCGTGCTGGCGGTGGCGTATGGGCTGAGCTGGGCGGTGAGGGGTGCTCGGTCTCGCCCTGAGTCCCTACGCTGAACTTACTCCCCGTTGGTCCCGGGCTGAGAGCCCGGGCTCGGCGCTGATGTGCGCCCTGTAAGGGCGAACCCGCGGCCGAGCGCGCCCTCTCAAGGCGCGGACACACGACGACCGTTCTCACCCGCGTGAGTTCTCACCCAAACTCACCCTTCGTGGGTCCCGGGCTGAGAGCCGGGCTCGGCGCCAATGGGCGCCCTGTAAGGGCGCGCTCAAACGATCCTGGTTGCGCGAGAATGGTTCGGCTGCGACGGGGCGCTCTCCGTATGCTCTCTTCATGCCGGTTCGTCTCTACGCGCTCCTCACGTGGACCACGCTGCGCAGATTGCCACTCATCCACGCCGGCGCGGCGGCGTTCTTGCGTCGGGTGCTTCCCGAAATCGCGCGCCGTCACGGAACTCGCGTAGTCGATCTCGGGATCGTGCGGAATCACGTGCACTTAGTTCTCGAGCTTCCGCCCCACGTGGACATCCCGCGACTCGTTCAAGGATTGAAGGGAGCGAGTGCGCGCATCGCCAACCGCGACGGCGTGATGCCACGGGCCCGGCTGCGGTGGGCCAACGGCTACGACCTCCGCTCTCTCGGGGTCCGTGATCTGAGGCGGGCGATTGAGTATGTGAGGGCGCAGTCGACCAGACATCCGGGACTCGGAGTTGATGAAGCCCCGGGCTAAGAGCCGGTAAAGCACTTCCAGCGGTCGCCGGGCTCGGCTCTAATGTGCGCCCTGTAAGGGCGCACCCCCCGCCGAGCGCGCCCTCTTAGGGCGCGGACACACATGAGAATCGATCAAATCGTCGTCTCTACCGCCGACGTTCCACCGATGTAGGGCGTTCAGGGCATAGCCCTCGGTGGCCCACCCGGGGAACCCGCAGGACGCTATTATCTTCCCTCCACACCCATGCCTCGCCTCGCCATCGCCCAGATCCGCCCCGCCAAGGGCGAGTACGCCGCCAACGTGCAGCGCATCGGCGGCGTGCTGGCGCAGCTCGCCAAGCTCGAGCCGGCGGTCGATCTGGTCGTCTTCCCCGAGACGGCGACCTCTGGGTACTTCGTGGAAGGCGGCGTGCGCGACGTCGCGGTCACGGCGGGCACGCTGTTCCGCGATCTCAGCGTGCAGCACGAGGCCGCCCAGGCACCGCCCCTGGACGTGGCGGTGGGATTCTACGAGGTGTTCCAGAACCGGTTTTATAACTCGTGCCTGTACGCCTCATTCGGCAACGCCCCACCCCGCATCCTGCACGTCCACCGCAAGGTGTTTCTCCCCACCTACGGCGTGTTCGACGAGGACCGCTTCGTGGAGCGGGGGCGCGAGATCCACGCCTTCGACACCCGTTGGGGCCGGGCGGCGATCCTGATCTGCGAGGACGCCTGGCACTCACTCGCCGGGACGATCGCGGCGCTCGAGGGTGCGCAGCTCATCCTCGTGCCGAGCGCGTCGCCCGCGCGTGGGACGGGGATGGACGAGGAGGGCACCCGGCTCCCCGCGAGCGTGGTGCGGTGGGAGCGGATCCTTCGCACGATGGCCGAGGAGCACGGCGTGTACGTCGCGTACTCGAGCCTCGTCGGGTTCGAGGGGGGGAAGGGGTTCCCGGGCGGGTCGGTGGTGGTGAGCCCGGCGGGCCAGATCGTGCTGCGCGGGCCGCTGTTCGAGGAAGCGGTGCTCACCGCCGATATCGGTCTCGAGGAGCTGACGAGAGCCAGAGCGGACGCGCCGCTGCTAGCGGATCTGGAGGTGAATCTCCCGCATCTACTCAAAGACCTCGGGAAACGAGAAAAGGGAAAAGGGAAAGGGAAGGCGCGGTCCGTGCAGTTCGACCCCGCGAGCAACGGCGCGTTTGCTCAATCCGCAATCCGCAATCCGCAATCCGCAATTCACGTCGTGGGCCGAGGGGTAGACGAAGGCGATCCTCTCGCCATCGACTGCGAGCTCGCGCGCCGCTGGCTGGTGAGTTTCCTGAAGGACGAAGTCGTGCGCCGCCGGGGATTCACTAAAGGGATCGTAGGGCTGTCGGGGGGAGTGGATTCGTCGCTCACCGCCTTCTTGGCCGTCGAGGCGCTCGGCAAGGACAACGTGATCAGTGTGCGGATGCCGTACCGCACCTCGAGCCCCGAGAGTCTCGAGCACGCGCAGCTCGTGATCGACCTGCTCGGCATTCAATCGCTCACCATCGACATCACGCCCGCGGTGGACGGTTACCTCCAGCAGGTGGGCGACGGCGACCCGACGCGTCGCGGCAACGTGATGGCGCGCGAGCGCATGATCGTGCTGTTCGATCTCTCGGCCAAGCACAAGGCCCTGCCGATCGGCACCAGCAACAAGTCCGAGCGGCTGCTCGGCTATTTCACCTGGCACGCCGACGACACGCCCCCCGTGAATCCGCTGGGCGATCTCTTCAAGACGCAGGTGCGCGCCCTGGCCCGCCACGTCGGCGTCCCGGAGGTGATCCTCGCCAAGCCCCCCACCCCCGACCTGGTCCCCGGTCAGACCACCGAGGGCGACTACGGCATCAGCTACGACAAGGTCGACCGGATCTTGTACTACCTGATCCGCGGCATGCAGGCGGAGGAAGTGGTGGCCCACGGCTTCACCCCCGCCGAGGTGGCCAAGGTGCAGGGGCGGCTCGAGTCCACCCACTGGAAGCGCCGGCTCCCCACGGTCGCGGTGATGTCCCAAACGGCAATCGGCGAGTTCTATCTGCGGCCGGTCGACTACTGATGCACGCCAAGCATCCGCGCGAGTCGGAGACGGTGATGTCCGAGTTGATGATGCCGCAGCACGCCAACATCATGGGCAACGTGTTCGGCGGCGTGGTCCTGGCGCTGGTCGATCGCGTGGCCGCGGTGGCCGCCATCCGGCACGCCGGCAAGCCGTGCGTCACCGTGTCGGTCGACAAAGTCGATTTCCGGGAGCCGATCCACGTGGGCGAGCTGCTCACGGCCTATGCGCGCGTCAACTTCGCGGGACGCACGTCGATGGAGGTGGGCGTCAAGATCATCGCCGAGAACGTGCTCACGGGCGAGAAGCGGCACACCAACTCGTGCTACGTGACGTACGTGGCGCTCGATGCCAAGGGCCGTCCCACCGCGGTCCCCCCGATCGTGCCCGAGAACGCCGACGAGAAGCGGCGCTATGACCGGGCGGCGAAGCGGCGGGCGACGCGGGTGATGGATCGGAGGTACAGCACGGGGGCGGGGGAGTGAGCGATTGAAGGTCGTCGCCGTGTTCGGCGGCGGTGGCGCGAAGAGCGTCGCCTGTGCCGGAGCCTGGCGGGCGTTGACTGAAGCCGGCCTCACGCCGTCGCACCTCGTAGGAACCTCGATGGGTGCGGTAATCGCGGCGGCGTTCGCGAGCGGCGCGACCTACGACGAGGTGGTGATCGCGGGGCGCTCGCTGTCCCCGCGCGACGTCGCGCGGGTCGATCCGCTGGCGCTCGTGAAGGGCGCGTTCGCGACGCATCTCCTCAAGCCGGCAGGGCTGCGTGGCGTCATCGAGCGGTTCGTGACGGCGACGCAATTCGGGCAGCTCCGGATCCCGCTGACTATCACGGCGACCGACCTGGACTCAGGGGACCTGCTGCTGCTCGGCGCAGGCGGGCTGGCGGACGTCCCCCTGCACGACGCTCTGTACGCCTCGTGCGCGCTGCCGCTCTACTTCCCGCCCTTGGCGCTCGACGGCCGGCGCCTCGTCGACGGCGGACTGCGGGCGGTGCTGGGGCTCGAGCCGGCGGCGCGGATCCCGGCCGATCTCGTCATCGCCATTCATGTCGGCCCGGGCTTCGATGAGCCCGCTCCCCGGCCTTCCACCGGCTTTCCACCGGCCCTAGTCCGCGCCCACGGCGAAGCGATCCGCGTCATGATGGCGGCGCAGGTGGACCGGCTCATCGCGGACTGGCCGCGGGACGCGCCGCGGCTGCTGGTGGTGCGACCGGTCGCCGAGCGGGAAGCCACATTTGCGGTGGGTGCGGCAGAGCGGTATCTACAGGCGGGTTACGACGCGACCAAACGATGCTTGCTCGAGAGATCATGATCCCGGAGCCCTTCGTGGCGGCCGCCGGCGCCACGAGCGCGGAGGTGGCGCTGCTGATGCGCGCCAAGGACATCTCGGTCGTGCCGGTGGTGGACAACCCCAAAGACCGCCGTTACCTCGGCACCATCTCCGACCGCGACATCGTGACGCAGTGTGTGGCGGCGGGGCACGACCCGAAGGAGTGCTCCGCCCAGGTGCACGCGCGGCGCGACACGGTGGTGGTGACACCGGAGACGGAGCTGACGGGGTTCAAGATCGAGCAGCTGGAAGAGACGGACGCGCACATTCGATCGACGATCGTGGTAGTGGACGGCAACAAAAGAGTCGTGGGATTTATTCCGCATCCGGAGTTTATCCAAGGAATAGTAATCGTCAGGGGATAGGAGAGGCAAAGGCTAGACGCACACTGTGCGCCTAGCCTTTGCATTTCCGCGTATATTGTTTCCGTGCCCAGAAAGTATTTCACCCTCGCCGAAGCCAATCGTACTCTTCCGCTGGTGAAGCGCATCGTCGCCGACATCGTCGCCCTGCACCCGCAATGGCGCGATCTGGTGGCGCGCTACGAGCTCGTCGCCGCGCAGGCCAAGCCCGACCGGGGCGAGCCGCCCGAGCAGATCGAGCTGCGCCGTCAGGTCGACGCCGTCGCCCACCAGATCAACGACTACCTGCTCGAGCTGCAACAGATCGGCTGCGTCTTCAAGGGATTCGAGCAGGGGCTGGTGGATTTCTACGGCAAGCTCGACGGCAAAGAAATCTTCTGGTGCTGGAAAGTGGGCGAGGACAGGATCGAGCACTGGCATGAGCTGGAGGCAGGATACGCGGGGCGGCAACCGGTGCCTGAGGTGGTGAGGGGGTAGCGATGCGAGGATTCTGGCTCTTGGTGCATGTCCTGGGCTTCACGCTCTGGCTGGGCGGTGGGATTGCCACGATGGTGGCCGGGGTGACCGCGAAGCGGTTCTCCGCCGGTGAGCGGCTCGTGGGCTACAAGCTGATCGGCGCGATCCAGCGGCTGCTCGTGGCACCGGGCGCGCTCGCGGTGGTGCTCTCCGGCTTTGCCCTCGCGGGGCCGTACATGAAGCAGGGCGCTGTGCCCGGCTGGATGGGGCTGATGATGGGCGCGGGCCTCCTGGGCGCGATCGCGGCGGCGGCGATCAGCGTGCCCACGGCGGCGAAGCTGGCGCGGCTCGAGCCGGATACGAGGGGCGAGCTCCCGGAAGCCTTCAACCGGCTGAGAAAGCGGCAGATCCTCGCGGCGTCGATCGCGGGGGCGCTGGGACTGATCGCGATGTTTGCCGTTACCCTCGGCAGGGGGTGAAGGGCCGGTCAAAGGCCGGGGAAGGGTAAGGGCCGCTATCTCACGCCCTCGGCCGTGAGCCTTACGAGTCGCTGCTTCACGTCGCGCACCAGGGGCTGCAGCTCCGGATCCGCGTTCTTCCACAGGTCCACGAATCGCCCGTAAAAATCCCGCGCCTTGTCGAGCTGCCCGCGCTCCTCGTACAGCTCGCCCAACCGTTTGTACGTCGGTCCCAGGGTGCCGGCTTCCTCGAACATGCGCAGCATCCCGGGAGTCGTGACGGCGCGCTCGTACACGGCGAGCGCCGAGTCGCGCTGGCCGGTCCGCTCGTACACGCGCCCGAGCTCGTACAGCCCGCACACCGCGCACGAGTCCTCCTCGTACCAGGCGCGATATTCCTTGATCGCGTCCTGGATCCGGCCCTCCGCGAGCGCGACGGCGGCCGCGGCGCCATGCCGGAACGGCTCGCGCAGCCGAAACGCCTCGGGGACCTGGACGGCGTACTCGGCGAGCAGCTGGCGTCCTCGCTCGGGCCGCCCGGCCTCGGCATAGAACCACGCGAGGCCGGCGTACGGCCGGTCGGTGGGGCGCATCGAGGCGAGGGGGTGCCGGCGCAGCGCCTCCTCCACTTGACGCCGCGCGGTCTCGGGCGCATTGCGAGCGCGCAGGTTGGTCATGGCGAGCCACACCGTGCCTCCGACATACGTGCCCGGCTGGCCGCGGCGCTCGGCAAACGCCAAGCTCGCGCGAGTGTGCCGCTCCGCCTCGGCGAGCTTGCCCTCCACCCGGCTGAGCTGGGCCATGGTGAAGTCCGTTATTCCCTGCCAGGCCTCGTCCGGGGCGGCGGGCGCCAGTGCCTGGATGACCACCGCCGCACTGTCGAAATCGCGCTGGGCATCGAGCAGCCGGGCGCGCAGGATGAAGCGCATGGGATTGGTGGGCGCTCGCTGCGCGAACAGCTCGGCGGTGCGCGCCGCGGCGGCGTACTTCCCCTGCCCGATCTGCGCCTGCGCCGCATTGATGTACAGGGTCGCCTGGGTGGGAGCGACGGCGATGCCGCGCAGCGTCAGCGACTCGGCCTGCGCGAATTTGCGCTGGGTGTTCAGCGCGAGCGCCAGGTTGTTGAGCGCCACGTAGTTCTCGGGATCGAGCTCGAGGGCCGATCGATAGCCGCTCTCGACCTTGGCGCGGTCGAACTCGGCCTGATAGTAGTAGAACGCCTCGGCCAGGTCGCGCTCGAGCGGCGTGAGCCGGTCGCGATGCCGGAAGGCCTGCGTGGCGGCCTCGGCGATGCGCGACGGCGCCCCACCGGTGTTGTTCAACACGACCGCCAGCTTGCGGTGCGCCATCGCGAACGTCGTATCCAGCGCGATGGCCTCGCCGAGCAGGGTCACCGCACGATCGGTCGCTCCCGCGTCATTGGCCCGCAGCGCCTGGGAGTACTTGCGCAGCGCCGCGAGCGAGCTCGTGGTCACCTGCTCGAGCGGCTCGCTCGCGCGGATCGACTTGAGCGACTCGCCGATGCGCTCGCGCAGCCGCTTGGATAGCCGATCTACGGCGTCGATGATGGCGCCGTCGTCCTTGGCGTTCTCCCGCAGGGAGACGAGCGCGGTGCCATCGGTTGCGGAGACGAGCTCGGCGGACAGCACGTAGCCGCGCCCCAGTGGATCGATCTGGCCCTGCACCACGGCCTTCGCGCCCTCGCGCTCGGCGAGCTCGCGCGCGACGGCGGCATCGAGCGGCGCGGCGGCGTTCCGTCCCATGCGACCGAGTGCCTGGCTCACGGTGGTGGCGTCGAGCAGGCGCACCGCGGGCGACTGGGCCAGGTCGACCCGCAGCGCTTCGGTGAGCGACGCGCCGAGCGTCGAGTCCGGCGTGTGGTTCTCGAAGTCGGCCAGCACCAGGCGGTCGCGGTGCGCCAGCACGCCGGACGCGACCAGCGTTCCCACGGGGCCGATCCCGAGCAGCCGCATCGTCATGTAGAGCGTGGTGCCGAGTCCCAGCGCCCCGAAGCCCGCCGCGCCGCCCATGAGCGCGCGGCGCCAGGTGAACCAACGCTGCACCCCGGCGGATCCGGCGCCGCCCGCGAGCGCGCGGCGCCGCTCCACCAGCCCGGTCGCCACCATGATAGGAAGGCCGACCACGAGTAGCCCGATCGCCACCTGCATCACCCAGCCCGGCAGGCCCAGTTGCGTCATGAGGAAGTACACGACGCCCAGCACGGCGAGCGAGCCGAGCGCGAACAGCCCGGCCACGCGGGCTGGGTGGCCGCGTGTCGCGGCGGCCGCGGCCTCGTACGCCGTGGTCGCCGTCGGTGTCGCCAGCTGCTCCAGCTGCTCGAGGATCTCGTTGGCCGACTGCCACCGGTCTGCCGGGCGCTTGGCGAGACAGCGCATGACCAGCGCCGCCAGTGCGGGCGGCACGTTCTCGCGGTACCGGGTCACTGGCTCGACCGCGCCCGTCACCTGCGCCGCCAGCAGGCTCTGCGGCGACAAGCCGGTGAACGGCGGCCGCCCCGTCAGCATCTCGTACGCCAGCACTCCCACCGCGTACAGGTCGGCCCGGTGATCCAAGTTCGGGTCGCCCGCGGCCTGCTCGGGGGCCATGTAGGCGGGGGTGCCGAGCGCCATGCCGAGCGAGGTGAGCGTCCCTTTGCCGGTCGACTCGGCGACGGCTTTAGCCACGCCGAAATCCGCCACCAGCGCGTGCTTCCCCGAGAACAGCACGTTGTCGGGCTTCACGTCGCGGTGCACGATGCCGTGGCCGTGCGCGTAGGCGAGCGCATCGCACACGTCCCTGAGGATGCGCACCGTCTCGGTGACGGGCAGCTCGCGCTCGTGAGACAGCCGCGCGCGCAACGACTCGCCGGCGATGTGCGGCATGATGTAGTAGAGCAGGTCGCCCTGCGATCCGGCGGTGAGCAGCGGGACAATGTGGGGATGCTGCAGCTTGGCGGCGAGGCGGATCTCGCGCTCGAACCGCTCGACGTTCACCCCCGCCGCCATCTCAGGCGGGAGGACCTTCACGACGACCTGCCGGCCGAGGCGCACTTCCTCGGCGAGGAAGACGCGGCTCATCCCGCCGCCACCCAGCTCCCGTTCGATGCGGTATGCGTCACCCAGGGCGGACTGGAGGCGGTCGTGGAGTTCGATCACGCCTAGCGACCCCGCCCGGCTGACAATCCTGCAAGCCGCTGCCTCACCTCGCGCACCAGCGGCTGCAGCTCGGGGTCGGCGTGCGCCCACAGCTCGACGAACCGCCCGTAGTAGTCCCGCGCCTGCTCGACGTCCCCCCGCTCCGCGTGCAGCTCGCCGAGCCGCTTGTACGTTGCGCCCAGGGTGGCGGCCTCGTCGAGCAGGCGATCCCGCCCCGGCGTCGTCACGGCTCGCTGGTACACGGCGAGGGCCGAGTCACGCTCGCCGGCCCGCTCGTAGGCCCGCGCGAGCTCGAACAGCCCGCAGGTCGCGCAGCCACTCTCGTCGTACCACGCCCGGTAGCCCGCAATGGCGTCCGGGGTGCGGCCTTCCGCCATCGCCACGGCGGCTGCCGCCCCACGGCGGAACGCGTCGCGCCGCTGCTGCGCGTCCGGTACCGCGGCCGCGTAGTCTGCGAGCAACGCCTTGGCGCGCGGCACGTCTCCCGCTTCCGCGTAGAACAGCGCGAGCGACAGGTAGGGGCGGTCGGGCGCGGCGATGCTCGTCAGGGGACGGCGCGCGAGCGCGGCCTCGACCGTGCGGCGACCGGTCCCGGTGGCGTGGCGATAGCGGACGTTCAACAACGCGAGCCCCACCGCGCCATCCAGGTACGCACCGGGCAGGCCGCGGCGCTCGCTCGTCTCCATGTAAGCGCGGCCGGCCGCCTCTGCCTCGGCCAGGCGGCCCCGGACCAGGTGCAGCGCGGCCAGGGTGAAGTAGGTGTTCGCGCGCCGTGCCAGATCGGTGCCCTGCAGCCGCGCCCGCTGGTACGCTTCCGCACTGTCGTAGGCGCGCCGCGCCTCGGCGAGCCGCGAGCGGAAAACCAGGAGGAAGGGGTTGCCCGCCGCCCGCTGCTCGAAGCGATCGACCGTCTTCGCCGCCTCGGCGAGTTTGCCCAGTCCGATCTGGGCTCGGATCGCGTTGCCGAAGGGCGGCGGCGACAGCCGCAACGCGGTCGCCCGCAACGCCAGGGACTCCGCCTCGGCGAACTGGCGCATCTCGTTCAGGAGCAGCGCAAGGTTGTTCAACGCCGAGACGTCGTCGGGCTCCACCTCCAGCGCCGCGCGGTAGGCGGCGGCGGCCTTGGCGCGGTCGAACTCGGCGAAGGTGTAGTAGTTCGCCACGGCGAGGTGGCGCTCGAGCGGGGCCAGGCGGTCCCGGTGCCGGAACGCCTTGGTCGACACGGCGGCCATGCGGGACGGCGCCGCGAATGTGTTGAACCCAATGACGGCGAGCTTGCGATAAGCCATCGCGAAGCCCGTGTCCAGCGCGACGGCCTCCTCGAGCAGCGCTGCCGCCCGATCGTTCTCCCCCCCATCGAACGCTTTGACCCCCTGGGAGTACCTCCGCAGCGCGTCGAGCGACGCCGTCGTCACGCGCTCGAGCGGCTCGCTCCCCCGGATCGTCTTGAGCGACTCGCCGATCCTCTCCCGCAGCTTCTTGGACAGGCGGTCGATGGCCTCGATGATCGCGCCGTCGTCGCGCGCGTTTTCTCGAACGGCGACGAGCACGGCGCCGTCGGCAGCGGAGACCAGCTCGGCCGAGAGGACGAAGCCGCGGCCCACCGGGTCGATCGCACCGCGCACCACTGCCTTGACGCCTTCCCGCTGGGCGAGCTCGCGCGCCATGCCGACATCGAGGGGCGTCGCGCGATCCCGGTTCATGCGCTGGAGGGCATCCGCGAGGCCGGAAGGATCGAGTAGCCGCACGACGGGCGACTGGGCCAGGTCCACCCGGAACGCCTCGCTCACCGAGCGGCCCAGCGTCGTGTCGGAGGTGTGGTTCTCGAACTCGGCGAGGACCAACCGATCCCGCGCCGCAAGCACCCCGCTCGCGACCAGCGTCCCGACGGGTCCGATGCCGAGCAGCCGCATCCCCATATAGATGGCGGTCCCCACGCCCAGGGTACCGAACGCCCCCACGCCGCCGAGCAGCGCGCGGCGCCACGTGAACCAGCGGTGTAGCCCGACAGGCGCGATCGCCCGTCCCGTCGTCCGCGCGAGCGCTCGCCGCCGCTCGATCACCCCCGTCCACACCATGATCGGCAGCCCCACCGCGAGCAGCCCGATCGCGCCTGGAAGCACCCAGTCGGGGAGACCGAGCAGCTGCAGTAGGGCGTACACCAGCGCCAGCACCCCCACCGCGGCGAGGGCGAACAGCGTGGCCACACGCGCGGGATGTCCGCGGCGGATCGCCGCCTCCGTGCCCGAGGAGATGATCGGCGGTCCTTCGGTCGGCGCCATACCGCCTGTCGGCGTCGCCATCGCTTCGAACTGGTGGTGGAGTTCCGCAGCCGACTGCCAGCGGTCGGCCGGCTTCTTCTCCAGACAGCGCATCACCAGCGCGGCGAGGGCGGGGGGCACCGCAGCCCGATGGTCGGTGACGGGGTCGGGCAGCTCGGTCACCTGGGCCGCGAGCACCTGGTGGGGACTGGTGCCGACGAACGGCGGCCGGCCGGTGAGCATCTCGTAGCCCAGCGCGCCGAGCGCGTACAGATCCGCGCGGTGATCGACGTGGGGATCGGCGGTCGCCTGCTCCGGCGCCATGTACGCCGGCGTGCCGAGCGCGACGCCCATCGAGGTGAGGGAGGTCCGGCCCGTCGCCTCGCTGATCGCCTTGGCGACTCCGAAGTCCGTCACCATCGCGTGGTGCCCGCTGATCAAGACGTTGTCGGGCTTGATGTCGCGATGCACGACCCCGCGCGTGTGCGCATACGCGAGCGCGTCGGCGACGTCCCGCAGGATGCGCACGACCTCGGGAACCGGCAGCTCTCCCTCCCGTGCCAGCCGCGCGCGCAACGATTCTCCCTCGATCAGGGGCATCGTGTAGTACACGAGGTCGTCGGCATGTCCCGCGTGGAGCAGCGGCACGATGTGCGGGTGCTGCAGGGAAGCCGCGAGCTGGATCTCGCGGCGGAACCGCTCGGCGTTGACCCCGGCTGCCATCTCGGGCGGGAGCACCTTCACCACCACTATGCGGCCGAGCTCGACGTCCCGCGCTGCGAACACGCGGCTCATGCCGCCGCCGCCGAGCTCGCGCTCGACGCGGTACGCGTCACCTAAGGCAGCTTGCAGTCGATCTCGAAGCTCAGCCACGGAACTATGATACCGGGTGCACGGAACAGTAGCCAGGAGATGCAACGACTAGACGCGCAGACGCACAGCGGTGAACAGTTTGAGTGAGCAGGAAGTCCTGTTTACTCTGTGCGTCTAGCCTTTGCCTGTTCTGCACACTGCTCTTACTGGGCATTGTGGACACTTAGGCTTGCGCGCCACACAGATCAGCGCCCCCAGCTCCATCATTGCCTGATTGAATTGCCAGGCGCGCTTGCCGTTCTTGGGGACGAGCTTCCCCGCCAGTCCCCACACCGCCGTTGCACGTTGCACGTTGCCCGCGACCGTAAGGGAGTCCTTTAGGGTTGCCCGACCGAAGAACACGCGCCGGAGCACTCTGCTGACGTTTGTGTCCACGGCCGGAACCGGTTTCTCGTAGGCGAATGACGCGACGGCTCCAGCGGTATACGGCCCGACACCCGGCAGCTCCCGCAGCTCCTCCGGTTCGTCGGGCAACGTGCCGTCGTGCCGTCGTGTCACGCATTTCGCCAACTCGTGGAGGTTCCTCGCCCGCGCGTAGTATCCCAACCCATCCCACGCTTCCCGCACCGCGCGCGCGGGTGCACGAGCCAGGCTCCCGAGATCCGGAAACCGCTCGAGAAACCGCGGATAGTACTCCCTCACCCGGCTCACCTGCGTCTGCTGCAGCATGAACTCCGACACGAGCACGCGGTACGGATCGCGGGTGCGGCGCCACGGCAGGTCGCGCCCGGCGCGGGCGTACCAGGCGAGGACCTTGCGCGTAAACGGTTGAGCGTTCTTGAGTTTCGGCGCTCGGGGGGTGGACGAACGGGGCATAGTTACACAACATA
>Ga0209690_1001236_pt1 | contig 14220 bp, 13 predicted proteins | sample GraSoiAngelo_150_FD_186164 | JGI IMG/M metagenome (GOLD analysis project Ga0209690, IMG submission 186164) | Grasslands soil microbial communities from the Angelo Coastal Reserve, California, USA - 14_1009_09_40cm (SPAdes) (version 2) | ecosystem: Environmental > Terrestrial > Soil > Grasslands ...
GGCTGTTGCCGCCCCGGCGACGAGCGGGAGGTCCCCGGGGCCGCTGCTCGACACCGCGCGGCCGCTCACGTGATCCGAGGCGTGCACCAGCGCGGGAAGCGCCGAGAGGGTGAGCCACCGCCGGGGTTGCAGCTGGACGATCCCGGTGAGCGCCTGCTCGGAGCGCGTGTCGCTGAGCTTTGCGGCGCCCGCTGTCACGCCGGCGCTGACCTCGGACTGCGCGCTGGCGGTCGTGACGCCCAGTGTGAAGAGCAGGATGAGAGAATCGGCCGTGGGTTTCATGTCGCAGATCGAATCATGGTCGGTGGTCGACGGTCCAACATTAATACCTGGGTTCGGTGAGCGTCCTCACGCGCGTTACCTCCCGCCCTGACGGGCGGTCTTAAGTCAGAAGGCTCCGAAACATCTCGAAGGAGGAAGCATGAAGCTCACACGGCTGATTCCGTTCACGAGTGCAACGCTGGTTTCGCTGCTCCTCGTCGCGGCGTACGCGACCGCGGCGGCGCAGCGACCGGCTCACGCGCAGGCTCCGGCGGCGCACACGCCGCCGGCGCATCCAACCACGGGGCCCCAGAGCCACCCGGCGACCGGGCCCAAGACCGAGGCCAGAGCGGAGAAGAGCTTCGGCGGCATCGCGCCCAAGCTGGGCGCGACGGCCGGGGCGCTCGAGGACGCGTTCGAGGCGGCCCACACGGCGAACCCGAAGCTCACGCGCGGTCAGTTCATCGCCGCGAACGTGCTCGCCAAGAACCTCGGCACTAAGAACCCCGCCATTACGACCAAGGCCATCCTCGACGGCTTGGCGAGCGGCAACAGCATCGGCAAGACGCTCCACAGCCTCGGGCTGTCCGAGTCCGATGCGAAGGAGGCGGAGCGCGCGGCCGATCGCGAGGTCAAGGAGGCGGCGAAGCAGGCCAAGGAGGCGAAGGAGACGAAGCCCGACCAGCCCAAGCCGTAGGTGCTGGCTGGGAGAACGCAGCGCGGGCGGGGGTCAGGCCACCCCGCCCGCTTTTTCTTGGTGGGGATTGGCCCCGGTGGGCTCGAACCACCATTCCCGGATCCAAAGTCCGGTGTCCTGCCATTGGACGAGGGGCCAGCGATTCTCGGACTACAACTTCGCCACATCACTCCGCTCCGGCAACGCCTCGAGGAAGGACTGGCCGGCGTCGCCAACGCGCTCGGCTGGTCCACCGTCGCGATCTACCTGCTGCTCGCGCTCGGCTACGGGTATTTCCTGCGCGCCGGGCCGAGCGGGGAGCAGCGGTAAGGTCGCAGTGCGTCGGTGATCTCCCGACGAACGAATCCCGTCCAGCCTCAGGACGGGTGACGCCGCTCACGGGTGGGCCTCCCCGACCCACCTAGCATTCGACTCGTGACGCGCCCTTCGCGCCCTGTTGACCCGCGGAGGGATCATGTGGACCACCGTACAGCTGAGCCTGGCCCTATGCGTGGGCCTCGCGGCGTGCCGGCCGGACGTTGCGGGCACCGACGCCGGCCCGATCATGTTTGCCCCCGGCGACCCGGTCTGGGGCCTCACCGGCGCGCAGCGCAATCTCTTCGGACGCGGCCGCCTCGTGTTCAACCGGGAGTTCACCCCCGAGACGGGGCTGGGCCCGCTCTTCAATTCCACCTCGTGTGCCGAGTGCCATGAGGATCCGCTGGCCGGCGGCCGCGGCGACGAGATCGAAGTTCACGCGAGCGCTTACGACCCTGTGAGTGACGTGTGCGACGACCTCGCTCGTCAGGGCGGGCCGGTGATCCAGCAGCACGCGACCCCCGCGCTCGAGGCCGCGCTGGGAATTACCCAGGAGCCGTTCCCGAGCGCGGCCACCGGGCGCGCCTTCAGAGCGACGCCTGCCATTTTCGGCCGCGGCCTGCTCGACGCGGTGCCCGACGCGGAGATCCTCGCCCGCGCGGACCCCGACGATCGCGACGGCGACGGCATCTCTGGGCGCCCCAACCGAACCGCCGACGGTCGGGTCGGTCGCTTCGGCCGCAAGGGCAACTTCGCGACGCTGCGCGAGTTCAACGCCGGCGCGTTTCTCGCCGAGCAGGGCATTACGAACCCCGAGCAGCCCGCCGAGGGAACGATCGGCGGAGCGGCGATTCCCCCGGGCGTCGATCCCGTTGGCGACCCGGAGATCGACCAGGCGGCGCTCGATCAAGCCGACGCCTTCGTGCGCTTCCTCGCCGCGCCCAGCCCCTTGAGAAATGGTGACAACGAGCGCCACGGCGGCGACGTGTTCTCGCAGATCGGGTGCGCCTCCTGTCACGTGCCGACGCTCCGGACCGGGCCGAGCTCCGTCGCGGCGCTCAGCAACAAGGAGTTCGCCGCTTACACCGATCTGCTGTTGCACGATATGGGGCCGGACCTCGCGGACATCTGCCTCGGCCTGGCGACGACGTCGGAGTTCCGGACCGAGCCGCTGATCGCGCTGCGGTTCGCCACGCATTTCCTGCACGACGGTCGCGCGACGACGCTGGATCAGGCGCTGGCGCAGCACGGCGGCGAAGCGGCCGGCGCGCGCGACCGCTTCAAGGCACTATCGCCGGCCGATAGCGCGGCGTTGATGGCGTTCTTGAAATCGCTCTAGCCGGGTCCCCTCGCGGCGGGTCAGGAGGCGATCGGCTCCGGCCCCGCCGCGGGCGTCGCCCGCGTCATGGTCCGGATCAGTCGCTGCTGCTTCTCCCCCACCATCATCGCCGCGTCCTCGCGGTCGCGCTCCGAGCGGTACACCGCGGCGACCGCGCTCCCCGAGCCGCACAGCCGCACCCACAAGGGCTTCGTCGCGGCCATCCGCTCGAACAGCGTCCGCAGCGCGGGGTGCTTTCCGAAGACCGGGATCTCGAAGTCGTTGCCGCCGAGGCGGCCGATGCTCCCCCAGCCGGCGAGCGCCTCGGCGTCGAGGACCACGGGCCCGCGAGCGCCGGGCTCCGGGTAGAGCGCGTCCCACCAGCGGTAGGCGTCCGGCGTGGCGACGCCCGCGGGCGGCACCGCGACGAGCCCGGGAGCCGCGGGCGGCGGGGCGAAGCGGAACAGTCGCTCCCCGCGCCCCCACGCGATCGCCGTGGGCGCACCGCTCGCAAAGAACGCCACGTCGGCGCCCAGCCGCGTGGCGAACTGTAACAGCTCGGCTCGGGGGACTGCGTCGCCGGCGAGGGCATTCACGGCGAGGAGCGCGGCCGCCGCGTCGCTCGAGCCGCCGCCGAGCCCCGCCCGCACGGGGATCCGCTTCACGAGCTCGATCGCGACGCCGCAACGCCGGCCCGAGGCCTCGAGCACCGCGTGCGCGGCGCGCACGGCGAGGTTCTGCTCCGGCGGCCCGAGGTCGGCCGTAGCGCCCTGGACCGACAGCGTCACACCCGTCACCCCCGACGGCGCGCGCGACACGATCAGCTCGTCCGCCAGCTCCAGCAGTGCGAAGGCGGTCTCGATCTGGTGGTAACCGGACTGCTCGCGCGCGAGGATTCGCAGGAACAGGTTGAGCTTCGCGTGCGCCGCGACGCGGACCCGGTCCGGTGCCGTCACGTTACTCGTCCACCGCCTCGGCCTGGCGCAGCTCGCCCAGGCGCAGGTGCGTGCGGGACAGCGAGTACAGGCCGAGCAGCGTGATGGGTACGAACCCGCCGAGGTGGTAGGCGACCGCGTAGCTCACGGCCTGCTCGGCGCCGATCCCGTAGATCGCGAGCGTCAGGCGTGTCGCCGCCTCGAACGGCCCGAAGAAGCCGGGTGACGAGGGCAGGGCGACCCCGAAGCCGATCACGCCCTGCAACAGGAGCGCCGCGTCCGGCGCCAGCGGAAGATCGAAGGCACGGAAGCACAGCGCGAACGACGCCGCGTTCACGAGCCACAGGACGAGCGACCAACCCACCACCAGCGCGAAGCGGCTGGGGTGCTTCAGGACCGCGAGCCCCGCGACGACGCCCCCGGCCAGATGGGTGAGCCGATCGGCCAAGGCCGGCGGGAGCACGCGGTGCGCCAGCCTGCTCCCCAGGGACAGCCACCGCGCGGGCCGGTGCGCCACGGCGAGCGCCGCGACGAGGACGCCCGCGAACAACGCCGCCGCTCCGGTGGCGACGCTCGCGAGCGACGTGCCGCCCAGCATCGCGTGGCCGGGGAACGACGGCGCCGCGAGCGCCAGCGCCAGCAGGCCTACCATGACGAGGCCGTCGAGCGCCCGCTCCACGCCGATCGAGGCGAGCGCCGTCATGAACCGCACCGGGAGCTGGCGTCGCGCGACGTAGGCGCGCGCTACTTCGCCGGCGCGCACCGGCAAGAGGTTGTTCGCCATGAATCCGACGGCCGTGGCGTGCCACAGCGGGAGCCAGGGGAAGGGTCGGCCGTCGGCGTCCCGCAGGATCACGCGCCAGCGAGCGGTGCGCAGCGGAAAGGTGAGCGTCGCCGTGGCCACCGCCGCCATAAGAAGGAAAGGATGGGCGTGGCGGATGTGGCCCAGGACGCCGCGCGGGTCCACGTCGTGCAGCGTCCAATAGAGCAGCGCCGCCGTGACCAGGAGCCCCGCCACCCACGCCCACGGGGCCCGGGTGGCCCGCTCAGGGACCGGGGGGGGCGGGCTCGGCGGCGAGGGCAACGAGGTCGCAGACTTCCTCGACGAGGGCGCGGAGCGCGTCGCCGGTGGCGTGCGTCGCCTGCGCGCGCAGCTCCTGCGCGCGCTGGAGGGCGCGCTCGCCGCGATACAGCAGGGTGCGGATGTCCACGATCGAAGAGTCGACCGGGCGCCCCGTGTCGAGCGACGGCGCGCGCGGTGCCGTCCGGGCAACGATCTCCTCGAGCGACGCCGGGCCGACCCCCGCGCGCGTCAGCCGCTGGTAGACGGCCCACGACCCGACGAGGTCGGGCGTCTCGGGTACCGCCTCGTCGGCCGCCGCAAGCGGGGGCGACGCCGTGGCGGCAGCCGGGCGCGGGCCCGTCGGCGTGGGGCTCGGCAGCGGACCCGCTCCCGGCCCGCCCAGCGCGTGCAGCGCTTCGGTGAGGCCGTCCAGCTCGGCGGCGAGCGCCGCCTCGTCGCCCGCGCTTGAGCGCGTCAGCAGGTCGCCGGCGCGCCGCAGCACGCCGGCGAACTCGGCGGCGCGACGCACGGCGACGCCGCTCGACACGGCCTCGCGCGCCGCCGCCGCGAACTGCGCGACACGCTCGGGAAGCGCCCCGCCGCCCGCCTGCGCCAGCGCCCGGAACGTGCCCGCCAGCGTATGGGCGCGGAGCTCCCGCTGCGTGGGGCTGGGGGCACGCTCCAGCGAGTCCGCCGCCTGGCGCAGGTGCTCGCCGTGGCTCACGAGCTCCAACCGTCCCAGGGTCGCGGGCCGCGCTGCAGGGACGCCCTGCTTCACCACGTGCGGACCCGCGTCCTCGTAGTACAAGGACGTGACGGGCACGACGTCGGGCTCGCTCTCCAGGAACTGCACGAGCAGGGCCGCGAAGCTCCGGAACTCCGGGCCTTCGGGATCGGGCCGCCCCCGCTCGGCGACCTCGCGGGCGCTCTTCGCGATCGCGCTCGCCGCGCCCTGGAACAGGTCGCCCACGCTCGCGGGCGGCGCGAAGCCCGGGCGGGTCAGCTCGGCGATGGCGCGCTCGATCCCTTCCAGCAGGTCGGGGAGGGGCGGGAGATCGCTCAGCGCTGCGAGGCCGCGCAGCCCCTGAAGCGCGCGCAGCACGTGTTGCAGCGGGTCGTGCGCCAGCGGGTTCGCGCGCAGCGCCTGCGCCGCACGGTCCAGTGCGCTCGCGATCGCCGCGCCTTCGCGCGCCACGAACGCGCGGGCGCCGGCGTCGAGGCCGAGGGCTTCGGCCGCTCGGACCTGGGCGGAAGGGCGGCCCGCGAGCTGGTCCAGTTGCGCGGCCAGCGCCTCCGCCTTCGCGCTGTCGGCCTCGCTCCAGTTCGCCGCACGGCGCACGAAGATCTTGAGATCGTCGATCGCGCGCACGGCGAGCTGCTGCGTCTGGGCGTCCCAGGGACGGCGGCCCTCGCGCAGCGCGCGCGCCAGCGACTCGACGCCCGCGGCCGCCTTGGCGGTCGCCTGCTGGTTCGCCATCAAGGCACTGCCGCGCAGCGCCCGCGCCAGCCGCACGAACTCGTCGGCCCCGGGCGTCTCGCTCTGCTGGAGCAGCGAGTCCAGCCGCTCGAGATACTCCCCCGCCTCGAGGGCGAAGAAGTCGGACATGCCGAGGGGTTTGCCTGGGGGCGTCATGGCGGAAACAAGCTAAGAAGACTTCCCGGCCTCGTCCACAAGCCGCCGCATGCGCCGCACCGCCTCCTCCATCCCCCAGAAGACGGCATTGCTCACGATCGAGTGCCCGATGTTCAGCTCCTCGATCTCCGGGATCGCGGCGACGGGCTGGACGTTCTGGTACGTGAGGCCGTGCCCGGCATGCACGGCGAGGCCGAGGGCGCGCGCCTGCCGGGCGGCGCGCCGCAGGGCCTCGAGCGCCGCGTCGCTCCGCCTCCAGGTGTGGGCGTAGCGGCCCGTGTGCAGCTCGATCGCCGCGACGCCGAGCGCGGCGGCCCGCTCGATCGTGCGCGGCTCGGGACCGATGAACAGGCTGACGCGGACGCCGGCGCCGGCGAGGCGTCGGACCGCGTCCGCGAGCTTGCGGTCGCCCGGCCGCAGCGCGAGCCCGCCCTCGGTGGTGATCTCCTGGCGCCGCTCCGGCACGAGCGTCGCCTGGAAGGGGCGGAGGCGACAGGCGAGCCGCAGGATCTCCGCGCTCGCTCCCAGCTCGAGATTCAGCACCGTGCGCACGCGCTGGCGCAGCGCGCGCACGTCCGCGTCCTGAATGTGACGGCGGTCCTCGCGCAGATGCACGGTGATGCCGTCCGCGCCGCCGCGCTCCGCCGCCTCGGCGGCGCGCACCGGGTCGGGCTCGTCGGTCTTGCGCGCCTCGCGCAGCGTCGCGACGTGATCGATGTTGACGTAGAGCCGCATGCCCTCTTACCTTCGGTTCACTCCGTTCACCTCAGGTGCCGCCGTGAGACGACGACTCACCGTGCTGTGCGCGCTCGCCGGACTCGCCTGCGGTGGAGCCCCGGGTCCCCAGTCGGTCTCGCCGCAGTCGATGAACCAGACGCTCGACCAGTTCTTCGCCGCCGTGAAGGCCAACGACCTGCAGCGCATGGGTGCCCTGTGGGGCACGGAGCGCGGCCCCGCCAACGACTGGATGAAGTCCGACGAGCTGCGCCAGCGGCTGAGCGTCATCCAGCGCTACCTCGCGCACGTGGGCTACCGCGTCATCGAGGGCCCGCTGGTCGTCCCCGGCAACTCGAACCAGCGCTCCTTCCGGGTCGAGCTGCAGCGCGCGACCGGATGCAACTTCGTGTTCCCGGTGGATCTCGTGCGCGCCAAGAGCGGCAGCTGGCTCGTCAACGATGTGCATCTCGACATCGTCACCAATCCGGCGGGGGCGTGTAAACCCGCGTCGGGAACCGCACCCTAGGGGCCGGCGTTACGATTACTCGGTCAGTTCCAGCAGGATGCCGGCCGTGGCCTTGGGGTGCAGGAACGCGATGCGCCGGTCGCGGGTACCGCGCCGCGGCACCTCGTCCACCAGGCGGTACCCCGCCGCGCGGCAGCGCTCGAGCGCCCGGTCGAGGTCCGGCACGCGGTAGCAGATGTGGTGGATCCCCGGCCCCCGTTTCGCGAGGAATTTCGCGACCGGCCCCGCGGGATCGCGTGGCTCGAGCAGCTCGACGTGGACGTCGCCGAGCGCCAGGCTCACGATGGTGGCCCCGTCGGCGGACTCGGGGGGCCCCGGCATGAGGCCGAGGACGTCGCGATAGAACGCCAGGGCTTGGGCGATGCTGGGCACGGCGATGCCCACGTGGGCGATGCTGGGACGGGCGTCGGCCATATGGCAGTCAACTTAACGGTCAAGCGAGACGGAGTGGAGGGTTTCATGGCAGCAGGACATCCCGCGGCGGTCAGTGACGCCACGTTCGCACAGGAAGTGGAGCAGCACCGGGGGCTCGCCATCGTGGACTTCTGGGCCACCTGGTGCGGCCCGTGCCACATGGTGGCGCCGATTCTGGAGCAGCTCGCCGGCGAATACAACGGCAGGGTGAAGGTCGTCAAGTTGGACGTGGACGCGAACCAACAGACCGCCATGCGCTTCAACGTGCGGTCGATTCCGAGTATTCTATTCTTCAAGGACGGGCGCCACGTGGACACGCTGGTCGGCGCCTATCCGAAGCCGGCGTTCGTGCAGAAGATCCAACAGCATCTGGCGTAGCATCCTCCCCGGAGGACCATGCGCGCGAGCACCGCTCGCCTGATGAATTCGCCGGTTCGCCTCGCGGATCTGACGTTCCCGCAGGTGAACCGGCTGGTGCATCGGACCCGCCTGGCCTTCATCCACCTCGACAACCTCCTCGCCTTCGCCAAGCGGGACCGCGACGGCCGGGTGGACGGCTACATCACGGCCTACCTCCCGGAGGAGTGCCTGCTGCTGTTCTTCCGCAAGGGCGAAGCCGTGAACGCGGCCTCGCTGCACACCACGGGGCGGAACGTTGTCACGATCACGGAGGCGCTGAAGCGCATGCGCGGCGAAGTGGAGCGGGGCGAGCTGGTGTACGCCGCCGCGCCGATGGAGCAGCTCGCCTGGATGTACCAGTCGTGCGCCGCGCCCATCCAGAGCCGCGTCGTGGACCCGGAGCAGCCGGGTGCCTTCTTCCCCGCGTTGCAGCACGAGCAGGCGAGCGGCGTGCTCGAGCTGATCTCGAACGGCCGCGTCTCCTACCTGCGGTTCGAGAACGGGCGCTTCGCGAACGGCTACTTCTGCGACCGGCCGGACGCACTGCCGGTCGGGAAGTACATCGAATCGCAGTTCGCCCACACGCCCGAAGGCGCCGCCCCGGCGGTGGCGGCGTGTCTGTTTCCGCCCGCCCCCGAGCTGCCCGCGCAAGCTCCCAACGCGCTGATCAACACTTACCGCGAGCTGTACTGGCGCATCGTGGACGAGGTGGACAAGGAGTTTCCGGGGGAGGCGAAGCGGCGCGCCTCGCGCGTGTGCGCGGGGATCGTCGGGATGCACAAGGCGTTGTCGCTGCTCTCCGTGCCGCGCGGTGCCGACACGCCGGACGCCGTGGTGCAGCCCGACGAGCTGTCGAGCGCGCTCACCGACTGGTCGCTGCAGCTGCTCGAGGGGGTGGAGGTCGTAATGCCGGGCACGGCGCCCAAGATCCTGCGCGAGGCCACCAAGGAGCATCGCTACGTGTTGCAGGCGGCCGGCTTCTACACGCGGCTGCCCTGGCAGGTGGCGTGGTGAGATGGCCGGCACGCTCTACGTCGTGGCGACGCCACTCGGCAACCTGGAGGACCTCTCGCCGCGTGCGGCCGAGACCCTGCGCGGCGTCGCGGCGGTAGCCGCGGAAGACACCCGCCACACGAAGACCCTGCTCGCGCACGTCGGCTCCAGCGCCGACCTGCTGAGCGTCCACGCGCATTCCTCAGCGGCCGCCCTGCGGCGCGTCCTCCACCTGCTCGGCGCCGGCAAGGACGTCGCGCTCGTCACCGACGCGGGCACTCCCTCCGTGAGCGACCCCGGCGCGGAGCTCGTCGCCGCGGCGCGCGCGCGCGACGTCCCCGTCGTCACGGTCCCGGGCCCCACCGCCGTCGCCGCCGCCCTCTCCGTCTCGGGCCTCGCGGCGGACCGCTACCTGTTCCTCGGCTTCCTGCCCCGGAAGGGCGGCGAGCGCCGCCGCCTGCTCGACCTCGTGGCGGAGAGCGAGTGGACGACGGTGCTGTTCGAGGCGCCGCTGCGCGTGGTGGACCTACTGGACGACCTCGCGGCGGCGTGCGGGCAGGAGCGCCGCGCCGCGGTGGCGCGCGAGCTGACGAAGGTGTTCGAGGAGACGCGCAGCGGGACCCTGGCCGAGCTCGCGGGTTATTACGCCCGAGCCCCGGTGCGCGGCGAGGTCACGGTCGTGGTCGCGGGCGCCGGCCGGCCCGCGCGCGAGGAGCGGCCCCCCGATCCCGAGGAGCGCGCCCGCGCGCTGCTGGCGCAGGGGATGACCCGCAAAGACGTCGCCGAGCGCCTCGCGGCCGAGACGGGGATCACGCGGAACACCGCATATCGGCTCGTGAACGAACTGTGAAAACCCTGGCCATCATCCTCGCGGCACTGTGGCTGCCGCTCGCGGGCCGGCCGGAACGCGGAACGCCGAACGCGGAACGCGGAACGGGAGCGCGTCCGGCTGTTCCGCGTTCCGACTTCCGCGTTCCGCGTTTGGCAACGCTCACCATCGGCCGCCTGCACTACGACGGCGGCGGCGATTGGTACGCCAATCCCTCCAGCCTGCCGAACCTCCTCACCGCCCTGCGCGAGCGCACGGCGCTGCAGGTCGCGGAGCGGGAGCGCGTCGTCACGCTCGCCGGGCCGGAGCTGTGGGACGTGCCGTACATCTACATGACGGGGCACGGCAACGTGCGCTTCTCGGACGAGGAGCTCAAGATCCTGCGCCGCTACCTCGAGCAGGGTGGGTTCCTACACGCCGACGACAACTACGGCATGGACAAGTCGTTCCGGCGCGAGATCGCGCGCGTCTTCCCCGACCACCCGCTGGTCGAGGTGCCGCTCGCGCATCCCGTGTATCATCTCGTCTACGATTTCCCGCGCGGCATTCCCAAGATCCACGAGCACGACGGGCTGCCGGCCCAGGGGTTCGGCGTCTTTTTGGGTGACCGCCTCGTGGTGTACTATTCCTATCAGTCCGATCTGGGGGACGGCTGGGAGGATCCGGACGTCCACCACGACCCCCCCGAGCTGCATGAGGCGGCGCTGCGCATGGGTGTGAACCTCTTCACTTACGCCGTGAGCTCGACCCGGTGACCGAGACGGCGGTCCGGCTGCGGCAGCTCGGGCTGCCGCACGCGCGCGCCCGCGCCGGAGCGATCCTGGTCTCCAGCGCGGGCGTGGTCTTTGCGATCGCGGCGGCGGGCATGCTGCTGGCGCCGCGGGTGAGCGCGGTGCTCGCGGCATGGGCGGCGATCCTCGGGGTGGCGGGGGCGGCGGGATGGGCGGCGGCGCGCGCCGGCGCGGCCGCGGCGCCGCCCGCGCTCGGCCGGCTGGTCGAGCAGGCCGCCGGGACGCGCTCGGGCAGCGTTCAGAGCACGGTCACGCCCGCCGCGAGCCGTAGCGGGGCGAGCGCCGACCTGTTTGCGCTCGCGGACCGCCGCGCCGCGGGCATCGTCGAGCAGGCGACTCCGCTGGTGCGCCGGACACTCGCGCGGCAGACGCGCCGCGCGATCGGCGTCGCCGCGGGAGTCGGGCTCGCGGGGGCGGCGCTGTTCGTCGCGGCCGCCCCCGCCACCGGGCGCGCCGCCTTCTGGCACCCGCTCCGCACGCTGCGCGACGCGCGCGCGCCGGTGCGCGTGCTCCTGGACCGCGCCACGGTGCGGCGCGGCGCCAGCGTGACGGTGACGATCGAGGCGCCCGCCGCCGCCCGCGCGGTGCTGTGGACCCGCGGCCCCGGGGAGGCGTGGCGCGGGGCCGCCGTGACGCTCGACTCCGCGGGCCGCGCCGCACGCCGCGTCGGGCCGCTCGAGAGCGACCTGTATGTGAAGGCGGCGAGCGGCGCCCGCACCAGCGCCGTGCGGCGGGTGACGGTGGCGCTCCCCGCATTCGTCGCCGCGCTCGAGCTCACCGCCCGCTATCCCGCCTACCTCGCCCGCGCCGACGAGCCGCTCGTCTCGGGCGCCGACACCGTGCCGATCCCCGCCGGCACGGAGATCCTGACGAGCGGCTCGGCGAGCGTGGCGCTGGCGCGCGCCGCGTGGAGCCACGCGGGCCGGGGCCCTGCGTCACGGCTCGCCGTGGAGGGAGCCCGCTTCTCGGGCCGGCTGCTCCCTGCGGCCTCGGGGACGTGGCGGCTCGACCTCATCGCGGCGGATGGTGCACCGCTCGAGGGCGCGGCGCCGGAGCTCGAGCTGCGCGTGATCCCCGATTCGGCGCCCGTGGTGCTCGTGCCACTGCCGGGCCGGGACACGACGCTCCCCCTGTCGCTGCGCCAGCCGCTCGTCGTGGACGCGCGCGACGACCACGGCCTGTCGCGGCTGGAGCTCGTGAGCTGGCGCGTGAGCCGCACCGGGAAGACGGGGCAGCTGCTGCGGCAGCCGCTCGACGTGAGCGGCGTGGGGGAGCGCGCCATCGTGCAGGGCGACCTCGACGCGACGGCCCGCGGCCTGTTGCCGGGGGACACGCTGCGGCTGCGCGTGGACGCCTGGGATAACGCGCCCGTGCCGCACCGCGGCCAGAGCGTGGAGTACGCGCTGCGCCTGCCGAGCCTCGACGAGCTGCGGGCCGCGACCCGCGAGGCGGCGCAGGACGCGGCGGCGGCGGCCGATTCGCTCGCGGCGGAGCAGCGCGCCCTGGGCGAGCGCACGGGCTCGCTGGCGCAGGAGCGCTCGCGTGACGCCGCGCCCAGCGGTACGCGGACGCCCCCCCCGGGGGCCGCTCAGGCGGGCACGCTGCCGTTCCAGGCGACGGAGCGGGCCGAGGCCCTGGCTCGCGAGCAGGAGGCGCTGCAGCAGCGCGTGCGCGCCCTGGCGCGCGAAGTGGCGGAGATCGCCCGCGCCGCCCATGCCGCGGGGATCGACGACACGGCGTTCCAGGCGCGGCTGCGCGAGGTGCAACAGCTGCTCGAGCGCGCCATCAGCCCCGAGCTGGAGCAGCGGCTGCGCGACCTGCAACGGGCGCTGGCGCGGCTCGACCCGGAGGCGATGCGACAGGCGCTACAGCGGCTCGCCGAGGCGCAGCAACAGCTGAAGGAGGAGCTCGAGCGGAGCGGCGAGCTGTTCCGCCGCGCGGCCGTCGAGGGCGCGCTGGCGTCGCTCGCCGCCGATGCGGAAGAGCTGCGGCAACGTCAGGCCGAGTGGAACCGCGCGGATGCGCCGCGCGCCGACACGGCCGCCGCCCGGGGAGAGCGTGCGCTCGCGACGCGGGCGGATTCGCTGGGGCGGGGGATCGCCCAGGCGGCGCAGGACCTGGCCCGCGCGGCCGAGGGGGCGCCCGACGCGCAGCCGCTGGCCAGGTCCCAAGACGCGGCGCGGCGCGCCCAGCGGGCGATGGGGCAGGCCGCCGGTGCCGCGGCGGCGGGCGATGCGCGTGCCGCGGGCGCGACCGGTGCCGAGGCGGAAACCGCACTCGCGGAGATACCCGAGGCGCTGCGCGCCCGGCGCGACTCGCTGGTGCAGGCGTGGCGCGAGGAAACGCTGGCCGCGCTCGATCAGGCCCTGTCGGAGACGGCGGCGCTCGCCCGGCGGCAGCAGCAGGTCGCTGAGGCGCTGGAGCGCGGGGAGGGCGGCGCCGCCACGCGGTCGCGCCAGGCGTCGGTCGAGGAGGGGACGGCAATGGTGGAGCGTCACATCCGCGAGGTCGCCGGCCGACACGCGCTCGTCTCGCCGCAGCTCGAGCGCGCGCTCGGCTTCGCGCAGCGCCAGATGGCGGCGACGCGCGAGCAGCTGGAGCAGGGAGAGCCCAACACCCCGGCCGCCGCCGCGCTCGCGGGCGAGGCGGTCGACGCCCTGAACGCCACGGCGCTGGCGCTGGCGCGGAGCCGTGGCCAGGTCGCGGGCGCGCGCTCGGGCACGGGGTTCGCCGAGGCTGTGGAGCAGCTCGCGCGCCTCGCCGAGTCGCAGGGCGGGCTGAACGGGCAGGCGCAGGGACTGCTGCCGTTGGTGGGCCTGGGCGGTCAGGCCGTGCTCGAGCAGCTGCGCGCGCTCGCGACCCGCCAGCGCGCGTTGGCCGAGCAGCTCGAGCGGCTGCAGGCCGCGGGCGGAAGCGCCGCCGCGGGGCCCCTCGCCGAGGAGGCGCGCGAGCTCGCCCGCCAGCTCGAGGCCGGCCGGCTCGACCGCCAGACGATCGAGCGCCAGAGCCGGCTGTACCGGCGGCTGCTCGACGCGGGCCGCACGCTCACGGGCCCCGAGCCGGACGATCAGAAGGAGCGGGTGAGCCGCCCGGCCATCGGCGACAGCGTCCATCTGCCGGGCGTGCTCGCCGCCGGGGCCACGGGCGCCGGTCCGAAGCTCCGCTATCCCAGCTGGGAAGAGCTGGCCCGGCTCACTCCCGAGCAGCGCCGCCTCGTGCTCGAGTACTTCCGGTTGATCAATGCGCCCCAGCATTAGCATGTGGGTTCGAGCCCGTGCCCCGTTCGCGGCTGAAGCCGCGGCTCGGCGCCGTCCGCTGAAGCGGAGTCGTGCCGGTCTACCGGCCGG
>Ga0209690_1001238_pt1 | contig 14215 bp, 11 predicted proteins | sample GraSoiAngelo_150_FD_186164 | JGI IMG/M metagenome (GOLD analysis project Ga0209690, IMG submission 186164) | Grasslands soil microbial communities from the Angelo Coastal Reserve, California, USA - 14_1009_09_40cm (SPAdes) (version 2) | ecosystem: Environmental > Terrestrial > Soil > Grasslands ...
AGCGGCGTCCGCATGGCGCGCAAGCATATGTATTTCAGCGCCGCGAAGGCGGTGCGCGAGCTCGGGCTGCCACAGACTCCGGTCGAGCCGGCCCTGCGCGAGGCCGTCGACTGGTTCGTCGCCCCCGGCTACGCGCCACCGCCGCCGGCCTATTGCGCTCGCGGAACTTGAGCGCTCGCATGTCCATCGCTCCGTCTCGACGCACCGCGCCTGGACCCACGGGCTATCCGCTCATAGGCGTGTTCCCGAGGATGCGACGCGATCCCCTCGGCTTCCTCATGGAATGCACGCGACGCCATGGCGACGTGATCTCCATGCGGCTCGGCAGACACCAGGTCTATCTGCTGACCCATCCTGATCACGTCAAGCACGTCCTGCAGGACAATGCGCGCGCGTATGCCAAGGGTCCGCCCGCCGCGCGCGTGCGCGGGCTCTTCGGCGATAGCCTGACCGTGGTTGATGGCGACCGCTGGCGGCAGCGGCGTCGGCAGGTGCAGCCCGCGTTCCAGGCCGGCCAACACGCGCAGTTCGCTTCCGTCGTCTCGAGGGCCACGGCCGAGATGCTCGAGCGCTGGCGGCCATTGGCAGCGCGGAACGAGCCTGTCGACGCCGTGACCGAGATGCGGCGCCTCACCCAGACGATCATCATCCGGGCGTGCTTCGGCGATCTTCCAACCGCGGAGATCGAGGCGCTCGGTCGTGCGCTGGATGTGGCGGTGGGCCACGTTGACCGTCGCCTCTGGAGTGCGTTCGGCTGGCTCGAGATTCCTACGCCCGCGGCCGCCCGCTATCAGCGCGCCCTCGGCGCGATCGACGCCTTCGTCTCCCGAATGGTCAGCGAGGCGCACCGCTCAGCTCCGCCGCCGAGGAGCTTGCTCGCCGCGCTTCTCGCCTCATCCGCCACTGGCGACCCTCTCTCCGACGCCGAGCTCCGCGACGAGCTGAAGGCCGTCCTGGTCGCCGGGCACACGACGACCGCGAGCGCGCTCGCCTGGACCTGGCTTCTGCTAGCTGAACGCCAAGATGCGCGGGAACGGCTCGAGGAGGAGTGCCGCGTTCTCCTCGGCGGCGGGGCGCCGGGCGTCGAGACACTTCCCCGCCTCGGCTACACGCGGCAGGTGATCGAGGAGGTCTTCCGTCTGTACCCGCCGACCTGGCTCACCGCGCGCATGCCCGTCGAGGACGACACGCTGGTCGGCTACACCATCTCGACCGACGCGATCGTGCTGCTGTCTCCCTACATCACCCACCGCCATCCAGCCGTCTGGGATGCGCCCGGGGTCTTCGACCCCGATCGCTTCGCGCCCGGCCGAGGGACCGCGCGCCCAAGCTTCGCGTATTTTCCCTTCGGCGGCGGCTCGCGCCACTGTATCGGCAGCGCCTTCGCCACCACCGAGATGCATCTCATCGTCGCATCCGTGGCCCAGCGCTACCGGCTGACGCTTGTGGGCGGCGCTCGCGTCGTCCCCGTCGCCGGCCTCACGTTGCGCCCTGGCCCGGCCATGCCGTCTCGGCTCCATCGGCTACGCGCCGACTGAACTCTCCTCAGGCGCAGATCTTCCTTCGGACGATTGAAATATCTTGCTGCCTGGAGTGCGCGGTGGTGACGAGTTCCTGGTTTCTTGCGAGATCGAGCGCATTTCTGCCCGCACGCGAATCTCGAGGGAAACGGAGGGTATCGACAGATCGTGGAGGGAGCACTCTGATTCTGCAGGCGATGTGGCTGCTCTTCGCCTTGGTGTTCGTGAACCAGGGCGGCGTCCCAATTCCGGTCGGCCCGTCGCTGCTCATGGCAGGTGCCCGGGCCGCCGCCGGCCACACCAACTTCCTCACGGCAGCTCTCGTCAGCGTCGGAGCGGCACTGGCCGCCGATTTCGTCTGGTACGGTTTCGGTCGCTGGCGTGGTGCGCAGGCGCGCGAGCTGGTCGCGCGGATCTCCAGGAGTGCCGCCGCGCGCGTAGAGCTCGCGGAGCGACGCTTCAGTGCGCACCGTATTGAATTCTTGCTGGGCGCCCGATTCCTACCGGAGCTGAATCCACTGGCCGCCGGTGTCGCGGGCGCGACCGGCATGTCGCCGAGGCGGTACGCTCTGGTCGCCATGACGAGCGCGCTCGTCTGGGCGGCGACCTGGCTCGGTACCGGATACGTGCTTGGCCCCGTCGTGACCGGGATCCCCATACGACTCCTGGTGACGGCGCTCGGGCTCTGTACCGTTGCGGTGGGGGCTGTCGGCGCTGCCCGCAAGCACATTCGGTGGTACCCCCTGCTGCTCGTGCTCCTCGCCGGGCTTGTCCTGGGCCGCTGCGCCGTGGGTCTTGACCACGAGCGACCGTTGATCATGCAGCAAGCTGGTGAGGCCGTGACCTCGGGCGCGCGCAGGAGATCCTCGTGGCGAGACTCAGCTCTTTACCGAGGTCTTGCGATCCCCACATGAGTGGGCGTTCTTGACAACCCCGCCGCCGAGTCACACCATTCCGTTGCAGGCAGGTCGACTCTGACCGTGACCGACGGGCCGGCGATTACAGCGATCAGATATGGCCAAACGCGACGGGCGTCGACCTTCTCCGACATCTGGTCGCCACGAGCTCATCCATTCCGCGATCATGCTGACGGCCCCTGCCAACGACGAGCCGCGTCGGCGATTGCTCGAGGCCGTGCGGACGGCCCTCTCTTCGGCGTGACGGACGCCAGATGCAACGCCACGTCGCGAAATTTGCTCTCGTCCGCTACGGCGTCGCTGTGTTATCCGTCACGATCGCGGTGGTCCTGGCGCTGTGGCTGCGACCGATAGTACTGGCTGCTGCTCAGCTGCTGCTCGTTGCGATCGTGATCACGGGCTGGGTCAGCGGGCTGTGGCCGGCGCTGGTGGCCTGGATTTTGGCCACCGTGGCCTTAGCCTATTTCTTTACGCCTCCATTCGACTCGCTGAAGATCGAGGTTGCCGAGCTCCCTCGTCTGATGATCTTCACCGGACTGGCGGCGCTCTTGGCCACGATGAGCGCGGCCCGCCGCCGAGCGGCGGACTCGTTGACGACAGCCCGAGGCGAACTGGAAGCGCGAGTTGGCGAACGGACCGCGGAACTCGAGCGGAGCAACGAGCGTTTGCGCGTGGCCGTCGCCGAAGCGGTCGCTGCGCAGCAGCGGTTCCGGGACCTGGTGAATTCGGCCGAGGGGATCGTTTGGGAAGCCGACGCGGCGACCCATCAGTTTTCGTTCGTGAGCGATCAGTCCGACCGCATCCTCGGCTATCCGCCGGCGCGCTGGCTATCCAAACCGACATTCTGGAAGGATCACCTTCACCCGGACGATCGCGAGTGGGCGGTGTCATTCTGCGAACAGGCGACCGCCGAGAAGCGCGAGCACGATCTCGAATACCGCATGATCGCCGCAGACGGCAGCGTGGTGTGGCTGCGAGACGTGGTGACCGTGGTGCTCGAAGGCGACCATCCGGCTCGGCTGCGTGGCGTGATGGTCGACATCACCGAGCGCAAGCGGGCGGAGCAGGAGCGCCAGGCGCGTCGGTGGTTCATCGAGAGCATGGATCGGGTGAACCTCGCGATCCAGGGCACGAGCGATCTGGAGCAGATGATGAGCGACGTCCTCGACGCTGCGCTATCGATCTTCGATTGCGATCGCGCGTGGCTGGTGTGTCCATGCGACCCGGAGGCTCCGTCGCACGTGCTGAAGATGCAGCGTACTCGCCCGGAATTTCCCGGTTTCTTCGGCGTGGGTGTCGAGGTGCCCGTGGACCCGGAGACGGCCAGTGTGCTCCGAACCGTGAGGGCTTCGAGCGGCCCCGTGCCCTTCGGGCCCGGATCACACCATTCGTTGCCGGCCCTGATGGCGAAGCGGCTCGGTATCCAGTCCAGGATCGTCATGGCCCTCTACCCGAAGGGCGATCAGCCGTACATGTTCGGTCTCAGCCAGGTCTCGTACCCCCGGATCTGGACACCGCCGGAGGAGCGTCTGTTCGAGGAGATCGGCCGCCGCCTGGCCGACGCGCTGACAGGTCTGTCGATCTTTCGCAGCCTGCGCGAGAGCGAGAGGCGATACCGCTATATCTTCGAGTCCACCGGCGTGTCGATCTGGGAGGAAGACTTCTCCCGGGTCAAGGCTGCGATCGACGAGCTGGAGACGCAAGGGGTGCGCGACGCGCGGGCCCATTGTGCCGCTCATCCGGAGTTCGTCGAGCAAGCCATCACGATGGTGAAAGTCGTCGACGTCAATGATGCGTCGGTTAAGTTGTTCGCCGCCGAGAGCAAGGACGAGCTCCTGGTCTCCCTGCACAACGTGTTCGTGCCCGAGAGCCGAGAGGCCTTCGTGGAACAGATGGTTGCCATCGCGGAGGGCCGGACGTCCGTCGAAGGTGAGAGTGTTCTCCAGACGCTGAAGGGAGAGAGGGTGACCGTTTTGTTCACGATCACGTTCCCGCGGCCGCCCGCTGCGTTCGACCGCGTGCTCGTCACCATCACGGACATCTCCGAACGAAAGCGGGCAGAATATCTGACGGGACACGTGTTCGAAACCTCACCTGATGCGATCTACATCGTCGGGCGAGATTACCGATATCAGCGCGTCAACGCAGCCTTCGAGCGGCGTTGGAGAATGCCGGCCCAGAGGATCGTCGGCCTGCGCGTCGACGAGCTCTCGGGCGTGGAGCCGTTCAACGAGACGTATAAGCCAAACCTGGACCGATGCTTCGCGGGCGAAGAGGTGAGCTTCGTCGGCTGGTTTCCCACCCCGGCCGGGCAGCAATATCTGGCAGCGACCTATTCGCCGCTGCGGCCGGAGTCCGAGAGGGTCGAAGGTGCGCTCGCGATCACTCGCGACCTCACTGACCACGCCCGGGCTTCGGAAGCGCTGCAGCAGGCGCAGGCGGAGCTCGCGCACGTAACCCGCGTGACGACCCTTGGCGAGCTGACCGCGTCGATCGCCCACGAGGTTAACCAGCCGCTCGCCGCCATCGTGGCCGATGCCAACGCATCGCTCAACTGGTTGGCGACGAGCACCCCCGACCTCGACAGCGTCCGGGAGGCCCTCGACGCGATCGTGAAGGACGGCCACCGGGCGGCCGACGTGATCCAGCGTATCCGCCAGCTCATGTCGAAGACCGAACCCCAGCGAGCACCGCTGGACGTCAACGACGTCATCCGCGACGTGCTGCCCCTGGTGCGCAGCGAGATGCTCAGCCATCGGGTGTCGTTGCAGGTTGACCTGGCGCCGGTGTTCCTCCCGGTACTGGGTGATCGCGTCCAGCTGCAACAGGTGCTCATCAACCTCGTCATGAATGGCATGGAGGCCCTGGCGGGCATTGAGGACCGGCCGCGCGAGCTGGTGATTCGCTCACGGCCGCCCAAAGGTGACCAGGTGCTGGTGGCCGTGGAGGATGCGGGGGTCGGGATCGATCCCGACAGCGTGACCCGGCTGTTCGACGCCTTCTTCACCACCAAGCCTGGTGGCATGGGCATGGGCCTGTCGATAAGCCGCTCCATCATTGAAGGACACGGGGGACGGCTGTGGGCGACCCCGAACGCGACGCACGGCGCCACCTTTCATTTTGCTCTGCCGACACTGCGCTGACGACCGCTCATCCTTGAGCAACGCGGTGGCGTCGGCGCGCCGACGAGCCGTTTCTCTGCTGGCGCGTGAGCAAAGCGCAAGCGAGCTCGCCAAGGGTCTCAAGGCCCTTTTCGATCCGCGTATGCCAGGCCGAGCCGCAACTCAGTCGTAGACAATTAGCGTAGCGGTGGCTCGCCGAAAACACGTCGCCCGGCACGAAGCAAACCTCCTTCTTCAACGCCGCCTCGAAGAGCTCGCGGCTCGCAAGGGGCTTTGGTAGCTGCAGCCACAGCACAAAGCCGCCATCCGGGCGGCTCACCCTCGTGCCCCTCGGGAACACCCGGTCGACGGTGCGAATCATGCGGTCGATGTTGTCTCTGAACGTACGTCGAACCCGGCGCAGATGACTGTCGTATCCGCCGCTAGAAAGGAATTCGGCCAGCGCCGCCTGCGGCAGCGCCGGGCCGCACAGGGTGAATGCGAACTTGCTGTCCAGGACCTTTTCCATGTGGCGTCCAGTCGCAATCCAGCCGACGCGATACCCTGGCGCGATCGTCTTGGAGAAGGAGCTGCAGTAGATCGTGTTGCCATGCGGATCCAGGGCCATGAATGGCTTCGGACGCTCTTCACCGAAGTAGATATCGCCATAGATGTCGTCCTCGATCAGCGGAATCCGGTGCCGCGCGAGCAGTTCCAGGACGGCCTTCTTCTTCTCGTCGGACATGGTGCAACCCAGTGGGTTGTTGAAGCTCGATGACAACAGACACGCTTTGACCGACGTCGTTCCGAGCGCTCTTCGCAGGGCCGTGAGGTCGACGCCGCTACTCGCGTCGGTCGGCAATTCCAGCGCTCTCAGATCGAGGGTCTCGAGCACCTGCAGGAAACCGAAGTACGTCGGGGACTCGATGGCGATCGTGTCGCCGGGCCGTGAGACGACCTTCAGGGCCAAGACCAGGGCCTCGGTGCAACCGCACGTGATGGCGATGTCTTCCGGTGAAAGCACTTGCCCCCAGCGCAGCGCACGGCGAGCGATCTCTCGGCGTAGCCGTGGATCACCCTTGGGGACGGTGTACGTGTTGTAGTCACCACCGTTGACCCGCGCGGCCCGCGCAAGGAAGCGGTCCAGCCGCCCCGCCGCGAGGAGCTCGGCGTTGGGAATCGCGCAGCCCAACGGGACGAGGTCCGGATCGGCGGCATACTCGAGGAGTTTTGGGATGACACCGGAGACGGCGACCGTCGTGGGTCTCCCCGGTGGCTTCGAGATCGCTGGCGTCTCCAGGAGAATGGGGGCGCCCTTCGCCACATAAAAGCCGGATTGCGGTCTCGCCTGCAAGATCCCGCGATCCTCGAGCGTCCGGTACGCCTGGAGCGCGGTCGACAGACTGACGCCACGCTGCTTGGTGATCTGCCGGAGCGAGGGCACGCGCGCTCCCGGGATCAGCGTGCCGTTGTCCACGAGATCAGTGATGAACCGCGCGGTCGCCTCGTACCGATATGCCGGTGCTAACCGAGCTTGTCGCCCCCCGCCGATCGCTTTTGGGCCCAAGGCGCGGTCATGTTCGCACGACATCGGGCGCCGGACAATAACTGTTATGGTCCCCCATTCGATGATCTGTAGCTGTTTTTCTTGATGCCGCTTTGCTAGATTCCGATCGTGGATCGGACGTCGGGCGTCGTCGGGGCATCACCCGGTAGACACGCGAAGAGGAGCTCGAGATGAACATGCTCGCCTTCCAGCAAGTGGATGTGTTCACCGCCGTGCCGTTCAAGGGCAACCCCGTCGCGGTCGTGCTCGATGGCGACGAGCTATCGAGCGCCCAGATGCAGTCGATCGCCGCCTGGACCAACCTGTCCGAGACGACGTTCGTTTGCACGCCGACGGACCAGCGCGCGGACTACCGCCTGCGAATTTTCACGCCCAAGAGGGAGCTCCCCTTCGCCGGTCATCCCACGATCGGATCGGCCCACGCCGCGTTACGCCATGGCCTCAAACCCACGGCCGCAGGCCACCTGGTGCAGCAGTGCGGAAAGGGGCTCGTGGACATCACGATCGACGGTGAGCGTTTGCTCCTCGCGCTGCCCGAGCCACAATTCCGCGAGCCCACCCCGCCGCAGGTCGCCGCGGTCGCCGAGGCACTCGGCGTCATGACGGCCGACATTCAGCGCGCGGCGATCATCGACGTCGGACCCGTGTGGTTCACGGTCCAGCTCGCGAGCGGCGACGTCGTCAGGGCGCTCGCGCCCGATATGGGCAAGCTCGCCGCGCTGAACCCGATCGGCATCACGGGAGTCAACGTGTTCGGCCTGTATCCCCAGGGCGGAAGCGCCGACATCGAGGTGCGCTCGTTCGCGCCCGGCGACGGGATTCCCGAGGATCCGGTCTGCGGGAGCGGCAACGGGTGCGTGGCGGCGCTCGTGCGCCGGGACGGCGTGCTGAAGGCTCACGCGTATGTCGCCAGTCAGGGCCGGTGCCTCGGCCGTGACGGTCAGGTCATCGTCCAGTTCGACACCAGCACGATCTGGCTCGGTGGCCACGCTGTCACCTGCGTGGAGGGTTCGCTACAAACCTGACGGGCTTGATTGCCGGAGGGAGGAATCGCGTGGCGCGGTTCGCGAAGAACGATATCATCTCGCTAATCGGGGAGACGCCTCACTACGATCTGGGCGAGAGCGTCGGCCCAGATCTACGGTTCAATGATGTGCTGGATCCTTCTGCGCAGCCGAGTTTCGGTGAAATGGCGCTCGGATACGGCACGGCCCAAGGCGATCCGCGGCTTCGCACGCTGATCGCCGACGCTCACGCTGTCCGTGCCGACGATGTTGTCGTCACGATGGGCGGAATGCACGCCTTGTTCCTCATCGCCTTCATCCTCTGTGATCGTGGTGACGAGGCGGTGACTGTCTCGCCCATGTTCCCGTTGGCCCGCAACACCCTGCAGGCTGTCGGCGCGAAGATCCGAACCGTGTCTCTGCCGTTCGATCGCGGCTACCAGCTCGACGCCGCCGACATCGGTCGCCACCTCTCGGAGCGAACCAAGCTGGTGAGCTTGGCCTCTCCTCAGAATCCGTCAGGAGTCATCAGCCCACTGAAGATAGTCCGCGACCTGGTGGCGTTGATGGAGCAGCGCTGTCCCGAAGCGTATCTGTTGCTGGACGAGACCTATCGCGAAGCCACCTATGGCGATGACGCGGTGGCGGCCAGTGCGGTCGGGCTGAGCCAGCGGGTGATCTCCTGTGCTTCGCTATCCAAGTGCCATGGCGCCCCCGGCTTACGGCTGGGATGGGCGATCACGCGCGACGCGGCGCTCAAAGAACAACTGGTAATGGGCAAGTTCAACACCGTGATCTCATGCTCCCCCCTGGACGAGGCTTTGGCGCTGCACGTCCTCAAGCGTCGCGATCACATCATCGGCGAACGGCGCCGGCGACTGGCCGAAGGGCTCGCGCTCACCGCAGACTGGGTACGCGAGAATGACGCCTTCGTCGAATGGGTGCGGCCCGACGCCGGGGCCCTGTGTTGCGTGCGCTTGAGGCCGTCGGTCTTTGACAACGACGCCGTGGACGGCTTTTACGCGAGCCTCGCACGGGAGGGAGTCAGGGTCGCGAACGGCATCTGGTTCGGCGACGAGGCGCGGGTGTTTCGCCTTGGCTTCGGCCGTCTCTCGAAGGCCGATCTCGAGGCCGCTCTCACGCGTCTCTCGGCAGCCGTGCGTCGAATCGCGCAGTAGCCCGATGCATTTCCCGGATCAGATTCGACGCCTTCCGAAGTTCGACGGGCCGTTCGACCGAAAACGTCGGCGTCATCACCCAAGGCGAGTTGATCCTCACGATGAACGGCGAAGAAAGCCGTTATGGTCCAGGTCGCTGGTACTCCATCCCGGCGAAGGCTCAACATGCAGCGCGCTTCGAGCAGGATACCTCGGGGATCGAATTCTGGTTCTACCGCGTCTGAAGCGTGCCACTTGACCGAGGGCACCGTCGTCGAGTTCACCTGAATTTACGCCACTCGTCGCACCCCCGAACAAGCCGCTTCCGGAAACGGCACTCGGTGACTGAGGGATCTTCCCTGACCCCGATTCGGCGAAACCCTAATAGAAATCCTCCGGCCGAGGCCCTAAATTTGCGGGAAAGCGCCATGGACACCGCAGGTGCCGCCACCGGCCAAAGACAAGCACGCGCCGGTCCGGCCTGTGAGATCCGACGCCCTCCGCCGGGAGCTGACTGAGGCCCAATGCCGACTGCAAGGACCAATCACGCCGAGCTCGAAGGGATCAGACGGCACTCCGGGTGCATGTTGGCGCATGAGCGATGACGGTTCACATCGGCGACCCTTGACGAAGGAGAGCACGTCATGACTCGACGACTGGCTTCCTTGATCCTCTGCGGCGCCGTGCTCGGCTCCGCCTGCGCGACGAAGAGCTTTGTACAGGAGCAGGTCAGTGCGACGGAGAGCAAGCTCACCGAGCGCGCCGCCCTCCAGGAAACGAAGCTGCGTGAAACGGCGGATCGGACTGGGGAAAGCCGCCAGGCGATCGACGTTGCCGACCAGCGGCTCAACGGCCTCGACTTGCGGGTGAGTGAGGTGGGCGCCCGCGCGGGCAGCGCCGAGACACGGGCGGACCAGGCGACGGGGGCCGCGCGTGATGTCGAAGCCCGGCTTTCGCAACGTCTCGCGAGTCGCAACAGTTACAGGCTACTGGAGACGAAATTGGTCTACTTCGACTCCGGTCAGACTGAAATCCGAAGCCAGGACACCAACGAGCTCGAGTACGTAGCCAAGGCTCTCACGGCGGACCCCAACGCGATCCTCGAGCTGCAAGGCTTTGCCGATTCGCGTGGGGGCGACGGATACAATCGCGAGCTCGCCCGCGAACGCGTGGAGGCCGTGGCGCGCTACCTCGTGCTACGTCACGGCATCGAGCTGCGTCAGCTGAGAGCGATCTCTATCGGCAAGGTGGCGCTGGGTACTGGCGAGAAGCCGAGCCCGGAGGTCCTTGCCAGGGCCCGGCGGGTGGAAATCCGGCTCTTCGCCCCGTGGTCCTCCTGGGAAGATGCCCAGGGTCAGATCCCGACCGCGCCGGAGCAGACAGTGACAGTCCCTGAACCGCGAGGAACCGCGACAATCTCTGCGCTGCCCGTTCAGGCGGAACCCGTGCAGCCACCGCAGGCGACACTTGTCGATGCACCGGCCCCGGGACGTTTGGACGAGTTCCTGAAGACCATCACGCCAAAGGATCTCGGCGGCGAAAAATGAGCCTGGAAAGTCAGAGAGCCATCAGGCCTAAGTGAAGGCTCAGAAGGTGTACTGGATCGCGCTGTACAAGAAATCGCTGTCCCGCGACGGACCGGTCTTCCGGATGAACTCGCCCGGGAAGAAGTGGCTGTAGCCCGCATAGACTTGCAGGTGACGCGTGAAGTCATAGGTGGCGAGCAGATCCATCTCCGCGCCGACGTAGCGGGCCCTGGTGCCGGTGCCCGGCCGGAAGACGGCTGCGGACTTGTTGTAGATGGCATCGCGGTCGGATGCGCGCCAGAAGAAATACTGTTGAAGGGAGAGCGTGAGATCGCGGACCGGTTTCAAGGTGGCGCCTGCGAGGGCGCTGACGATGTTCTGCCGTCCGATGTAGTGAAGGTGCCGACGTCGCCGCCGGGCTTGCCGTCGCCGCTCGCATAGTCGAACTCGGCATAGACGCGGGCACCCAGGCCCGAAATAGGCAGGGTATAGCCGAGGACGGCCGTGAACATCCCCGCGGCAATGTCCCCCCGGCCCACGGTTCCGAACTGGCCGGCTCCCTCGATCTCGAAGTCCAGGTCTGTCTGGCCAATCTTGCCCCAGGTTCTCGCCCCCAGCGTCTGTCGCCGCTCCCGCCCGGGGGTGCCGTTGAAGGTGGCGCCCGCGTTGTCGGCGCTCAGCCAGTAGACGTCCAGATTCACCGGCACGAAGGGAAGGGGCCCGGTGCTATAGATACCGAAGAGCTTGGTGTCCGACGTGGACTTGTCGAGCTTGTACTTGTCTACCACGACGAGTTGGGCCCAGAAGGGGTTGATGCTCCAGTCTCCGATCCCGATGATCCCTCGCCCCCCATCCCAGGTGCGGGGGAAAGCGTTGGTGAAGTCGGACACCCCGACCAGTCGCTGAGCGCCGAAGATCAGCTCCTGCCGGCCCCCGCGCAGCGTCACACTGGCCTGCTCGCCGAGAGGAATCATGATGTCCGCGAAGCCGTTCAGGAGGTCCAGCTCGTTGACGAAGCTCGTTGTCCTGCCCCCCACGAGATCTCGGTCCAGGACGAACGCGCTCTTCCCCTCAGCGAACATTCGGAAGTAGCGAGTCACGTGGAGGTCAGCACTCAGCCGGTACCGCGAGGCCAGGTAGGCGTCGGTATCCTCGGGCTCCGAGGAGCCGAACAGGAAGTGCCGGAAGTACTCCCCCCGCTCCCGGACCTGCCCACCGATGCTGAGCCACACGGACCCGTCCGCCGTCAGCGGGATGAACTTCACCCGGTCCCAGAAGTCATCCGTCTTGCTCAGATCAACCCCCTTCAGGACCGACCAGTCTTCGTCGAACCGTGCGGCATTTCCGATCTGAAGGGCGGGCCGTTGCGGTTCGCTCGGCGGCGGACCCGTCTGGGCCCACGCCGGCAGCGCGCCGGAGACGAAGGCCAGCAAGTGGAGCGCGAGACCGAAGACGACGGTGGTGCCGAAGTGACGGGATAGCAGGCGCGACGACAAGAAACCCATGTCAGCCTCCAGCAGTGCCGCGAAATGGGCGTCGGCCGTTAAGAGGGCGGGTCGCGATGGAAAGTTACATGGTCTGCTGCCTCAGTCAAGGAGCACGCTTCATCGTGGGCTTGCCGATTCTTGCTCGTGTCGAGGACACCATCAACTCTGTCGCGCGAACAGGGCTGTAAGGTCGCGCCGCTCGACCTTTCCGGTCTCGCTCTTGGGAATTACCGAGACGATCCGGATCACCTTCGGCACTTTGAAATCGGCCAAGCGAGTGCGGCAGAATGCCTGCAGTCGCTCGGCGTCAGAGTCGCCCTTGAGCACCACGGCTGCCCAGACTTCTTCACCATACTTGGCGTCCGGTACGCCGAAGGCTGCCGCCTGAGCAACCGCGGGATGCTCCAGGAGCACGTCGTCGATCTCCGAGGGTGCGATTTTTTCTCCACCTCGATTGATCAGTTCCTTGATGCGCCCCGTCAGAGCAAGGTAGCCGTCGTCATCGAGGACACCGGTGTCCTCGGTGCGAAGCCATCCATTTATGAAAGCGGCGGCCGTCGCCTCCGGGTCGTTACGGTACCCGCGCATGACGTCGGGCCCCCGCACGACGACTTCCCCGGGATGATTCGGCGGCAGATGCCGGCCCGTCGGATCGATGATCGCGACCTCGACCCCGGTGCCGAAGCCGACCGTGCCCGGCTTGCGTGGACGCGGCGGTAGAGGATTGGAGGCGACCTGGTGAGCTGCCTCGGTCAGTCCATAGGCTTCCAGGGCGGGTGCTCCGAAGCGTTTCTCCAGATTTGTCAGGACCGCAGGCGCGAGCGCCGCCGAACACGAACGGATGAAGCGTGCGCCGCGGTCCGGAGCACCGTTCGTGTCCGCGCGGGCGAGCAACACCTCATGAATCGTGGGGACGGCGGAATACCAGCTGGCGCCATGCTTGAGAAACTGCGCCCAGAACTGCGAGGCGGAAAAGCGGGGCGGCACGATTACGGCTCCCCCCGACGCAAGCGTTGCCAGCGCGGCGCCAATCAATCCGTGACCGTGGAACAGCGGCATCACCACGAGGCTTCGATCGGCGGATGTCAGCGCATAATGTGAGGCGATGTTCAGTGCTGAACGGAGCACGTTCGTGTGCGTGAGAGGCACGCCCTTTGGCCGGCTCGTCGTTCCGCTAGTATGCAGAAGCAGCGCGAAGTCCTCGCCGCCGGGATTCCCCGAAATGCAGCGCGATAACTGTGGGACTCCTTTCAGGCCAACTGCCCCGGACGATTCGACGGATGCTGGCCATATCGCCAGGCTACGCCCAGCCGCGGCCTCGATAACCGCGGGATTGCTGCTTCCTACGATGACCGCACGAGGTTGTATATCTTCGAGGAACATTCGCAACTCATCGACTTTGTAGGCAGGGTTCAGCGGTGCTGCTATCAGCCCGGCCGCCGCGATGGCTAGCAGGACGACGATGAACTCCAGGCCGTTGGGCAAGACCATCACGACGCAGTCGCCGGGACGGAGTCCGGCGCTTCGCAGTTGCTCAGCAACTCGCTCAATCTGTTCGGCCAAAGCTCGGTAGCTGAGTACGACAGGGGGAGATTCTGTTATTACGGCTGGCGCCGCGGATTTGGGATCTGCCAGCAACTGCGTAAGCGTCGTTCGTTGCATCATCGCTCGCCTCACCCCGCTCGCGATAGAGCGGCCTTCGGTTCACGTCGCATTCAGGATGGGCGGCCTGCCAAGGCGCTCTGCATGAGATCACCCTGCTGCTCATCGGTGTGATGCCGGTTTTCGGCCGGTCGCAGCACCGCCAGCGCCAGGATGGTGGCAACCACGTTGATCCCTGCACCCAGTAAGAGCACGCTGTCCCAGCTACCGGTGCTCGCGACCAGCACAGTCCCAAGCGGCACCAGGAAGGCTCCGACACCCTTGGCGGTATAGA
>Ga0209690_1001239_pt1 | contig 14198 bp, 13 predicted proteins | sample GraSoiAngelo_150_FD_186164 | JGI IMG/M metagenome (GOLD analysis project Ga0209690, IMG submission 186164) | Grasslands soil microbial communities from the Angelo Coastal Reserve, California, USA - 14_1009_09_40cm (SPAdes) (version 2) | ecosystem: Environmental > Terrestrial > Soil > Grasslands ...
TCGCTCTGCTAAGCTTGAAAATCGCGAGAGACCCTCTTGGGCTAGCGCCTATCTCAATCTGGCGTTGCGCTCTAGTTGCCTGGACGATGTCAGCAATATATCCCAACACATCGTCATCTACATGGATTCCCTCAACAGTCCTTTGCAGGTCGAGAATAATATCCGAATCCGCAACAGGGTCTAGAACTACATCTTCCTGACCTCGAGTCATCCGACGCCGCATTATCTCTACCTCGTCAGTTCGAGTGGGATATCCGAGCTGGAGTCTTACCAGGAACCGGTCTAGCTGTGCTTCTGGAAGCGGATAGACTCCTTCATACTCGATCGGATTCTGAGTAGCCATAACTATGAAAGGGTCTTGGAGCGAATGTGTCTTACCGTCAAGTGTCGTCTGTCTCTCTTGCATTGCCTCCAAGAGCGCAGCCTGTGTCTTAGGGGGTGCTCTGTTGATCTCGTCTGCAAGTAGAATGTTGGTGAACACTGGCCCCTTCCGTAGCTCGAAATCTCCTGACTTTACGTTGTAGACGTAGGTCCCCGTGATGTCGGCAGGAAGTAGGTCCGGCGTGAACTGAATCCTAGAGAAATAGCATCCCATACTCATCGCGAAGCTCCTCGCCAAGAGTGTTTTGGCTAGCCCAGGATAATCCTCAAAGAGAATGTGCGAGTTAGCGAGGAGGGCTAGCATCACTTTTTCGAGAACAGAATCCTTTCCAACAATTACTTTCTTTACTTGGCTGATAATCTTCTGGCATGTCTGACTCGCATCGTCTATCTTCAGCCCTTCCAGGCTCCAATCAGATCGATTGCATCGCGGATCAAGTTTAGCCTTGCTAGTCCTCCTTGAGGTGTAGGTCCATATAGCATGCGGTATAGAGTCTGGTCTTCAAGGAGCTCCGGTCCGCCCCTCGGGTCTGACAAGATTCGTCGCACCGTTTCGTTCTCCAGCCCTGCTTCGAGTGCAACCTTGGTAGTCAAGAGTTCCCTCAGCCTGGCGCGGACCACATTTTCAAAGTATGAATTGCTCGCGTTTGCTGCCACTCTGAACTGACCACTTAGAAACTGTACAGGATTCCCTCGGAAACCTGCGGTGGTTGCGATAGCTCTTCTAACCGTCGGGCTCGTGGACCTTCTAGTGAGGTCACGGGCGATCATGACAACGATGACTATAAGGGGGATCCCAGTCAAGGAAATAGTAGGGGCCGATTCTGAGGGAAATACTCCTCTAACAAGAACCAGCAGGAGGGCGTACGCAACCGCGGACCAGAAGAGTAGCCTTACTGCGTTCAAGTTACCGCTTCGAGTTGAATCTTGAGCTCTTCTGCAACATTGTCAAGATATTCGTGCGCCTTGTCGACGTCGCGATCTCCGATTTCATGAAGACTGTAGCGAGCCTCTTCAAAGAGCTGGGTTAGGTCGGTGGTCGCTGGCCCTTTGAGAGCGAATGTAGATCGCACTGCTCTGTCGAGCTCCCTCGCCGTCAAGTCTGATGAGACAGGAGCTCCGAGCCTAGATACGGTTGCTATTAGGTGCTGGTAGCATGCGATTATCCGGCTTCTAGCGTCTGATGCTGGATCTTCGACCAGCTTGATCGCCTCGTGAACTGCTTGCAAGCCCTGTTCTTGGTTTCCCTGCAATTCTTGGATTGTCACGTCATGCGTTTCCTTCAGCGCGACTCTGACACTTTGGATAACAACGACTCCTCCGACGACAAGTAGACCTAAGAATGCTAGGCTAAACCACGAGTTCTGGACAAGATTGGAGAGCGCTGGCAGAAAACCACCTGTCTGAAGTGGACTTGGGGCTGTTGCGTTCTCGCCCAAGATCTTGGTAAGTGTGGAATTCGTTGCTTGCGTCGGGTTGAAAATACTGCCTTTGGTTTCGAGGAGTACTCCGATGGCAAGTGCCCAAAAGAACATCGCGACGAAAGTCGAATAGCGGGAGCCACGTTTGCGCATTTTCCTCCGTTGCGCCATTCCAAAACCGATTCCGGCCGCTAAGTCGCGATAGTTCAGCCCGATTAGTACGATTAGCGCGACTAATATACTGAGAATAACGACCGGTCCAAGATAGACTAAGTAGAGTAACCAATAAGCTCGGAAGAGAAGACTCCCCCCAGGCGTTCCATGGGTGAGCGAGCCTAAGGCGAACGCGAGTACGATTAGGCCAACTAGATAAGGGAGGATACGTGGAGCTTTCAAGCCAAAAGTTCCGAGCTATGATTAGGCCTATTCGCAATAAATAGTTGTCCTAAAAGGGGGAAGGTTTTGTGGGAGTCTAGTCCTTCACTGCTTCGAGGATGCTTGCAACATTCCAGAGCTTTACACGCGTGTAAGGTGGCATGTTGGGATCCTGGCCGATCTCGTCCAGTAATGATATTGCGTTTGATGCTCTCACACCTATGGTGTTTGACTGTGCTTGAAGAGCGTCCATTGCGTCTTTTGCTGCTCGACGAATGTTTCGTGGTGTTGTGTTATCGTTTGAGACTTCGTTCAGAACGCCTAGGGCCTGCTTGATTCTGGCCTCGTATTCCTCTTTCCGTTTTGCCTTTTGCAAGCCATCTCACCAAACTCTTGAAAGGGCCCTGTGGTCCTAGACGCATCCTAGCCCGAGAACGGGTCAGTTCTTCTTCATTAAAAGATTTCCATAGTCAGAGATCCAGATCCCGCTTTTAGTGCCCTGATTTCTGATGCTGGTGAACAGCATGGGTTCCTTCGCAACAATCTAAGCACTGGCCGCAAGTCGTGCAGAAGTGATCTTCGGAGAAGAGCTCTCTCTGACATGAAAGACACTTTCTCCAGAGTTGAGCAGCATTCTTCCGGTGCAAGGATAGCCCAGAAATTGTTGTCGACAATATGAACGTTCCAACAAAGACACCGTCTTGGCTTACGGGAAGGAATATAGTTGCTAGAAGCGAGAGGACGGAGAGTACAGACTGTTGCCAACCTCCCATCAGTATGATCCGGCGCTGGGAACCATAGACAGCTTTCCGACTATCTTGCACGGGCGGGCCTCATTTTACTTTGACATCAATCCCGAATCTCTGCAGAAGGCTCTCGTCTCTGCGCTAGCATCTCTTCGAGCCAATCCAAAGTCTAGGGAAATCACCCTGGCCGATCGGGACGGTTACTTGAACGGACAACTAACCTTCCGGGTAGGAATAGGTAACGGAGACAGCTTCGACATTCTCGATTCTAGGGAAGAAGAGCGAGTTATGAACAGGATTGAAAACCGTGGTCCCTTCAAAATGCTAGACCTAGTTTTTCAGCTTCACTACTCTGTAAGTGATGGTAGACGCCACAGAGTCCATGAAGATCACTACATCTTGCGGCTAGTCTTCCAACTTGGGAGAGTCGAGATTTTGGTCCATCACTTGAAAGGCGTCAGAAGAGTTGAACCGGACGAGCTGATCAGGCTCATGATTCAGGAGCTCAACGTTGAATTGACCCGCGAGCGTTACAGTCAGATCGGACCTGAGGCGGTCGACATTACCTAGCCATTGATCTGGATTCTCACGAGGCCAACCTGAACTGTTTTCTGACTATTCTCCAGACGGCCTGGTGCACTTCTTCAACGGGGCGGTTGGCGTCAACCATTTTCCATTCCAATTTCTTTGCCAACCTTCCGTAGGTCCGTCTGACCTTCAACAGCAACTGCCTGTCTTTTTCGTGAACATCCCTCCCAGTGGATTTTCGACTGAAGGATGAGGGCACGGGTACGTCGAGAACAATGACGAGGCTCGCCGTAGGCAGTCCTCGGTCCAATCCCTGAAGCCATCCTAGGCTTAGGCCTCTCGAGACTCCGTAGGCAAAATTTGATGGGTAGTATCTGTCGGCGATTACAAAATCTGCAGTTTCTGTCAGCTTGACTATGAGTTCTTGATTCTCCCATCTGTTTAGAGAGTAGAGCATGTGGAGTGCTGTTGCCGGATAGTTTTGCTTGCCTTGCAAGAAGCGTTGTATTTGTCTGCCTGAAGGCGACTTGTAGATCGGGTAGCTGATCGTGCTGACTTTCGCGCCTTCTCTCTTTAGCTCTTCGGCGAGGAGTCGTGTCTGGGTCCTTTTGCCAGACTGATCTATTCCTTCTATGTCTATGATTTTGCCTGGCAAGGGTGCGAGATTTCCAAAGCTCGGTTGTGGATTATAACAATTCAAAATCTGATTGTCGAGTCTCGACTGGAATTTAGCCGGTCACCGAGTCTAAAGCGCTCTGGGTGTTGCATGGTGGACCGGGCGGGATTTGAACCCGCGACCTTCCGGTGACTTGGCTTCGATCGTTGCTTGCAAACCGGACGTTCTTCGGCCTGATTGTGTCAGTATACCAGGCTGAACTACCGGCCCACGCGCCGGGTCCTTTCTCGGTTTGTTTGTTAAGTCTTGTTTGTGGGGCCGCCGCCGGGACGTTCACACCGTGTTGGGGTGGTTTGAACCCGGCCTCCAGGCTCCACTGGCCAAGGCTTTCACGGGGCCTTTCAGGCCTGTACGCTACCAAGCTACGTTACGGCGGCCACGAATGTGGCGTTGTGTTTCGCGGAATATGTAAGTTTCCAACATGATCCAACTGCGAAGATCTAGTAGGATTCTGTCCTTAGAGACGTTTTTCGTGCTTTTTGGGTCTGTTTTGTAACATCGATCTATCCATTTTTACGTAATGCAGTAGAGCCTTTTTCCATGAACATGACTGAGGAACCACGGATAGCGACGGGATCTAGCGTTTGAACGTGCTGAGGTCATAGGGCGGATTCTTGCAAAAGCGCTATGAAATGCCTAGGCCTTTACCGGCGGTTCCGACTAGAAATGGCAAGTCCCAAGAAAGAGCTTATGATGTTACGGGTCTTCCGACTGACCCTTCCAGCAGCCCTACTCGTTTCGCTGACATGGATGACGCTGTTCACGGATTCTGCGCGCCAAGCTGTGATCAATTCTCTGGGAGCTAACGCTAACATCATCATATTCATCCTCGGACTATTCCTCGTAGTTGGACTCTACTGGGTCATGGGCGTCTATGAGCGCAAGATACTCTACGAGAACCACCGCTCCAGACCCGCCTTCTAAAAAGAACTCGCACGCAACCGCGATTTCACTCGCCTTTTTTTTCGGGTCCACCCGACTTGTACTTTACCGAGTAGAGGCCCTCCAATGAGCTCTTCTGCGTCGCGGGGATCAACTACTTTTGACGTTTTTCGACGAGGGGTCTCGCCAGTTGAAACTGAACTGGGCGAGTCTTGCGAAAAAGGGCGCAGAATCAGCTGGTCGTCGGTTTTTGACATCGTGTAGCTCAGCGTGCAGGTCAACGTGCAAACTGCGTGATCTCAAATCGCCTGCCCAGATTCCGAATCTGGGCTGATTCTGCGCGATCTCTATCCCCGGCCGCTTCATTTCTAGAATAGCTAAGAGTATGAAGAATCCGAATATGAGATGATGAGACTGAGAAACCTTTCCTACATGACTCTCTGGGCCGTCAAGTTCGACGAAGAGAAGAATCTCTACAAAGAAATTCTAGGACTACCCGTGGCTGAAGAGAATGCTAATTTCATCATGTTCGACACCAAAGGATCAAGGCTGGCGTTTCATCGTCTAAAGAAAGGAAGCCGACTGGACCGCCAAACGGTTGAGTTGAACTTCGAAGTGGACGATGTAGACGAGGTCTACAAGGCTCTGCAGCATAAGAGCGTCAAGTTCGAGGAGAAGCCGGCCAACCGGCCCTGGGGCAATCGCATGTCAAGCTTTCACGATGCCGAAGGATACGTAGTCGAAATTGTCGGCCCGCTAAAGCCTGGCGAACCGGTGAAAGGAGACTAGGACTTCTTCCTACGTTTTTTGTCGGGGGCCACTGGAACGGGCGCGCCAGGGAAGAGGTAGGGCATAGTTGCCGCGGCTGGAGGCGGCGTGGTCGCCGCGCCTTGTTTAGTGTGCGTCACTAGGTGGGGAGGAACGATTTCCAATATTCCAGATTGGCTCAGTACCCGGTGATCGTCGAGGCCGTTGTGGCGTAGAAACTTGTGCAAGAGCAGTTTGACTTCTTTGTGCTTGAGGCCTTCAACTTGAATCTGGTTTCCCTTGGTCGAAACGCGGCCGTTGAAGCTCTTGACATGTTCTCTGAGAAAGTCTACAGCCGATCCAATTTTTCCAGGCAGTCTTGCGAGGTCCACTGTCTGCTGCTCCTTTTTCTCTCTTCCAACGGGTTTTGAACTGCTCTTTGGTTTGAAGTTGATAGCCCCCCGAATCTCTCGACAGGTTCCTCTTTATGAATCTGAGTCGAATTTAGAGCTCGTCAGTTCTTGATCTGGATGCAGCCTCGGCCTCGACTTTGTAGAACTCGGCAAGTTCGAAGGATTCTTTGATCTGTTTCTCCAGTTCCTCCATCGGAGGATAAACGGATCTATAGATCTCAAGAGGACCCACGTGAGACTTTACATGGATCGTATAGGTCGGGTGGGCGGCGTGGCCGAATATTCGCTTACTGTTCCAGGATTCACGCTTGTCGCCGTCTAGGTAGTTTACGTGATAACTTCGGAAGCGAATCTTCTCGGGGTTTTCTTGGCTCATCCTTTCCGCGAGCGTCCTGAAGAGGGGCTTCTGGGTTTCGCATCCTGAGCAACCCTGACGGGTTAGTGCGGTGACATAGACAATACCGAGTTCGCTTACGAGTACTGCTAGTGCTTCTTCTGCTGTTCGACTCTCCAACTTGTTGAATTCGACGATTTCCGGGATTTCTCTCGTTACGACCTCTGCTGAGAGGGTCAATAGTGTTCGTACAGGCTATTGAGAGGACGCGGATATAATTCTGTAGTTTGCTGCCGTCCGAGCCTTTGAGATTGGAACCTGCGATCTAGGCAGAATAAAGAAAGGGAGAAGGGTCCAGTTAAGGACCCGAGCTTTTCCACATCACTGAGAAACTGTCGCCGTTGGTGCCGGAGAGGGATGATGGTTGGGCCTTGACGGCTCCGGAGTTGGAAACCATTGTGATCACTTGGACATTGGACCCGAACGATCCTATAGTTCCGGTACCTCCATTCAAGGTGGCTGTGTCCGCTGAGAAGGAGACTGTTCCGAAGTCAGCGAGAGGAAGAACGCCTCCGCTAGAAGATGGTGCTTCCGCGATCCATTCTGCAGAGGAACGCTGAGCGCTTCGAACCCTTGAAGAAGTACTGAAGGAGGCTCCGGTGGTCGTGTCCGTTATCGTTACCGTGAAGGATCTCCCGCTGAAACTGGCCTGGGCGGTGATGTGGTCCCCTGGGGTAATGGTCATTCCGTTGATAAGGAAGGAGGGGTGCGGATAGAACTCGAACCATGCATAGTAGGTCGGGGCGCCATTCTGGCAGTCTGAGTCCGTGCCTGTCTGCTCTACTGTCCCGGAGTTAAAACCGTCTATGCCTACCCAGAAGGATGAGTACTGGTTCGTACTAGGGCATGATCCCTGTATTGGTGGCACCGTCCATGATCCTTTTGCAATGCTGACCGAGCCAGAGCTTCCAGTCACTGCGTAGCCGCTCCAGTTTGTACTCTGGAAGCTACCATCATGTGCTCGAGGTGCAAGGGTCAATTGTGGAACTGGGAGCGCGGAAGCTGCCATGAGGAACGAGAGAACGATGAACGTAGCTGCAGTGGCAGATGAGACCGATATTGTCTGTAGTTTCATTTTCAAGAACCGTTGGGCGGTAGATAATCTAGATAAGATTTGTGGACAGCATTCATCACAAGTGAGTCGAATAGGAGTTCGACCTAGACATTTAGGAAGGACAAATCCGACTTTCACTCGGTACAAGGTGAAAATGAGCCCAAAGGTTTCCGAAAGATTCAGAAGGCCCACTCTCTAAACTTCCGTCCGTAGATCGCGTGAAGCGTTGCTCTCGCCCAAGGTATCCTTGTTGGCATACGTGATACTAGCTATTTCCATGTCCCTTGCCATCGATCACGCTGCATTGATAGAGCAACAACTGAACAGTCAGCTTCTTCCAGCCCTAAGGTCCAACGTTGATGCCAATCGACCAATTAGCATGTGTGAGCTATCAGGCACCGTTCCCTCGGGACATCGTGGCGATAGCAATTGTCCGCTCAACTTTACCCTATCCCTGAGCCAGAAGAGTCTCGTCCAAGCTCGCGGTTCAAACAGTTCAGTTCAACTGTCAGTGACCTTCATCTCAGGCGTCTCGGCACCCGTAACTCTGTCCGCTCAAGGAGCGCCTGCTGACACGGAGATTCTGTTTGCTCCCGCATCGGCAAGGCCTTCGTTCTCGTCGACCATGACGATTTCGACGAACGAGGCAACTCCTCTGGGTCAGTTCAACATCACCATTCTCGCAGCGAGCAGAGGCGTTGAGAAATCAATAGTCCTGTCTCTGCTAGTCGTCCTCATTGTTCACGACATAGCCATAGTCTCAGCCGCGATCCAGGGGACCGCTACTGTCGGCAGCATTGTCGTCGTCAATGCGACTGTCGCAAATTATGGGTCAGTGTCCGAGGCGTTCGAGCTACGAGCCTACGCGAACAGCACCTTGGTCGCTGATCGATCTGTGCCAAGTCTTGCTTCTGAAGGAGTCTATGCGAGTCGGTTGATGTGGAACACATCTGGATTTTCGCCCGGAACGTATAGGGTACTGGTAGCTGTTCCTCCAGTTCGAGGCGAGCTCGACTTGCTCGACAATAGTCGAGAAGCGGGCCAAATGATTCTGACTCAGAGCCCAGGCTCTGGACCAAGTCCTTCACCTGCCGCGTCTGGAAGTGCGCAGGGTTTGAATTACGGACGTCAGCTGGCCATTGTCGCGGCGATTGCGGAAGCTGCTATCGTTTTCTTAGTCGTTGTTCGTAGCAAACGTAGAGTTTCAACCGGAAACGCCTCAGCAGGAACCCGGAAGATCTAGCAGGCTCCACGACTCCTCGAATTCGCCTCACCCTAGCGGGGCAGATACGCTATTCCCTGAATCTCCACCTTCATTCCAAACAGAAGATCAGCTCGTACCGTGGCCCGAGCAGGCTTAGGATCTGGGAAGAACGTCGAGTAAGCCTCGTTCATTTCAGAATAATCATTTAGGTCGCTAAGGTACACTGTAGTCTGAAGCACGTATTCAAAGCCAGAATGCGCTGCTACCAGCACCCTTCGAAAGTTTTCCAGAGTCGTCTTAGTCTGGGACTTGACGTCTCCTGGCACTACTTTGCCGTTCTGATCGATGGGTCCCTGACCTGAAACAAAGATTAGATCTCCAAACTTTATTCCTGGCGAAAACGGCAGGTTGAATGGCGCAGGCCCTGTTCTGACAAGTTCCTTTCTCATAGTGCGTCGATATTGGATTCGGGCGTGTTGGGGTTTAAGAGTTAAGGACTAATCAAGAATTCCCTGAGTTAGAGCGGATATGTTAACCAGCGAGCACATCCTTGCGCCGATTACTACTACTCAGATAGAACAAGCTAGTGCGAGAATCCGGGGATCAGTGTTGCGGACCCCCATTGTCAGATTGAACATTGACTCTGACATGGAGATCTATCTGAAGCTTGAAAACTTGCAACCCACTGGCTCGTTCAAGGTCCGGGGAGCCTGCAACGCTATCGCATTGGCAGGACCAGCAGCAAAGTCTCGCGGCGTATACACTTGCAGCGCCGGAAACATGGCGCAAGCCCTAGCCTGGCAGGCAAGGCAAAACGGGATCCCTTGTTCAGCTATCGTTCCAGACAATGCCCCTGAAACCAAGTTGCAGGCCATCAAACGGTATGGAGCCAAGATCGTCCAGGTCTCCTTCGACGAGGTCTGGAAGGTGGTCACCACCCACAGATATGGCCCATTGGAAGGTTCGATTTTCATTCACCCTTTCAGTGACGAAAGGATGATCGCTGGAAACGGAACTATAGGATTAGAAATTCTTGAAGACATTCCCGACGTGGATTCAGTAGTGATTCCTTTCGGAGGCGGGGGTCTTACTGCAGGAATCGCTACCGCGATTCATGAAAGAAAACCGACGACGCGAGTCTATGCAGTTGAGCCGGAAACTGCCGCTCCACTTGCAGCATCGTTTAGCTCCGGACGGGCGATGGAAGTAAACCGGGTCCCCAGTTTCGTAGACGGCATCGGTGGAAAGAGTGTTCTTCCCGAAATGTGGGACATGGTAAGACCATTGATTCAAGGTAGCATTGTCTGCCCACTGAAGGAGATCGCCTCGGCGATTCGTCTTCTGGTCGAACGGAACCGGATAGTGGCCGAGGGTGGTGGCGCAGCATCAGTCGCGGCCGCTCTCACCGGCAAAGCCGGGAAGGGGAAGATTGTCTGCGTTGTGTCTGGAGGAAACATTGACACTACCAAGCTCGAAACCATCCTGTCTGGCAAAGTTCCTTGAGATGAGATTAGATTGATGGCGGAGATCGACTCGACCCAACAAACGAAGAGTCACCTTAGGCTTGCGGTTAATGATTTGACATCGTAGCCGAAAGGTAGCAAGAGGTTCGCTGTTGACGAAACGAGTAGGTCAACGTATCTTTCAGGATCATACACAGTATCGTCGTCCGCCAGCTCTGGGGGCAAGGCCTGGCTTTCAGGAATTGTTGATGGATCAATCGTCAGAACGTAACTTACCTGCTGTCCTGCATGAACTGTTCCTCCTTCGTCGATAAGATACTGGGCCGCGATCGCCTGGGGTACTTGATGAGTATACTCATTAGGCATCTTGCTCAAATTCTTCGTAATTATCAGCTCCTCGATAGGAACAACGCCGCTTCGCAGCTTTGAAGCATATTCTCTGAGTGTGTTGAGAACTTGAGGAATAAGTGCTTGGAACTCCCGTGAATTATCTGCTTCCTTGAGGATTGCCAACATTTGTATCTGGCATTTCTCAACTATCCTAGGAGTGTCGTGACGTCGAACATCGATTCCCCGAACCTTGAGAGTCCGGTCTTGAAAGATGCCGTAGTACCGGTTTAGGACTGGCGCTTGCGGGTCTGTCTTGGAATTGAGGAAAACTATCCACTTGTACTGGCCCTCAAAACTCAAGGGAAGATCTAGATCTTTTCGGATCACCGCACATAGCTCCTCATAATCAGCCGCAGTTGCATCAGGTTTTGTAAGCCACATAGAATCGACGATTCCATGCACAAGTTTGAAACCTCTGGCCTCAGCTATTGCGACTGCACGGCCGAGGATGATTCGAGAGAAGGCGCATGTCGCAATGTGCGCGTCTATCTTTCCGAACCGGGCGTTCTTAAATCCAAGGTAGCCGAAGCAGTTGTGAACGAGAACGCCACCGCTTCCTGTAAAGAACCCAGGGAGGTTATCGTCTTCAGCGATCTGAAAACAGTAAACGTACGGGGAAGCGGCGTCGACTTCTTCAATTTGTTTTACCGCAACAAACCCAATGTCTCCTTCTAGTAGTTTCTCTATTCTAGAGTACGCGTTTTGTAATGTCGCAAAACAAGTGCTTTGTGTTATTCTTCGAAGAGATTCTCTTGCGCGTTCAGGGCAAACTCTGTTCCTTCCTTCCAGTCTAGGTGTTCTGACTGTGCGGGCCAATGATGCAATCTCTTTGAGGCCAGACGCTTCCACCGGAAGCATTTCGAAGACAGCGTGACGACAATCGCGTGTGCAACCAGTGTTGATCGTTTGAAAACGAGTTCTATGCATCTTTTTGAGAAAGAATTTCGCGAAGGGGGGAAGCCCGTTGGGACCGATGAAAAATACTGTGTGAAGTCTCCGCCCGCTGATGATGTTGAAGGGTATTCCAAGGCGTAGAGCAAGATACCCTACCTGTACTGCAAAGGCGTAGGAGTGAGTTGAGATAGATATGTAGTCTCGAGCTTTGTTTATGCTCCCGTCTCCAGCTACTAGTCCTGAGAGAAATCCCAACATTGCTTCTCGTGGCGAGTTGAAGAGAAGTGGGGGAACTTTCAGCTTGCCCGTATCTGAAGAGGAGGGGAGTTCGAAAACGCGTTGAAGTATCTGGACCAGGCTAATACTGTTAACTTGAATCACGTACATGTTGGCTTTGGATTCTTTGTATATCCTAGGGGTGAGTCCAAATTTTGTCTTGAGTATCTTGCCGAGATGTTTGATGATCTCAGTCTCGTTTCCTCCGACGTCGAGTCGGATGAAGTTCTCTCCCGCACTTCCATCAGCGACATAGAATCCTAGAAAGAATCCGAGGTCTTCATCAATGGTGAGTGATGCAGGCAACCAAGCCACGTGGCCCCCTCCTCTTCTTCCGCGACCAATTAGTAGCTCTGAATTGCTCTCTGAGAGAGACAACAGTTGTAGATACCCGAACGGAACTATGCCACTTTCTCGCCAGACTCCTAAGTTCTGAATCGGTCTGTTTTCTTTCTTCAGAGCATGCCCAAGCTCGTTCGAAGACGCGTCTACGAGCCGTCGCAAGCTTTCGCTCTTAGCACGCCAAAGGTCGTTTTCTTCTAGGACCATTTTTTCCCTGATATTGTCTAGGAGATTGATACTGGAGACTACGTTGTCGTTGACAATGCGCTTGGCAACAGGCACAAGGTCGCCTCGCGAGAGATCCTCCGCTTTTGTCTCAACAAGTCTTCCACTTCTCAAAACATAGAACGAGTGGTTGGATGTGCACTTGACCTGTCTGCCGTCTTCCAGCCCTATTCGAAGAAGTTTTTTTGGGGAGGATACTTTGATGAGTTTTGAAACTTTACAAAATTTTGACTTGAGATTGTTATCTACTCCCGCAACAAATAGTTCTTCAGGGCAATCGGCAACTCCTATGCTGTTCCCAAGATACTGGTCTACAATTCTGCCAATTTGCTGATAGCTCACCATTCCATTCTGGAGAGTAAGTACAGGCGAATCAGGCGATAGGCAACAGACGAGTATCCATTTTAGCGCGGATTGTCTTTCATGGAATTTTGATCGTGCAGACTCATCTTGGGTGGTTTTTTCCAATCTTTTGTATTCTGCTCTTCTGCGAAGGATGATGTCTAGGGAGAGCGGGACGATGCCAGGTCTTTTACAGATATTATAGTTGAGTTCAGGGACTCGAATTGGTGAGTCCAGACAGCACTTACAATTGACGGTCTCACCGCTTAGATTATTCCTCAACATTAGAGTCGGATAGAGGCTTGTAAAATCTAGTTCTCCCACTTGGTCATATATTCCCATCTGGGGTTCGTGGATGAAGCCTCCGCGGTCGGCGATGACTAGTTCGTTACTGTCCTTCCATTCCTCAGGCTGGTTCTTGTTCCAGGGAATGAGAACGTTTTCCTTGACAGCATGATAGAATTGTAGGCTGGTCATGTTGGTGCCTATGGTCGCTCTGCTTGCTCGCTGAATCGGGATTATACACGTCCGAGAGATTTCGAATAGCCCTTCAAGTCCACAGTCAGCACTGATGAACGCGTTATGGTCGTCGATGTGTAGCCTGCCTAGTAGGCGGGCGGCCGTCTCTCTGTACAGAATTTTTCCGTAGGAGAAGTAAGAATGACCTTGAACCTCATAGACTCTTAGCGGTGATGCGTCCCGGCCCAGAACTAGCCTGTTGAGCATTCCGTTTTTGTATGCACGTCTCGCCAGGTATGGGAAGATGAACGAGTCTCCACCTTCTGTAACGACAATGTCCGGATCTATTTCGTTGAAGGTCTCAACGAGGCTGAGGAGTTTCTCCTCTTCACTGCCTGAATCGAGAACGAGCGTTTCTTCCCGATCCGTTATGATACTGAGGGAGTCCAGTTCATCTTCGAAGGTTCGAATTCTCTTGTTCTTTCTAGTCTTGATTTCTAGTCTGATCTTTCGAAGCGGAGGTAGTTTGTAGTCTATTGTTTTTCTGGAATCTCTCAGGGTCCATTCGATCTTCTCGTCCTTTTCCTCTGCCTCGACGAGGGCTAGTGGGAACAGGTCTTTCTGGTAGAGGTAGACTTGGGGAGAGGGAATGTCTACATCGTAGAGGCGGAAATTGGAATAGCTGCTTTCCCGCTGTATCCTCCGCGCAAGCCTTGTAGCCTCCTCATCATTCTCTACTACGACCTCAAGGACTCGAGATTTTTCTATATCGCCAGCCCTTTCAAATTTGTCTACAAAAATCGAGTTTTCAACGTAGGATTTGCAAGCGAGATCAATTAGCTTTCGGTAGTCGCCTCCCACGTGTATTCTCGGCTTCCATCTGTCTGTGAGCCTTACGCACTTTCCGTCGGGTTTTTTCAGCCATACTACCATCTGGCCTGGTTTGTGGTAGAGGTCGAGAATCCAGCCTAGATGCTTCACGAAGA
>Ga0209690_1001240_pt1 | contig 14197 bp, 12 predicted proteins | sample GraSoiAngelo_150_FD_186164 | JGI IMG/M metagenome (GOLD analysis project Ga0209690, IMG submission 186164) | Grasslands soil microbial communities from the Angelo Coastal Reserve, California, USA - 14_1009_09_40cm (SPAdes) (version 2) | ecosystem: Environmental > Terrestrial > Soil > Grasslands ...
GCCAAAGGCAAACCGTTGCCGAGATCATCACGCCTTAGCCGCATTGTTCCCCCGAAATCAGGCAGCCAAAAGACTTTGGTCCGCAAAGAGGCTTCGGCTCAGCCACTCGGCCGAACACTATGGAACACGACGTAGAAGGACGCGATCGAAGCGACGTAGAACGCGGTCGCGAGGAAGATTGGGATGTCATAGTAGCCCCCGGCCATCAAGATCCCGCCGAGGATCGTCGTCACGCTGTTCGGCAAGCGCCAGACGATCGAGTTCACCGCACTGGCGAGGCCGCGCTGCTCCGGCGCGACGATCCCCATGAGGAACGAATCCCCGATCGGCGCGGACATGTTCATCAAGGCCGCTCGGACCATGTACAGACCCGCCGCGGCGACGGCATTCGTCACGAACGCGAGGCTGAACATGAAAACGGTCGAGAGGCCCTGGGCCATGACGATCGCCCGGACGGGGCCGTACCGCTTCGCGAGGGACGCGCTCCCGGTCGCCGCCAGGCCGATCGTGACATTGGACAGGGCGAGGAGCGGGCCGCTCCAGGTGTCCGGGACCGCGAACTTCAGGAAGAGCCACGTCGGCACGAGGGGGATGAAGAAGCCGGCGCCGAGGCCGATGAGGCCGTTGATCCCCGAGAACTTGAGGAGCGGCTTCCAATCCATCCCCTTCGGGCGGGCCTCGCGGGTCCGGATCGTTTCTCGGTAGTCCCGCAGGAGGAAGTAGAAGGCGACCGGCATGACGAATCCGAGTCCGTCGGTGAGGACGAGCGCCGCGACGTGAACCGTTTGGCTGCTGAGTCCGGTCTGCGCCTGAATGAACGGGAACGAGAAGGGCAAGGCGAGTCCGACGCCCGAGAATACATTGTTGAGGACGAACGACAGGGCGAACGCCACGTTCCGTTGCTCGACCGTCGTCTGGTCCGCGATGATCGCGTTCCACGACGACAGGAAGGCGCCTTCGCCGACGCCGGCGGCGAGGGCTGCGAGGACCATCCATCGCACATCCGTCGTGACGGCGAACACCAGAATGGACGGCGGCAAGATCGCGCTCCCGATCAGCAAGAGGCCTTTCCGTCCGCGGCGGTCCGAGTAGATCCCCAGGGGCGCCGCGCTCACGACCATCGCGACGCCGACCGCGCCGAGGAGGAGGCCGACGACTTGCGACGAGACCCCGGTCTCCGGGAAGTACGCCGTGATGAAGACGATGAGGTAGCCGAAACCAACCGCGCCAAACGCGTTCGAGAAGACGATCCATCGGACCTTGCGCGGGATCGCCGAGAAGCCGAAGCGACTGCGTCGCGCGGGCGCGCGGGGCTCGGGCGTTTCCATCGTGAGTCCGTTCCAGGAGGGTTCCGGGGCATCCGTGGCCGCGGCTTGTAGTTTCCGGTGGACAAAGCAAATGTAATTCGGAATCCGAAAATCCATAGCCCTCGGACGTCTTCGTCGGCCCAGGCAGGTGATGACCGGGATGAGAATCGGGGTCGTGGGGGCGGGACACATCGGCGGCACGGCCGCGAAGCTGTTCGCGCGGGCGGGTCATCAGGTGGCGGTGAGCAATTCTCGCGGACCATCCACGTTGGCTTCGTTGGTGTCCTCGATCGGTCCGAGTGCGAAGGCCACGTCCGTCGTCGAGGCCGTCAAGTTCGGCGAGGCGGTCCTCCTGGCGCTTCCGTACCGGAAGATGGACGCGCTCCCCTCGGCGGAATCGTTTGCCGGAAAGATTGTGATCGACGCGATGAATCCCTACAGCGCGGTCGGCGGCGTCATGGACCTCGGCGATAGCACATCGAGCGAGGAGGTCGCGAAGCGGATGCCGGCGGCGCGCCTCGTGAAGGCCTTCAACACGATGGGTTGGAATACCTTGGCGAGTGGCTCCCGGCCTGTCAGAGAGGAACGGCTCGTCGTCTTCATCGCAGGGGACGATGCCCCCGCGAAGGCGGCGGTGGCGAAGCTCATCGACGAAATCGGATTCGCGTCGATCGACACGGGCTCGCTCCGAGAGGGCGGCCGTCGCCAGCAGCCTGGATCCCGGATCTACGGACGGCCGATGACCGAGAGGCAAAGAAAATCCTGGGATGAACCTCACGGGAGGTCGGGTGAGGTCGTGACGGCCTCCGCGAACAACACGCCGCGAACCGCCTTGAGGCGGTCGGTGAGTTTCTGGATCTGCTGTGGGCTCCCCTCCATGATGACGACCTCGAGGCACGTCTCCTCGCCGAGATGCGCGTGCGCGCTCGCCCGAATCGAACGAAGGAACGCGTGCTGGCCATGTAGGATGCGATGGGTGACCATTCCGACGTCGTGTCGATAGAGGAACGTGACCGTACCTACCGCGCGCCCTCCCGCTTCGACCTTCCGACGAGCAAGGGAGGTTCGGATCAGGTTTCGCAAAGCCTCCGAGCGGCTCCGGTACCCTCCGTCCCGCACGAGTCGGTCGAACGCTTTCAGGAGTGGACCTTCGAGAGAGACACCAATCCGGGCAACGGGCATAGTCGACCTCGCATCCCGCAAGACGCCACGGCCACAAGAAGGACACGGTCCATTTGGGACGTGGCCCGCAAAGTCTTAATGCGATATGAGTGTTACTTCTGAAACGTGCGTCATACTGCTCCCGCTGCTACCCCCGGCGACGCCACCACTTCCGGGTTCGGCGTCTCTCGGAGCGAGCGGATTCGGATCGGGATTGTCTACGCGCTAATCCTGGGCACCACGGCCATCGGTTTCGTCCTGGCTTTCATCATCGGCCAGATCTCCCCCATCCTCGCGGGGCTCGGGCTTGTCGCGTACGCCTTCGGCCTGCGGCACGGTGTGGATGCCGATCACATCGTGGCGATCGACAACACGACGCGGAAATTGCTCCAGGACGGGCAGCGCCCGTTCACGGTGGGCACGTGGTTTTCCCTCGGGCACTCGGCGATCGTCTTCATCTTGACCGTCGCGCTGGTCGTCGCGACGCGGGTGGTCGTCGCCGAACTCCCGGCGGTGCAGAGCGCGGGGCAAATCATCGGGCTCGCGGTGTCCGGCACGTTCCTGATCGTCATCGGCCTGGTCAACGTGCTGATCGTCGTCGGCATCTACCGGGTGTTCGTCGAACTGAAGGAAGGGAATCAGCAGCTCAACGCGGCCGAGCTGGAGGAGCTCCTGAACAAGCGGGGCGTCCTGAACCGCCTGTTCCGCCCGCTCTTCGGACTCATCCGGAAACCGTGGCACATCTTCCCCGTCGGCGTCCTGTTCGGTCTCGGCTTCGACACCGCGACCGAGATCGCCCTGATTGCGATCAGCGTGGGCGTCGGCGTGTCGTCCGCGGTCCCGATCTGGACGATCCTGATCCTGCCGCTGATGTTCACCTGCGGGATGGTCTTCGTCGACACGACGGACGGCGTGATCATGCGGTCCGCGTACGGATGGGCGCTCATCAACCCGATCCGCAAAGTGTACTACAACCTCACGGTGACGATCGTCTCGGTGGTGGTCGCGTTCGGGGTCGGAGGCATCGAGATCCTCACCCTGGTCGGGGCCCAGCTCCAGTTGACCGGGCCCTTCTGGGACTCGCTCGCCGGCTTGAACTTCGAGACGATCGGGTTGTCGATCATCGCCTTGTTCGTCGTCGCTTGGGCCGTGTCCGTCGCATACTGGAAGTACAAGCGGTTCGACGAGCGATTCGCGGCGAGCGAGCGGACGTGAGCCGCGGGACCAAGGACCGGAACGGGAACGAGCACGAAATCTAGAAGAGCGGCGAAGGCCTCGAACATCGCACGAGTCCCGCACCGCCCAGGTCGGCGTTCACCTCGCGAGAACGAGCGATCATCGACGCCGCCGATACGCCGGAAAAGGTGCAGCGGTGGCTCGAGTCGTTGCCCTACAATCGTGAAGAGCATGGAGAGACCCTCCACACCTTTCGCGGCGTAGTCCGCGCGGACAAGGTCCATTGCCTCGAAGGGGCGCTGTGTGCCGCGACGATCCTCGAGCAGCACGGATTTCCTCCGATCCTCGCGGACATGGAATCTCAGGATGACCTCGACCATGTCGTCCTGTTGTTCCGCCGCGGCTCCAAGTACGGCACCGTGGCCCGATCGCGGGACCCGGGACTGCACGGACGCAAGCCGGTCTTCCGCTCGGTCCGGGATCTCGTCTTCTCGTACGTCGATCCGTTCGTGGATCTCACGGGCCGCGTCGAAGGGTATGGAGTCCTCGACTTGCGCATCCTCCGGGTGGACTGGCGGCTCTCCACCCGGAACGTGTGGTCGGTCCAGGAAGCCTTGATCCGGATGCCGCACCGCGCGCTGCGGACGTCGGATGAACGCTATCACCGGTGGCACGAGCGCTACGTCCGATACAAGCAGCGACATCCGGAGGGGCGACCGGTCTTCTACCCGGACCGCCACCGGTGGCTCTAGGTTCCGACACCGGTTCGGCGCATTCCTAACCATTTCCTCGGGGTCTTCTGTGTGGCCTGTGATGTCGTCACATGCCCGATCTGGGAGCGAACGGCCTCCGAATCCTCGGATCCGAGGGTCCGACGTTGAATGCCACGGCATTGCGATCAACGAAAGCCGGGCTCCTGGCCCTCGGCATCGTGTCCTTCGCGCTCGCGACTTTCGGTCCATGGTTCAATCTTCTCCTGGGCTACGGGCTCATGGCTACTTCCATCGCGGTGGCGGTCGTCGGCATCTGGTGGGCGGATCGCTCTGCCCATGAAGTGCATCGAAACCCCGGATTGACGAACGGAATCTTCGCGAAATCGGGCGCCGCCCTTTCCGTTGTGGCGTTGATGCTTTCGACATACTACACCGGTTTCCTCCTGTTCATCCTCGTCTTCTGGCCTCTTTGGTTTATCGGCCTCTTGCTGACCTGGGCCTTCCATCGGGCTTGGATCGATTCGAACAGCGGCTCGGAGGTGCGCGCATGAAGGCCGCGCGGTTCGTGCTCGCGATCAGTCTCGTCGTGGTCGCGTTGCTGTCCGTGCCCGGCCCCGCGGCCGCGTTCTGCGTGATCGTCGAGCCGCCGACGCCGCTGCCGACCCAGGTGAACGGGACGCAGGTCGAGATCCAGCTGACCGAAGGCTTCGCGCGGGTCGTGATCATCAAGGAGTTCTACAACCCGAGCGACGAACCGAAGCAAGGGCAGATCGCGTTCCCGCTCGAGAAGGGCCACGAGCTGATCACGGACCTGCGGATGAAGATCGGAAACGTCACGTACGGCTCCTCCACGCAGAACCGCACGGATGCCCTGAACGCGTTTCTCGAGGCGATCGCGAAGGGCCAGGACGCGGCCCTCGTCCAGTACGATCCGCCGCGTGACGTCTACTGGATCGCGGTGACGATTCCTCCGAAAGAGGCCCGAACGACCATCACGACCCTGGAGATGCCGCTCACGAAGAAGGACGGCTTCTACGAATACACGTACCGCTTGTCGATCGACGCGCGAGACAGCCTCTCGTATCTCCGCGTGCATGCCCGCGTGGAGACCGCGGCGCCTCTCGGCGAGGTCCAGATCCCGAGCCACCCCGATCTCCCCGTCATCCGGGGCGGGTTACACTTCGCCGACGCGTACATCAACGAGACCCGACCCGCCCCCTCCGCCGACCTCCAGATCCGGTTCCGCGCCGCCGGGACTTCTTTGAGCCAGTTCGCGGACCCGAGCGGGGATCGATACATCCGCTTCTCCCTGGACGCCGTCGACCCGACGTTCGCCTCTTCTCTTCGGCCGACTCCGCGGGCCCTCGTCATCCTGGTCGACGCGTCCGGGAGCATGGGGTTCCTCGACCGATGGTCGCTCGCGAAGGACGCGGTTCGACGGATCGCGGGCGACCTCGGTGCGGGCGAGTCGTACGGTGTCGCCGCGTTCCAGGGAACCGCCGTCGCGCCCTTCTCCCCCAATCTCCAGGCGTGGACGCCTGCGGGGGAGGCCGACCTCGTCCGCTTCCTCGATTCGTTCCGACCCCATGGGAGCACGAGCCTCGTGGCCCCGCTCGCTCAGGCTGCCTCTTGGGCGACCGATGCTCGCCGCGTGGGCCAGCAACCCATCCTGATCCTCGTCTCCGATGGACGGCCTACGCGCGCTCCGTTGGATCCAGACCTGGAGCCGACCTACGCCCGGATCTCGTACGAACAGGCGATGCCCATCTTCGCGCTGGCCGTGCGACCGGCCGACCACGATGACGAGACCGTGCTGCACAACCTCTCCGCGTATCATCGGGGAGAGCTCGTGACGGTCCGCGGCGATGTGCCGGGCCCCGTGGCCGATCTCCTTGCTTCGATCCGCGTGCCGGTCCTGGCGGGCTTGCGTGCGGACATCACGAACGCGGCCAACCTGAGCCTGGCCAGCGCGGATCCCCAAGTGGTCTGGCAGGGCGGCGAGGCCTTCGTGATCGCGAAGATGCGAGGGACCGCGAACGATTCCCTCGATCTGCGAATGACGTGGCCCGATGTTTCCGGGTCGCCACGCGCACTGGATGTCCGATCCGCCGGTCCCGAGATCCCGGTCCAGCCCCTGCTGAAGCGGCAGTGGGTCTTGACGCGAATCCATGCGCTCCTGGAAGTCGCCCGCGCCGGGGCGGATCCGGCCGTCGTCGCGGAACTGACGACCCTTGCGACAGAGAACCGCGTCGCCACGCCGTACACGTCGTTGCTCGTCCTCCTTCCGCAGCCGAATCAAGGCGGGGACCGTTCCCCGGCGGAGACCTCCTTGCCGGGTTCGGGTCTATTCGCTGCACCCGCGCTTACATCCGGCTCAAGCTCCGGCTTCTCACCGATCTTCGTCCCGCCGCTCGTCGCGGAAGGGCGGAAGATGGACGCGCTGAGGCGGGACGTCAGGACGTCGCTCGTCGCACAAGACGAAGTCGACCGCTACGTGGTCTTGGGCTCTCCCGAATACGCGAGGCTCGACCTGTCGACGGCGACGCCTCGGTACGAGGGCACATACCTCCGGATCCTCGACGTTGGGGGTGAGCTCGTCGGGGTACAGCGTGGCCTTCCCGATTCCTCGCAGCTCATCGCGAACGGCATCGGATTCGCCGGCATCTTCCTCGCCGTCGTGGGGTTCGCTCACCTCTCTCGTCGGGGCAGCAGGTCTCGCCGCGACGAGGAGATGGCCGACTCGAAGACGCAACCGTCGCCGATCTCGGAGTTTGAGGCGCCTGGCGAACGGGAGGAACGTCCTGAGTAAAGATCGTGCCGCAGCTCTAAGGCCGACGGCGGCGTCGCGTGACGAAGGCGTTATACGCCGGGTTCGGTTCCCTGGCTCCCGTCTAGTTCGGTGGAGCGCGGGACGTGGCGCTGGACTCCGGGGACATCGCGTGGGTTATCGCGGCCACGGCCCTCGTCATGATCATGACGCCCGCGCTGGGCTTCTTCTACGGCGGGCTCGTCCGGAGGAAGAACCTCGTCTCGACGATCGCCCAGTGCTTCGCCATCTTCGCGGTCGTCAGCCTCGTGTGGGCCCTCTGGGGATACACGCTCGCGTTGGGGCCTCCCTTCAACGAGTTCATCGGGAGCCTGACCGATTTCGGGCTCAACAACGTCGGGACGGCTCCGAACCTCGGGTACTCCTCGACGATCCCGGAGCTCCTGTACTTCGCGTTCCAACTGAAGTTCGCCGCCATCACGCCCGCCCTGATCATCGGCGCCTTCGCGGAGCGGATCCGGTTCAAGGCCCTCCTGATCTACATCGTCCTCTGGACGACGTTCGTCTACGTGCCGATCGCGCACTGGAACTGGGGCGTCGGCGGATGGCTCAAGTCCCTCGGGGTCATCGACTTCGCGGGCGGCCTGGTCGTCCACACCGCGGCCGGCGTCTCGGCGGTGGCGGCCGCGCTCGTCATCGGACGACGAAAGGGCGTCGAGCGCCTGGACAGCCGGCCGAACAACATCCCGTATGTGATCCTCGGCGCCTCCGTCCTCTGGTTCGGGTGGTTCGGCTTCAACGCCGGGAGCGCTCTCGCCGCGAACGAACTCGCCGTGAACGCGTTGGTCGTCACTAACTTGGCCGCTGCGGGAGCCGCGGTCAGCTGGATGCTCACCGATTGGGTGAGAAAGAAGAAGCCCTCGGCGGTCGGAATCGCCGTGGGCGCCGTCTGCGGCCTGGTGGCGATCACGCCCGCCTCCGGATATGTCGGCCCGATGCCGTCCATCATCATCGGGCTCATCGCCGGGGTCCTCTGCAACTACGTCGGGAGCTGGAGGGCGCGGACGACCCTCGATGACTCGCTCGACGTCTTCGCCTGCCACGGGGCCGGCGGGATCTGGGGGACCCTCGCCACGGGCCTGTTCGCCTCTTCGCTCATCAACCCCGGCGGCCCGAACGGCCTGTTCTTCGGGAACCCCGGACAGCTCGGGATTCAGGCCTTGGCTTGTGTCATCGTGGCGGCCTTCGCGTTCGCCGGGTCCTACGTCATCCTCCGGATCATCAACCTCTTCACCCCGTTGAGGGTCAGCCCGGCCGAGGAAGACGCCGGCCTCGACATTTCGGGATTCGGCGAGGAAGCCTATGTGGGAGAGGCGGAGGAGGCTCGTTCGACCGGAGTGGAATCCGACCCATAACCCATGGCGGGCTGCGGCCGATACGCTGCGCTCGTCCGTCGAGGACACCGCCGCCATGGCGGCCGCCTCACCACTGTTCGCCGCGCATCGCGGCTTTCAGGTTCTTCAGGAGCCAGCGCACGCGGCGCCGGATCCCAAGGGTCCGTTTCTTCCGGAATCAGATCACCTCCTGTTCGCGTCTTGGCCCCCGCGTCTAGAACGCGGGAACCGAGCGAATTACCGCCCGCCTCGAGGTCTACGGCCTCGGATGCTGCCCTTACACCATGCCCCGCCATCTTCCGAGGCGCAGAACACGAGAGCCTTTGCTCTCAATACGCCGGGGAGCCCGCGACGGGCTGCGTCGGTTTGCTGTTCGTGGCGATGTGGGTCATGGTGTGCCCGTCCCTACAATCCGCACGTATTTCAAAGTGGCGCCGTCCGTCATCCCTTTCCCCTAGGCGGCCGCGTCGACCAGGCAGCCACTACAGCGTCCCGATGCGTGGATGTCGTTATGGAGCAATCCAAGTCACGGGCTGATCCGGAACGAGAGACCGCGCCCAGCTGGGTGCTCCGCTTGGAAAAACCTTCACCGTGAAAGCGACCTCGGACGGGTGACCTGTGACGCTCGTGGTCTCTGAGAACGACCGCGTCTCCCCCGGGTTGAGTTGGACGTTCGTATGGCTAGAACTGTCGAAGAGGGTTCCGTTGACAGGATCGTACGCGAAGAGGGTGAGGAGTTCGAAATGCACAACCGATCGTCCTACGTTTTGCAGGACCAAAACGGCCTTGACTTCCGTCATGCCACTCTCCGGGGAGTCAGAGACCAGACCGACGTCGGTAACGGAGATTTGGGCGGACGCATGCGGTGCCAAGAGAATCGCGCCCGCGGCGATGCTCACGACGACGGCTGCAGAGAGCACGATTGCGAACCCCACTCGGCGATCGAGTGTAGGCATCGAGAATAACTACAGGTTGCTCGTCGCTTCAAAGTTATGTTTCGTCGGAGACAGGAACGCGTGCGGGGACCTTCGGGACTGACGGCTTGCGGCTCGCTTCAACTAGGCCCCGTCGTGACATATTTTAGCTTCGCCCGGAACAGGTCGTCAGGAACTCCCTCTCCGCATCTTGCATTGCCGATTAGAAATCTCGGCTAGGTGTGCGAGGTCGAACGGCTCTCGGACTTGGACGTGTCGATCAGCTCCCGGAGCAGAGCCTCGCCCACCTCTTTGTCCCAAGGCGGCTCTGAAAAATCTGCGGGCCGAACTACATCGAAAGGCTGCTCCTCGGTAAAGTGCGACTTCAACATGATTTCGACAAAAGTCTTTGCCGTCGCCTTTGCCTCGCCTGACCACTCGGAATCAATCCGCTTCAGGACGCGCTCGTAGATCCTACGAGGGTGAGGAAGTTTGACATAGCCCTCAGCCGGGAATCGGCAGGAAGTCAGGTCGATGCCACGGGAGAAGGCCACGTTCTTGAGTTCCGAGTTCGTGAAGTCGAGATCCTTCATGGGATTTCTAAGCGCCGCTACTCGCGAATCGGCATCGAAGTCCCAGCCATTGAAGGTGACCGCATCAAGAACCCCGATGAAGACACAATCTTCAAACCGAGAACCAGAAAAGTTCACGTCCTCTAGGTTGGAGTCGGCGAACTGACATCTTCGGAAAATCGAATGAGCGTACGTCGTTCCGCGGAGATCCGTCTTGATGAATTCAACGTCCGACAAGGCCGGACCATCTAGTCCGTTCAATCCCCAGTTCGCGTTCCGCAAATCGGCCCTGGCGAACGAACCCGATTCAATCCTCGTTGACGCAAAATTCATACCACGGCCACGCAGCCCTTCAAACCGAACGTGTCGGAACGCGCAATTGAGCCAATACGTGTTCTCTAGATGGCATCGGCTCAGGTCCAAGTCGTTGAGTTCAAGGCCCTCAAAGATTGGGCGCGAAGGAGCGTAATCGAAACCGGCGCCCGCCATCGTGAACCGAGCCGTCATTTTGGGTCGCGGTATCTTTCCCCCTCTGAGATCGACCAGGCCGTCTGAGGTGGTCTTCAAGGCAAGGGACTCTGGGGACACGCCTCTACCCAGTCGCTCTAGCACTCCCTGAAGGTCATCGATCGCCATGTTCCTTACACATCTAGGATGTCGCGTAGAAGAACATACCGCTAATGCCTTGTTTCAGGAATCGGTTTGCGTGAGCCGTAACTTGGCCTGAGGTTGTCACGTCAAAGAAGACGTTTTTGCGTACCGGTATGAGAAATCCGGTCCGACCGGGTGATATACAAGCCTCGGACCCAAGAACGGATCCTGAGCCCTCCGTGAGTCCGGAACTCATTCCAGACCGATGCCAATCCTTCCGGAACGCGGCCGACGGTCCTTCAGTACAGCTTCGGCTTCGCCTGCGGCTCGTTCCAGTACGGCCGCGTCGTGACGTACTTCAGCTTCGCCTCGAAGAGGTCATTCAGGAACTCTTTCTCCGTGTCCTGCATCTTCGCGAGGATCTTGCTCGCGGTGGTCGGGCCAACGCCGTACACGGAGTTCGCGTAGACGGCCCGCTTCCCGTACACCGCCACGAGATCGGCGACTTGCTTCGAGCGGGTGAGCAGCTTCCTCTCCTCGTCCGTCAGGTCCAGTTTCCTCATCCGCTTCGAAAATGCGTCTCGCACTGTCCACGCCGCCCACCCGAGGACCGTTAGAAGGCGCGACTTGCAGTTCGCGCACTCCGGATGGTCCAGCATTTGGCCGATCCGGACCTCTTCGTGGAAGTGCCCGCACTCGAAGCACAACAGGTGAACGGGCTCGGAAGAGAGGTGGAGTCGCATCCGATCCAGGACCTCCTCCCGCTCCGCCTCCGGCGAGAAGAGTTCCGGCGCCTCGACGTAGCGGCGGAGGATCGGATAGGCCAGCGGCGTCGGCGTCTCCTCGGAGCGGTGAATCACGACCTCGATCTCGCCCGATCGGATCTTATGGACGATCTCCCGGACCCGGGCGAAGTCGGCGTGGAGGAGCAGCGCCTCCCGCACCGCCTCGTCGTAGATCGGCGTGTTCGCGAAGCGGACCTCGAACGACCGAAGGTCGCCCTCGCCGACCGTGAGGCCTCGGCGAATCGCCCCGAACCGCTCCGCGATGCCCTTCATGTAATAGCCCAGGGGGAGGTGGTCGGTCAGGAGGGCCTGGAGGCCGCCCTCGAGCGTCTCGTCATCGAGCCTCAGCAGGCCGTCCACGAGCGCCTCCACGTCGAGCTCGCGGGTGTCGGCGACGAGCTCGTACAGGATCCGGTACGGGTCCGTCCACCAGAACCGAACGAGGTGCTTGCGGGCGAGGAGCTCCTCGATCAGGTCGCCCAGGGTAACGTTCACGACCTCGCCGAACGACGCATGGACGATCAGGAAGCGGTCGAAAGCCTCGACGACGATTCGGCTGTCCGTTGGGACGGGAGCGCCGGACTTGCGGTGGTTCGCGTGCTCCTCGACGAGCCGCTTCGCGCCGGTCTTGTTGATCGGCCACGCTTTCTCGAAGTGCTCGATCGTCTTGGGGACGCCGTACTCCTCGAGCCTCCGGTCAATCTCCTTCCGGATTCGACCGACACGCTGGGCGAGGCCGAACGGCACGGGAAGCATCTCGCCGTCCCAGCCCGGAATCATCGCGTTCGGGTCGGACACGGGGGTCACGTAGACCATGCCGTCCTTCCCGATCTTCTCGATCTTCCAGGGGCGACCCCGGACGATGAAGTGCAGCCCCTCGCGGGCTTGGATGATCATGAACTCCTCTCCAAGGATGCCGACTTGCCGCTGCGTCGTGAGGTCCATGACCGGGTAGCGGCGCTCGTCGCGAATCGTCGAGAGGTTCTCGAAGTAATAGCGGCGGCCCTTGGGCGTGACTCGAATCTTGTCGCCTTCCTGGCGGATGTTTCCGAGGTGGGCGAGGAACTCGGTGACGCGATCCGCCTGGACGTCTTGGAGCTCACGAAACGGTTCGGAGCTCCGGATCGTCGACAGAATCTGGGACCAAGGGGCCGTGCCGCCCTGGTCGAGCGCGGAGCCGACGATCTGGTGGGCGAGCACATCGAGGGCGAGGCGATGGATGTGCAGCGGCTCGAGATCGTTCTCCTCCGCGGCCTGGACCGCGGCGAGAGACTCGATCGCGTCGTCGGAAGACACCGCGAGGACGAGTCCTCGAGAGGTGCGTTCCAGCTTGTGGCCTGACCGGCCGACGCGCTGGATCAACGACGTAACTTGGCGAGGCGAGTTGTACTGGACGACCTTGTCGACGGTCCCGATGTCGATGCCGAGCTCAAGGGTCGATGTGGATACGAGCCCCTTGATCTCGCCTCCTTTGAAACCGGCCTCGACCCGCTCGCGCTCTTCTCGCGGGAGAGACCCGTGGTGGACGGCGACATCCCGACGGACCATGGAGAGACGGGAACCGAGCAGCTCCGCGAGCGGGCGGGCGTTCACGAAGACGAGGGTCGACCGACTTTCGTCGAGGGTATCGTCGATCGCGGAGAGGCCGGCGGCCGCCTCGGGGGTGATGTAGAAGTCCCGGGCGGTCTCGAAGTCTTTGTCGATCGGACGCGGCCACTCGACCCGATATTCGTATCGTTTCTCCAAGTCCGAGGTGAGGATTTCCAGCGGCCTGTCTCCCCCGAAGAGAGCGGCGATGGACTCCGGATGGCCAACGGTGGCCGAGAGTCCGATCCGCTGGAAGCCGCGACCGGTGACTTCGCTCAGACGCTGGAGGGCAACTGCCAGCTGAGTTCCTCGACGGTCCTCTGCGAGTTGATGAACTTCGTCCACGATGACAAATCGAACGTTCTTCAGATGCCGTTGCATCACTTTCCCGGGTAGAATCGCCTGAAGTGTTTCCGGCGTCGTGACAAGGATGTCTGGCGGGAAGGCGGCTTGCTTCCGCCGCTCAGACTGCGGCGTGTCGCCATGTCGGACCGCGGCTGTCAGTTTCGTGTGTGCTACGAGACGCTGGACGCGGTCGATCATGTCTCTGTTCAGAGCACGCAGCGGTGTCACGTATACGGCACGGATACCCGGATCGGTCCCGACGCGAAGCGATTCAAGGACGGGGAACAGTGCCGCCTCGGTTTTCCCAGAACCAGTCGGTGCGACGACGAGTAGATTCGAGCCTTGTCCAATCTTAGCGGCGGCCGAGACTTGCATCGGATTGAGCTGCGCGATTCCGGCACTCCCGAGCAATTCTCTAGACGCAGGGATAACTTGATTCGAAGGAATTTTTGATCGCAAGCCCTTGCGATAGCACGTCCCTTGTAATAAACTGACACACCGGGCCCGCGAAACGGCCGCCCATTGAAGAGGGCAACCAGACTCATCAGCACCTGGCGCTCTGGGCGGCCCTGCCGAGGTTTGGTCACGCGCTCAAACTTGATTGACTCATCGAACGTTCCAGGAAATCGAAAAATGCAGGATCGTCTCGATCGGTGTAGAAAAAAACTTCATATTTGCTACCCTCGGTTCCCGTGAGGCGCATGTCTAGAAGCCCTGACTTGCGCCTCACGCGTACTAGCTGGAGCTGAGACGGGAAAATCTCGCAATACTGGCGGGCTCCAATTGCCTTCTGTCTGTTCAGCTTGGCCTCCTTCTCAGCGGCCGTTGGAAGACCCAACGGGGTGAGCAGCGGCTTCACCTCCTTCCAGACGTCAATCTCTCTGA
>Ga0209690_1001242_pt1 | contig 14189 bp, 16 predicted proteins | sample GraSoiAngelo_150_FD_186164 | JGI IMG/M metagenome (GOLD analysis project Ga0209690, IMG submission 186164) | Grasslands soil microbial communities from the Angelo Coastal Reserve, California, USA - 14_1009_09_40cm (SPAdes) (version 2) | ecosystem: Environmental > Terrestrial > Soil > Grasslands ...
TCGGACACCCTAGCTTCAGGCCCTATATTGTAACCGGCCCAAATTTTTTGCTGCCAATCAGGAAGCGAAGCGATGTCTTTAGCGAAACCAGTGACAAGACCGATTGAGTTTATTCCAAAATGAACCCCACAATCTAGTGAACAGCTGACGGCGCCAGTATCTTTTGAATACCAACGCAGAGTACCGCCCCGCCGATGGGCCAAACTCATAATTACCCCTGGCCGAAACCAGAGCCACTTAGTCGCTCCTACTAAAGTCGCTTTACTTTCATGAGTTCCCTTCGAATCAGTAATAAAAAATACCGTAGGTGGCGACGTGTCTCTACGGATTCGCACGCTCAAGTCTCCCGGTTCGATCCATTCGTTGCGCCATAGCTCTCCCTGAACTCGGTACAGTTTTCGACCTTCATGTTTTTTGACCCATGATTGCAAACGTACATCTTTATCCTTTGGAAATTCTAAGTTCGGAACCTCTTCTTCAAAGTCTACGTCCGTACGCGATACGTGCATTACGGCCATTGACGTTCCGTACAGGTCACCACCTTCATGAAGTTCGGTGACACGACCTTCCCAACGATCGCCGTTCTGATCCTCAACAAGTGGATTTACCGTCCATACGATATGGCTGGCGTCGTCAACGATTTCTATAGCAGCTGATGTAAAGAGCCATACTGCGAGCAGACAGATAATCTTTCAAATGGTCGGCACGAACTTCCAACAGAAAAACTGTTCCGTTGGTCGTCCGATGCAGACGCGCTACTTCTACATAACCTTCATCAGGCGCTACCCAGGTGTCGTTCTCTCTCTTGAGGTTAAGAACTATGATGAAATCTTGATGCAGATGCCATTCCGGGACGTCTTGACTATTGTAGTGCTGCTCCAGAACTAAATGGATGCCGCTGATATTCTCCTGTCCGAATTCATAAATGTCAGAGGGAATATAACGGCCCTCTTGAATATCGCAATGATGTGGGTGATGCGGTCCGATACTGGACCAATTCAACTCGTTCACTTCGTTCCTTGACTGTATCGGAACAGCGACTGATCCTGCTCCAAAAAATTCTTCTCTATAACCGATGTAGCCGTATCGACCTTGATGATCAATGGTATTAACTGCTCGCAATGGAATCCAAACGCCATTATCAAGTTTCCTGTTCCGAACATCTCGCATCTCGAACCAACTCTGATCCATGACAATTTCCTTAGGACTTAATGAAACGCCAAAACGCATATAGCGCCAAAACGCATATAGCTCAAATTCTTTCACCAGCGCAAACGAATCCGCACGACAACGAGGATTGCCGATTCTCGTAGCATCTCTAACCGCGAGAAAATACAAGAGAATTTTTTTGCTTTGCCACTGCTTTGCCACAGAAATAAACGGCAACAATTCGAATCCATCCAAGTCTGACAGAACGAATAGGTGCCTCAATTGTAGAGGAAAAATCCTGGTCAATTCGCTATGCTATGGGCCCAATGGCAGGGATACGGGGAAAACCGGGTCCACCAGCAAACCAGAATGCTTTTAAGCACGGGCTGGCCACTATCACCCGGCGGAGAGCCAACGGCACATTAACTCCCGACGAATAGACGATTCGAGAGGACATCCTCGCCAGATTGATCGAGGACAAGGGCGGCGAAAGACAGATGGGCACCGCTATGCGGATCCTAGCTGAGGTGATCGCCGGCGACGCAGCCTGGCTCGTCGCGTTCAATAAAGCGACGACGAAGTGATGGAAAAGAACCCGAAGGCCCGGAGCAACCCGAAAGCTCTCGCCACCCTGGACGGCTACAGGAGGGGGCTGGTGAACAGCCTGACCGCCAACCTGCAGCAGTTCGGCTTCGAGAAGGTCGCCAAGGTTGAGACCCTCCAGGAGATCATCGAGGAGATGGGCGAGGACGATAAAACCAGCGGCAGAAGGCAAGAATGATGTCGTAGACCAGCTGGGGGTCACGATCTCATTGGGGCACGATCCCTTTTAGTCCTTAGCGAATCGACTCGAAATTGAGAATTTGTGACAAAATGTTATCCGACATGAAATAGTTGCCGTCAGCATAGCGCCCATATCGATAGCGGCTGTCGTAGCCATCTTCATAGCCGCGACGAAAACCCTCGCGGAAGTAGTAGTTGTACTCGCTGCGGGAAATGTAATAGCCACGATAACCGTAACTGGCGTCCCGATAGGCATAGGAGTCTCGGTAGGCGGCACGCCACCGGTCGCGCCGGTCTGCCTCTCCGGCACGGAAGCCTTGCGCATAACCAGCGTGTAGGGCTTGCCGTAGCACGTTTGCGCCGTATCGGTTTATCTCGTAGTACCGCCCGTCGCGTCTGTAACGGTAGATCGGTGCCGCATAGAAGTACGGGTCACGGTCATAATCGAACCGTTCGTCTCGCAGGCGTCTTTGCTGCTGGCGCAAGTGCTCCAAATACTCTTCCTGATAACGATATTGCGCCAGGCGATTTTGTCGCCGCAATTCTTCTGCTTGGTCTCTAGCGCGTGACTCCTGCTGCTCTAAATAGCGACGGTATTGCTTCACTTCTTCTTGCTGCTGATGAATTAGCTGCTGTTGTTGCTGGCGTGAGATACGGCGGTCTTGCTGCTCCGCTTCTCGCTCGCGGCGTTCATCCCGTTGCTCTGATTGTCGCTCGCGGCGTTCTTTCTCCTGCGATTCTTTTTGCTGCTTCCTTTGCTCTTCCTGTGCTTGCTGCCGAGCCCGTTCCTGCTGCTGCTGTTGCTGGCGTTTTTGATCTTCCTCTGATTGTCGTTGAAGGCGTTCTTTCTCCTGCGATTCTTTTCGCTGCTTCCTTTGCTCTTCCTGTGCTTGCTGCCGAGCCCGTTCCTGCTGCTGCTGTTGCTGGCGTTTTTGATCTTCCTCTGATTGTCGTTGAAGGCGTTCTTTCTCCTGCGATTGTTTTTCCTGCTGCCGTTGCTCTTCCTGTGCCTGTTGCCGGGTCCGCTTCTGCTCCTGCTGTTGCCGGCGTTTTTGCTCTTGCTCTGATTGTTTCTGGCTGGGCTCTTGCTGCTGTGGCTGTTTGTGTGGTTGTTTTTGCTCTTCCTGCGGTTGTTGCTGGGCATTGGCCGGTATGCTCATCCCTGCCAATGACATAGTGCTGATTACCAACACCGCCATCCGGTTTAGCCTGTTAGGCTTCATGGAACCCTCCTCCTTATCTGGATCGAATATTTCTAGAGTCATGCATTCTCAGCAGTATCCCATCAGAAGTCATTTCTAGCCGACGCCGAAAAGGGGAGCAATTACCGTGCCGATCAACAGACCACACGAAGAACCAATACTTACAAGTATCTCGCATTGATCAGATAGAAAAAAGATAACGAAGCGGGAAGAAATTACGCAATCGGCAAGTCAGGTAGTTTAAGCCCGAGAGTGCGCCAGTCGCCAGCCCTTAGGACCTTACGACCGCGACTTATACCAGTGCCAGCGTGAGGCCACCTTTGCCAGCGTCGGTAGCAAATAACAGGTATTTGATGATTGCATGAAGGCTAGGGGATACAAGCCGAAGTGATTTCGGTGGCCTGCTTTGCGCCAACCGGGCGGGATCAGCCAAACCACCTCGGCACAATCGGCAAAATGCCCGCGATGGTGAGAACCGCTGCACCGGCAAACAATCCAACACCGTAAGGCAAGATGTAGACTGTAATCCCGAAACTCACCATCACCACAGCCAACCAAAGCGCCGCGAACCTCAGCACCAAGCGCCGGGAGATAACCACCTCGCGTGGATGGCCAAACAGGAACAGCCAATCGCGTTCAGTGAATCCCGTATGGCCTTGTAAGGGCGACGTATATAGACGGACGTGAGCGCGGTTGGAATAAGCCACCATAGCGCCGTGACCGGCATCTGGAAACCTGTCACGAAACCTTCCTGATTAGCCAACTCACGAGGCCCGCATCCATCACTAGCTCCGCGAGTTGTTCCGGTCCGATGACCGTGACGCGGGAGTCGTCCATGACTAGAAATGGATGACCTATGATTGACCGACAAACGAGTTCATCTATCTTTCTCCGGGTCGCCTTCGGTGTCTTGAGATCGCACCGCTAAAATGCGGTGGCCGGCCTCACATTGGAAGAGATCAAAGTAATTTTTGGTGAGGGGGTCGTTATTGGGTACTTTTTTGAGAGGCAGGCCGCACAACAGGTTGTCTGTTATGACCTGGCAGATGTAGTTCATCATTGTTGTCACCTCTAAGAAGAAAACTACAGCCGAGCGGGAGCAAGGTTAGGCTTATATATGAGGGGCTGTGACAACGTCAAGCCTGTCGGTGCGACTGGGCTTCCCTAATCCGGCGCTTTCTCCCGGAGATGGGCGCCGGGCTTCGGTTCGGCCGCCCCTTGAATCGCAAGGACGGGTTAGACTATTGTCGGGCCGTGCTGATCCTGCAGAGCAAAACCGTTCTGGTTTCTCACCACCCGATCAAACTTTTTTCCTTTGATGGTAAGACGTGGTTTAGCACAGCGGAGTCTTACCGCGAATTTAAGCGTCGCCGCGATCGCGAGAAGCTGATTTGCCAAAGGCGCTTCGCCAATTTCGTGGATTAGCTCAGCGGACGCGGGAGTGTCAGACTATCGCTTGAATCCTTTGCGCACAGGAGTTGCAGTGGCAAAAAAAAGAGACAATTGTGGTTTAAGGCTGAGATTCTGTTGCCAAGTGGGGAAACTGATCGTTGCTCCGTATTTTCCACGGGCGGCGCTCCTGTCCTAGTCACGTCTACCCTCAAAGAACACCGGTGTCACGTGGAGGTCAGGACGAAAGAGCAAGCAATTACAGAGATTGCCCGATGGTTCCACGTTCCCTTTGAATCAGTCCGCGAAATTGCGTGCAATCTCCGGCGCTCTCTCGGGTGTCGAGCTTAGGCTGTCGGCTGCTATGACGAGTCCCTGTCTTGACGGTACAATAAGAACGAGCGTTCCAGCCGGTGAAAGTGTGCCGAACACTGAACTAAGTAGACCACTATGTATCGAACTGCTGGCGAGTTTACTCATAACGCTTAGTCGTGTTAAATCATGCCGCATGTCTAAGATGCGAATTTGGCGGCTAATCGCGCATCACAGAGACCCTGATTCGGCCATCGCATGGTTCCAAAATCAGGGGCGGATCACAATTGGCTGGAGTCTGATCGGCGATCTGCGAGTCTCGCAGCCACAGACGGCGAAGGACATCTCGGACATGATTCACGAGAAGTACCCGACACAGAGGAACGCGCAGCTCGGTGGTCCAAGCCTTTGGAGATTTTATGACGAAATGCGGGTTGGAGATCTCGTCATCGTCAGTGATGGTCACCGTCGGCGTCTCGTGATGGAGGTTGATGGCGACTACCAGTGGGATAGCACCCCTTCGCAGGTCGCCGGGCGGGATTATCAGCATTGGCGAGGCGCCTCCGTCGTGTTGCAAAATCCGGATGAGCTGTGGCGGCAGTGCGGCTCAGGCCCAGCTTCCGGTGAAAACATCCGTTGGACGCTGGCTCGTTGTTCCGATTCAACCGCGCCCTTAACGTAGGATTTGAGACGGACCTTCGGCATCGCTCAGGCGATGGGCGGAACGCTGTTTTCCAAATAACTTTCAGAATTTTTTGGGGGACGAATGGAACGACACGAGGATTCCTTCTACGTCTGAGAAAACGAATGGCTGCGCCAATTCGTAGGAAAAATCCCGGTCGATTCGCTATGCTATGCCCATGGCAGGATACCGGGCAGATCAGGTCCACCAGCAAACCAAAATGCTTTCAAGCACGGGCTTGCTGCCAGTAGATAAGCCCGCAACAAATTCGAATCCATCCAAGACTGAGAGGCAATCCCTTGTCAAGCGTACAACCCTGCCCCTGCCCGACTGCCTGACGCTGCCCTCCTCCATAACTCCCAAGCAGCCGCAACGCACGTGGGCCAGAGCTGTGGATAGGTGGGCCACCGGGACTCGAACTCCGGAGCCGCTGATTTTAAGAGTCAAGTCAGGAGCAAACTAGAGCGGAACATCAACAAATGATAAAATCGAAAACTTGGGTGGAACCCCGTTGGTCACGGTTTTGGAGGTAAAATGAAAAAGAAGACCTTGCTTCTCTGGACGTCGCTTTTGGTCGTCTTAGCCCTAGGAGGATGCGCAACGACTCGGGGCATAGGCGAAGATTTACAGAGTCTCGGCAGAGCCATTCAGAGGGCATTCTCCGGATAGCTACACGCTCGAAGAACTGATGGTGAGTACCCTGGCGATGACCGATGCCGCCGTAAGCTCTTGATCCAGGAACGGCGTATTCACTGACAGAACGAAGAGCTGCGCCAATTCAGAGGAAAAACCCCGGCCGATCAGCTATGCTAGGCCCATGGCAGGCATACGCGGAAAATCAGGACCACCAGCAAACCAGAATGCTTTCAAGCACGGCCTGGCTGGCATCTCGCAGCGCCGAGCTAACGGCGCATTAACTCCCGGCGAACATGCGATTCGAGAGGAGATCCTCGCCGGCCTCTTCGCCGACAAGGGCGGTGAGGCGCAGATCAGTACCGCCATGCGCCTGCTGGCCGAGATTATCGCCAGCGACGTATCGCTGCTGGTCACCTTCAATCAGGCCATCGACGGCGTCATCAAGAACAATCAGAAAGCCAGACAAAATCCCAAGGCGCTGGCGCAATTGGACGGCTACAAGAGACCGCTCGTGGGCTCACTATCGGCAAACCTCCAGCGGTTCGGTTTCGAAAGAGTCGCCAAAGTCGAAAGCTTGCAGGAAATCATTGCCGGGATGCAAGAAGACGCCGATGATGAAATGGAATCGTCGGCACATCAAAACTGAACCACCAGATCCGTACCGCAGCCAGGGCAGAGTGTGGTCTTTCCGCATACGGATCAGTTGCAGGCGATCGCACTCTCGACAAAATACAATCTGCTTGAAACTCTTCTTTGGCTCATCTGGACTGTTTTCAAAAAACTCGTCCATGTGATTTACCAAACGAGAAAACGGTTCTTTAGAATGACAATTGACGGCGTCGAGAATATCGGCCGTCGTTCGGAGTGGGTTTCCTTCCTCGGATATCGCAAGCAGGCCAACGTCGATATCTCCATCCCTGCCATGTTCAAACGGGAGCAATTGATAACCAAAATGCTCTTTACTTAACTCTGCCACCTTGGCCCGTATCGTGTTATGCAAACACGCCGGAGGAAAGACGTTGTTATTCATAAACCCTGCTTCACAGACGTAAATATCCAATAACGAAACGTCCGCTGATCCAAATTCTCTGTAAGCGCGCAATTGTTTTACTGTCCTATTTAACTTACCAGATTTGAGCGAACGGGCTGATCCGTCTTTGCAAAGTAGACTCACTTTGACTTCCCAAGTTTTGTAAATCCAGTTCTGAGAACGGGGGAAATCGCTCAATCGAGCCAAAATATCTATGTCGCTAGTGAATCTTCCACCGGTTTCAAGATCCATCGGAATATTGATCGCAAACCAGCGCCAAATGCGTCCTCTAGCCAAGGCACCGTAAAGTGGTAGTAATGAGAATACTCGCCAGATCGTAGCTTTCTCGCGATATTGTGATTCTGATTCAAAGAGTGTCAATGATTTTTTGATCCCGTTTTGAGCGCTTGTCCGACAAATAATGTTTGACGCGTTTCAGGCAACAATCGGAAAAACAACAACTGGCAACTTCATCAGTAGTGCCTCTTACTCCCCCACCACTCCTGTAGCGCCGGCGTATTGCACGCTATCAGCCCTCTACCTAGAACGACCGGTGCCGACGGGTCATGTGTGATGGATTTTCTCAGCGAGCCCACCGTGATACCGAGCTGGCAAGCAGCACTCCTCGGTTCGTATAAATCATAGCCAGGATTCTCCTGTCGCCATTCTATCCGCCGGTCCATTCTGTCCGAAGGAAAATATCTCGGCTCCTCTTTTCTGAATCTCGGGTCATAAAGCATCCACGCGCAGGCAACCAGGTGCCGGTTGTAGTGGCCCGTTATAACTGACATTTCAAGTGCCTCATAAATTCAGAAAGATTCGCCTTGGGGGTTGCACAACCAAATGAAAATGGTTACCCATCAGCACGTAGCAGCGCCGCATATTGAGATTTTGTCTGTCTTCCCGGTTGAAGTAGTCCGCTGTGCCGGGCCGCCATCGGAAATGAATATTTTTCTGTGCGGGTTATCTCAGAACGCGCACGGTATCTTGACGATTTGAGGTATTAAGTTACAGTGGTTACCGGGTCGCTCGGCGGCATTGGGTTCGAAAGCTCACGATGGGAATTCCATTACGTCAAAGTCTGGCCGTTTTGCGCTACGTTCTGAGGCAACGGCTGCGCGGGGTGGAGCGTTATCCGCTGGTGCTCATGTTAGAGCCGTTGTTCCGCTGTAATCTAGCGTGCGCCGGCTGCGGCAAGATCGACTATCCGGAAGACATCTTGGATCGTCGTCTGAGCCCGGCGGAATGCATGGCAGCCATCGATGAGTGCGGAGCACCGGTTGTTTCGATCGCCGGAGGCGAACCGCTGATCCACAAAGAAATGCCGGAGATCGTCCGGGGCTTCGTCCGACGCAAGAAGTTCGTTTATCTGTGCACGAACGCCCTACTCCTTTCTCGGCACATGGATGATTATATCCCTTCGCCCTATCTGACATTTTCGGTTCACTTGGATGGCAATCGCGAGCGGCATGATGCGTCAGTCTGCCGCAGCGGGGTATTTGACCAGGCCGTGGAGTCGATTCAGAAAGCGTTACAAAGACGCTTCCGGGTGACGATCAACTGTACCTTATTCCAAGGGGAATCCGCACAAAATGTTGCAGCTTTTCTGGATGATGTGATGGCGCTCGGAGTGGAGGGTGTGACCATTTCGCCGGGTTTTAATTATCAGCATGCTCCCCAACAAGATGTATTTATCCAGCGGAATGCGAGCAAAGAGCTCTTCAGAAGTATTTTCGAGCTGGGCAAAAACCGCGCCTGGCGGCTGAATCACTCGAGTCTGTTTTTGAATTTTCTGGCCGGTAACGAGACTTATCGGTGCACTCCCTGGGGCAACCCGACGCGTAACGTGTTCGGTTGGCAAAGGCCCTGCTATTTGCTCGTGGACGAGGGTTACGCGCCGACGTTCAAAGCTCTGCTCGAAGAGACCGACTGGAAACTCTACGGCACCGGCAACAACCCGAAATGCGCCAACTGCATGGCACATTGCGGCTATGAAACCACGGCCGTCAATGACACCATAAATCACCCGCTCAAGGCCGTGCGCGTTTTCCTGCGGGGTCCAAGGACCGAGGGCGCTTTTGCGCCGGAGTTGCCGATGACATATTCGGTCCCGCGAACGGGAAGCGACGACGCAAAGAAGAGCCCCGGAAATGCCGCGTCCTTAGAGGCCTGAGGGCCGTTCAAGCAGAAGATTGTTTCTTTTTCCCCTCCACGACATACCCGTGCTTCCGAAACCATTCGATCTCGTCGCGCAGGGCTTCGACGGCGGGACGCGGCGAGTAGCCGAGCGCGCTGCGCGCCTTTTCACTGGAGAAGTACATGGGCTTGCGGGCCATTCGAACTGCGTCTACGGTGATCATCGGTTCGCCGGCGCCTCTAATACGAGTGATGCCTTCAACGATGTAGGCGATGGGGGTAATAAACCAATGTGGCAGCCGTATGCGTGGCGGCCGCCGGCCGGTGAGCTCAGCCACGGTTTCCAAAATCCATTGGAGGCTTCGATTCTCGCCGCCTAGAATGTAGCTTTCACCGACAACGCCCCGGTCGTACGCCAACAGATGACCGGCCGCCACGTCGTCCACGTGCGCCACATTGAGCCCGGTATTCACATAGGCGGGCATGCGCCCCGAGGCGGCTTCGATGATCATTCGTCCGGTCGGCGTCGGCTTGACGTCCCCCGGCCCGAAGGGCGCCGTGGGCTTTACGATGACCACCGGGAACCCCTCGTCGGCCACCAAGCGTTTTACCTCCCGTTCGGCTAGAAACTTCGACTGCTTGTAGACCCCGATCATGTCGGGCAGTTCGGCATCCGATTTTTCATCCGCGGGTAAACCATCATCTCTCAGCCGAAGCGTTGCAACGCTGGAGGTGTAAACGATGCGCGACGCGCCCGCCGCCGCCGCAGCCCGGATCAAGTCCACGGTGCCTTGGACATTGACGCGGTTCATTTTCGCGCGATCAACAACCCAAAGGCGATAGTCTGCAGCAACATGAAAAACCGCCTCGCAGCCCTGCGCGGCCCGCTGAAGCGATTCCGGCTCGGCGAGATCGCCGGTGACGATCTCGCAATCAATACCCGACAAATTGCGCCGGTCGCTGTTTGGGCGGACGAGGGCGCGGACGTTGTAGCCGGTTTTGATCAGACGACGCAGCACGGCCGCACCGACAAAACCCGTCGCACCGGTCAATAGAGTTGTCATTGTGTTCCGGCCCTGTTTTGGGTTCCGCTCTTGCTTTCGGTATGCTTCTCTATATTAAACTCATGAAAGTTAAAAAAGGGGTCGCAAAGTTGGGTTGCGGTTCACTCAAGTTCGCCTTGTTATGGCTCGTCTTGCTGTCGCTGACGGCGTGCGTTGGGCTGCCGGTGCGCGGCAGCGTGGTAGGGCAAACCATAGAGACCCGGGTCGATTCGGAAGTGGCGCGTTACTATCTGGCAAACTACCTTGCAGGCAAACGCGACAATGCTCTACTCGATGAGCGTATTGATCGGGTCTACCAAAGCGCTAATGGCAACTTGCCCAACCAGAGTGAACTCAAGCAATTGAGCGATGAGTTCTCTGTGGACTTTGCCGCTTTATACTTCGCCGACAGAATTGCTCACAGTCCTGGCAATCAGAGCTTTCAGAACGTTTTCGATCAAATATATGCCTCTACCCGCACGGCGTTCCCGCAAGGGCGGATAAAATTACCCCCCGCAGCGGCCGAGTATGAAGCGCTCTTCGTTCCCTCCTACCTCTACAAGCGGCGCATGGTCACTGGCGCCGATTTGGCTGCTCCGAGGGCGGCATTGAAGAAGGCAGGATTCGCCTGTCACTTTGTCGAAATCAGCGACGACGGTCCGATTGAGTCCAATGCGGAACTTGTCATGGCCGCTATTCGCGCGCGCGCGCAGAGCGGCCGCCGGCTGATCGTCATCAGCGCCAGCAAGTCCGGTCCGGAGGTCGCTCTGGCGCTCACCAAGCTCGGGCCCGCCGAGACGCACCATGTCGCGGCATGGATCAACACGGTGGGCGCGCTCAAGGGGACACCGCTGGTGGATGACAAAGTTCTGCCGGAGCTGGAATTTATCGTGGGCAAGGTCGACCCGGCTGGCGCCGCAAGCATGGCCACCGCGCCCAGCCGGCAACGATTCGAATCCTTTCACGTCCCTGAACATGTATTCGTGGTGAACTTCCTCGGCATTCCTCTCAGCGGCAGCGTTTCCTTTCGAGCCGGCAGAGGCTTTTTTCCCATGCGGAAGTACGGACCCAATGATGGAATGGTACTGTTAGCCGATACGATCTTTCCCGGCGGCGTAACTCTGGCCGAGCTCGGCAGCGACCATTTCTTAATGGACCGGCACCTCGATATCACCACGGTGGCTTTGGTGATCACCGTGATCCGCTGGCTGGAAAACCCTGGCGGCGCAGTGTCCCAAGTCCCGTGAAGTCGGCATCGCGAACAAATGACTCTCCCCCGGCAGCTTCACAATTCCCGGTTCAAGCCATGCGTTGCCGCTGAGATCTCGGGCGTCTTTAGCCTGGGATCGAAGATCACCTTGATCGCCTGGGACTGCCGTTTGTTAAGGGCTGCGACGAACGCGTCCGCGTAGCACTCGAGCGGGTAGCGATGCGTGATCAGGCCTTCCACATCGAGCCGATTGCGAGCGAGAAGATCCAGATAAATCTCGATGCAGTTGGCGCGCTTTCCCTCGACCGTCTCTAGGCCATACGCATTCGAACCGAGCAGCGCGAGCTCCTTGAAGTAAAGAGGAGTCCATTCGAATCGCCGCGGCGGCGCCACGCCGACAATGACGATAGTGGCTCGCGGGTTCGCGATGCGCACGCCGACCTCCAAGGTCTCGCTTGAGCCGACGGTGTCGTAGATGCGGTGGACTCCTGACTGTAGCCAGGGTAAACCGAACAGCGGCTTCCGCAGCGGCACCTTTAGGAATTCGCCGATCTCGCCGATGAGCTCCCGGCCTCGCGACGTGAACAAAGCATCGGCGCCGAGCCTGTTGACCAACGGTTTCTCTCCCGGGCGGCGGGCGATGACGAGCAGGCGAGTCTTTGGGAACAGGGCGCGAAGAAGGAGGACAGCCATCACTCCGAGCGAGCCGCATCCATAAACCACAGCCGTCTCACCTGGCTCCGGTGGAGCTCGGAGAACGGCGTGGAGAGAGACCGCGAAGGGATCCGCGAGGACGGCCGCATCGAACGCCACGGACTGCGGAATCGGAAAGAGCATCGATTCATGAAGTGACATCGCCTCGGCAAAACCGCCACCGACGTCGCTGCAGGTACCCAGGTGCGTTCCCTTGGCAAACCTGCCATCGAAGAAGCGGCGGCAAAGCGGATAGTCCCCATGCTGGCAGGCTTCACAGGCCGGAAGTCCTCGCGGCGCGCAGCAGAGCAGTGGTGAAACGGCGACCCGGTCGCCCTTCCTCACACGCCTAACCGCAACGCCGGTTTCGATCACCGTGCCGACCACCTCGTGGCCCATGACGTGGGGCGCCGACACGACTGCGGATAAGGGGTTATCGAAGTCAGCTTTGATGAAGACCTGCATGACGTCGCTGCCGCAGACACCCGCGAGGCGCGGCTCTACGAGTACCCAATCGTCTCCACGTAGCGCGGGGTCTGGCACGTGCTGACAGCGAACCGGCGCCCAGCCCGACACGAAAGCCCGGACGCCGAGAATCTTGGCAGCAGCGATGCGCGGCATCGAGATATCAAAGGTGATCGCTCTCATGGCACGCGCTTCTCTAAATCGTTGGCGCGTTGGATAGAACGGCGCTCCTATCAGGCACGCAGCCGGCGCGACAATATCATGAGGATGATGCCCGTCGGAATGAAGAATCCCACCTCGATGCTAAGACCCGCGGACCACGGCAGGTGCTGAACACCGAGCTGAACCACCGGATCCATGATGCTCATGACGAGGAAAAAGAGCGCCACCGCAAAGAGCAAACCACCGAGCATTTGGCGGCGGGTCAGGCGGCGAACCCATTGCGGCAGAATTCCAGCGAGGCGGATGGCCGTCCAGATCACACCGGTGAGAACGGCCCAGCCCAACATCTCGTAGTGCTTGTGGTATTGGAACATGAGCGAGCCCTTCCACCAGAGGACGAAGGCGAACACGATGACGCACAGCAACCAGAAAGCTGCGCGCGCCCCGGCTCCGACCTGCGCGAGGAAATCGCGATCCACGAGCCGGCAGAGGAGGGGGATCATGAAGATGCCGGCGAAATAGGACTGGGAATAGACGACCCACGGGTCGGCGCGAGTCGCCCACTGCGGGTCGAGCCATTGCGGGAACCAGAAGCGGAGCCGATGGGTCATCAAAGAGATGACCATTACATCGATGACGACGACGGAAAAGAAGGTAAACAGCAGCCGCGCGCTATCGACGACAAACGGATCTGCCTCGCCGCTCTCGCTCGCCGCTACGTCCGCACCTGCGGTAAGTGGCTTGGTATGAAAGTTCGTAAAAACGCTCCTGTGTTCCGCGACGCACACGACAAACCCCGGTTGTCAATTTGGCCATCGTACATGACGATAACACATACGAAGCGAGGCCTTTCGAACAACGTTACTTATTACAAACCCGTCCGTCAACGTGAAAGTTTAGATTGCATAGGATCGAGGACCGTGATTCGGATAGTTCCCTGGGAGGCGATGTGATGGAAGCGCTCTTGATGTTCCTCGTAACAGTCGCAGCCCTGTCGTGGGTCGGCTTTGCCTTATTGCCGTGGGGCCCCTGGCGCAATCGCGAAGTACTAGATGTTATTGATGAACCCGATCGCGAGGAGTCCCATGACGAAATCACGGTGGTGATCCCAGCTCGCAATGAAGCCGAAGTTATTCAGCACGCCTTGCAATCGGTTATCGCGCAGGGAACGGGCCTCAAGATTATTTTAATCGATGATAGGTCGGATGATGCGACCGTGGCAAAGGCTCGTGCGCTCGCGTATGCGAATCTTCGCATCGTCGACGGCGCACCGCTTCCTGCCGGCTGGAGCGGCAAG
>Ga0209690_1001252_pt1 | contig 14150 bp, 8 predicted proteins | sample GraSoiAngelo_150_FD_186164 | JGI IMG/M metagenome (GOLD analysis project Ga0209690, IMG submission 186164) | Grasslands soil microbial communities from the Angelo Coastal Reserve, California, USA - 14_1009_09_40cm (SPAdes) (version 2) | ecosystem: Environmental > Terrestrial > Soil > Grasslands ...
TAACACTTCCGCCTGGAGGCGGAGTTACAGGATTCGGACTATAGGTCACCGTCAGACCCGTCGTTGGAGACGTAGTTGTAGTCAACGTCACCGGGCTGTTGAAGCTGCCCAGACTAGTAATAGTCACAACGCCTAGAGCAAACGGACCGCCTCTAGGCATGTCATAGCTATTCGGACTGACACTGATACTGAAATCGACCACTGTGATCGTAATCGTGATCGGAGCCGCCAACGTACTGGTCTGCCCGTTTACAAAGTCCGAGGTCGCGAAATTGGCAAAGATAGTATCCTGATACGTGCCCGGAGTAGCAGCAGAGAATGTCGCGGTAACCGAACACATGGTACCACCAGTCGCACATGGGTTAGTACCGGCCAGAGTCACGGTGAGACCAGGAGGAGACGGATCCACCAGAGGAAGCTCACTCGACGGAAGAGACGTAGTGAACAGGATACTATCAGGAGTACCGAAAGGATTAGGCCAGCCATTATGCGCGGTAGCAGTGAGAGTAATCGCGCTACTGGTAGCCCCCGCAGCGAGAGGACCAACACTGGTCGCACTGGAAGAAATCGTAACGAAGGGAACACCTGTCGTACCAGTACCACCCGTGGAGGGAGTACCACTATTGTCAAAGTGGGCAATCTGAGCAGTCTCAGAATCAGGCGAAGGAGTACCGTTAGTAATAGTGACACAGAGACCAGGAACACTCACCGCACCAGCACAGCCAGACTGGTACTGGATAGGAATACCACCAGCAGGAGTAATCCCAGTAATATTGTAGATGGCAGTAAAGAGAAGACCAGTAGTAGGAACAGCAAGAGTCTTACTCCCAACAGCAGAATAATGCAGAGTATCAATAGTATCCGTAGAGAGACAAGTCGGACTACCAGACTTCGGAGTACCCTGAAGACATAAGACGATTAGACTGACGGAAGAGACAGGACCGGTAATCGTATTCGTAAAATCAACAGCAGAAGGAATCAGGAAATTGTGATTCGTCAGAAGGGTAATGTCCCAGCCGTTCAACGGATCAGAACCCTGAACATAGACACCGATGGTAAGTTGATGATTAGGAGTCTCAAAAGCACCGTTAAAGATCGGATTGGTCTGCGAAGAACAGGGAGTAGCCGCAACGACAGAGGTAGGATCCTCAAGACACACGACCCCTGTAGCGGCGTGAACGTTTGGAACTGTCGGAACTACAAAGATCACAGCAACAATTAGTAGCGGCAATAACAGTTTCAGTGCTCTCTTATTCAACCGTACCTTCACCAATCACGTAGCGAAGGGCTAAACGAGCCTGCGCATATAAGATTTTTCCAATACATGTCCACTTCCCGATAGCCGCGAGAGGTTATAGATTGCGAAAGACTTCTCCAGTATTCTCCGAATATTAACGCCCTCTACTGCTTTATCAGAACTCAGCTACGAATCCGAAGCATTTACACCCAGGAGACAAAGGCTATCCAAATGTTATGTCTCAAAAGCGAAAAAATAACAGAAACCGCGAAAAAATGGTTATTGTGCCCATCCAGGAGAGCGAACATTTAGAGAACAACAACGGGCAGAGTGGCAGGAAGGGCCCGTGAATGAACCGGTAAGCCTTCAACCCATCACAGGAGAAGGCTACCCTATCGCTTCCTTTTCCTCGATATAATAATGATAGAAGCAGCTATCACGATAAGGAGCACGATGCCCACGGTGCTGTAGAAGGTCGTCGCTGGCAGTCCAAACACTGACGAAGGCGAAGAAAATGTAACGGTGATGATGACGGAATGAGTCAGAGACCCACCAGTCCCAGTGACAGTAACATTGTAGGTGCCTGCCTGGGAACCAGAAATCGTCAGAATCGAAGTTGAAGCCGATCCTACGCCATTGCTGGTCAAAGATGTTTTTGAGAAGCTAGCGGTGACGCTCATCGGAGCAACGACTCTGAGATCCACCGCACTCGCGAACCCGTTTAGGGGCGCGAAAGATACTGTCACAGAAACTGAACCACCCACGTCCACAGGGCCGAGAATCTTAGGAGTAACACTAAACGTAAAGTCTACAGCGCTGACCATAATCGTAAGCGAATGCTGCAGAGATCCACTGGTACCCGTCACTGTAACAGTATAATCTCCGGCAACCAGAGCTGTTACTGTCAGACTCGAAGTCCCAGAACCGCCAGAGATACTAGCCATGTAAGAGGTTGTTACTCCCGTCGATCCAGACGTCGTAAAGCTCACAGATCCAGTAAACCCATTCTCAGGAGTGACTGTAATAATTATTGTCTGCCCAGTTCTCGCTGGCGCAGTCTGGATCGAAGATGGGTTAGCAGTGATAGAAAAGTCTGGAGACGGAACAAAAACGTCGACCAAGAAATAGTCATGGAGGTTGCCTCTGGCGATGGAGATGCTCGTGAAGGATACATTGACGAAGTTGTCGCCGGGGAAAACAGAAGAGCCGACTGTAATCGTCAGAATCGCTGTCTTCGTCTCCCCTGCCGATAATGCGAAGCTAGTCTGATCGAGAGCAACGCCGGGGCCATAGGCAGTCACGGTACGAGCCTCGAGTGTTACGGTGCCCTCAAACCCGTTCAGACTGACGAGGCTGATCGTGGCCGGAGAACTAGATCCTATGATGATAGTTAGATCATGAGGAGCGATCGTGAGGTTCAGATCCGCAAATCTCAGACTCACCATCGTCGAATGCGACAGAGAACCGTCACTCGCGGTCACAGTTACGGTATAGTCCGAGGCAAAGCCTGCTCCCACGCTAAGCGTGGAAGAAGCTGAACCCGTAACGTGGTCCGGAGCAAAAGTTATACTGAGACCCGGGGACGTGGGGGACCCAACTAATCCCAGGCTCTTCGCAAACCCGTTCTCACCAGTAATAGTGATAGTGGAGTTCGCGAGCGTGCCCACATTGACTATCCCGGTGGAACTGGCGCTGATCTTGAAATCCACCACGTTGAAGATTATCATGCTCGTCGTGTGCGAGACGAAGGTGCCCGTCCCGGTTACGTTGGCGTTGTAGTTGCCGAACTGGCTCGCGCTACAACTCAACGTTGAAGTCGCTGACGTGCCCAAGGTAAGACTGTTGGGAGTAAGAATGCAACTCAGACCCGTCGATACAGTATAGGTTAGGGCTACAGAATCCGAGCCTCCTAGGGCGGTGACGGTAACTGAAGTAGTACCGGGGAAGCCTGCGTCAACTTGGGCCACTGTCGTTTGGGCTGGAGTGATTGTGAAGTCAAAGACATTCACGGTAACAATTACGGAACGAGTAATCGGCCCGCTTGTACCGGTAATGTTCAACTTGTAACTGCCAGCTGAGGCTGTAATCCTCAGAGTCGTACTGTTACCCTGTCCTGGGAGGAGAGTCAGACTTGTCTTGTCCAGTGTGACAGTTGAGCCAGAGGGAACCGTTGACTCAACCGTTAATGTCACATTCCCACTGAAATCGTTCACACCGAGAAGTGTAATGGTCGACGTGCCCGAAATTCCCGGCGGAATATTCAGAGTGTTTGGATTGGCGTCGATTCTAAAGTCGGCGAAGGTGAAATTCGCCTTGATTGAGTGAAATAGAGAACCGCTCTGTGCTGTTATCCTTATGGTATAGTTGCCCCCCAGTGAAGCAGTGCAAGTTAGCGCAGCGGTCGACGGGGAAGGTGGCAGAGAAACACTGGAGGGAGTAATGAGATCACAGTTCAGCCCAGAGGGCAGGGTGTCAGTCAACTGAACCATGCCAACGAAACTATTGAGAGCATTGAGGGTGATGGTAGAAGTTGCAGACTGTGTCGCATTTACATTAGCAGGAGAAGAGGCAACGATCCCAAAGTCTACAACGCTAACAGTGACAAGGACAAAATGCGTCTGACCCCCACCAGTCGCGGTTACGTTCACGGTGTAGACCCCTGGAGGGACGGAATCAGAGTCTACGGTGAGTCGAGTACTATTCATCCCACCCGCAGGAAGGAACCGGGACGGATCTGCCAACGATATGACGGGGTCCGTAGGTGCAATAGTTGCAGACATACTGATTGTGCCACTCAATCCACCAACACTCTTCAGAGTCAGGGTCGAAGAGGCCGATGACCCCGCGTTGATTGTAAAGGTGGACGGATCAGCAGAAAAATCAAAATCCTGGACCCTAATCTGATAGGTTATCGTACCGCTGGCATGCGACGCTGAACCGGGCAGACCCGCTCCCGTCACAGTGACATTGTAGTCTCCGATATTGATGGATCCACATGACAGATTGGACGAGTTTGACCCGCCAGCCAACAATATCACGTTGAGTTTGTCAAGCGAACAGGACAGACCAGAGGGAATCGAAGATGAAAAGGAAAGGGCCACGGTACCGTTGAAGTTGAACAAGCTCACAACGTTTATCGGAGTACCGCAACTGGCTCCAGTCGCACAGTTCACGATGACTCGACTAGAGGGAGAGATGGAGAAGTCCCCAACATTCACCGATATCACAACACTGTGCGAAGGCGAGCCCGATGAGTTTGTAGCGGTTATGGTCACCATATAGCTTCCGGGTGATGAAGAACTCAAAGAGCAGGACTGGGTAGAAGTCTGACTTGCGGACAAGAGTACAAACGACGGACAGTCAATAGTCAGACCAACGTTCGGACTCGCCTGGGTTGAAATCGTCAGATTGCCTGCGAAGCCGCCAGAACTTGTCAGAGTGAGACTCGTGGAGCCTGTCGCGTCAGTGTTGAAATCAGCAGGGTTACTAGCGGAAATTACGAACTCCGCGCCGGTCACAGTTAACGCAAATGGTGTGGACGTGGATACGGAATGGGTCGAGTCGCTACTATAACTGGCAGTGATCGATTGAGAACCAGTGCCCACGGCACTGGGTGTGTAGGAGACTGCGCAGGCAGCCGCTGAAGAGCCACCTGCAGTCAGCGAGCATGTGGAAGAGCTGAAACTGCCAGCCGCTCCACCGTTGGAGAAAGTAACAGTGCCCGTCGGGCTAGTTGGATTAGTGGGGTCGGTGTCCGTGACTGTCGCAGTACAAGAACTAGAGGAGCCGGCCTGCACTGACCCAGGATCACACGCGACTATGGTAGTGGTGGAATGACCGGCCGCGACAATCGCAACATTCATGAATCCAGCCAATGGAAACCTGTGAGAAATCCCGTTCCAAGTGCCAGTTAGGAAATAATGAAACGTTGAAACGCCAGTAACAGTGGTCGCGAAGAATATGGCCGAAGTTGCTGTTGCACCTGCGCTCAAGATGACTGGGCTTGTGCCAAACGTAATCGTAAGACCCGACGGACTAATCATGGGGGCGAGTACCACCGAGCCAGCGAATCCGTTCACGCTTGTCAGAGTTGCGTTAGCAAGCCTGTAGGTTCCCCCGCCCGCCGGAAGACTAACGCTGGTAGGGTTGACGGCAAGTCTGAAATCAACAACGCTAACATTGATAGTGACTACAGCCGCAAGCGTATTGGTCCCGGTCCCCGGGGTTGACGAAAAACTGAGGGCCGCATAGTTCGCGAAGATGGTAGCATAGTAGTTGCCTGCAGCAGTAGCACGAAACGTTACTGTTTCTGCGCAGGCAGCCTGAGCACAAGGATTCGTACCCGACAAAGTCACCGTAAGACCCGTAGCCGGATCAACCAAGGGAAGCTCACTCGACGGAAGAGACGAAGCGAACAGAATACTATCAGCGCCGAAGGGATTAGGCCAGCCATTCTGAGCAGTCACAGTAAGACTGACAGCACTACTAGTAGCCCCCGCAGCAATAGGACCAATATTAGTAGTGCTGGCGGAAAGTGTAACATACGGAACACCCGAGGCACCTGTTCCAACACCGGGCGCAGGCGTACCACTATTGTCAAAGTGGGCAATCTGAGCAGTCTCAGAATCAGGCGAAGGAGTACCGTTAGTAATAGTGACACAGAGACCAGAGACACTCACCGTGCCAGCACAGCCAGACTGGTACTGGATAGGAATACCACCAGCAGCAGTAATCCCAGTAATATTGTAGATGGCTGTAAAGAGAAGACCAGTAGTAGGAACAGCAAGAGTCTTACTCCCAACAGCAGAATAATGCAGAGTATCAATAGAATCAGTCGCGAGGCAAGTAGGACTACCAGACTTTGGAGTACCCTGAAGACATAAGACGATTAGACTGACGGAGGAGACAGGACCGGTAATCGTATTCGTAAAATCAACAGCAGAAGGAATCAGGAAATTGTGATTCGTCAAGAGAGTAATGTCCCAGCCGTTCAACGGATCAGAACCCTCAACAAAAACACCGATAGTAAGCTGATGATTAGGAGTCACAAAAGGACCATCAAAGACCGGAGCAGTCTGAGAAGTACAAGGATTAGTGGGGTTGGCAGACGTAATATCTTCAAGACAAACAACCCCAGTAGCGGCGTGAACATTAGGAATAGAGGGAATTACTAGAACCCCAGCAACGACCAGCAACGGCACGATGAAAAGGAGCGGTATCTTAGCCCGCAGAAATAGAACGCTCCACCAGAGAAGTCAAGGCCTCGATTCGATATAAGCGTTACAGAAAAAGATCCAATCACTTTCCTCCCATCAAGAACCCACAGTCACAATCATGGACAAGTCCAAAATTTTGCACTGCTTCGCGAACATTCCGGGTCAGAGAAAGCACGAGCACAATGCATCCAAAAAATGGATCATTGATCCAACTGGCAGACTGACGGGGAGGTCAGCCTGGGCCTCGAGGAAGACAACCTGAGTTACCATACTTGAGAATAATCGGCGAATCACCTTTCAACACTTCCTGTCCCCAGGATCCCTGCTGAAGATTGTTAGGGTCTGGACCAACACACATGAACCAAAAGACCCCCTTTGCTGGCTGGGAGGGCAAGTTAAGCGTCTTGTTCTGCCCTATCGGATATCCCCAGACAGCGAAAAAATCGCCCAGAACATAATTGTACGACACCGTCGACTTCACATGTATTACGGAATACCCAGGGTATTGAGTTGAGGTCGGAGCATCCACATAGAGAGGATAGTGGCCGCACACCCCGAACCCATCAAACGTATGATTAGCCCAGGTATTTCCGGGATTACCAATACCGGGCGGAACGAAGAAGCTAACCTTGGTATTATTAGTATTCTCGATCTGAATAGATATCTGGACTCCAAAATCCAACGCCGCATTAGTCTGACAACCCGGTGTAAGATACACCACGTAGACCCCAGCTGCAGCGATCAAGAGGGCTATGCCAATATAGATTACAATTCGCCCCGGCTTTCTAGGCGAATCATTCCTAGAACGGCCCAAGGCAACCATACTGATACTGTTACCGACAAGTATTAGTTTTGCCCCGAAGACGACCTGCTTAGGGGGGACCAATATTTCTGGTGGTTCGCTCTAGAGAAAACTTAGTCTAGGCTTTGCTCAGAATTCCCAAGCTATATATTCATCGCAGAACGAGGCTAACAACTTAGATACACCAGGGATAATCAAGAGACTTGAAAAGAAAGCCAGCTGTTATCACGCTAATTTCACTATTAATTGTCATTTTATCTCCTGGGATTCCAACACCCATTACACACATTGCTCAGCCGGCCCACGCCCTGCTCACCGGACTGGTCTGCATAGCAAACGAAACCTCCACTTCATGCCCAGAGACTCCTCCGATCTTGACGGGCGGAATTCCCGGCAAACAGGTCAGAATAGGAATATTCATCCAGAACTCAGACGCAATAACAGGATTTGACATTGATCTCTTAACAGACTCTACGCTTCTCAAGCCCGCTAACATCGACAAATCCCTCAGCGTAATCCCATCAGGCGGGAGCACGGTATCCGTGGACTGCATCGGAGGAGGATTCGGAACCCATAATATTAATTGCGCACCTTTCGACAATCAAAACACCCTTCACTTCGGATATCTCGCGCAGGCCAGAACAGCGCAGCCAACGACGGGCCTGCTCTTTACGGCGATCTACAACATTACGGGGACCAGTGCAAACACTCCAATTAACTTTCTTTCTGGTTGCGGGGCAATTACAAGCCAACCGCCGCTCTGCGTCTCGATCACAAACGGAACCCCCCAGCTCGACTCAGAGACTACGCAGACTGGAGGATTCAGCAATCAGCCATATTATGCCATAGATGCGAGTCCCGCCACTTTAACGGCTGACCTAGGTACAACAAACAGTTCGACAATCACACTAACCACTCTAAACGGATTTCACGGGAACCTCAGCCTCACGACCACCATATCTGCGCCCGGACCCGTACCGACGGTCTCTCCCAACTCAGTCGTAATCAATCAAACATTTACCCAAGGCTTCGCCTTTCTTGATATCAGCGTCGGACCTACAGTTTCTCCAGGCAAATACAACGTAACAGTCACCGCGACAAACAGTAGTCTCCCTGCCAACTCAGTCGTCGTCCACCTCCTAGTTGCCACCCCTGATTTTACGATCGCAACCCAAAGCAGCGTGACCATTAACGCGACCCGGAGTGCGACGGTGACAATTGCGCTAACGAGCCTGCACACGTTCAGTGGAATAATCAGCCTAACAATGATGGTCTCTACGGGGGCGACGGCAGCCCTCGACTTTAACCAGCGCCTTCTCAATAGCGGAGGATCAAACTCTTCCATTCTCACCCTATCCGCCCCGGTCGGAGGCTCATACAACATAAACATCACAGGAACGCACAATCAGCTATCGCACGCAACGCTTGTACAGCTAGTTGTAGCCGACTTCGGCATTAAGACAAGCCAATCCCTGCTCGCCATTCAACAGGGATCGACCCAAGTGTTCAAGTTTACGGCATCAAACCACCCAACAGGCACCCAGTGCTGCTTCCATGGCAACGTCACTCTATCAACCTCCATTACACCTTCTCAGGGCCTCGGAGCCAGTTGCGGACCTGCATCAATCCTCTTCAACTCGGTTATCGACTCCACTCCCGACTACACGTGCACATTCACCGGTTCGAATAGCGGAAACTACACTGTAATAGTCGGCGCGATCGGATTGGGCGGAGCATTGTTCCACGCCTCAGCATTAGTGGTCCAAGTACTTGGGCCAGACTTCCAAGTGTCGGCATCTCCGTCTCTCCAGACCATTCCTCAAGGCTCTTCTGCCAGTGTCATCATCAAGGTCAATAGGGTCTCCACCTTCAACGGCACTGTGACACTCTCAGCCGCAGTCGTTCCGAGCGGTCCTACTCTACTGTTCAACACTACGAGCATCAACCTCGATGCTACGACTAAGACGGCAACGGTCAGCCTGACGCTCACAGCGCTCTCAACTACTCCCCCTGGAACCTATACCGTTACAATCAGTGGCACCGCCACGATTTCTGGAGTAGTGAAGACACACAGCCCACTCGTCACCATCATCGTATCCAGACCGACAAGCGTTCATGACGTGGCCATATTCTCTGTTTCAGCCACACCGACATCGCCCACTATAGGAGACAAGGTCGCATACACGGTCACAGTCATTGACCCCGGCGATTTCAACGAGACAGTGACTGTGGCCGCATTGGTCGGACAGACGACAGTTGACCAAAAGAATGTTACAGTGTTGGCGAGAGGAAACGTGACTTTGACCCTGACGTGGGACACCTCGACCTACACACCGGGCTCGTACGTGGTAGGAGCCAAGGTCCTAAGCGTTCAGGGCCAAACGAATGCGAACAACAATATCCTAATGTCTACGGCGCCTGTAACTCTGAATTCTCAGTCCCAAGGAGTATTCTCAGCCAGCAATCTACCTGTCATCATTGCCACACTGGCCTTGATAGGAGCGGCGATCATAATAGTCGCACTAACACTATTTTTCCGCTCAAGAAGACGAGCCACCAGCCAAAACTAGCTAAGATCCCCCACCAACGACCGACACAACGCCAAAGATCTGTCACAAGCAAATCCTGAAGATAATCACTACGAGGAAAGATTCAGGTTAAGCGCTTTCCAGAAAATGATTTCCGAGACCTGCTCCTCCGCCTTTTCAGAACCAAACCAAGCGTGGCAAGGCCGACCCCTGCCAAGACACTACCCCCGAAAATCAACAATCCACTGTTATCTGAAGGAGGCACCGGTGTCGCAACCAAGTTGACATTGTCTTGAGTAGTCCAGCCTGCAATAACAGATTCCGTCCTAGAAGCGTTCTGATATCCCGGTCCGGAAAACTTCAACAAGTAACTCCCCGGAGTGAGATCCTTGAAAGTTGTCTGTCCCGCTGAATCCACAGACTGTTCAAAAAGGGCTACGGACAAAGAGGCGTTGAAAAGTCGGACAAGTATGCCACCACGGATAGGAGTCCCCCGTTGATCCAAGACGGTGAGAAGCAGACCCCCAAGAGCAGGCACAACCACCAACTTCCTCACGATCGAGTCATGAGAACCGTTAGCCTCCGTGACATTAAGCTGGACATCGTAGGAGCCCGGTAAACGAAAGACATGTTGAATCTTCGGAGAAGACTGGTTCAACGTTTTATTCCCATCCCCAAAATTCCAGTCATATGAAGGGTTCACAAGTGGGGTCGGACTTGTCCCGTTCAGACTAGCACCAGCGTCAAACAACACTGAGTTCCCGGGCAGAAGAGCAGGAGGAGTGGAAGGCTCATAATTGAAGAAAGCAGCCAGACCGGTGTTTGCAAAAATTCCATCGCTTGCGACGACCTGAATATCATGAGGATTGAACAACTGCGGGTTCAACGGATTCACGCCTGGATTCACAAGGCCCGTTAGGTCGAAAGAGAACACGCTACTTCCGGTTCCATACACTTCGAACTGTATACGAAAGAGTAGTGCGGTTTTGAGTCCATACACGTTGCTACCTCCCTCGGACATGTGGACCTGACCTCCAGCCCGATCGCCTCCAGAACAAGATCCCTGTCCGTACCCTACTGCATCGATGCACTCAGCTAACACATCACCAGAGGTGCCGAATAGATTTCCTGAATAATCGATAGTCTTCGCTTGCAGGAATCCGGTGCCTGTCGCAGGAGAATAAAAGCCAGTATAGTTCAACCTGACATCAAACACATTGATGACTTCCCCCTCCGTCAAGTTCACCATGATGCTGACAAAAAACGTGGCTGTATTGTAGACGCAGCATCCTGCCTGAGGCGATATGTACAATCGGGAAACAGCTGCAGACTGCGCGTGAACATATATTGGAAAGGCCGCGAGCAAGACAGTTGCGGAAAATAACAAAACCAACATCCCCGGCGTGAACCTCACGAAACTGCTCCCTCCTTTCTAGATGTGCACCGAGAGAAATAAACGAAGAGGTCGAATATCGGCTTATCGAAAGCCTTCAAAGATTAAGCGGAGTCCAAAGAGTAAATGCGAAGAAGACCGAGGCTCATACGAGACGTTTGACCTTCAACTTTGGACCGAGATTCCCAACCAGAAGCTTAGAAACCTTGTCCACTGACAGTCTCGTCGAAAACTCAAGCTTTTCCTGCACTGTCACCAACATCATCTGGGTAAAGAAGCCCTTCTCGCTCACATCACAACTCACAACCTCCTCGTAGCCGATTACAAAATTGTCTCTGTTGGATGAGAGTATCTCTCGAGGAGATAGAGATGAGAGATTACGCTTAGAAATAGATTCCTTACTTCCCTTCAAAAGGTCCTCGAGCCCAGAGCTTAGTCTTCCAAGCAGGCTCGATCCTAGCGCGGAGCCAGCGCCCCTCTTGCCAACCCTGGCCACAAGAATCCTCCTATCTGTAGGAAATAGGATAAGCCGCTCCGACCCCATGCTGAGCCGAAGCGCAACAGGGATCTCGCCTAGGACAACCTCCGACCTTTCCCCCAAGACCGACCGGAGTGACCTTACACTAGCGAGTAATTATCCTAGCCCAAGTCGACTGAACTCGAAGTATCAATCCACAAGCTCGAATTCATCCTCATGATCGAAGGATTAATTCCTCTTTCGAGACAAAGAGAAGATTCAATCAGAAACCAGGCTTTTAAGGGAATAGAAACATTCAGAATAGAATCAACGGCTTTGCAGGGAGATACGTGCTATCAAGTCCAACAATCCATATAGACAACCAGACAATCTCGCAGGTCAACGCCCCGGTGGCTCAGCCTGGTAGATGCGACAGAAGCCAAGAGCATTGCCTTGGTAACCCTATCAAACAGGCAAGGGTCACGAGTTCAAATCTCGTCCGGGGCTCCAACCCAAACAGAAGACTAGCGTCTTTGGAGAAAACCTTAGGGCTTATGGGTTGTCTACGACATGGAAACGAAAATTCCAGGGTCTTTAGCGCTTGAGCATCTTGTCAACCCGGTCCTTCCAGGCAGGCCAACGACCCATCTCCTCCAAGGCATACTTCTCGGCCTGCTCCTTGTTCATCCATCGAGTCTGCATAGCCGACGCGACCATGCCATCATACATCTTCTCAAAAGGCAACAGCTTACCCTTCAAATCGGTACAATGAATGCAATAGGGATTGTCGAGATTCTGAGCCCCATGCTCCTCGCGCGAAGCCAACGGCCGACCGCAACTCTCACACTGCATCGCAAGAGACATAGACTAACCCAAAGCAACAAATCACACAAACACTAGATAACCATATTTGGACGCATCAACCCCCCGGCGCGGTAACAGGAACACCGCACTGCTAAACCATTAATAATCGGACACTCGTCAAACGACTAAGAACGCCAGAGGAATGCTTCTATTGCGTAGAAAGGGCCAAACGGCGCCTTTCACACTACTCACACTCATACTCCTATTCGGAAGAAAGAAGACCGAACAAGAAGAAAACAAGAACATAGCCGAGCCAGTCAAGAAAGAAGCATTCCCTATACCAGACATACTCAAGAAAACAATCACAAGCAACGACGCCTCCAGATCTCGCGACAGACTCCGACTTGCAAGTCTAGAAAGAGACATCATCGGAGACGCCCTCACAAAGATCTACGAAGCAGAAACAAAAGGACAGATTAGCGACAACGAAAAAAACCAGCTCCTACAACGATACAAGACAGACCTCAAACGAGTAGACGGGGAAATAGATACTCACAAGAAAACAGTAGACCTCTATGAGCTCGAGTCTGCTAAGGAGGACCTCCTCAAGAGCTTCCAGGAAAAAATGCTCGAAATAGATCTAAAGATTAGCCAGATCAGACCAACAGTAACTACAACTGAAACAACAACCAAGCTCCCCGATCATCCCGAGACGCTGACAAGCCCAACCCCGCCAACTACAAACCCTCCGAAAGAACGACCCGCGAAAGAGAAACCTAAGAACAAAGCAGAAGAACGACTGGAGACCATCCGAGAGGAAGTACTCAAAGCCATGGAACGCCTCGAACAGATCGAAACAGAAGGCTGAGCCAGAAGATGTCGTGGACAGACAAGGCACGAATAAGCGCCGCTGCACAAGCAGTGAGAGAAATCAGAGACAACACCACAATAGGACTCGGAAGCGGCAACACAATCCTACGGGCCCTGGAACTAGCGGCCGAACGAATCAAGAAAGAGAACCTCAAGATCTCTTTCATACCAACCTCCTACCAGACTGAAATCGCTGCGAAGAGACTGGGCCTCAAGACATCGAACCTTGAAGAGGACACCGAACCCGACTTAGCACTGGACGGAGCAGACCAGATACAATGGCGAACCCTCGACCTAGTCAAAGGCGGGGGAGGCGCACTGTTGCGAGAGAAGATTGTAGACTCAACCGCCAAGAGACTCATCATCGTCGTCGACGAGAGGAAACTAGCAAAAACCCTCGGCGGACCGCAAGCAATACCAGTCGAGATAGTGCCCTTCGGTTACGCATCCACGCTCTCAAAAATAAGAAAAATCTCTGAGAAGACGGTTCTAAGGGAAGCCGCAGGCAAAGTCGGACCCGTCATAACAGACAACGGAAACCTCATTGCAGACGTATACTTCAGAAGCTTACGCCGACCAGAGATAGTTCACGAGAAACTCAAGAAGATCGCAGGTGTCGTCGAAACAGGATTGTTCCTAGAAATGTGCGACGTGGCTTATGTGGGCAGAAAAGACGGACGCGTCGACATTCTCCGCAGAAGCTGAACTACCGATTTACTGCTCCATGGGTGACAGCAGAATCCTCATTCTTACGAAACCGTCACCGGCAGTCCGGCAGACACTTTGTCTGAAGTACTCGCACCCTTGACCGTGACGGCGGCCGAGAAACTACCGGGAGAGTCA
>Ga0209690_1001253_pt1 | contig 14147 bp, 13 predicted proteins | sample GraSoiAngelo_150_FD_186164 | JGI IMG/M metagenome (GOLD analysis project Ga0209690, IMG submission 186164) | Grasslands soil microbial communities from the Angelo Coastal Reserve, California, USA - 14_1009_09_40cm (SPAdes) (version 2) | ecosystem: Environmental > Terrestrial > Soil > Grasslands ...
TTTGCGGTGAACAAGCAATTTCTTTTCTTTTCCATCGACAACGTGACGTTCCAGCTTGGCGGTGTTGTGCGAGACGTCGTAAACCATCTGCATCGCGAGGTCTTCGGCGCTACGACCAAATACTTCGGAAAAAACTTCGCGAATGCGATGGAGAATCACCTGTCGGTTCGCAAACGACATGTTCAGTCCGCATTTCATCGCAGCGAAGTAATAGCGACCTTCCGGCGAGTCGAACGGCGCGCAAGCCAGCTCGCGGTCTAAGATTTTGATGCCGTATTTCGGTTCCATCACTTTCAAGAACGTCTGGAGATAATCGGTAGCGACCTGGTGTCCGAAGCCGCGGCTGCCGCAGTGGAACATCACCACGATTTGATTCGGAATTGTGATCCCGAATTTTGCCGCGAGCTCCTTGTCGCGCACGTCCTCTGGCCGCGCGACCTGCATTTCCAGATAATGATTGCCGCTGCCAAGGGTGCCGACCTGGTTGTAACCGCGGTCGATCGCGCGTTCGCTGATTTTCGATGCGTCGGCACCGGAAATGCAACCGTTCTCCTCGGTGAGTTCGAGATCCTCTTTCCAGCCGTAATCGCGTTCGATGCACCAGCGCGCGCCTTGTTCGACCAAGTCGCGAAAGTCGCCACGCGACAATTTTAGAAATCCGTGACTGCCGACGCCCGCCGGCACGCGTTGAAACAGAAGGTCGACAATTTGTTTCAAATGCGGTTGCACGTCGTGCAGCGTGAGATTCGTGGTGAGAAGGCGCATGCCGCAGTTGATATCGAACCCGATGCCACCGGGCGAGATGACGCCGCCTTCATGCACGTCCATCGCGGCGACCCCGCCGATGGGGAAGCCGTAACCGCTATGGCCATCGGGCATGCAGAGCGCGTAGCGTGTAATGCCAGGTAAAGTGGCGACGTTGCTGATCTGCTGGTAAACGGCTTCGTCCATTTCACATACCAGCTTTTCCATCGCGATGATCCGAGCCGGCACGCGCATGCCCTCCTTGTAACTCGAAGGCAATTCCCAAACCGTGTCTGAAATTTTTTGCAGGTTATCTATGATCGCCATCTGATCTGCGCTTCAACAAAAAATCGTTTTTGACGACAGGCTGCGCCGCTTTTTCGATTTCTCGATTAGCGCGCGAGCTTGGCTTGTGAGTGCTTAGACACTTTCCGCGACCGAGCAGTGAGTTTCGCTGCGCTTTTGAGAAACGAATCAACCCACCAAAAGACGTTCTCCTTTCGAACCATGTGTCTCATGCGCTTCATGCGCGCGCTGCGCTCGGCCTCGTTCATGCGGAAGGCTTCCAAAATCGTGTCGGCCATTTGCTCGATATCGTACGGATTGACGAGCAGGGCGCCGGGCTTGAGCTGCTCGGCCGCGCCGGCGAACTGACTCAGGATGAGCACGCCATCGTTTTCGATGCGGCACGCGCAATATTCCTTCGCTACGAGATTCATTCCGTCTTTGAGCGGCGTTACGAAGGCGATGTCGCACCCGCGATAATGCGCGAGAAGATCGTCACGCTCGAGGCACCGAAAGTGATATTGCACCGGCAACCAGGTGCTCGTTGAGAAGCGGCCGTTGATGTCGCCAACCAGCCGATCGATGCGTTGCTTGAACTCGTGATATCTGGGAATCTCCACCCGGCTCGGCACGACGACTTGGATCAGGACCACGCGGCCGCGCAGTTCCGGATGACGTTCCAGAGCGGTGCGAAACGCGCGCAAGCGCTCGGGAATTCCCTTGCTGTAATCGAGCCGGTCCGAACCAAGGATCAACTGACAACCAGGAAAAGCGGCGCGCAGCCGCTGCGCTCTTTGCGCGATCGTGTCAGACCTTGCGCCATTCTCAAATGAGTCGAAGTCGATTCCGATCGGGAAATGCCCGACACGAATTTCGCGTTTTTCGAAGCGGACCAATTGCAGGTCGCGGCGAGGAAGCACCTTTGCGTCCAACATCACTCGCCGCACACACTGGATGAAGTTGCGCACATCGCGTCGCGTCTGGAACCCGATCAAATCGAACTGAAGCAACGCGTGCAGGAGCCGCTGTTGTTGCGGAAGCTTCGAAAAAATATCGTACGGTGGAAACGGGATGTGCAGGAAAAACGTCAATCCCGAAAGTTTTTGGGAGAGACCCCGCTCGCGCAGTGCCTGGGCGACGTACATAAGGTGATAGTCGTGCACCCAGATGAAATCGTCGGGCTGCGCGCTGCGGCCGATGGCATCCGCGTAACGCTCGTTAACTTGTTTGTAAGCTTGCCAGTATGCCGGCTCGAAGTTGCAGAAATTTTGCAAATCATGAAAAAGCGGCCAGATCACCTCGTTGGAATAGCCGTAGTAAAATTCGTCGCGCTCGGTTTCACTTAGCGCCACCGGCACAACCTTGTAGCCAGCGTTGCGCGTGGCTTCGGCGAGCGGTTCTCCTGGGATTTCACCCGCAATTCCAGGCCAACCGATCCAGGTTCCGCCGCGCTCGCGCAGCACCGGCTCGATCGCGGAAACTAATCCGCCGACAGCGGGTGTGACCGTCCACAAATCTTCGCCAGTTGAATCGAGCGCGAATGGCAATCGATTGGAAACGACGATCAGGCGAGTCATTACGGTGACAGTTAGAAGTTAAATGGTTACACCGTTACAAGGGAAAGGAGCTAGTGGCTGGTTACCATTTTAGCATTTATAACGTTGTACTTTTTAACTCTTTTAACTTCTTTCGTTGAATCGTTGAAGTGTTAAAGCGTTGAATCGGTAAATCGACAAATCAGATATGATTCCCTCGGCGCTCGAGCACGTTCAGGAGATCGGTGGGGGCAGCGGTCGGGCGGCCGTTTTTCTCGACTACGATGGCACGCTAACGCCGATCGTCAGCCAGCCAGAGAACGCGTGGCTGGCCGATTCAATGCGACAGGCGCTGCGGGAGCTTGCCGCGCGAGCACCGGTTGCCATACTGAGCGGTCGCGACCTCGATGATGTTCGGCGACGCGTGGACCTCGATGGCATCGTGTACGCCGGCTGTCACGGATTTGATATCGCCGGGCCGCGCGGATTGCGCAGACAGCTGGGCGCGGAGTATCTGCCCGAGCTCGATACGGCAGAAAGGGAGCTACACGAAGCGCTTGATGGAATTCCGGGTGTCCGCGTGGAGCGGAAACGGTGTTCCATCGCTGCGCATTACCGCAACGTGAACGAAAGCGACGTGCCCAAAGTAGCACGAGCAGTTGGCGAAGTGGCGACGCGACATCGTGAGCTGCGCAGGATCAACGGCAAAAAAGTTTACGAACTGCTGCCGGCCATCGATTGGAACAAGGGCAAAGCCATAGTCTGGCTGTTGGAAATGCTGGGCTTGGAACGCGAGAACGTTCGCCCGGTTTACATCGGAGATGATAGCACCGATGAAGATGCGTTCCGTGTGCTGGAGCAATCCGGCATTGGCATTCTGGTGAGTGAGCAATCGCAATCCACCGCAGCGCGCTATTCAGTGAAGAATCCCTTTGAAGTCGAGCGCTTCCTGCGTGTGCTAACTGCGCATCTGCTCGCTGTGTGAAGGTCCGATTTAACGTTCTAACGATTCAACGTCGCGAAGCGCTTCGTCATTCTGCGCTTCAATCGAGGGTCAAGCTGTTGTCTTGTTCCAATCTGGACGCTGTGCCGAAGCGCTCGCCGAGTTCGTTCAGGAGATTGCAGAGCCATTTGGCGTCGGCGGCCGATGCGCGTTCGAGTCTGAAGCGCCGCATTTGCATCGGAACGACCCGCGCAGCGATCAATTCGCCGCTACCTGAGTCGAGCTCGACCAAGTACATCAACGCCAAATCGCCGCGGAACGCTTCGTAGCCGCTGATGCCTTCATAATCAGTGAGGAAATCGCCGCAGCCGTAAAGAATGAGTCGACCTCTGAATACCTCGATCGCTTTCACATGATGCGAGGAATGCCCATGCACAATCGCAACGCCTTCTTCAATCAAACGATGCGCGAACAGTACCTGTTCCCGCGGGATTTCGTATCCCCAGTTGCCGCCCCAGTGAATTGACGCGACGAGCAAATCGCCCGGCTGCTGATGGTCTCGCATTTCATCGCACACTCGCGCTGCAGTCGTTTCCGAAAAATCATCGAGGAGATTTACTCCGGGAGAAATGCTGGTGGCTTTCCACTCTTGCGGGATACCGCTGGTCGTTGATCCAAACGAAAAGAAGAGCACGCGACCCTTTGCAGCTGTATCGAGTACTGCGGGTTGCATCGCTGCTTTGGCATCGTTGCCCGCGCCCGAGTACGCGATGCCTGCGGCATTCAACGTTTGCAGCGTTTCGGACAATCCGTGGTATCCCCAGTCCAGCACGTGATTGTTCGCCAAAGTGCATGCGCTGATATGTGCGGCAGAGAGACAACTAATGTTCTGGGGGTGCATCCGATAATGAATCCCTTTGCCGGGCCATGGCGTTTCAGCCGACGCAATGGCGGTCTCCAGGTTTGCGATTCGAAAATCGACTTCGGCCCGTTCCAATTCTTGCAGCGCATCGCCCCAGATGTAATCGAACGTGAGCGGGCGCGGTATCGGTCCGTGGGCTTTCTCCGCAAGATGGACATACTCGCGCGCATTGCGCACATAGGGTTCGTACAAAATCGGATTCGCCGGATGCGGCAGCGCTTGATCAATTCCTCGCCCCGTCATTACGTCGCCACAGAGAAACAGGCGCATTGAAGAAACGTAAGCCGCAAATTCCAAGCTCCAAAGAAGAGAGCGAGCGTCTTAGTCCTTGCGATGCGAAAGCGGTGCGAAGACTCACCGCACTCCAACAGCACTTCGTGCGAAATGGCGTGAGAAGGCATCTCTAGGTTTCGCGAAGCTTTCGGAGTGCGCACGCGTCCTCGCGTCGCTTTTCCAGGAGCACCAACTCGGCTCACAACGTCAGTTTCATTCCATCGTAGGCGATGCGCAGGTCGACACTGCGCTCGGCGGCGATAGCACGCAGGTTTGCGGAAATTTTGCGTTGGTCCCCGGTCACAATTTCCGAGCCGCAATGCGTGATAATCGCGCGGGGAACGCCTTCTTTGTGGCACCACGTCAGTTGGGTGCGAACAGGCGCGTGACCAATGAGTGTTTCGCCGCGCCTGCGAATGAACGAGCGCGTTAGAGTGGCACCATCGCCAATGTAAATTTGCACACCTTTCAATGCCGCAGCGCGTTCGTGGATAAACACCAAGTCGGGCGCATAGAAGATCAGCGCGCCTCCTGCGCTGATCCGATATCCGACCGCCGGAGCCAGAATGGAATGCTCAACCGGGAACGCCTCGAAGGTGATGCCGCAAATTTTTGTGGGCATGCGCTCTTTGATCAGATGCCGGTCTTGAATCGTGCAGTTTTGTAACGTTTGCCATGTCTTTTGCGGCGCATGCACCGGACACGGTGAGCCGTGCCTCAGGCCCGATGCGTGATCGGGGTGCGCGTGGGTCAGCACGATCGCGCTTGGACGGAGCCACTCAAATTTTCCCAGCCAATCGAGGCCGCAGTCGATCATCACATGCGCGGCGCGGTACGAAACCAGCAAAGAGGTGTGCATCCGATGGCGCCGCGTCCGCGCCTCAATCTCGCCGCGTGTGCCGAGAAACGTTAGCGTCATTAGGAGAGATTAGTCTTTTTCGTTAGTGCGATTTATTTGTACACTGCGAATCTGTCATCATGGAGAGCAGAAATTATTCGCCGCGGATCAAAGACGTTTCCTGGGGACGGCTCGAGGTCGAGGGGAAAGCTGAGCCCTACAAAGACGCAAAACTTTTCCCCGGTGGTTCGCACGCATGGAACTGGCGCGAGACAGGAACCGGTCACCGTCCCGGCATTCAAATTGCCGATGTGCAGGAATTGCTGGATCACGGCGCTAAGATCATTGTGCTTTCGCGTGGAATGGCCGAGTGCCTTCAGGTTCCGCGCGAGACGCTGGATTTTTTAAAGCAAAGGCAAATTGCCGTGCACGTGTTGCCAACCCCCGAAGCCGCGGCGCTCTACAACAAGCTCGCGGAAAACGAGTCGGTAGGCGGCCTGTTCCATACGACATGTTGAGTTCGCCGGCTTGTGTGGAAAACAGCCGCAATTCTTTGCGTAGCGTCCTTTAGCATGGCTTTTGAACCTCCGGGCTCGGACGTCCGACGCGCAGCGGTTGGCGAACTCACGGGATTGCCGCCCGTTCTTGGGCGCGCGTTTTCGGCCGATGCCTCTGAATTTGAGCCGATCCCAAAGCCCGGTCCGCATGACTGGCTCGCCGTGCATCCCGAGCCCGGACAGACCTTCGACGAATTCAAAGCGTCGGACCCGAATCGACCGACCGGCTCGCGGCGCGTCATTTATCTTCAACCGCTGGGTGAATTTGCTGCTGATCGCAGCCCGCCGATCGAAACGCTGTGCGAGTTTGCATCGGCATTTTTCGCCTTGAAAGTCAAAGCCCTCCCGGCGGTATCGCTCGACGCGTCCAAGTTCACGACCCGGCACAATCCGAATACTGGCAATTTACAGATTCTGGCCAGCGACGTGCTCGACTTTCTCAAAGCACGCGTGCCTGCCGATGCGTTTTGTTTGCTGGCGATCACGATGGAAGACCTTTACCCCGAGACTTCGTGGAATTTCGTGTTCGGTCAGGCTTCGCTGCGCGAGCGCGTCGGCGTTTACAGCTTCGGGCGATATGATCCTGCGTTTTACGGCCAACCGCGCGGCCCCGGCTATGAAACACTCCTCCTGCGCCGGAGCTGCAAAGTGCTTGCGCATGAGACCGGTCACATGTTTGGGCTTGCTCATTGCACGTTTTTCAACTGCCTGATGAACGGCTCAAATCACCTTGTCGAAAGCGATCGTCGCCCGCTTCATTTGTGTCCGGTTTGTCTGCGCAAGCTGCAATGGAGCATCGGCTTCGATGTGCTTGAACGCTATCGCGCCCTCGAACGGGTCATTCGCGCCGACGGTTTCATCGATGAAGCCGACTGGTTAACTGACCGGATAAGAATCCTGCGCGGCGAATGAACAAATCAAGCACGTTGTGCTGCTGCCGCGCGCTTGATTTCATCCAAGGACGCCGGGTTTTCCAAGGCGGATGTGTCGCCGAGTTTTTCACTCAGATAGGCGGCGCGCACAACGCGGCGCATTACTTTCGCGTTCCGTGTTTTTGGTATATCAGCTACAAAGACCACCTCGCGCGGTGCAAGCGCTTTGCCGAGATCGCGCGCGACGTTCTTTTTCAATTCGGCTGCCAGGGCGACGTCGCCATTCGCGTCCTTCTTCAAGACACAAAAGCAAACCAACGCCTCACCCTTGATCGAATCAGGCACGCCGATGGCTGCGGCTTCGCTAACTTGCGGGTGCGCAACCAGAACTGATTCGACTTCGGCGGGCCCAACGCGTTTGCCAGCAATTTTAATTGTGTCGTCGGAACGTCCCAGAATGTACCACAGGCCATCGTTATCGATCGCGGCCCAATCGCCGTGCACCCACACGTCCGGAAAACGTGACCAGTAAGTCTCAATGTACCGCTCGGGATCTTTCCAGAAACCACGCGTCATACCGATCCACGGCTCGCGAATTACCAGCTCGCCCACTTGTCCGCGTACAGATTTTCCATCTTCATCAATAACATCTGCCGCCATTCCGGGAAGCGGTCCCGAGAATGCGCATGGCTTCATCGGTGTCAGCACGTTGCCCATCAGAATCCCTCCAGAGATTTCGGTGCCGCCGGAATAATTGATCATCGGAAGTTTGCCGCGTCCGACATTTTGGAACAACCACATCCACGGCTCCGGATTCCACGGTTCGCCTGTAGATCCGAATTTGCGCAGTGACGAAAGATCATGTTGATGCACGATCTCGTCGCCATGCCGTCGCAGCGCTCGGATCAAGGTTGGGGAGACGCCGAGCGCAGTCACTTTATGTCGATCCACTAACGACCACACGCGATCCGGCCCCGGAAAATCGGGAGCGCCATCGTAAAGCATCATCGTCGCGCCGAGCAGCAAAGTGCCAAAGACTTCCCACGGTCCCATCATCCAGCCCATGTCCGTCATCCAAAACAGCGTTTCATCTTCGTGCAGATCGAGTCCGTGCCACATGTCCTGCGCTGATTTAATCGGGAATCCGCAATGCGTATGTACGGCACCTTTTGGGCGGCCGGTTGTGCCCGAGGTGTAAATAATCATCATCGGGTCTTCGGCTGACGTGCGCTCGGTCGGCGCGTCATCAAAAGGGCCAGGCAGTTTTGTTGGTGGTCCCGCATCAGGGCTGAGATCTTCGACGAGCCATTCGCCGGCTTGATTGAGAACGACCAGATGCCGCAACGTTGGAATTTGCGCCGCCGCATCATCGGCGATCGGTTTCATCGGGCAGAATTTCCCGCGTCGATACGTTCCGGCAGCGGTGAAGAGCGCTTTCGCGTCGGCATCGTTTAATCGCGACGCGATTGCCGCTCCGCCGAAGCCGGAGAAGAGCGGCAGAAAAATCCCGCCGATCTGAATGATGGCGAGCATTGCGACCACGATTTCCGGAACCATGGGCATGAACACGCCGATCGCATCGCGTTTGCCTAGCCCTAGAACGCGGAGCGCATTCGCCATGCGATCGACCTGATCGCGCAATTCTTTGTAGGTGAACGCGCGCGTCGTACCCTCTTCGATTTCGGACTTAATGGCTAGCTTCTTATCGATCTTCGTGTCGGTGTATTTATCGAGCAGGCTGTGAACAATATTCATCTCGCCGCCCACGCACCAATGCGCCCAGGGTTTGCCCTGGCTTAGATCGACCACTTGCGAATATGGTTTGTAAAACTGGATATCGAGATCGCGCAGCACCGTGTCCCAAAACCAGGGAATGTTGGTGGTCGATCTTCGCATCAACTCGTCGTACGAACCGAGCCGATGCCTATTGATAAATTGCTGGAGATTCGATTGGGCGATCAACTCCGCCGACGGGTGCCAGACAAATTCGCCGCCGAACTGAAACTCGCTCACCCGAAGATTGTGCGTCGTTCAAAGGACGCGGGCAAGCAGCGGATTGGGTAGCGCACGCGTGTCGCGTGTTGGTTTCAGCGCCCTCGCTGAAACGGTCTTTTCTTGTGATTTCAATTCAAAGGAAAATTCGCGTTGGCCGGACGCCATCGCCAGCACGCGAGACGCGCGCTCTACCCAGCGGCTTGCCCGCACGGAATTCATCGGCAAGTTGCAGTTTCACCCTTCATGAAGACAGCGCTGGCTCATCAACTCGCTGATTACGCGTGCGCGCTTCGATTTGAGGACCTTTCCAAGGACGTCGTGCATGAAGTGAAGCGGCGCGTGATCGACTCGTTAGGCTGCGCGCTCGGCGCGTGGAAGGAAAAACCATGTGCGATTGCGCGGAAAGTCGCTTTGGATTTTTCAGCGAAACAGGGCGCGACGATCGTTGGCACGAATCACAAAGCGCCCCCGGACTGGGCAGCGTTCGCGAATGGCTGCGCGATCCGCTATTTTGATTACAACGATACTTACTTGTCGAAGGAACCGGCGCATCCGAGCGACAATCTTTCGGCAGCGCTGGCTGCAGCGGAAAGCGTTAGCGCAAGCGGACGCGAATTGATCAAGGCGATCGCGCTCGCGTATGAAGTGCAATGTCGGTTGTGCGACGCCGCAAGCATTCGCGCGCGCGGCTGGGATCACGTGACCTACGGTGCGTTCTCTACGGCGCTCGCCTCCGCGAAGTTGATGAAGCTCGACGCCCCAAAAACACGCCACGCGGTGAACATCGCCGGAGTTGCAGGTGCAGCGATGCGGCAGGCGCGGGTAGGCGAGCTGTCTCATTGGAAAGGCGTGGCGTTCGCCAACGCGGCGCGGCACGGAGTTTTTTCGGCGCTCCTCGCCCGGGCTGGGATGACCGGGCCGGGTCCGATTTTCGAGGGCCAAATGGGATTTGAAAAGCAGCTCGGCGTTTCGCTTGGCAACCTAGCCGAAAAATTTGCTGTCCCTTTTGCGGAGACCGGCGATGGCCCGGCATCAATGATTCTGCACACGAGCATTAAATTCTGGCCGGCGGAATATCATAGCCAGAGCGCAATTGAAGCAGCGCTTCTGTTGCGAGAGGAAATCGGCGACCCGGCAATCGTGCGGGCGATGACAATCGAGAGTCACGATGCATCGGTTGATATCATCGGCAGCGAGCCGGAAAAATGGAAACCGGAAACACGCGAGACGGCCGATCACAGTCTGCCGTACATTACGGCGGTCGCGTTGATCGATGGCGAAGTGACCGAGAAGCAATTTCAGCCGGAGCGGTTTACCGATCCGAAGGTTTGGAAATTTTTGGAGAACGTGAAGGTTAAACGCAATGCGGAACTGAGCGTGTTGTATCCCGACGCGGTCGCGAACATCGTGCATCTTGATCTTGCGGATGGCCGGCGATTGACCAGGCGAGTTGATTATCCGCTCGGCCACGCGAAGAACCCGCTGAAAGATTCGCAGGTGGAAGAAAAGTTTAAGGTTCTGGTTGACCCGATCCTCGGCAGCGACCGTGCACGGAAAATCATTGAGATTGTGTGGAAGCTCGATGAGGCGAAAAACGTTGAGGAGCTGATACGCGCGATGGAAATGGCAAAGAAATAGCAAGAGATATCTCGACTTCGCTCGACATGACAACAAACAGCAAAGCGGGCCGATTGCGCGAGTTGATCGCGCAACGCGCCATCATGCTGCCCGGTGTGCCGAACGCGGCAATGGCGCGGCAGGTGGAGCGCGCCGGCTTTGACGCGGTGTACGTCAGCGGCGCTGGAATGGCGAACGCGACGGCTGGTGTGCCGGACGTCGGGTTGCTATCGATGACGGAGGTCGTCACGCTCGCCGGCTATGTGGCGAATGCAGTAACAATCCCGGCAATTGTCGATGCAGATACCGGATTTGGGGGGGCAGAAAATGTGGCCCGCACAATTCGTAAACTCGAAACTGCCGGTTTGGCGGGGTGTCACATTGAAGACCAGGAATTTCCCAAACGCTGCGGACACCTTGCCGGGAAATCGCTGGTCGATCTTGCGGAGATGGTCGGCAAAATTAAGGCGGCGGTCGCATCGCGCCGGGACCCGAATTTCATGATCATCGCGCGGACAGATGCGCGCGCGGTCGAAGATTTCGATCGCGCGGTCGAGCGAGCGGGCGAATATCTTGCCGCCGGCGCCGACGCGATCTTTCCGGAAGCGCTGCAAAGCCTTGAGGAGTTCCGGGATTTCGCAAAGGAGATTGATGCGCCGCTGCTCGCCAATATGACTGAGTTTGGGAAAAGCCCGCTGTTGACCTTTAAACAGCTCGCAGACTTCGGTTACCGCGTGGTGATTTTCCCGCAGAGCGCATTTCGCGTTTCAATGAAGGCGAGTGAGGAATTTTTGCGCGCCCTGAAGAAGAGCGGCACGCAATCTGATTGGATCGACAAGATGCAGACCCGGCAGGAACTTTACGAACTACTCGATTACGACCCAGCGGCGGAAGAGTGGTTGGGTCTAACTGATTGACCATTTGTCGGCGCGCGTATCACTGTTAACGTGAACAGAAGAAATGAGCACTGAAACAACACCAGAGTACAGCCCGGGTTTGGCGGGCATCATCGCCGGCGAAACAGCGATTTGCTGGGTCGATCCCAACGCCGGGCTGATGTATCGGGGCTACGACATTCATGAAATGGCGGAGAAGGCGAGTTTTGAGGAGGTCGCGTACCTGCTGCTAAATGGCGAGTTGCCCAATGGGAAACAGTTGGTTGAGTTCACCCAACAAATTGCCGCAGAACGCGCGCTGCCCGGTCCGGTAACGGAACTGCTGCGGCTGCTGCCGAGCGCTACCCATCCGATGGATATGTTGCGCACCGGCGTGTCGATGCTGAGCGCATTCGACAAGGATCTCAGCGACAACTCGCACGACGCAAACATCCGCAAGTCCATCCGGTTGATCGCGCGTGTTTCTACTCTAATCACTGACGGCTGGCGCATATCGCACGGCGAGGAGCCGCTGCCGGAAAGGCCGGATCTCACACAGGCCGGCAATTTCTTTTATAAATTGGAGGGCAAAGTTCCGCAGGATTGGAAAATCCGGATGTTGGATACGATTTTCAATTTGTACGCGGACCACGAATTCAACGCTTCCACCTTTGCGGCGCGCGTGACGGCTTCGACGTTGGCGGGGATCTACGCAGCAGTTACCTCCGCAGTCGCGACACTTAAAGGACCGTTGCACGGCGGGGCCAATGAAGAATCAATGAAGATGCTTGAAGAAATCGGGACGCCGGATCGCGCGGAAGCTTGGCTGATGAAAAAACTGGAGACCAAAGAAAAGATCATGGGTTTCGGCCATCGTGTTTACAAAAAAGGCGATTCACGCGTGCCGGTGATGCGCGAGATCGGGCGCGAGCTGGGGAAGCGTACGGGCAAGGAACAATGGATTCCAATTTGCGAGAAGCTCGAAGAAGTGATGGATCGCGAGAAACATCTTTGCGCCAATGTGGACCTTTACGCCGCGCCAGTGTTTTGGATGCTCGGATTTCCGCCGGAGTTGAACACGCCTCTTTTCGCTGCATCGCGCGTGGCCGGCTGGTGCGCGCACGTGACCGAGCAGCACGATCACAATCGCCTTATCCGACCACGCTCACTTTACATCGGGCCAAAAATGCGTCCCTATCCAGGTCGGTCGAGCGGCGACGGCGCGTAACATTTCAAACTGTAGCGGTAGTCTCCGACTGCTGAGCTCGGCTTTTCGGCGCTCGTACAGCGCGGCTTCAATGAAAGAATCGCAATCACTTCAGGAAAAGTACGCACCAAATAATGCCTGCTGGGGTTGCGGCCCGGCGAACCCGCATGGGTTGCACATTCGAAGTTTCCCAAATAACGGGGGAGTCGTTGCTGAATGGAAACCGGAGAAGAAGTATGAAGCTTTTGATGGAGTCTTGAATGGCGGCGTCATCGGCACGTTGCTCGATTGCCATTGCAACTGGACAGCGGCTTATTATCTGATGAAGCGCGCAAAAGAGGATCGGCCGCCATGCACAGTCACCGCCGAATATTCGATCAAATTGCTGCGGCCAACTCCGACGAGCGATTCGGTCTTTCTGTCCGCCAGAGTTGTCGATCTAACGGAAGACCGCGCGACCGTCGAGGGAACGTTAAGCGCTGGCGGGAAAATCTGCGCCACATGTCGCGGCATTTTCGTCGCTGTGAAAGAAGGCCATCTCGCATATCATCGATGGTAAGGGGTTTGGTGCTGTTAGCCTTCATGGCCGGAAGCGCAGCATACGCAGAAAGTGATGTAGCAGACCGGATTGCGGCGATAGAGGGACGAATCGGCTGCCGAATCGGCGTGGCCGCGCTCGATACGGGTAACAGAAAACGTCTTGATTATCGGGCGGATGAGCGATTCCCGATGTGCAGCACGTTCAAGTTTCTCGCTGCCGCTGCCGTGTTGAAACGGGTTGATGAAAAACAGGAGAAACTGGAGCGATTCGTGCCTTACGACGCGAAGGAGATTTTGGAATATGCGCCAGTGACAAAGGAACATCTTAAAGACGGTGGCATGACGTTGGGCGCATTGTGCGAAGCCGCGATCGAACAGAGCGACAATACAGCTGGCAATCTTTTGCTCGATGCGATTGGCGGCCCGGCCGGCCTTACGAATTTTGCGCGGGACCTTGGCGATCGCATAACGCGACTCGATCGCAAGGAACCGGATTTGAACAGCGCCATTCCCGGCGATGAACGTGATACAACCACGCCCGGGTCGATGCTGGGTGAGATGACGCGCCTTCTGACAGGCGATGTCTTGTCGCAATTGTCGCGGCGGCAACTCGAAGACTGGCTACAAGGGAACAAAACCGGCGCAGCCATGATTCGTGCTGGCATTCCGGCAAACTGGATTATTGGCGACAAGACCGGGCGCGGGGCAAACGGCGCGACGAATGATATTGCTATCATGCATCCGCCGGGTCGCGCGCCGATCCTGCTGGCCATTTATTCCGTAGGATCGACGGCGACTGCGGACGATCGAGCGGCGGCCATTGCCGAAGCGGCAAAGATTGTCGCGGAATCCTTGTAGCTGAATGAGATCGCGAGCACTGCTGGGAATTCGCTGCCCGAATTTCGTCGATGCGCAATTCGGAGCACTGCGCTTAGGTTTGATTC
>Ga0209690_1001257_pt1 | contig 14137 bp, 10 predicted proteins | sample GraSoiAngelo_150_FD_186164 | JGI IMG/M metagenome (GOLD analysis project Ga0209690, IMG submission 186164) | Grasslands soil microbial communities from the Angelo Coastal Reserve, California, USA - 14_1009_09_40cm (SPAdes) (version 2) | ecosystem: Environmental > Terrestrial > Soil > Grasslands ...
GACTGGTTGAGTGGAGTGACCAGCGACGGGGAATTGTTCGCCTTCATTTCCGTAGCCGCCGGAGTTGTCGGCGGTGTGCCTCTGACGCGAGCTATGATTCCGTGGCCAATGCCGGAAGCATCAACGAAACGACCACAGATAAACCCCTGGTCATTGATTCCGTTTAGCGATGTAAAGCTCGAGCCGGGATAATCGAAAATGAAGAAATTGTTTGGCGCGGTAAAGAAGACTCCATGAGTCGCGCCTGAGGCGTCCGCATATCTGCCCACCACCCAGTTCCTATCGTTATCTCCAAACAGGACTGTGCTAACAGAACCCGGAGGATCGATCGGGAAGTGCAGCGCCCCATTGGCGTCCCGGTAGTAGCCGTGAAGGATTCCTGAGCTGTCTATATAGTATCCCACCACCAACTTTTTTGAATTATTGATGTCGTAAGCAAGGGTGAAGTTAGTTCCCGGGATGCCAAACGACGTTATGGTTCCGCCAACGCTGATGAACGCCTGCAAGGTCCCGCTGCTGTCATCACCGCCGGTAAAGTCGCCGGCATCGTTTATCCCAAGCACAACGGTGGTGGCCGCGCCAGGAATATCGTATTCTGTGAAGGTGCCGCCCGACAGGAAAAAGCCGTGATTGTTCCCATCGCTGATGGCGTAGTCACCGCAGACTGTGCCTAGGTTATTGATGCCTCGTCCTTCGGTAAAACCCACGGTATCGTTAGGGTCGACGATCGGCGCGCTAAAGCTACCATCGCTGAACCGGACAAAACCGCGCACCACCCCGTTCGAATCGATGAACTCGCCAACGATGTCGCCTCTTGAGTTAATCTTTTGCGGCGCGGTGGTCACAATTCCGGTCCCGGGATAATCAAAAGTCGTGATCACTTCGATAGAGCCCGAGGTCGCTGCTTGCTGAGCGAACGTCCCCATCAATGGGAACACGAATAGAACTGCCAGAATGATGTTAAATATATGTTTTGGTTTCATGATACTAAGGAAAGCAATAAACCCGGCAAAAACGGCTCAAAAATTCTTGGAAAATTAAAAGTTTTAGCATTCCGGTTCGCACTTTTACACCCCGATAATCGCCGCGACGGTTGTCCTACGGTTACCGGGATCGCGGAGCTGGAGGAGGTTAACGATAAATTCCGCCGAAGGCCTAACCCCTATGTAGGATGTCAAGCGTGGCGAGCTGCCACTTGCGCCCTGCTGGAGCCGGGGCTGAGGCTCGGTCCGGTCGATTCGGCTTTATCCCCTTACAACGTGAAACCCGGCACCGGTACAACTGTTCTTGTCGCTAGACTTTTCGTTGTTTTCAGCGTCGAGCTTGCAAGCCACAGTGTTGGCAATGAGACTTTACTCCTGAAATTCGGGGCACTTCCCGACGATGGGGAGTTGCATGGCGAATACTGGCGTCTTGCCACGAGACGCGCAAGCACACTGGCGATTTCGGGGAGGTCTGAGCCATCATGTTGGGGATTTTGAGCGAAGAATCTCTTTGGGATTCACGCTCATTACTTGGGTTTCGCCCCAACTACCTTTTGCACTAACGCTTCGAAACGCGGATCGCCACGTAGCAGGTCGAGCGTCGGATCAACTTTAATCAAGGTGACGGTTGGAGTGTCATGATCAGCGACAGCTCGCTCCAACCAACGAACTGCTTCGTCGCGATTTCCCAGACTGAGGTAGAGGAAAGCACGCCAGTATGAGGGCACGTGCCGATGCTGGCTGAGTTCTTCCAGTTCAGCCAGTAGTCGCACGGCCGTATCCTTGTCGCCTGACTGGGCTCTAGCAGATGCGAGCAGCACTGGAACAAACAGATCGTCGCTCAACTGCTGCGCCTTTGTGTATTCAGCAATCGCGGCGGGCAGGTCGCCCTTTAGCTGAAGAGCGATGCCCAGATTATAATGTGCGTAATAAAACGTCGGATCAATCTCCAGCGTCTTCCGCAACTGTGCGATCGCCTCATCGTATCGACGCGCAACGAACAGATCTTGACCTAGGTCTGCATTCATAATGGGCGAGAATGGATCAAGTTCGATGGCGCGTTTGCCCTCGGCGATCGCTTCGTCGAACCGGCCGAGTGCGAGAAGCGGGGCGTTTCCATACCAATGGTGGGCCGTGGCGTAGTTGGGGTTTAGCGCGATGGCGCGCTGAAATTCCGATATCGAACCAGCCATATCGCGGTCGCCGAGGCACAGCAACAATCCAAGCGCGGTGTGTGCCTCCGCCAGTTTGTCATCCAGTTGCAGCGCTTTTAGTGCGGCAGACTTTGCTTTCGGGTAGGCATCCTGTGGTGCCGTCGCAGTATAGAATGGCAGAAGAACGTAAGCCTCCGCCAAGCCGGCGTAGGCCAGCGCGTAATTCGGATCGCGCGTAATGGCCTGTTCATAAAATCCGATTGCCTTTGGGATATTGTCGCCGCTGCGTTTTCCCCAGAGCAATCGGCCTTTGAGATAAAGCTCGTAGGCCGCGGTGTCGCTCGTCGGCTGGGCTGCGATCAACTGTTTCTCCGCACCGGTCAACTCTGCCTGCAGCGTGTCAGCGATCGTTTTGGCAATGTCGCTCTCTACAGCAAAAATGTCAGTGAGCTTGCGGTCGTAAACGTCTCCCCAGAGATGAGCGTCGTTCAGCGCGTTGATCAACTGCACATTGACTCGCACCTGATCGGCCGCTTTTTGCACGCTGCCTTCAAGGATGTTTGCAACCCCGAGTTGCTTCGCGATCTCGCGCAGATTATCCGGCGCGCTTTTGTATTTCTGGGTGGAGGTCCGTGAGATGACTTTTAGGTCCGCGATCTTGGAAAGCCGTGCCAAGATTTCATCCTGAATGGCCTGCGCGAAATATGCATTATCCGGATCGCTACTCAGATTTTCAAACGGCAGCACGGCAATACTTTTTTGCGCGATTGCCGCCGCCTTACCGGCATTTTGCTGAGATCGAGCCCACAACGCGAACAGAACTCCGGCCAGCACAATCACAACAGCCGCGCTCGTCACGAGACGTGATCCATTCCGCTTGACCAGACACTTCGCACGATAACCAAGAGTAGGGCAACGCGCGACAACCGGCTTTCGCGCGAGTTGGCGGCGAATATCAGCCGCGAGATCGGCTACTGTCGGATAACGCATCTTGGGTTCCTTGCGCATCGCGAACAGGACGATCGCGTCGAGATCACCGCGCAAGAGCCGCGCGGTTTCCGCATCAGGAGCAACCGCGCTGGGCGGCGGCGGAACTTGCTCACCTACCACTAAAGCCAGTTCCTCACGCGTGGGACGGGCTGTGGAAAACCGATGGGGCTTTTGGTCGCTCAACATTTCATACAGCAGCGCACCTAACGAGTAAATATCAGTCGCGACTGTTATCGGATCTCCTTTCGCTTGTTCTGGCGAAGCGCAGATGGGCGTCAGATGCTGCTGTGCCTCGGTAGTCGATTGCGCCGCGTCTTCCTCTTTCGCCAGGAGCTTGGCGATCCCGAAATCGAGCAGCCTCGGCTCCCCTTCTGCGTTCGCCAGAATGTTGCTGGGCTTGATGTCGCGATGAACAACCAGATTCCGATGCGCAAATTCTACCGCGTCGCAGATCTTCAAAAAGAGCTCCAGTCGTTGACGCGTCGACAGCTTTTGCGCGACTGCAAATCGGGTCACCGGTGCGCCGACAATGTAGTCAATGATAAAGTAGGGCAGACCATCGTCGGTTGTGCCTGCATCGAGCAGCCGCGCGATATTTGGGTGATCGAGCCTGGCCAGGATCTGGCGTTCCGCTCGGAAGCGGTGCAGGATCTCAGCCGTGTCAGCGCCTCGATTGAGTATCTTGATCGCGACTTGTTTCTCAAATTGACCATCAGCGCGCTCTGCCAGGAAAACTGTGCCCATCCCACCGCGGCCAAGTTCACGGACGATGACATACGCGCCCACGCGCTCTCCGCTGCGCGGCGGCCCCTCCTGCCAGAAAGTGGAAGCTGCGTTCTGGGCGCAATCTTCGAAGCTGTCGGTACGCTCCTTAAGAAGCGCCTCAGCTTCGGCCAGGAGCGACTCGGCCTCTTCGAGCAAATCCGTATCTTCACCGCAGCGTCTCTCGACCAAGGCAATCCGGGCCGCTGAAGAGTTTTGTTCCAACGCTTCGCCCAGAATCGTTTTCAATCGATCCCAGTGTTGCGGATCGATGTTCCCTTGCCGGAATCGGGTAGTTTTCGTGCTCACGGAGAATTTGAATCCCTAGTTCGCAGATAGTTCTCGCCGAAGCCAAATTTTCGCCAGGGTCCAATCCCGCTTCACTGTGGCCGGCGAGATTTCCAGTAACTCGGCTGTTTCCTCGACCGTCAACCCAGCGAAAAAGCGCAGTTCGACGATGCGCGCCTGCCGCTTGTCCAGAGCTTCCAGCGCCTGCAACGCCTGGTCGAGCGCAGTCACATCAATTTTGCGGCTATCGTAAAACTCGAGAGTCAATCTCAGAGGATCCGAGCCACCTCGTTTCAAACGGTGGCGCGCGACTGCGTAGTTAGTCAGCGTCTGTCGCATCACCCGCGCGAAAATTCCGATAAAATGACTACGATTTTGCCAGACAAGATTCTTCTCGCCAACCAAGCGAAGGAAGGCCTCATGGACGAGCGCCGTTCGCTGAAGAGTATGAGCCGTCCGTTCGCCGCGCAGAAAGGTTTCAGCCAGACGACGCAAGTCTTCGTAAACCTCCGGCATCATTTCGCTAATCGCGACGACATCACTGCGCTCGGCATGATTCGCCTCACGCACCAGAGGAGGAGTCAACGGCGCCGCAGAGGACGGCATGGGCCTGTCGGTGCGTACCCTTGCCATAACGGCAAAGCCTAACGCATCTCCTGCCGAGGCGTCCAGCCAGAGCTCATCGCCCCGGGCGTCGATGCCTTGTCGCACTTCTACAGCGCTTCGCACCACAACCGGATTGAGACTAGAATTCTTTCTTCGTGCGCTGTTTGAACCGGACCGCTCATCCAAGATGGCCGGTTTTACACCTCCACCGGGGTCAGTGCCGGCCTCAATCTCTCGTGGGCGATGATTTCAGGAAGACTATGGCGCTTACGTAGCGGCATCGGTCGGCCAGGAGTTACTGTCCGGTAAATTTGGGTAAGCTCAACGCGCCCCCATCCGCTTCTCGCACGAAGGCCGTGAACCACGTTGTTTGGGTCGAAGAAAAATCCGGTCACCGCGCCGTTCGGAGCAATGCTCCAGACCTGGCCGGGGCCCGTGCCCGCGCCCGGAAAGTCGAACTCAACGATGGCGCCGTGCTTATCGCGCACAAAGCCGTGATTCACATTTGTCGCGTCAACATACCATCCCGTGATCGCTCCATTCGTATTGATTCCAAAAGGGTAGGTACCTTGGAAGGGACCTGGGACGTTACCGGCGCCCGGCGCATTGAACGTGGTGAAGGCGCCATTCCTATCCCTCAGGAAACCGTGACTCAGATTGTCCGCGTCAAAGTAGTTTCCCATGATGGTTCCATTCGGAGTAAGGCCGCCGCCAAAAGTACCCTGAAAGGCGCCCGTGCCCGCACCCGGCGCGTCAAAGGTGGTAATGGTTTGCGCATATATTGAGGTGGAAATTGCCAGGGCGACCAGGATGGTTGCCGCCAGGCTGGAGTTTCCTTTTTGCGAAATAGAATGGTTTTATACTCCTTAATGCAACGACGAGCCGGAAAACGGCTCATTTTTTCGGCGAAATTTCACAGACCTCGGTGACGGTCGTAAGGTGCGTTTCGTTTGAAGGGCTTTGAGATCAACGAAAAAATCGGTGGTCTTGCGTCAAAAGAAGAGCAGGAACACCGCAGATTAAGCTTGCGCCCGTGGACGATGTGGAAGTGCCCTTGCACGTCTGCACAGCCACAACGAAGCAACGTAAGGATTACGGCAAACAGGGTTTTCCGCGCGCTGTCCGAACGAGGACGCCCGCGCGTTTCCTGAATCTGCGAAATCTGCATAATCTGTGGTTAAATTAAGGTTGTGAGCAACAAGCCATTTCGCATTATTTCTGCCGATCACACTGGTATTACGGTCGCAAATCTCGAACGATCGCTCTCTTTCTGGCGCGACGTTCTCGGGTTTGAGCTTTCTCACCGGCCGCACCAAACTGGCAATCTCGCCAGCGAAATAACCGGTGTGCCCGGCGCGGAGATTTCAATTGCTGTCCTGAAAGGTTACGGGCACAAGATCGAGTTACTCGAGTACCTTGCCCCGCCGGACCGAAAACATGCCGATCTTCGACCTTGCGATGTCGGATCGGTGCACGTCGCCCTTACGGTAGATAATCTTGACGCTGTGTTGAGCGCGATTGCAGCATCTGGTTGGAAAGCGGTTGGAAAGCCTCAAATCCTGAAAACGGGACCGAACGCCGGGAAGCGAGTCGTCTACGTTCGCGACCCGGATGGGACAACAATCGAGTTCATGCAGCCGCCCTAATCGGATGAAACGGCCACGGATGAACACAGATTGACACTGATTTTCTGCACCGTGAAACCCGGAAACTTCCTATCCGTGTTTCATCTGTGTTAATCTGGGGCGAACCTCTCTGTGTCCACTAAGCGCTTGTTATGACGATGACTTTTTCCGCTGACGAAGATTTCGCGCTCCAACTCGATGCCGAGGATCCACTCCGGCAGTTTCGCGAAAAATTTCATCTGCCGCTCGGGAAGAACGGCAGGCCGGTGATTTATTTCGCCGGCAATTCGCTCGGCCTGATGCCGAAAGGTGCTCGTGCAATCGTTGAAGAGGAAATGGACAATTGGGCAAAGCTCGGAGTCGATGCTCATCATGCCACCGGAACGCCATGGTATTCGTATCACGAGACGCTGCGCGAACCGATCGCTCGGTTGGTTGGCGCTAACCCGATCGAAGTGATCTGCATGAACAGCCTGACGGTGAACCTGCACCTGATGATGGCGACGTTTTATCACCCGACGAAATCACGGTTCAAAATCCTGATGGAAGAACCAGCTTTCCCTTCCGACACCTACGCGATCAAATCGCAGATTGTTCATCACGGGCTTGATCCGAAGGAAGCGCTTATTCTCGCGCGGCCGCGCAAAGCCGAACTCACCGTTCGAACTGAAGATATTGTCGATCTAATTCAAAAGCACGGCGACCAACTTGCGGTGATAATGATCGGCGGCGTGAACTTTTTCACCGGTCAGTTGTTCAACATTCCGGAAATCACGGCCGCGGCCCACAAGTGCGGGATCATCGTTGGCTTCGATCTCGCCCATGCGATCGGCAATGTGCCCCTGGCATTGCACGATTGGAACGTCGATTTCGCGGTGTGGTGCTCGTACAAATATCTCAACGCGAGCCCCGGCGCGGTCGCAGGCGCGTTCGTGCACGAACGGCACGCGACCAACACGAAGCTTCCGCGCCTCGCGGGTTGGTTCGGCAACGATCCGAATACTCGGTTTCGTTTGCATCTCGAGCCGGAATTCATTCCCGTTCCCTCGGCTGATGGTTGGCAAATTAGCAACCCGCCGATCTTTTCAATGGCGCCGTTACGCGCCGCGCTTGCGATCTTCGATGAAGCCGGCGGCATGGAACGACTGCGCGCGAAATCGATCAAACTGACCGGCTATCTCGAGTTCCTTTTAGGTCAAGCGGGCTCGAACCGCTTTACGGTCATCACGCCACGCAAGAGAGACGCGCGCGGATGCCAGTTATCGATCTTGGCACACGAACATCCCAGAGAACTTTTCAAGAAACTCCAGGCCGCGGGTGTGAAGTGCGATTTTCGCGAGCCGAACGTCATCCGGGCCGCCCCAACGCCGCTCTATAACACCTTTCACGAAGTTTGGCGTTTCGCGAAAATCCTAGCCGAGCATCAGTAAGATTGTTACGAACCGCGGATGTCGCGGATGACACGAATTAATAACTGTAGCGGCGGTCTGCTAGTCGCGTTGCAGTTCCCTCGAAAGCGGATGACCGCCGCATTTACGATGGGATCGCAATCCCAGCTTCCAGATTTAAATATCCGTTATATCCTCGCGATCCGCGGTCATGATAATTGCTTATCGAGTTGATGTTGAAAATAGCCTTTCCAATTCTCCGGAAGCGCTTCGACTTCGATTGCCCGACGCAAGCTTTTCAGGTCGTCTTTCTCGAAAGCATAAAGGCGAGTAATGTCGGCGACGCTGATATCTTGTTGCTCATGGCCGATTAATTTTATCGCGTCACCCGTAACAACCATACCCTCACGAACAACGGCAAAATAAAAACCGGTGCGGCGACTGGCCAGAAATCGCTTGATGATGTCAGCGCGGCCAAACTTTATGCCCAGTTTGTAGCAGGGCATTCGTGGTTCCGTGACCATGACTTCCGTTTCGCCGATTCGGAATTTATCCCCAATGTAAACGGCTTCCTCGAAAAGTCCCTCGGCCGTGAAATTTTCTCCGAACATCCCCCAGGGTAGATCGACTCCCGGCAAGTCTGTTCGCCAATAGCCGTAATGTTCGGACGGGTAGACATAAACCGCCTTGGTTAAGCCGCCGTGAACAGTCAGATCGGCTTGCTGATCGCCGTCCAAGTTTAACGTGCGCATCATTACCGGATCTTTGACCGGCTTCTTGAAAATTCCTGTCGTGACGAGTTTACCTTGCCAGGTCACTTCCCTCGGCAATCCAACATTCACTGACAAGATTTTCATGATTCTTCAACTGTCTCACCTGTGATCTTGTCAGCAACCGAATCGCAGCTCGTCCGCCACGGCGCGTAATCCACGGTGATCGCGACCCGAGGCTACCTGCGGCGTCCCGGCTCGCCGTGTTCCTGCGTTCGTGATTAAGTTTAGTCGTGGCGAAGTTTGTTTTGATCGGCAGCGGTTTGGCCGGCGGATTGCTCGCCGCCTACTTGGGGCGCCGTGGCTACGATGTCGATCTTTATGAGCGACGAGCCGATCCGCGCGAAGGCAACATTGTCGGCGGGCGGTCGATCAATCTGGCGATTTCGACGCGCGGCATACATGCGCTCGAAAAGATCGGCATCGCGGACGAAGCGTTGCAACACGCGATCCCGATGCGCGGCCGGATGATTCACGATAAATCCGGCGCGCTGCACTTCAGCCCCTACGATGTCGATCCGAATAACTGCATCAACTCGATCGGGCGCGCCGCGCTGAACACAACCCTTATCGAAGCGGCGCAGCGTTATTCGAACGTGCGAGTGCACTTCAATCACCGTTGCATTGAGGTCGATCTCGACTCTGCAACCGCTCACCTTCTCAACACCTCAACCAATCAACCTCTCGACTCGTCTGGTGATGCCGTCATCGGCGTCGACGGCGCGTTCTCGGCCGTGCGTCAATCAATGCAGCGCAAGATTGGCACTTTCCAATACGACGAAAGTTATCTCGCCCACGGCTACAAGGAATTGACGATTCCGCCGGGGCCGGATGGTTCGTGGCGAATGGAGAAGCACGCACTCCACATCTGGCCGCGCAAAAGTTTCATGATGATCGCGCTGCCAAACCCGGACAGGTCGTTCACGTGCACGCTCTTTTGGGAATTCGAAGGAGAACGCAGTTTTGGAACAACGAAAACCGACGAGGATGTGCGCCGATTTTTCGAAGAAGAATTCCCCGATGCCGTGCCGCTGATGCCCACGCTGCTCGAAGATTTCAAGAACAATCCGACCGGCTCGCTGGTCACCATCCGCTGTGCGCCGTGGTATTACCGCGACAAGGTTTGCATCCTCGGGGACGCCGCTCATGCCGTTGTGCCATTCTACGGTCAAGGCATGAACGCTGCGTTCGAAGATTGTGTGGTGCTGGACGAATGCCTGGAAAAATTTCCCGACAACCGCGAGCGCGCGTTCAGCGAATACTTCTCCCGACGGAAAGAGAATACTGATGCACTGGCTGATCTTGCGATTGGCAATTTCATCGAGATGCGCGACAAGACCGCGTCGAAAACCTTTCGCGCAAAAAAGAAGCTCGATCACCTGCTGGAAGCTGCGTTGCCCGGAATTTATCGACCGCTTTATACGATGGTCACTTTCACGCGCCTCCCATACGCCGAAGCGGCGCGGCGAGCGCGGCTACAGGACCGCATCGTTTTTGCGGGTATCGTCGCACTGACGCTGTCGATCTTGTTGTTGTCGATCTTGCTGTTTCGATAATCAGCAAGACTCCTCTTGACAGTCTAGGCAAATGATTGAACAATCTGTTTACCAAGACTGTCTAGGTAACAAAGGCATATTATGGCTAAAGAAAAAACTGATCTCGTTTACGGCACGCTCGACATGCTGATCTTGAAAGCGCTTCAGCATGATCCGAGACATGGTCTCGCCATCGCGGATCGAATTGAGCAAATGTCGAAAGATATTCTGCGGGTGGAGCAAGGTTCGCTTTATCCCGCGCTCTATCGGTTAGAAGCGCAAGGCTGGATCAAAGCCGAGTGGGGTGTTTCCGACAACAACCGCAAAGCGCGCTATTACAAATTGACCGCAGCTGGCCGAAAACAGCTAGCCGCGGAACAGGAGCATTGGTCGCGCATCACTCAGGGAATCAATCTCGTCCTCTCTGGAACTTAAATTTATGCCGCGACTGCACGCCTGGTTCTCTCGATTGCTTGGGTTGGTTTACAAAAATCGCCGCGAGGCAGAGATGGCGGAAGAAATGCGGCACCATCTCGACCTTTTGACTGAGCGGAACATTGCGGCGGGAATGTCAACCGACGAGGCGCGCAACGCAGCGCTTCGACAGTTCGGCGGCGTAGAACAGGTGAAGGAAATCGCACGCGAACAACGGGTCTGGAGGTGGGCGGACGAGTTTTTCCAGGACGTGCGATTTGGCGCGCGAATGCTACGGCGCACGCCGGGTTTTTCAACGCTGGCGATTCTCTGTCTGACACTCGGCATCGGCACCAACGCAGCGGTGTTCAGTTGGATCGAAGGAATTCTGATTCGCCCCTACCCGCTCGTCGCGCATCAGGGGCGAATGTTCGCGCTGGCTGGCACGACCCGCGGCGCGGAAAGGGGCGGACTTTCCTATCCCGATTTTGTCGATCTCGAAAAAAATTCAACACTTTTCGAGTCGTTCATCATTGATCGGATCGTGGGCACAACGCTGAGTGTTGGTGATCGGGCGGAACGCGCGTCTGGTGGACTTGTTTCCGCGAACTATTTCGATGCGCTTGGCGTCCAGCCGATGCTTGGCCGCGGCTTCAGACCGGAAGAAGGGACTGGCCGCAACGCGTACCCGGTGACGATAATCAGTTACCTGACTTGGAAGGATCGTTACAAAAATGATCCGGAAATCGTCGGCAAGACGCAATATATGAACGGCATTCAACACACGGTCATTGGCGTCGCGCCGGAAAAATTTCACGGCACATTCATTGGCTATTCGTTCAACTTTTGGGTGCCGACGTCTATGCAGGAGGCGTTCGATTCGACCGGATACAAAATGGAAGATCGCGGCGCGCGTTGGATAGAAGGCTACGCGTTTCTCAAACCCGGCGTAACTCGGCAGCAAGCGCAGGCCGAGCTGGACTCGATCGCGCAGCGTTTGGAAAACGATTATCCGGAAACAAATCGCGGCCGGGGCGTTCAGATTCTGCCGTTGTGGAAAACGCCGTTTAATCAGGCGGGCAACATGTCGCAGACGCTCGGAATTACGATGGCCGTGGTGTTTTTGGTGCTGCTTATTGCGTGCGCTAACGTCAGTAATCTGCTGCTGGCGCGCTCATTGTTGCGTCGGCATGAGATGACCATGCGTTTGGCGCTGGGCGCGGGGCGGGGACGGCTGCTGAAGCAACTTGTTACCGAAGGACTTTTGCTTTCGTTGATCGCTGCGGCCGGTGGAATTGCGGTGGCTTACTGGTGCCGTAACGCGCTTGTGCTCGCATTTCCCTCTTCTGTACCGGGACTGGTGGTCGATTATCCCGGCCAGATTGATTGGCGCGTGCTCGTTGTCAGCGCCGCGATTTGTATTCTCGCAACTCTGGTCTTCGCACTCGTCCCAGCGATTCACGCGAGTCATGTCGATCTTTCCGGCGCGCTTAAGACCGAAGGCAGTGGTGTTCTCGGCGGGACGGGCCGATCACGTTTGCGCTCGGCTCTGGTTCTGGTTCAGGTCTCATTGAGTTTCGTTTTACTCGCCGGCACCGGCTTGCTTTTGCAAAGCCTGGCGAAAATGCGCAACGCCAATCCGGGTTTTTCCACCGATGTCATTGTGTCGGTAACGGATTTGTTTTCGGCCGGATATAATCTCGAGCGCGCAAAAATTTTCCACACCCAGTTACTCGATCGAGTGCGCACACTTCCCGGTGTCGAATCGGCCACATTAAACCGCGTCAACCCGTTCAGCTACAAGGTTTATTCTTCCTCACCGCTCGAGATCGACGGCTACCAGCCCGCGCCTAACGAGCAACCAACGTCCGAATACAATGAAGTCGCGGAAGATTATTTCGCAACGATTGGGATCCCGATCGTTTCCGGCCGTGAGTTCGCTCGCACTGACGACCAAAGATCTCCGCCGGTCGCGATTATTAACGAAACGATGGCGGCGAAATATTGGCCCGGAAAAAATCCGCTCGGTCAACGCCTCAAAGTCAAGGATCGTTGGATGGAAATTGTCGGCATTGCAAAAAATGCAAACTACCGCACCAAGCTCGAGCCTCCCGGACCCTTTTTTTATGTGCCGCTCCGGCAGAATTTTGGTGTCCAGAATAGTCTGCTTATTCGCACACGCGAAAAACCCGGTGCGATCATGAATGCGCTCGCCCGCGAGGTTCACGCACTCGATCCGAATCTGGCGCCGTGGCCTGCGTCTCCGTTACAGGAGCAAATCGATGAAATGAGTTACAGCCAGCGATTGGCTGTGACACTGGTGTCGATCTTCGGGGCGATGGCGCTGTTTCTCGCCGCGATCGGACTTTATGCAGTGATGTCGTATGCGGTGTCGCAAAGCACACGCGAGCTCGGGCTGCGCATGGCGCTCGGCGCAGGCGTGGCCGATCTGCTGCGGCTGGTAATGTCGCGCGGCCTAGCCTTGACGGCTGGCGGCGTTGTCCTTGGCGCCATAGTCGCGCTCGGACTGACCCGGCTGATGGGCAACCTGCTTTACAAAGTGAGCCCACGCGATCCGCTCGCATTCGGGGTGGCATTTGTCGTCATGACGATCGTTGCGTTGATCGCCTGCTTCTTTCCGGCCTGGCGCGCGACGCGGGTTGATCCGGTCCGGGCGTTACGGGTTTGACTGCTATGAGGACTAGCGGAGCAAAAGCTGAGAGTAGGATCGCGCACTCTGTTGACTTCAGGTCTGGTCTTTCTTCCATGGACGTTCCTCGGCCGGATCTCCTCGCGAAGAAGCGCAAACATCGCATCATCACCATTTCGGCCATCGTAATCGGTGTTGTACTCGCGACCGTTGGCCTGTCGCGTCTGAAACCGGCGGTGCCGAGCGTAGATCGTTCCACAGTTTGGATTGATACCGTTAAACGCGGACCAATGGTGCGACAGGTGCGCGGACTCGGCACGCTCGTCCCGGAAGAGATCCGCTGGATTCCGGCGAACACGGAAGGCCGAGTCGAGAAAATTATCGTGCGTCCGGGCACACAGGTTGAACCCGATACCGAGATTCTAGAAATGAGCAGCCCGGAGCTTGAGCAGGCCGCTCACGATGCCGAACTCCAAGCCAAAGCCGTCGAAGCCGAGCTGGTAACCTTGCGCGCAAATCTACAACGCGAGTTGCTCGATCAGGAAGCGACCACGGCAAAAGTTCGTTCTGATTACGAACAGGCCAAGATGGAACGGCAGACCAACGACCAATTGGCCAAAAACGGTCTGGTTGCCGAACTGGTTTACAAAACATCTAAAGTGAAAGAGGCGGAGTTGGCGAACCGCAATGAGATCGAACAAAAACGCCTGAACTTTGCGCGTGATTCGATTGAACCGCAGCTCGCGTCCAAACAAGCTGCGGTGGATCAAGCCAAACAGCTGGCGAAGTTAAAATTGGATCAAGTCGAAGCGCTGCACGTGCGCGCCGGGATGTCAGGCGTGCTGCAGCAATTGCCAGTTGAGATTGGCCAGCGCGTTAAGGTCGCTGACAATCTGGCACGCGTGGCGGATCCGACGAAGTTAAAAGCGCAGGTCAAGATCGCGGAAACCCAGGCAAAAGATATCAAGATTA
>Ga0209690_1001265_pt1 | contig 14100 bp, 16 predicted proteins | sample GraSoiAngelo_150_FD_186164 | JGI IMG/M metagenome (GOLD analysis project Ga0209690, IMG submission 186164) | Grasslands soil microbial communities from the Angelo Coastal Reserve, California, USA - 14_1009_09_40cm (SPAdes) (version 2) | ecosystem: Environmental > Terrestrial > Soil > Grasslands ...
CGCGCGAGGCCTGTCCGGCCTGTTGAATGACATCTTCTAGGACGGGTCGGGGTGAGCAGCCGCCACTGTTTCCCTTCGACGTCAACCGTTCACTGCGCCGGCGGCGCGAAGCGGCCACCGGCGGACATACAGAGGAGGATGTGATGGAGAGGGATCGCACACGGCGCCCGCTCTTCGAGCTCGACGAGGTGCCGCAGGCGGCGAAGATCAAGGTCATCGGCCTCGGCGGTGGCGGCAGCAACGCGGTGAGCCGGATGATGGCGGCCGAGTTTACCGGGGTCGAGTTCATCGTCGCCAACACGGACCTCCAGGCGCTCTACGCTTCGCCCGCGCCCGTGAAGCTCCAGATCGGCGCGAAGCTCACGCAGGGGCTTGGCGCGGGCTCGAACCCCGACATCGGCCGGCAGGCGGCCCAGGAGGACCCGGACCAGATCACGCGGCTCCTCCAGGGCGGCGACATGGTCTTCATCACCGCGGGGCTCGGCGGCGGCACGGGGACCGGCGCGGCGCCCGTCGTCGCATCGCTCGCCAAGGACCTCGGGATCCTCGCCGTGGCCGTGGTGACGAAGCCGTTCGCTTTCGAGGGCCGGCGACGGATGGCTCAGGCGGAGGCGGGGCTCGAGGCGCTGCGCGACGTGGTGGACACGCTCATCACGATCCCGAACCAGCGGCTGCTGGCGGTCGTGGACCGGGGCACGCCGCTGATCGAGGCGTTCCGCGTCGCCGATGGTGTTCTCCAGCAAGCCGTCCAGGGCATCTCCGACCTGATCCTCGTGCCCGGGCTTGTGAACCTCGACTTCGCCGACGTGCGCACGATCATGTCGGGGATGGGCATGGCGATGATGGGCACCGGCACGGGCCGGGGCGAGCACCGCACGCTCGACGCGGCTCAGAAGGCGGTGGCGAGCCCGCTTCTGGACGACACGTCCATCGAGGGCGCGCGCGGGATCCTGATCAACTTCACCGGCGGGCCCGACCTCGCGATCCACGAGGTGGAAGAGGCGGCGCGCATCGTCCAGGAGGCCGCCCACGACGACGCGAACATCATCTTCGGCGCGGTCATCGACCCGCACATGACCGACGAGGTCCGGATGACCGTGATCGCGACCGGGTTCGCCGAGAAGCGAGAGACCGTCGGCATCGGCGGTAAAGTCGTGGACCTCCCGCGCGCGTCGCGCTCGAGCGCCGCGGGGGTGGGGGGCTGGCGCCGGCGCCCCGGGGAGCTGCGCGCCGAGAGCGACGACAGGCTCGCCGAGGGCGACCTGGACGTCCCGGCGTTCCTCCGGCGACAAGCCGACTGACGCCGGCGAGCGGCGGGGGCGCGTCCGCTTGTTCGGAATGACACTCACCGCGGACCCACCCCCGCCGGCTCGCCAGCCGCCGGCGTATCTCACGTTCGCCTCGCTCACGGCCCTCGGACTCCCGAACGCGACCACGACGCGCCACTGCCCGGGCGTCGCGTCGTTCGCCGAGCCGATCTCTGCCGCCAACCCGGTCTCGCCCTTCAACGCCGACGCGATCCGGACGCTGAGGGTGGCCGGCCTCGACCTCACCCGCGTGAGCTACGCCAAGCAGGTCCACGGCGCCGAGGTGGCGCGCGCTCCCGAGGGGGGCGGCTTCGCCGGCGCCGCGGACATTCTCGTGACTGTCGAGCCGCACGCGCCGCTCGCGATCTTCACGGCCGACTGCCTCGCGATCGTCCTCTATGACCCCGAGGTGCCTGCTCTCGCCGCGGCGCACGTCGGCTGGCGGGGCACGGTGCGCGGCGTCGCCCAGGCCGCGGTCGCTGCGCTCGGGCGGCTCGGCGCCCGCCCCGAACGACTCTACGCGGCCATCGCGCCCTCGATCGGCCCGTGCTGCTACGAGGTGGACGAGCCGGTGACCAGCGAGCTCGCCCGGGCCTACCCGGGCCGCTGGGAGGCGTGGGTGACTCCCCGGCAAGCCGGCCGGGTGATGCTGGACCTCTGGACCGCCAACGAGGCCCTGCTTCGGGAGGCGGGCGTCGATCCGCCGCGCGTCGAGAACCCGCGGCTCTGCACCGCCTGTCACCTGGAGATGCTCTACTCGTACCGACGGGGCCACCGGGGTCGGCTGGCCACGCTCGCCGCGCTACCGTAGAATCGCGGTGCGGCCATGCAGGACATCCGGGCCAGTCTGGAGCGTGTGCGCGAGCGGATCGCCCGTGCCGCCGCGCGCGCGGGGCGCCGGGCGGAGGACGTGCTCCTGATCGGTGTCTCGAAGGCCGTGGAGCCCGTGCGCATCCGCGAGGCGGTCGCCGCGGGCGTTCCGGCCCTCGGCGAGAACCGGGTCCAAGAGGCGCGCGCGAAGATCGCCGAGCTCGGGCGGGCGGTGCCGTGGCACCTCGTCGGGCAGCTTCAGACGAACAAGGCCAAGGACGCCGTCGAGCTCTTCGACTTGATCCACTCGGTGGACCGCCCGGAGCTCGCGCGGGAGCTGGACAAGCGGGCGCGGCAGGGGGGCCGGCCGGTCGAGGCGCTTGTGCAGGTGAACGTGGCCGGCGAGGCGTCGAAGGGTGGCGTGGCGCCCGAGGGGCTCGGCGATCTGCTGGACGCCGTGACGAAGCTCGACCACGTCAGAGTTCGTGGGCTGATGGTGATCCCGCCCGAGGCCCGGGACCCGGCTGACGCGCGCGTCTGGTTCCGGACGCTCGCGAAGCTCCGCGAGCGCCACGGGCTCCGGGAGCTCTCGATGGGGATGAGCGGCGACTTTGAGGTGGCGATCGAGGAGGGGGCGACGATGGTTCGCGTCGGGACGGCGATCTTCGGGCCGCGCCCCGCCGCCCCCCTAAAGGAGCCACGCGAGCGATGACGATCAAAGGCCAGAAGATCGGGTTCGTCGGCGCTGGGAACATGGGCGAGGCGATGATCAAGGGGCTCCTGACGGCGAACCTCGTGCCGCCCGAGGCCGTCTACGCGACCGACGTGCGCCTCGAGCGCCTCAAGGAGATCGACCGACAATACGGCATCCGGATCGCCGCCGACAACCCGGAGCTGGTCCGCCACGTGGACGTCGTCATCATGGCGGTGAAGCCGCAGATCATCGAGCCCGTGCTGAAGGAGATCGCTCACGCGCTGACGCGGCAAAAACTGCTGATCTCCATCGCCGCTGGCGTGACCACCGCGAAGCTCCGCACGGTCCTCGGCAAAGAGGCGCGGCTGATCCGCGTGATGCCGAACACCCCGGCGCTCGTGCTCGCGGGCGTCACTGCGATCGCCAAGGCGGAAGGCCTGGAACCGGGCGACCTCGACACCGCGCGCGAGATCTTCAGCGCCGTCGGCCGCGTGGTCGTGCTGGAGGAGGGGCTGCTGGACGCGGTGACCGGGCTCTCGGGCTCCGGCCCCGCCTACGTCGCGCTCGTGATCGAGTCGCTCGCCGACGGCGGGGTGAAGATGGGGCTCGACCGGATCACGGCGATGACGCTCGCGACCCAGACGGTGCTCGGCGCCGCCAAGCTCCTGCTCGAGACGGGCCTCCACCCTGGCGCGCTGAAGGACATGGTCAGCTCGCCCGGGGGGACCTCCATCGCGGGCATCGCGGCGCTGGAGGAGGGCGGGATCCGCACGACGTTCATCACGGCGGTCGAGCGCGCCACGCAGCGTTCCCGAGAGCTCGGGATGCTAAGATGAGGGCGTGTTCGTCCTGGGCAACTTCGTCTACACGCTGGCCAACCTCATCGAGCTGGTGCTCAACGCGTACCTCATCATCGTGATCGCCCGCGCCGTGCTCTCGTGGGTGAACCCGGATCCCGACAACCCGATCGTGCGCTTCATTCACCGCGTGACTGAGCCGGTGCTGCGCCCGATCCGCGACCGACTCCCGACGGTCGCGATGGGACTCGACCTGTCGCCGATGGTCGTCCTGCTCGCGATCTACTTTCTCAAGTCGTTCCTGGTCGGCTCGCTCCACGATCTCGCCGCGAGCCTCAGGTAGCGAGTCGGAGGTCCCGATGCGTATCAGTCCCCTCGACATCCGGCAGCAGCAGTTCACGGTCAAGATGTTGCGCGGCTTCGACCCCCACGAGGTGGACGCCTTCCTCGACGACGTCGCCGAGGACTACGAGGCGGTGCTGAGGGAAAACGCGCTCCTGAAAGAGCAGCTCATCACGCTCGAGGAGCGGTCGCGCGGCGTTGCCGACCGCGAGAAGGCGATCCAGGACACCCTCGTCGCGACTCAGCGGCTCGGCGATGAGATGAAGGCCGCGGCCCGGCGCGAGGCGGAGCTCCACATGCGGGAGGCCGAGCTGCACGGCGAGAAGGTCCTGGAGGGCGCGCGCAGCGAGGAAGCGAAGATCCGGAGCGAGATTCAAACGCTCCGGCGCATGCGTCGCCAGCTCGTCGAGGACCTGCGCTCGACGCTCGAGAGTTACTATCGCATGATGGCGGCCGAGTTCGGTGAGGACGCCGGCGAGCCGAAGGCCTGAGGGCGCCCTCCTGCACCTCCGCGTGCAGCCGCGCGCCTCGCGTGACGAGATCCTCGGCTGGCAGGACGGCGTCCTGCGCGTGCGCGTGGCGGCGCCGCCCGTCGAGGGCGAGGCCAACGCGGCGGTGGTCGCGCTCGTGGCCCGCGCCCTTCGTATCGCCCCATCGACCGTCAGGGTCGTGCGCGGGAAGCGCGGCCGAGACAAGCTCGTGCGACTCACCGGCCTGGGTGACGACGAGGCGCAGAGCCGGCTCGCGTCTCTCCCAGGCTACCCGCGGCTGACGACGACCTCGCGGTCCCCGCAATGACCGTCTCGCCGGTCTGGTGGGCCCACGACCGGCTGATGCTGCTGGACCAGCGGCTCCTGCCCACCCAGGAGCTCGAGCGAGCCTACACCCGCTGGGAGGATGTTGCCGACGCGATCCGGACGCTCGTCGTGCGCGGCGCGCCGGCGATCGGCGTCGCGGCCGCCTTCGGCGTGGCGCTCGCCGCGCGCCAGAGCCCGGCAACGACGTTCGACGCGCTCCTCGCGGACCTGGAGACGGCGATGAAAGGCTTGGCGGCGACGCGGCCGACAGCCGCCAATCTCTTCTGGGCGCTCGAGCGAATGAAGCGCGGGGCGCTCGAGTCGCGCGGCGTGCCGCTCGATCAGGTGAGGACCGGGCTCCTCGCCGAAGCGCAGGCGATCCGCGACGAGGACATCGCGGCGAACCAGGCGATGGGCGCCCTCGGCGCCGCGCTCGTCCCCCCGAACGCCCGCATCCTCACGCACTGCAACGCCGGGGCTCTGGCGACCGCCGGCTTCGGGACGGCGCTCGGCGTGATCCGAGCGGCCCACGCCCAGGGCAAGGTCGGCCGCGTGTGGGTGGACGAGACGCGGCCCGTCATGCAGGGCTCGCGGCTCACGGCCTGGGAATGCGTGCGTGAGGGGATTCCGCACACGCTGATCGCCGACGTCGTGGCCGCCTCGCTCATGGCGCGCGGCGAGGTGGACCTGATCGTCACCGGCGCCGACCGGATCGCCGCCAACGGCGACACGGCGAACAAAATCGGCACGTACTCGCTCGCGGTGCTCGCCCGCCACCACCGCGTGCCGTTCTACGTGGCCGCGCCGTTCTCGACGATCGACCCCGCGCTCCCGTCGGGCGAGCACATCCCGATCGAGGAGCGCGATCCCGCCGAGGTCCGCCGCGTGGGCGGCCAGCAGACGGCGCCCGCCGAGTCGCCGGTGTTCAATCCCGCGTTCGACGTGACGTCGGCCGCGCTCATCACGGCGATCATCACCGAGCGCGGCGTCTTCCGCCCCCCGTACCACTTCGCTTAGCCGTTCGGGGGCGCCGCAGCACCCGACGCTCGGGGAGGTCGAGCCGTGAGAGTCGCCCGCGAGTACCACGACCGGACGGCGCACTCGCCGTATTCGGTCCGCGCCAGCACCCACTCGCTCGACTGGGACGTCAAGCCCTTCCCCTTCAAGGTCTACACGGACCTGCCCCCGCTCGCGCTGCCTCGGGACATCGACCCGCTCGCGGTCGATGCGCTCGCCGCCCTCGCTGCTGGTCCCTCGGGAGGTGTCGAGCGCGTCACGCTGGACGACCTCGCCACGCTCCTCTACTACGCGGCGGGGGTGACCAAGAAGCAGACCTACCCCGGCGGCGGCGAGGTCCTCTTCCGCGCGGCCCCGTCGACGGGCGCCCTCTACCAGACCGAGGTCTACGTCGCGGCGGGTCGGATCGAGGGGCTCGAGCCCGGGCTGTACCACTTTTCCCCGGGCGACTTCGCGCTGCGGCGCCTCCGCGCGGGGGACGTGCGGGCACCGCTCGCCCACGCGGCCGCCGACGAGGCGCTCGCCCGCCGCGCCGCGACGATCATCCTCACCGCCATCTACTGGCGGAACACGTGGAAGTATCAAGCGCGTGGCTACCGCCACCTCTTCTGGGACTCCGGAACCTTGCTCGCGCACCTCCTGGCGGTGGGTGGCGCGCTCGGGCTCGCGCCGCGTCTCGACACCGGCTTCGTCGATGCCGACGTCAACCGCGCGCTCGGCGTGGACGCCGAGCGCGAAGCCGCGCTGGAGCTGGTGACGCTCGGGCCCCAGGGCGCGCCCGCCGCGCCCGTGGCCGCGCTCGAAGACCTTCGCCACCCATATGTGCCGCTGTCGTCGTCCGAAGTCGATTACCCTTTGCTCCGCGAGATCCACCGCGCCTCGATGCTGCACACGCCAGACGACGTGCGCGCGTGGCGGGAAGCCGGACGTGGGCTCGGGGGGCGCCCTCCGAGACCCGTGTCTCCCCGAGCCCTCGTTCCGTTGCCGGCGGCGCGCGAGGCATCGGGGCGGAGCCTCGGGGAGACGATTCAGCGACGGGGGTCGACGAGGCAGTTCGGTCTTGTCCCGTTGAGCGCGGTCGAGCTGGCGACGGCGCTCTGGAGCGCGACCCGCTCCGTCGACGCCGACGTCCCCACGGGGCTCGTGGACCTCTATCTGATCGTCAACGCCGTGGACGGGGTCGAGCCGGGCGCGTACCACTACCGTCCCGAGGCGCACGCGCTCGAGCTCCTGAAGGCGGGCCGCTATCGGAACGAGTCGGCGTATCTCTGCCTCGAGCAGCCACTCGGCGGCGACGCGGCGGCGGTGATCTACTTTCTCGCGCCGCTCGACCGGATCCTTCCCGCGTTCGGCAACCGCGGCTACCGGCTCGCCAACCTCGAGGCCGGGATCGCCGGCGGGCGTGCCTACCTCGCCGCCTACGCGCAGGGCTTCGGCGCCTCGGGTCTCACCTTCTATGACGGCCACGTCGTCGAGTTTTTCTCGCCGCACGCGGTGGGCAAGGACGCCATCTTCGTCGTAGCACTCGGGCGCGCGGCCGGGAGTGGACGTGTTACCATCGGAACGACACCGACCCTCTCAAGGAGGCCGTCCGGATGAAGAAGTATCACTTGATGGCGCCGGGCCCGACGCCCGTCCCGAGCGAGGTCCTCCTCGCGATGGCGCAGCCGATGATCCACCACCGGACGCCACAGTACGAGGCGCTCTTCATCGAGGTCCGAAGCGGACTCAAGAGGCTCTTTCAGACGGAGGCAGACGTCCTCCCGCTCGCCTGCTCCGGCACCGGCGCGATGGAAGCGGCAGTCGTCAACACGCTCTCCGCCGGGGACAGCGTCGCGGTCGTCCGGGCAGGGAAATTCGGCGACCGCTGGGTCGAGATCTGCAAGGCCTACGGGGTCAACGTCGTCGAGCTGGCGGCGCCCTTCGGCCACTCGGTCCCCGCCGCGCGCGTGGCCGAGACCCTCCGGGCCCACACGGCCGTGAAGGCGGTCCTGACCCAGCACAGCGAGTCGTCCACCGGCGTGCTCCACGACGTCCGTGGCTACGCGGCGGTGACGCGCGGGACGGACACGATCCTGATCGTGGACGCGGTGTCGAGCCTCGGGATCGCCGACCTCCCGATGGACGCCTGGGGCGTGGACCTCGTCGTCTCCGGCTCGCAGAAGGGGCTCATGCTTCCGCCGGGCGTCGCCTTCTGCGCGCTCGGTGAGAAGGCGTGGGCGAAGGCGAAGACCTCGACGCTGCCGAAGTACTATCTGAACCTCGCCGAGGAGCGGAAGGCGGTCGTCAAGAACGAGGCGCACTTCACGCCTGCGGTGAGCATCATCGTCGGGCTCCGCGAAGTGCTCCGGATGATCGAGACGGAGGGGCTCGCGAACGTGTTCAAACGCCACGACCGGCTGGCGCGTGCCACGCGCGCAGGCGTCGAGGCGCTGGGGCTCGAGCTCTTTGCGAAGGCGACGCCGAGCCCGGCGCTCACGGCCGTGGCGGCCCCGAGGGGCGTCGACAGCGAGACGATCGTCGCCGCCTACTCGAAGGCGCATAACATCACGATCGCCGGCGGGCAGGGCGAGATGAAAGGCAAGGTCTTCCGGCTCGGCCACATGGGCTACGCCGCGGAGTTCGACGTGGTCATCGCGCTGTCCGCCCTCGAGCAGGTGCTCGCCGAGCTGGGCCAGCCGGTCGACTTCGGCTCGAGCGTCCGCGCCGCGCAGAAGATCTTCGCCGAGAAGTCGTGAAGCGGGTCCTCGTCACTGACGGCCTGGACGCCGTCGGCGTCGACGCGCTCCGCAAGCACGGGCTCGAGGTCGATGTCGCCGCGACGCTCCCGGAGCCGGCGCTCGTCGCGCGCATCGGCGAGTACGAGGGCCTGATCGTCCGCAGCGCCACCAAGGTCACGCGCGCCGTGCTGGCGGCGGGCCAGAAGCTCGAGGTCGTCGGCCGGGCGGGCGCGGGCGTGGACACGATCGACGTGGACGCCGCGACCGAGCGCGGCGTGATCGTGATGAACGCGCCAGGCGGCAACACGACCGCCGTCGCCGAGCACACCATGGCGCTGCTCCTGGCGCTCGCGCGGCGCGTTCCCGCGGCCGACGCCGCGCTCAAGGGCGGCCGCTGGGAAAAGAGCCGGCTCCAGGGCGTCGAGCTCTTCGGCAAGGTGCTGGGCGTTGTGGGGCTCGGACGCATCGGTTCCGAGGTCGCGCGGCGCGCGCTCGGCTTCCGCATGCACGTCATCGCCTACGACCCCTATCTGACGCGGGAAGCGGCCGAGCGCCACAGTGTCGAGGCCGTCGAGCTGGATGAGCTCCTCGCCCGCTCGGACTTCATCACGATCCACGTGCCGCTGACGGGAGACACGCGTCACCTGCTCGGCGAGGACGAGCTCGCCCGCGTCAAGCCCGGCGTCCGGATCATCAACTGTGCCCGTGGCGGCATCGTGGACGAGCGGGCGCTCGCCGCCGCGATTCGCGCAACGCGCGTGGCGGGAGCGGCGCTCGACGTCTTCGAGCAGGAGCCGCCGCCCGCCGACCACCCGCTGCTCGGGCTCGAGCAGGTGATCGTCACGCCGCACCTGGGCGCCGCGACGGACGAGGCCCAAACGGCCGTGGCGCTCGCGATCGCCGCGCAGGTGGCCGACGCGCTCCTGCACGGGGTCGTCGTCAACGCGGTGAATCTCCCGTCGATCGACGCGGAGACGTCCCGCGAGCAGGCACCGTGGTACGGGCTCGCCGAGAAGATGGGACGCTTCCTCGCGCAGATGGCCGAGGGGCGGATGCAGGAGGCGCGCCTCACGTATTCCGGCGAGATCGCCGGGCGCTCGATCCCGACGCTCACACTCGCGCTCGTCCGCGGCCTCCTCGGTGCGATCCTCTCTGAGCGCGTCACCGACGTGAACGCGCTGCCGATCGCGAAGTCACGCGGGCTCAAGATCACGGAGACCTCCACGACGGAGGCCGAGGACTACGCGAGCCTCGTCGCGGCCGAGCTCGTGACCGACCGGGGGATCGCGTCGGTCGCGGGGACGGTCTTCTTCAAGCGCGAGGCGCGCTTTGTGCGGGTCGACGGCTTTCCGCTCGAGGCGCTGCCGCAAGGCTGGATGCTCGTCTTCGCCAACCTCGATGTCCCCGGCGTCATCGGCCGCATCGGGACGCTCTGCGGCCGGGACGGTATCAACATCGCCGGCATGCAGCTCGGCCGCGAGCGGCGGGGCGGCCGCGCGGTCTCCATCCTGAACCTCGACGACCCCATGCCCCCCGCGGCGCTCGACGAGATCCGGGCGATGCCCGACATCGTCTTCGCCAAGCTCGTCAAGCTCTAGGGAGCCTGTCGGAGTATCGCGGAGCGCCAACGGCTGAGCATGGGTGCTCCGAGCGTTGGGGGGTTGGGGGGCCATGTCGGGGCCCCATTCCCGCCAGTTTGGAGTCGTCCTGCCCGACGAACCGTCCGCCTGATCGCGCGCCGATTCGCGGTAGAATGGCGGGTTGTGAGGAAGCTCAGGCTCTTTGTCGTACGGCATGGGGAGACCGCGTGGTCGCGCGAGCGGAGGTTCGCCGGCGCCCGAGACGTCCCGCTCACCCCGGAGGGTCTCCGCCGCCAGTGCGAGGCGGTGGCCCGCACGCTGGCGTCCCAGGGCGTGGCCGCGGTCTACGCGAGCCCGCTCGAGCGGGCTCGCGCCTCCGCGGAGGTGATCGCCAAGCCCCACCGGCTCACGGTCGAGATCGAGCCGGCGTTCCGCGAGATGGCGTTGGGCGAGTGGGAGGGGCTGACGCGCGAGGAGGTCGCCGCGCGTTTCCCCGCCGACTACGAGCGCTGGTGCACGGCGCCGCACCTCTTGCACCTCGCGGCAGGGGAGACCCTCGGCGAGGTCGCCGTGCGCGTGACGGCCGGTGTGCGCGAACTCCAGGAGGCTCACGCGGGGGAGACCATCGTGCTCGTGAGCCACGCGATCGTGATCCGGCTCATCGTGCTCGACGCGCTGGGCCTCGGCCACGAGCGCCTCTGGACCGTGGACGCCACGCCCGCGGGGATCACCGAGATCGAGTACGAGCCCGGCTGGGCCACGGTGCATCGGATGAACACGCTCGCCCACCTCGAGGCGGTCGAGCGATGAGGCCGCTACACCCGCAGCTCCCGAAGGGCGCGCGCGTCTACCTGCCGGATGAGGCGGCACGCAAGCGCCACGTGGAGGCGCGGCTGCTCGACGTCTTCACGCGGTGGGGCTACCGCGAGATCGTCACCTCCACGTTCGAGTACGCGGATGTGCTCGCGATGGGTACCGACGAGGGCGTCCAGGAGAACATGTTCAAGCTCGTGGACCGCGAGACCGGCCGGATGCTCGCGCTCCGCGCCGACATCACGCCGCAGATCGCCCGGATCGTGGCGACGCGGCTCCGGGACGAGCCCAAGCCCATCCGCCTCGGGTACGTGACCAACGTGTTCCGCTACGACGAGCCGCAGGTATCGCACTACCGCGAGTTCTACCAGGCGGGCGTCGAGCTGATCGGGCTCGAGAAGCCGGAGGCCGAGGTCGAGATCATCGCGATGGCGATCGAGGGGCTGCGCGCGCTCGGGCTCGAGCGCTTCCAGATCGACCTCGGACACCCCGACTTCTTCCGCGGGCTCTGCGAGGAGACGGGCGCAGAGCCGGCGCGCGTGCGCGAGCTCCGGGCGGCGCTCGCGCGCAAGGATGCCTCCGCGCTCGAGCGGCTCGTGAGCGACTCGACACCCGACGCGCACGTGCGTGAGGCGCTGCTGGCGCTGCCCACGCTCTTCGGCCACGAGGCCGTGCTCGACCGCGCCGCGGGCCTCGCGCGCAACAAGCGGTCGGCGAAGGCTCTCGCGAACCTCGCGGAGGTGTACCGGCTCCTCACGATCTACGGGCTCGCCGACGTGGTCCTGCTCGACCTCGGGGAGGTGCGGGGCTTCGACTACTACTCCGGGACCTACTTCGAAGCGTACGTGTCGGGCTTCGGCGCGTCGGTTGCCGCCGGTGGGCGGTACGATCACATGCTGGCGCGCTTCGGCTACGACTGCGCGGCGGTCGGCTTCGCCTTCGACGTGGCCCGTGTCCTCTCCGTGATGGAGACGCAGGGCGTCGCCGTCGAGCTGCCCGGGCCCGACTTCTTCATCATCGACTTCACACGGGACAAGACCGCGGCGCTGTCCCTCGCGCGGCGGCTGCGCGATCTCGGCGCGTCGGTCGCGCGTGACATCATCAGTCGCGCGCTCGAAGAGTCGGTCGCCTACGCGCGCGCGCGGCACGTGCGCCACGTCCTGATCGTCGGGAGCCCGCTCACGGGCTCGCATCAACTGTTGGCGATGGACCTCGCGGACGGGTCCGAGCGCGTCCTGGCGGTCGCGGAGCTCCTGGCGGAGCCGGGACGCTTCTTCACGGAGATTGGCCATGCCTAACATCGTGGTCGTCGGCACGCAGTGGGGCGACGAAGGGAAGGGGAAGGTCGTCGACGTCATCACGCCGCACGTGGACGTGGTCGTCCGCTACCAGGGCGGCAACAACGCGGGCCACACCGTCGTCGTCGGACGGGAGAAGTACGTGCTCCAGTCGATCCCGTCGGGCATCCTGCATCGCGGCCGCCGCTGCGTCGTCGGCTGCGGCGTCGTCGTCAATCCCGGCGCGCTCATCGAGGAGATGGAGGCGCTCGTCCGCCGAGGCGTGGTGCTGGACGGCAACCTCTTCATCTCGAAGAATGCGCACCTGATCATGCCCTACCATCCGGCGCTCGACCGCGCCTCCGAGGCCAAGCTGGGGTCACGCCGCATCGGGACCACCGGCAGGGGCGTCGGGCCCGCATACGTGGACAAGGCGGCGCGCGTCGGGATCCGCGTGGGCGACCTCCTCAACGAGCGGCTCTTTCGCGAGAAGCTCGAGATGAACGTGGCCCAGAAGAACCGGCTGCTGCGCGAGATCTACGACGCGCCGACTTTTTCAGTGGCGGAGATCCTCGACCAGTATCTGCGCTATGCGGGCTGGCTCGCGCCGTACGTCACGGACACGGCGCTCCTGTTGACGCGCTGGATCGAGAGCGGCTACAGCGTGCTCTTCGAGGGCGCCCAGGGGACGATGCTCGACATCGACCACGGGACCTATCCCTTCATCACGTCGTCCTCGACGACGGCGGGCGGCGCCGCGACGGGCACGGGCGTGCCGCCGACGCGCATCCACGGCGTGCTGGGCGTCGCCAAGGCGTACACGACCCGTGTCGGCGGCGGCCCGTTCCCGGCCGAGATGTCGGGCAAGATCGCCGAGCATGTCCAGGCGCGCGGCAACGAGTACGGCTCGGTGACGGGGCGGCCGCGGCGCTGCGGCTGGTTCGACGCGATGGTGCTGCGGTATGCGGTGCGCGTCAACGGCCTCGACACGGTGGCCCTCACCAAGCTCGACGTCCTCGACCAGTGCGCGGCGATCAAGATCTGCACCGCCTACCGCTACCAGGGCGGGATCCTCACGGACTTTCCCGAGGACGAAACGGTCGTCGCCGAGGCCGAGCCCGTCTACGAGGAGATCGAAGGCTGGCTCGCGACGACGAGCGGCGCCAAGAACGAGGTCGATCTGCCGGCGAAGGCGCGCCGCTACCTCGAGCGGCTCGAGGAGCTGATCGGCGTGCCCTTCTGCCTGATCTCGACCGGCGCGCAGCGCGACGAGACGATCCTGTGCGAGACCTCGCCGCTGCTCCGCTGGTTCCCCTCGGTCCGCTCGAGCGTGCTCTAGCATGGCGCGGCCACCGATCTACCGGCTACTCTTCGTCGTCGGGCGCGAGCGCCAGCCGCTCTACGACTCACTCCGGCGCACGTTCGACGGCGACGACACCGTCCAGGTCGTTCTCGACCGCCGCGTCGGGGAGCGCCGCCGGCAGGAGTCCACCCCGCGTGCGGGCGAGCGCCGCCGGAGCGAGCGCCGTGCCCAGCGCGACAGCGACGCGCTGCTCCGCGCGCGGGGCTATACGCTCGTCGACGTCGTGACCTTCCAGAGCCCGCCCGCCGGCACCCCCGAGCCCGCCCCTGAGCGGAAAGCGGTAGAATCTGACCAGCGCCCGCGGGTCTGAGACGAGCCGTTAGCTCAGTCGGTAGAGCACCTGACTTTTAATCAGGGGGTCCAGGGTTCGAATCCCTGACGGCTCACCAAGTTTTTCCGCGGCTTGCGCGACGACCTGGACGTTTGGGGCGGTTTGGTTCCAGATTTTGGTTCCAAAATTGGCTTCGGCGGTCAGCGCCAGGTGCGGGTTCACTTGATCGGGCTCACGGCCTTGGTGCTCGTGTTGACCGTCCCCGTCAGCGTGTCGATCAGGAAGTCGCCCGGGCAAACCAGGAGTGCGCGC
>Ga0209690_1001268_pt1 | contig 14090 bp, 10 predicted proteins | sample GraSoiAngelo_150_FD_186164 | JGI IMG/M metagenome (GOLD analysis project Ga0209690, IMG submission 186164) | Grasslands soil microbial communities from the Angelo Coastal Reserve, California, USA - 14_1009_09_40cm (SPAdes) (version 2) | ecosystem: Environmental > Terrestrial > Soil > Grasslands ...
GAGGGGTGTGCTGGCCCGCTACGCGCTGCTGGTCGGCTCCGCCTCCGAAGGGGCGATGCTCAAGCCCTAAGCTTTCGCGGCATTACTACCTGACGGTGGGCAGCCACGCCGCGCGGGTCTTTTCATACGCGGCGATGTCGTCGTAGTGGCGCTCGACCAGCGCGATCTCGTCCAGGCCGTGCAGCAGGCACTCGCGGGCGAATGGATCGATCTCGAAGCGATAGCTGAAGCCGTCGCCTCGCACCTGCTGCGCCTGGAGATCGACGATGACCTCGACCGTTGGATCCTCCGAGACGAGGTCGATGAGATGCCTGACCTGTGACTCCGGCAGCGTGACGGCGAGCAGGCCGGTCTTGTAGCAGTTGGCGCGAAAGATGTCGGCGAAGGTCGGCGCGACGATCGCCTTGAAGCCGAAATCGCGCAGTGCCCATGGCGCGTGCTCCCGCGAGGAGCCGCAACCAAAGTTGGCGCCCGCCACCAGGACCGAAGCGCCGGCGTACTCCGGCCGGTCCAAAACGAAGTTGTCGCGCGCCCGCCAGTCATAGAAGAGGAAGGGCCCATACCCGGTGCGCTCGATCCGCTTCAGGAACTGCTTGGGGATGATCTGGTCGGTGTCGACGTCCGCCAGGTCGAGCGGCGCCATGCGCCCGGCGACGCGTTTGACGGGCTCCACTACATCAGCTCCCGCACGTCGACGAGGTGGCCGGTCAATGCCGCGGCCGCAGCCATCGGCGGGCTCATCAGGTGAGTCCTTCCACCTGAGCCCTGCCTGCCTTCGAAGTTCCGGTTCGACGTCGAGGCGCACCGCTCGCCCGGCGCGAGGATGTCCGGGTTCATGCCGAGACACATGGAGCAGCCTGCGTTCCGCCACTCGAAGCCCGCGGCCTTGAACACCGCGTCCAATCCTTCGTCCTCGGCCGCGCGCTTGACCGAGGTCGAGCCTGGCACCACCATCGCCCGGACCTTGGGGTGGACGTGGCGGCCCTGGATGACGCTTGCCGCGGCGCGGAGGTCCTCGAGCCGCGCGTTCGTGCACGAGCCGATGAAGACTCGGTCGATTGCGATGTCGGCCAGGGCGATGCCCGGCTTCAGGTCCATGTAACGCAGGGCCCGCTCGTCGGTCTCGGAGTGGGGGACCGGGACGCGCCCCGTCACCGGCACCACCTGCGCCGGCGTCGTCCCCCACGTGACGTGGGGCTCGAGCTTCGACGCGTCGATCTCGATCACATCATCGAAGGACGCGCCGTCGTCCGTGCGCAGTGAGCGCCAGTGGTCCAGCGCCTGCTCCCAGGCAGCGCCCTTCGGCGCGTGCAGCCTGCCCTGCAGGTAGGCAAAAGTGGTGTCGTCGGGCGCGACCATGCCGGCCTTGGCACCCCACTCGATCGACATATTGCAGATCGTCATCCGCCCTTCCATCGAGAGGCCGCGGATGGTCGGGCCGCCGTACTCGACCAGGTGGCCCTGGCCCGCCGAAGTGCCGGTGCTGCCGATCAACCTCAGCACGATGTCCTTGGCCGTGACGCCGATCGGGAGCGAACCGGTGACGTTGACTGCCAGGTCGCGCTGGCGCTTCTGGGGAAGGCACTGGGTGGCCAGGACAACCTCCACCTCCGACGTGCCTATCCCGAAGGCGAGCGCCCCGAATGCGCCGTGGGTCGAGGTGTGGGAGTCGCCGCAGACGATCAGCATCCCCGGCTGGGTCAGCCCGAGTTCCGGCCCTATGACATGGACGATGCCCTGGCGCCGGCTTCCGATCTGATGCAGGGGGATGCCCTCCCGCCGGCAGTTCTCCGCCAGGACATCCATCTGCTTGCGTGAGAGCTCGTCGGCTGCTCGCGCGCCACCCCGCGTCGGGACGTTGTGATCCATGGTCGCCACGGTCAGGTCCGGGCGGCGGACCCGCCGACCGGCCAGGCGCAGGCCTTCGAAAGCCTGCGCTGAGGTCACCTCGTGGACGAGGTGGAGATCGACGAAGAGGAGGTCGGGTTCGCCCTGTGTAGAAGTCACGATATGGGCGTCCCAGAGCTTCTGCGCCACTGTCTTTGGCATCGGGAACGACAACTCTACGGTCCGTCAGGCAGGGAAATTTGTGCCCTGGCCACAACCCGAAGCAGGGTATGGCTCGTTAACATGCACGTTCACACATGAGCCAGTCCACGCGCGTCAGCCTCCTGGTACTTAGCCTCCTGGGCCTGATTGGCATTCCAACGGGGGCACGCGCGAGCTAACAGACCGCCAGCTAGATCGCAAAAGCCCCCGACCAAAAGGCGGGGGCTTCTTCATTTCTCGACCAAAAAGGAGCCCGCCACAAGTTGACCGGAGCCGACATGATCCTGGAAGCGCTGGAGCGCGAAGGTGTCGAGTACATCTTCGGCTACCCGGGCGGCGCCAACCTGCCGATCTACCAGCACCTCCACGAGCATCCGAAGCTGAAGCACATCCTGGTCCGCCACGAGCAGGGAGCGGCGCACATGGCCGACGGATACGCCCGCGCCTGCGGCAGGCCAGGCGTCGTCTTCGCGACCTCGGGGCCTGGCGCGCTCAACCTCGTGACCGGGCTCTGCACCGCCTACATGGACTCGGTGCCGATCATCGCGATCACCGGCCAGGTGAACAGCACCCAGGTTGGCCGCGACGCCTTCCAGGAGTCGGACGTCATCGGCGCCACGTCGTCCGTCACCAAGCACAGCTACCTCGTGACGAAGATCGACCAGCTGCCGCGCGTGATCCATGAGGCGTTTCACATCGCGACCACCGGCCGGCCCGGTCCCGTCTTGATCGACATCTGCAAGGACGTCCAGATGGCGGACGCCGAGCGCGTGACCGCGGAAAGATTGCACATCCCCGGCTACAAGCTCAACGGGCACATCGACCTGAACCACGCCAAGCAAGCCGCTGAGGCGCTGGCCGGAGCCGAGCGGCCGGTGATTCTCGCCGGCCACGGCATCATCCTCAGCCATGCGGAGGCCCAGCTCCAGGAGCTGGCCGAGACGGCGGCCACGCCGGTTGGCACCACGCTGCTCGGCATCGGCGGGTTCCCGGTCAAGCATCCGCTCTCGCTGCACATGACCGGTTTCATGGGCACCGGCTGGTGCCTGAAGGCCGTGCAGAACGCCGACGTTTTGATGATGGTCGGCATGCGGGTCGATGACCGCGTCACGGCCAAGCTGTCGGAGTTCGCGCCGAACGTGAAGACCTTCATCCACGTCGACATCGACGGATCGGAGATGGGCAAGAACGTCCGCCCGCACATCGAGCTGGTCGCCGATGCGAAGCAGGCGCTCGCCGCGATGCTCCCGCACATCGGGACTCTGCAGGCAGACCGCGGCCGCTGGCTCTCCCAGATCGACGCCTGGCGCGAGGAGCACCCGCTTCGCTACAAGCACTCGAACGGCCAGCTGCAGCCGCAGGACGTGTTGATCGACATGTACCGCAGGGCCGACAGCGAGGCGATCGTGGTCGCCGACGTCGGCCAGAACCAGATCTGGGCGGCCCTGTGGTGGAACTACGACAGGCCGGGCCTGTTCATCAACTCCGGCGGAGCCGGCACGATGGGCTTTGCGCTCCCGGCCGCGATCGGGGCCAAGTTCGGACGGCCCGAACTGCCTGTTTGGTGCGTGGCGGGCGAGGGCGGCTTCGTGATGACGGCGCAGGAGCTTTCGGTTGCGGTCGAGCACCAGCTCGACGTCAAGATCGTGCTCCTCAACAACCTCTCTCTCGGCATGGTGCGCCAGTTCCAGGACGACTTCTACGGCGGCGTGCGCTCCCAGGTCGACCTGACCCACATGCCCGATTTCGTGAAGCTTTCCGAGGCTTACGGGATGCCCGCTCTGCGGGTCGAGAAGCTCGAGGACATCGGGCTGGCGTTGGACGCGGCGGAGCGTACGAAGGGGCCGTTCCTGATCGACTTCCGGATCGACCCCGAGGCGAACGTCTACCCGATCGTGCCGTTGGGCAAGGGGCTCGGTGAATTCTGGGAGGCACCGGAAAATGCCTGAGGCCACGGCGCGCCTCCGGCCGGCCCCATCGCCCGGCTCCACCGGGCACTTCCCCGCAAGCGGGGAAGAGTTGGCCACCTCCCGAGTGCGGGTCCTTTCAGTGCTCGTCGAGGACGGCCAGAACACGCTGACCAAGATCGCCGGCGCGGTCCGCCGCCGCGGCTTTCACATCCGCGGCCTTTCCATCGGCCCGACCCGCGAGCCGGGGCGTTCCCGGATCACGCTCGAGGTCGACCACGGCCACGCCGAGGCCGACCAGGTCCGCAAGCAGCTCGAGCGCCTGGTCGACGTGGTCGAGGTCGAGGACCTGACCGGCGACGAGGTGCACAACCGTGAGCTCGTGGTCGCCAAGGTCAAGACCTTGGAGCTGGCCCGGTTGATCCAACGCGGCGCCAAGGTCATCTCGACGGACACGGACGGAACCACCGTCGAGTTTTCCGGCGACCGCGACGAGATCTTCGACTTCGTCGAGGAGCTGGCGCGCCACGGGATCGTGGACGTCGTCCGCTCGGGTCCCCTGGTCATGAGGAGAACGGTATGAAGATCCACTACGAGAACGACTGCCCGCCGAGCCTCGGTGAACCGGTCGCGGTCATCGGCTACGGCAGCCAGGGCCGCGCGCACGCACTGAACCTGCGCGATTCCGGAGAGGACGTCCGCGTCGGCCTCTATCCCGGGAGCAAGTCGATCGAGCGCGTGGAGGCAGACGGCCTGCGCGCGGTGCCGGTGCCCGAGGCGGTGTCCGAAGCGACTGTGGTCATGGTGCTCACGCCCGATGCCGGCCAGGGCAAGCTGTTCCGGGAGTCGATCGAGGCTCACCTCCAGCCGCGTTCAATGCTGATGTTCGCGCACGGTTTCGCGATCCACTTCGCGCAGATCAAGCCGAACCAGGACATCGATGTGGCGATGATCGCGCCCAAAGGCCCCGGCCACCTCGTGCGCAGCACGTACGTCAACGGCCAGGGCGTGCCGGCGCTGATCGCCGTGCAGCAGGACGCGACCGGCAAGGCGTGGCAGCGCGCGCTGGCCTACGCGCGATCGCTGGGCGCCGGCCGCGCAGGAGTGCTCGAGACGACATTCAAGGAAGAGACGGAGACCGACCTCTTCGGCGAGCAGGCCGTGCTGTGCGGCGGCGTCGCCTCGCTCGTCAAGACCGGGTTCGAAACCCTTGTCGAGGCGGGCTACCAGCCTGAGCTCGCCTACTTCGAGGTCCTGCACGAGCTGAAGCTCATCGTCGACCTGATGTACCGCGGCGGTCTCGGCTTCATGCGGTACTCGGTCTCCGACACTGCCGAGTTCGGCGACTACGTTTCCGGACCACGCGTCATCGACGACCACGTGCGCCAGACCATGCGGCAGGTGCTGGCGGAGATCCAGGACGGGAGCTTCGCAGAGCGCTGGCTCGACGAGAACTCCAACGGCCGCAAGCAATTCTTCGCCATGCGGCGTAAGGACGCCGACCACCAAATCGAACAGGTTGGACGCGATCTGCGCGCGATGATGACCTGGCTGGAGCCTGTAGAAAAATGAGAGACAAGAATCCCGACCGCGTATTCATCTTCGACACCACGCTGCGCGACGGCGAGCAGTCGCCCGGGTTTCATCTCGACGCGAACTCCAAGCTGCGCATCGCGCGCCAGCTCGAGAGGCTGGGAGTGGACGTGATCGAGGCCGGGTTCCCGATCTCGTCGCCTGGAGATTTCGAGGCGTGCCGGCGCATCGCGCGCGAGATCCGCGGCGCCACCGTCACGGCGCTCGCCCGTGCCGTGCGTGAAGACATCGACGCGGTGTGGGGCGCGCTCAAGGACGCGCAGGACCCGCAGATTCACATCGTGCTGTCGGTCTCCGACGTGCACATCGACCGCAAGCTCGGCATGACGCGTGCGCAAGTGCTGAAGCGCGGGGCGGAGATGGTCGAGTACGCGCGCTTCCTGTGCGACAAGGTCGAGTATTCGCCCGAGGACGCCGGACGTGCGGACCCCGACTACCTCATCGAGACGGTGGAGACGATGATCGCCGCCGGCGCCAACGTCATCAACATCCCGGACACGACAGGCTACTGCCTGCCGTACGAGTTCGGCGAGCTGGTCCGCCGCGTCATCAACGAGGCGCGCGGAAGCGAGAAGGCGCTGTTCTCTGTGCACTGCCACAACGACCTGGGCCTCGCGGTCGCCAACACTCTGGCCGCGCTCTCCGCGGGCGCGCGGCGCGTGGAGTGCACGATCAACGGGATCGGCGAGCGCGCCGGCAACACGTCCCTCGAAGAGGTCGTGATGCTGCTGAAAGTCCGGCAGTCGAAGCTCGGCCTCGAGTGCGCAGTCGAGACGCGAGAGATCACGCGCACGTCACGCCTCGTCTCGGAGCTGACAGGCACACCGGTGCAGCCGAACAAGGCGGTCGTCGGCGCCAACGCGTTTGCGCACGCGTCGGGCATCCACCAGGACGGCGTGCTGAAGGACCGCCTGAACTACGAGATCATGAAACCTGAAGACGTCGGCCTGGCCGACTCCAAGATCGTGCTCACGGCGCGGTCAGGGCGTCACGCGTTTCATCACCGGCTGAGCCGCTTGGGCATCACGCTGAGTGAGGGCAAGGACGATGAGGCGTGGCAGCGGTTCCTCGTGCTGGCGGACACCAAGAAGGAGGTCACCGACGAGGACCTGCGCAAGATCGCCGCGATGGCGGAGACCAATGGGACCAATGGTCATGAGGGGAACGGGCACCCGCCGGTGACCGACCAACTCCACGACCACAATCACGTCGCCGACGCCATGCGACACATGATCTTCGGGTGAAGGTCGCCTACCAGGGAGAGCCCGGCGCCTACTCGGACGAGGCGGTCTCGGCGATCTTTCCCGACGCGCAGGCGTCCGGCTACGCGACCTTCCGGCTGACCTTTGAGGCGCTCGAGATGGGCGCGGTCGATGCGGCGGTCCTGCCCGTCGAGAACAGCAGCGCGGGCGTTGTCCAGGAGGTGTCCGACCTGCTCTGGGAGCTGCCTGGTCTGCGAGTGGTGCGCGAGCATGTGCATCCCGTCCGTCACTGTTTGCTGGGGTGGCCTGGTCCGGTCGAACGCGCTCTCTCGCACCCGCAGGCTCTCGCCCAGTGCGATCGCTATCTGCACTCGCGGCAGATCCGGCCGGTTGCCTTTCACGACACGGCCGGCGCGGCCCGTGCGGTGGCGGAGCAGCGCCAGCCGGGCACCGCGGCGATCGCGAGCAAGGCGGCCGCGGCCCGGTACTCGCTCTACGTGCTGGCTGAATCGATCCAGGACGACTCCGAAAACCGGACCCGATTCGTGGTCGTGGAGAAGGGCGGGCCTGCGCGACCGCGCGATGCGGCGACCGGCGACCGCGAAGCGGTCTCCAGTTGGAAGGGATCGATTGCTTTCGTCACCGCGCACCGGCCCGGCAGCCTGGCTCACGCTCTGGCGTGCTTCGCCGAGCGGGGGGTCAACCTGACCCGGCTCGACAGCCGGCCGATGCTGGGCCGGCCCTTCGAGTACCGGTTCTACGTCGACTTCTCCATCAACGGCGAGGCGTCGTCGGCGGCCGCGGCGGAGGCGGCGCTTAACGACCTCGAGGAGGCGAGCGCCGAGATCAAGCTGTTCGGGACGTACCCCTCCGCCTAGCGGACCTAACGCTTCCCCGTTTGCGGGGAAGCACCCAAACGCAGGCCGCGGCGGGAAGCACTTCAACCGCGACCTGCGAGCCCCAGTTTAAGTTAACAACGTTAAGTATGTAGTCGGTGATTGGCTTCAAAACGACTCCTGAACCTGAAACGCGCGTTTCAGAAAGCTGTGAACAATTCGTTAAAGGTTTTGGGATAAAGTGACGAATCGTGGGCCGCGGGCGTACTGACGCACCAGTTGCGGCAGACGAGCGACCGAAGCGCCGCCGGCTCCCAGGCGTAAACCTGCGCCCAGGCTCGGTCAAGCAGGCGCGCCTCGAGTCCGGCCTGAGTCTCGCCCAGCTTGGCAAGGGCCACGTGACGGCCCCCGCGATCTACCTGATCGAAACCGGCCGTACCCGACCGTCGCTCCCGACCCTTGAGCACATAGCGCGACGGACGGGCAAGCCGGTCGAGTTCTTTCTCGCGGCGCCCGTCGGCGCGACCGACGACCTCAATGCGCGGCTCGTCGAGCTCGAGGCGATGGTCGCCGACGCGCGCTACCAGGAAGCGATTGCGCTCGGCCAGTCGATTCTCGACCGCGGGTCGTCTGCTTTTCGCCTCGGGCGCATCCGTTTTCTGATCGGCCAGGCCTACCTCGGCTCAGCGCAGCCGGAACGCGCCGCCACGCTGCTCGCCGAGGCCAGAGCTCACTTCGAGGCTGTAAACGACGGCGCGATGCTCGCCGAGTGCATCGCTGCCCAGGCTGTGCTCGCCACCCGCACCCAGACGAGTGACGCGGTGTACCTGGCCGAGATGGCGCTTTCCGTCTTGCGCGCCCTCAAGCCTGTCCCGCCTCCGACCGAGGCCCGCTTGCTCGAGATCCTCGCCGCGGCGCACTTTGCCAGTCACGACCATGAGCGGGCCATCGCCACCTATGAGGAGGCGATCGCCGTGGGCAGCGCAGTGTCCGATCTGCAAGGGCTGGCCCGCCTCTACGGTGCAATCGGAGCGGACTACAGGAGCGCCGGCGACGGGGAAACGGCGGCGCGCTACACGCAGCGCTCGCTCGCGGTGCTCGAAGTGATTCGCGATCGCGACGTGCTCGCCAAATGCGAGAACGACCTCGCCCTGGTCCTCATGGCCGGGGGTGAGCTCGCGGAGGCGCGGCTTCATCTGGACCGCTCGCTCCAGCTGTGCGATGACAGCAACCTGAGATGCGGCCGCAGCCTGGTGCTGCTCAGCCTGTGCGAGCTGACGATGCGCGAGGGCGACCTCGAGCGAGCGCAAGAGCTTGGGAGCGAGGCCCTCGAGCTCGCCGAACGCCTCGAGGAGGGTGCGACCATCGCCGAGGCTCACGTGCTGCTGGGCCGGATCGCCGACCAGCGCGCTCTGCCCGACGAGGCTGACAAGCAGTTCGCCGACGCGATTCGCGGGTTCGAAGCGTTGGGGTTGCGCGAGAGGCTGCTCCAATGCCACGGCCAGTACGCCGAGATCCTGGAGCGGCGAGGTGAGCTCGCCCGGGCGTACATGCACATGAAGGAAGCGCTCCAGGCGAGCCGGCCGGGGCTGCTTCGCCGGGAGCAGGAGCAAGAGCAGGAGCGGGTCAGCTCGGCTTAGACGTTCTCCTTGCGTTGAAGGAGACCCTGTTTACGCGTGTTAACGTAGCTTTCGCCGCCGGGGCGGCGTCTATGGACACGCAGGGGAGGTAGCTGACAGCTGGCGAAAGCGCTTCGCAACTCGAAGTTCACCCTCACCGCAGAAGCCGTCATCGCCGACTACCGGCTGGCCTACAGCAGCCGCCGAGCCTCCGTCATCGGGCGGGCTGAGGTCCTGCGAGGCAACGCCACCTTCGGCATCTTCGGCGACGGCAAAGAGATCGCCAACATCGCGATGGCCAAGGCGTTCCGGTCGGGCGACTGGCGGGCCGGCTACTACCGGGACCAGACCTTCATGTGGGCGACCCGGATGTCCAACGTCCGCGCGTTCTTCGCCCAGCTCTACGGAAACGCCAGCCTCGAGGCCGACCCGGCGTCGGGCGGCCGGCAGATGGGCAACCACTTCGCGACCCGCTTTCTCGACGATCGAGGCGAGTTCGAGCGCTCGGTCGACATGCCCAACTCGAGCGCGGACGTCTCGAACGTCGCCGGATGGATGCCTCGACTGGTCGGGCTTGCCTATGCGTCGAAGCTCTATCGCGACAACCCGCAGCTGAAGGATGCACAAGACGGGTTCTCCGTCAACGGCAACGAGGTCGCGTTCGGGACCATCGGCGACGCCGCGACCAGCGAGGGCCTGTTCTGGGAGGCGATCAACGCCGCGGGCGTGCTCCAGATCCCGATGGCGATGTCGGTGTGGGATGACGGATACGGAATCTCGGTGCCAATCACCACGGAAACCACGAAGGCATCGATCTCCGACGTGCTCCGAGGCTTCAGTCCGGACGACCGGCCGGGCATCGATATCTACGTCACCCGCGGATGGGATTACACCGCGCTCATCGAGACCTACGCGACCGCGATCGACAAGGTGCGGCGAGAGCACAAGCCCGCGCTGATCCACGTCACCGAGATGACGCAGCCGCAGGGCCATTCCACGAGCGGCAGCCACGAGCGATACAAGTCGAAGGAGCGCCTGCGCTTCGAGGCTGAGTACGACTGTGTAGCCCGCATGCGCGACTGGGTCATCGAGTCGGGAATCGGCAGCGAGTCGCAGCTCGAGGGTTGGGAGGCGGCCGACAAGGAGGCAGTCGAAGCGGCGCGCGACCTGGCCTGGGAGGCGTTCCAGTCGCCGATCCGCGCCGAGCGCGATCGCGCGGTGGCGATCCTGCGCCGGGTCGACATGCCGGAGGTGGCCGAGATCACCAACTCGCTGGACGAGGCGGTCAAGGTCACGCGGTCTTTGATCATGTCAAGCGCGAAGCGGGCGCTTCACCAGCTGCGCGGACTCGAAGCTCCCGCGCGTGACGAGCTCGCGAAGTTCGTCCGCGACTATGGCCGTGAGAACGACGAGCGCTACAACTCGCACCTGTACAGCAGCTCACCCGACTCGCCGCTCAACGTTCCGGTCGTGGGGCCCGCCTATTCAGACCAGTCGCCGACGGTCGACGGCAGACAGGTGCTCGTCCGCAACTTCGACGCCAACTTCGCGCGCGATCCACGCATCTTCGTCATCGGCGAGGACATCGGCAGGTTGGGCGACGTCAACCTCGTGTTCGAGGGACTGCAGGCGAAGTACGGAGAGCTGCGGCTGACGGACACCGGGATCCGCGAGGCGACGATCCTCGGCCAGGCGATCGGCTCCGCCATGCGCGGGCTGCGGCCGATCTGCGATATCCAGTACCTCGACTACTTCCTCTACGCGCTGGAGACGGCGTCGGACGACCTTGCGACGCTGCACTGGCGGACGGTGGGCGGACAGAAGGCGCCGGTGGTAATTCGCACGAAAGGGCATCGCCTGGTCGGAATCTGGCATTCGGGGTCCCCCATGTCGGTGGTGCTGAACGCCCTGCAAGGGCTCTACGTGGCGGTGCCGCGGAACATGACGCAGGCGGCGGGTTTCTACAACACGCTCTTCCGGGGCGACAATCCCGGGCTCGTGATCGAAGTCCTCAACGGCTACCGGCTGAAAGAGCGCGTGCCGGACAACATAGGCTCGTTCACGGTGTCGCTTGGCGTGCCCGAGGTTCTGCGCGCGGGCACCGACGCGACCGTCGTCACCTACGGTGCCTGCTGCGCGATCGCGCTCGACGCCGCGCAAACTCTCGATGAGCTGGGCGTATCGTGCGAGGTCATCGACGTCCAGACGCTCAACCCGTTCGATGTGACTCACATGCTCGCGCGCTCGATCGAGAAGACGCACGCGCTGATCTGTGTGGACGAAGACGTGCCGGGCGGCGCGTCGGCGTTCATGCTGCAGCAGATCCTCGAGGCGCAGAACGGTTGGTGGCACCTCGATGCGGCGCCGCGGACACTGGCAGCTTCGCCGAACCGGCCCGCTTACGGGCCTGACGGGGACTACTTCACGAAGCCCAACCGGGAAAGCATCGTCGCCACGGTCTACGGGGTCGTGCGCGAACGTCAGCCGTGGAGGTTGCCGGCACTGGACGGGTGACCGGAATCCCGCGGCTGCCGGCAGTGGCGGCAACCTTCGGTTAGGTGAGATCTCCTGGTAGGTACTCCATCACGGCCAGGGCGGGTGCCGCGCTCAGGAGGCTGAAGCCCTCGAGCAGGTAACCGAACCAGCCCGCGGCCGGCGCCGGCTCGGCGAGGGGCGGAATCACTCGCCGCGGTCTGCGTACCTCTCGCATCGGAACCTTGTCCGACAGCCCCGCCAGCGCCCTCGCCTTGGCGAGGCCCGCGTCGAGGCCGCCAAGCTCGTCGACCAGCTTGCGCTCGAGGGCCTGTCGCCCGCTCCACACCTTGCCCTGCGCGATCGGCGCGAGCTCATCCGAGGTCATCTTCCGCGCGCTTTCGACCAGGCGCAGGAACGCGTTGTAGATGCGCGTGATGTCCGCGCGGACGATGCTCCGCTCCTCATCCGTGAACGGACGCTCGTCGCTCTCGAGCAGCACACGATCGCCGCGGGCAATCGTCTCCCGGCTGAAAAGCAGCTTCTCCCACATCGAGCCCGTGACGATCTTTCCGCTCAGCACACCGATGGAGCCAGTGATTGTTCCCGGGCGGGCGACGATCCAGGATCCTGGCATCGAGACCCAGTAACCGCCAGAGGCGGCGACCGGCCCCATGACGACGACGATCGGCTTGCGCTGCCCGACCACGGCGAGCGCATGGCGCATCGCCTCCGACGCTGTCGACGACCCGCCGCGAGAGTTGACGTACAGGACGACGGCGGCGGCTCGCTTGTCCGCCGCAACCTGGCGCGCCACCTGGACGACGCTCAGGTCGCCCGCGCGATCGTCGCCCACCAGGGGCACCTCGAATGGCGGCTTGATCGGCAGATGCCCGGACCGGCCGTCGATGATGGTGCCTTCGATCCGCATCAGCGCGACGTACTTGCGCAGGCGAAGGGTCGGCGCAGGGGTTCGCATCTTGCGGCTCGCGCGCTCCCAGGTCCCGATACTGACAGGTGCTCCGGCGCCACGGGCCAGATGCGCCGGCAGCCCTTCCTCGCCGACGACCCGGTCGACGGCGCGCTTCTCGACGGCGACGTCGTCGCCGTAGGGCGAGCAGTCGATCAGCTCCTTCGCACCCGCGCTGTCGAGCAGCCTCGACTCGGCGATCGCCGTGAGCAGCTCCTCGTGCTGCGACTCGAGCAGCCAGCTGATCTGTTCGCGCAGCTCGTCGGACATGCTCGACTTGGTAAGCGGGTCGGCCGCCGACTTGTAGGGCGAGACCTGGACGAAATCCGCCCCCAGGCCGAGTCGCGCGAGCCCGTCGGCGAGAAACAGGCTCGTGCTCGAGAAACCCAACGCGCGGACGCTGCCGGTCGGCATCAGGAGGATCTCGTCGCAGGCGCACGCGAGGTAATAGGCGCCGGTGCCGTACGAGGGCGCCCAGGCGACCACCCGCTTGCCCGCGTTGCGGAGCCGGCCGACGAGCTCCCGGAGGTCCTGCAGGGTGGCCATCGGCATCCCTGCCGCTCGGAGATGCAGAACGACCCCTTTGATCCGCGCATCGCGCGCGATCGCGTCGAAAGGCTCGCCCAGCACTTTGACGCTGAGTCGCTGCCGGGACACGAAGCGCTGCCACAGCGGCGGCGGCGGATCAGGCAGCGCGGGCAGGTTCTCTTCGAGCACGAAGACGACGAAGGCCGGCGGCCTGCCGATCGAGCGGCGGATGCTCGAGACAAGCCACCACAGGTAGCGGAACGGATACAGGAGCAACCTCGCCCTTCTAGAGCGAACGTTTAGGCGTGCTAAACGACCTTCGAAATCTCCAGGCGCTCGTCTATCTCGCGGCTCAAGCGCGACGCGCCGTACTCCTGCCCGACGTGGTGGTGATACGGAACCCCGGTGAAGAGGTGGTGCGACCTCGTCGGGATCGTGGCGCCATCCGCCCACTCCTTTCGCTGCAAATCCATGTAACCCTCTTCTTTGTCGTGCTTCAGGCCTTCGAGGAGGACCGACATCCCATGGCCGGCAGCGTGCTGCAGCGCGAGCGTGATGAAGATGAAGCCGATGCCCAGCAGGCCCAGCTCGTCCCAGGTGATCGGGTTCTTCTCGTTGAACCACTTGAACGAGGACGAGTAGTTGAAAGCAAACCTTGCCTTGGGGAAGCGCTTGCGGATCTCGGTGCAGAAGGTCTCTGTCGGCCCGCGCTCGGCGGTCGGAAACTCGCACCACAGCAGGTCGGGCACGCCGCTGTCCAGGTAGCGAAGGCCGCGATCGATTGCGAGCTCCAGCCCGCGCTTGGACTCGGGAGCCTCTGTTGCGGACACGCCGTCGGTGCGCGCGATGATGATGAAGTCGGGGTGGCCGAGGTCGTCGGCAACGCTGCGCATCATCTTTAGCTTGCCGACGAA
>Ga0209690_1001274_pt1 | contig 14065 bp, 10 predicted proteins | sample GraSoiAngelo_150_FD_186164 | JGI IMG/M metagenome (GOLD analysis project Ga0209690, IMG submission 186164) | Grasslands soil microbial communities from the Angelo Coastal Reserve, California, USA - 14_1009_09_40cm (SPAdes) (version 2) | ecosystem: Environmental > Terrestrial > Soil > Grasslands ...
GAGACGGCAAAGTTTTCATTGACAAGATCAGCACGGATTCGCGCACGCTGAAACGCGGCGAATTATTTGTTGCTTTGCGTGGCGAAAATTTCGATGGCCACAATTTCGTTGAATCCACCGCAAAAGCCGGTGCAGCCGGGGCAGTCGTGGATTCCAATTGGAAAGGAAAAGTTCCAGAAAACTTCGCGCTGATCCGAGTGAAAGATACGTTGCAGGCGTACCAAAAGCTCGCTGCCAACTACCGGGAGTCGCTGTCGCTCAAGGTGGTCGCGATTACTGGAAGCAATGGCAAGACAAGCACGAAAGATTTTGCCGCGGCGGTCCTAGCGCGCTGTTTTCGAGTCACAAGAACAGAGGGAAATTTCAACAATCATGTTGGCCTTCCTCGAACAATTTTGGAGGCGACGTCGCAGGATGAAGTCGCTGTTTGGGAGGTCGGCATGAATCATCCCGGCGAAGTTGCGGCGTTGGCGAGGTTGGCCGCACCGGACGTCGCCATCATTACAAACATTGGTGTCGCGCATATCGAGTTCATGGGATCTCTCGAGACGATTGCAGCGGAGAAAGGCGCACTTGTGGAAGCCGTTGGCCCTCAGGGAACGGTCATTTTAAATGCGGATGATCCATTTACGAAGAGCATCATGTTGCGCGCACGCGCCAAAGTGATTTTCGCCGGCACGACTGCAGGGACGATCCGCGCCGGCGAAATTAGTCAGAGTGGGAGCGGAACAGATTTTACAATCCTGGAGGGCGCTCATCGCTGCCGGGCGCAGTTGCCTGTGCCTGGTCTGCACATGGTCCAAAACGCGCTGCTCGCAGTTGCCGCCGGTCGCGTCTTTGGTCTTTCCCTTGAGGATTGCGCCGCCGGTCTGATCGCCGCACCGCTGACAAAGGCGCGTTTGCAGATCAAGGAAATTCATGGCGTGCAGTTTATCGACGACAGCTACAACGCAAATCCCGATTCTATGAAAGCGGCATTGCACACGTTGGTGGAACTGGACGCCGATGGGAAACGCGTCGCCGTGCTCGGAGAAATGAGAGAACTTGGTTCCGAATCGGAACACGGCCATCGAGAAGTCGGTGAAACTGCGGCCGCGCTCGGGGTCGATCACTTGATAGCAATCGGAAGCGTGGCAGCCGCAATTGCAAGCGCGGCGGAACACGCCGGATTGCGAAACAGCAGAACGGTTAATTCGCCAACTGAAGCCGCGGAAATTTTGGCTGAGATCGCAGAACCGGGTGACCTTGTGCTCATTAAAGGAAGCCGCGCCGCGCGAACGGAACGCGTGATGGAGGAATTCGGGAATCGCCGATCGGCAGCTTTGTCAAACGATCGCGAGAAGAGGAATCATTTCCGCGTAGAGACTTCGCCATGATGTACTACGTCCATCGCCTGAGCGATCACTTCATCGGCTTCAACGTTTTCTTTTATGTCACGTTCCGCGCCATTGGTGCCGCCGTGACGGCTTTCCTAGTCACGTTGGTTTTTGGAAATTTCATCATTCGAAAACTGACCGCGCTGAAGCTGGGACAACCCATTCGCGCAGCGGCAGAAGTTCACGGTCTTGCCGAACTGCATGGCGGTAAACAAGGCACGCCAACCATGGGGGGCGTGCTCCTCATCGGAGCGGTCTTTGTGTCGAGCTTCATCTGGGCTCGTCCGGGCAATCGGTTCGTTTGGCTCGCCTTGTTTAGCATGATTTATCTCGGCGCGCTCGGCTTCGTCGATGATTACCTCAAGGTCACGAAGAAGAAGTCCGAAGGGATCAGCGGCCGGCTCAAACTCGTTTTTCAAATCGCCCTGGCGGCTATTGTCACGAGTGTTTTCCTCAGCAGTCCGTTGCTCGAGGTGCAGGCGCGTTCGCTCTACGTGCCGTTTATCAAAGCGCCTGTCATCGCTAACATGAGCTGGTTTACTTTCGTTTTTTTTGCGCTCGTCATTGTAGGCTCATCGAACGCGGTCAACCTCACCGACGGGCTCGATGGCCTCGCGATTGGCTGCACGATCACCGTCGCGTTTGCATATGCGCTACTTTCTTATGCGGCGGGAAATTTCCGGATCGCGGAATATTTGCAGGTCCCATTTTACCCGTTTGCTGGAGAGCTGACTGTCGTCTGCTCTGCACTGGTCGGCGCGGGTCTCGGCTTTCTCTGGTTTAACTGTCACCCGGCCAAAGTTTTCATGGGGGACACTGGCTCGCTCGCCATCGGCGGCGTGATCGGCGTCGTCGCAATCTGCTGTAAACAGGAGGTGCTCTTAATCGTCGTGGGCGGCGTTTTCGTCATTGAAGCGGTCTCGGTGATTTTGCAGGTGATCAGTTTCAAAACGACGGGCAGGCGGATTTTCGTCATGTCCCCCCTTCATCACCATTTCGAACTGACTGGTTGGAAAGAAAACACCGTCATCGTTCGGTTTTGGATTCTCTCGATAATCTTCGCCTTGCTTGGCTTGGCGACACTGAAATTGAGGTAACGGTGCGCTACAAAAATCAAAATATCGCCGTTCTTGGTGCGGGCCTGAGCGGGACTTCTGCGGCACTCTTGCTTAAGTCGGAGGGCGCACACGTCACGGTGCTCGATAGCGCTGAGGAAAAAGATCTACTCAAATCAACCATCGACAATCTCCGGGCACAAGCGGTTCGCGTGATTTGTGGGGCGGCCGCTGATGACGATTCGTCTGCTTACCAGATGGCTGTTCTAAGTCCGGGCGTCGATCCTGCCTCTCGGCTCGCGCGCAATTTTTCCTCGCGCCAGATCGACATGATCGGCGAACTCGAACTCGGTTGGCAGTCTTGTGAAACTCCAGTCCTCGCTGTTACTGGCACGAACGGCAAAACGACGACGACCGAATTGCTTGCTCAGATGTTGAACCTCTGCGGCCAGCGAACAATCGCTTGCGGCAACATCGGCAAACCGCTCTCCGAAGTTGCACGGGAAAAGAGACCATTCGATGTGCTGACGCTCGAGGTCAGCTCGTTTCAACTGGAAGCTATCCGCAGCTTTCGCCCATCGATCAGTCTCTGGCTTAACTTCGCGCCCGATCATCTCGATCGTTATCGCTCCGTGGCCGATTATCGCGCGGCTAAGCTGCGCATTTTCGAAAATCAAACCGCCGCCGATGTTGCAGTTGTTAATGCGATTGAAAAAGTGCCCGGGATTCGCGCCCGCACCATCACGTTTAGTGCTTATGTTGATCAAGCGGACTTTCGTCTCTCCGAAGGGGCGATCGTTTATCGAAACGAGGCCGTTCTGCGGTTGTCCGACACGAAACTGCGTGGCTTGCATAACATCGAGAACTTGATGGCAACGCTCGCTGCAGGGATGGCGCGAGGGTTGTCATTTCGGGAGATGGTGCCGCCGCTTTGCGCTTATGAGCCGCGTCCGCATCGGTGCGAATTCGTGCGCGAAGTCGGCGGCGTCGGCTACGTGAACGATTCCAAGGCGACCAATCTCGACGCAATGGAGAAGGCGTTGCGCGCGCAGAGCAAACCGGTCGTCCTCATCGCGGGTGGCAAGGACAAGGGTTTCACTTTCGATCCGCTTCGAGTCCTCGTGAAAGAGAAAGTTAGATCGACAATCTTAATCGGCGAAATGGCCGAGAGCATCAGGCGCTCCTGGAACGGCATGGTCACATCGGAAATCGCGAACTCGCTCGCGGATGCAGTCGAGCGCGCGCATGCCATCGCCAAACCAGGCGAGGTCGTCCTTTTTTCCCCGGGCACATCGTCTTTCGACATGTTTAAAAGCTACGCCGATCGCGGCGATCAATTTCGCGCGCTGGTGCGAGCTCTCCCCAAATGAAAGTGAAAATCCCCAAGCTTCTTAGACGCAAAAAACTTCGGGCTGCAACTGCGCGCCGTTCCGTCGGCGCATCTGCCGAAATGAATTACGAGGAGATGTCGGAGCCGAACATGAAGCTGTCTCGGGCATTGCTGATTGTTTTACTCCTTCACGTGGTTGCGGTCTCCGGAATCATCGCTTTCAACGCGATTAAGGCGCGACAGAGCTCGTTTGTACCGGCAGCCCTGCAAAATTCGGAAAATAATCCCACCATCACCATTGGATCGGCAATTAGCTCCGATGCTTCGAATCCGCGATCGGAGTTCGCGCAAAAGGAAAACGTGCCGCGTGATGAGGCGAAAACGTTCCGTTCGGTTTCGAAACCGCCTGCGAAAGACGAGCACGTGAAATCAACCGACAACGGGAACTTGCCCGCACCTTCGGGGAAAGTTTACACGGTAGTCAAAGGTGATAACCCAGTTACGATCGCAAAAAAACTAAAGGTCCCTTACGACGATCTGATCGCGCTCAACCACATCGAGGACCCGCGCAAATTGCAGATCGGCCAAAAGCTTTTGATCCCGAAATCAACGAAATCAACGAGAAGGAAAAAATCTCACGAATGAGTTCTGACGCGAAGTTCTGGGGAGCGCACAAGTCTGGCGTGTTAGTTTCGGTGTCTCGCCGCAAGAATCTTTCGCTGTGCTACGCTGTGCATTCCGCGTGGGTTTTTAGAAAAGTTCGCGATGGCGGGACTCCATCGCCAGCACGCGGGACGCGTGCACTACCCAGAACAACGAGCACGCCGCTGCATAATAATCATGCATCGTAAAAGCGCCTATATTCTTTTCCTTGCGGTGCTGGCACTGCTCGTCATCGGCATTGTCATGCTTTTCAGTACGAGCGCATTTGCCCGCGACAGTCATGGCGATGTTTATTTTTTTATAAAACGACAGGCGGCTTGGTTCGGGATCGGACTTGTCCTTTGCACCTTTGCTGCGCTGATCGACTATCACTTCTGGCAACGGACTTGGTGGCTTTGGTTTGCGCTCGCGCTTGTCGCTTTGTCGCTTTGCTATTTCCCGCACATAGGGATGCGCATTAACGGTTCGCGCCGTTGGGTCGGACTCGGACCAGTTACGTTTCAGCCCTCCGAGCTGGGAAAGCTCGCCGCAATCTTTTTCCTCGCCGCTTGGTTTACGCGGTACGAAAAAGCGGATGGCAATGTGCTCTTCGGATTGGTCCTTCCTCTTGCAATCATCAGTTTGCTGGCTGGACTTGTTCTAGGTGAAGTCGATCTTGGGACGACGGCCTTGCTCGGAACAACGGCGTTTGTCGTAATGTTCGTCGCTGGAGCAAACCCCCTATGGCTTGGAATTGTATCATTGGCTGGCCTCGGCGCTATTCTCTTCGTTGCTACCCAAATCTCGGAACGGATGGGACGGCTCTCGGCCTTTCTTCATCCGCAAGATTTCAAGGAAGATGCTGGCTTGCAGCAGATGCAGGCCTTGATCGCGTGGGGCAGCGGCGGAATGGAAGGCCTTGGCCTGGGCAATGGTCGCCAGAAGATGCTTTATTTGCCTTACGCGCACACCGATTTCATTTTTCCGATCATCGGCGAAGAGCTCGGTCTGCGGGTCAGTCTGCTCGTGGTCTTTTTATTCGTGGTCATCATTGCCTGCGGGATCATGATCGCGCTCCACGCCAAAGACCGCTTCGGCTTGCTCCTCGGCTGCGGCGTTGTTTCGCTCCTGGCTCTGCAAGCCGCCGTGAACATCGGCGTGACTACATCGCTCTTGCCGAACAAAGGGCTGCCGCTGCCTTTTATTAGTTATGGAGGCTCGAATCTTGTCGCTTGTATGTTCGGGATCGGTTTGTTGTTGAATATTTATCGGCAGGGCATTCTTGAACCAGCGCATAAGAAACGCGCGACCATACATGTGCGGATGACGCCGCGAATTTAGATGTGACTGATGAGTTCTATAAGGCTTATGGGTCAGCCGAAGATCGAAAACTAACTCTTATGAATGCAGTAATTGCATGCGGAGGGACCGGTGGACATCTTTTTCCCGGCATCGCCGTGGCTGAAGTGCTGCGCGATCGCGGGCACGAAGTCATGTTGCTGGTCTCCGAAAAGGAAATTGACGCACTCGCACTTTCCGGCCGCGCAAGTTTTCGGTTCGAAAAATTGCCGACCGTAGGACTGCCTTCGCCATTTTCGCCGGCGATTCTCGGATTCGTTCGCCGTTTCTACGAAAGCCTGTCGCTTTGTCGATCTATCTACCGCAAATTCAAACCCCAGGTGGTCCTCGGTATGGGCGGCTTCACTTCCACGGCGCCGGTGTTGGCCGGACGGATGCGCGGCGTTACCACCTTTATTCACGAATCGAACGCCGTCCCAGGAAAAGCGAATCGATTGACCGCACGTATGGTGCGCGCCGTCATGCTCGGCTTCAAGGAATGCGCGCCCTTCTTTCCAAAAGCGCGCACGGAATTTACCGGCACGCCGATCCGAACCGAACTAAAACCTTTGGATCGACAGGTTGTGCGTCAAAAGTTCGGACTGCGTCACGATCTCACCACGCTGCTGGTGATGGGAGGTAGCCAGGGCGCGAGCGGGATTAATCAAGCCATGATCAAATCGTTGCCATTTTTGCAAGGCGCCTCGCTGCAGGTGATTCATCTTTCCGGCGCGCGGGATGAGCGTCTCGTTGCCGATAATTATCGCCGCGAAAATGTCCCTGCTTATGTTGCCGCCTTTTATCATCGAATGGAGGAAGTTTATAGCGCTGCCGATCTCCTCGTTGCACGATCCGGCGCGGCGAGCCTCGCCGAATTCGCCGCGTTTTCATTGCCGAGCATTTTGATTCCGTTTCCCTATGCCACCGACGATCATCAAACGCGCAACGCAGAAATTTATGCGCGTGCTCAGGCAGCGATTCTCCTCAAGGAATCGGAGCTCTCCGGTGAATTGCTCGCACGCAAGATTCGAGAGTTAATCGAGAATCCCGAGCAAATTCAACGAATGGCTGCGAATTGTTCGCGTCTCGCACCGACAGATGCGGCCGGACGCGTGGTCACGACCATGGAAAAATATACGACTCATGAAGCTCGTCTCTGAGGTCGATCTGCCAAAATTGCTGACGGGTGAGCGACATAGGATTCATCTCATCGGCGTGGCCGGGAGCGGCATGAGCGGGATCGCTGCTCTTTTGCTCGAGCTTGGGCACAATGTCAGCGGCTCAGACAAAGTAAGCACGCTCGAGACGGATCGATTGCAACGCTTAGGTCTGCGTTTCTTTCCACAGCATCGCGCGGAGGATGCCAGCGACGCCGATCTGATCGTGGTTTCCTCTGCGATCAAGATCGATAATCCGATTCTGGTGAGCGCGCGAGATTCGAGCAAGCCGGTCGTGCGCCGCGCTGAAGCCCTCGCAGCGGTCATGCGCGGCAAGCGCGGCGTTGTCATCGCCGGGATGCACGGCAAAACAACAACCTCAGCGATGACGGCGCACGTTTTGCGCGAAGGCGGGTTGCATCCATCGCATTACGTCGGGGCCGAGATTCCGATTCTTGGGACGAACGCGCACTGGGATTCACGCGGCGAATATTTCGTGGCGGAAGGAGACGAAAGCGATGGGACCCTGCGCTGTTTTCATCCCGAGCACTGCCTAATTCTAAATATTGAGGAAGAGCATCTCGATTTTCATGTCGATCTCGAGGCGATCGAAAAAGTTTTTGCGCAGCTTATCGAGCAAACCAGCGAAACGGTTTTTTACAACGTCGATGATGCGAACACGGCGCGATTGTGCGCAAAACACAAGGGAGCGATCTCGTTCGGGTTCTTCGAAAAGGCGGATTATCGCGGCGCCGATGTCGAGCTGCGGGATTTCGCTTCGGTCTTTTGCGTTTATCGGCGCGGGCAGCAACTGGGCGAAGCGATTCTGAATGTTCCCGGGCAGCACAACGTCCAGAATGCTGTTGGTGTGATTGCCCTCGCCACCGAGCTTGGAATTCCGTTTGAAAAAATTGCGGCTTCGCTGCGCAAGTTCGAGCACGCGCGCCGCCGCTTCGAAATCAAGTATCAGAGCGATCGTTTTTTGCTTGTTGACGACTATGCCCATCACCCCACCGAGATCCGCGCGACGTTGAAAGCCGCGAAATCGACCGGTCGCAAACGTGTGCTGACCATGTTTCAAGCCCATCGCTATTCGCGCACCAAAGCGCTGCGCAAAGAATTTGGTCGCGCCTTCGATGACGCCGACCGTGTGGTCGTGACCGACGTTTATCCCGCCAATGAGGCGCCGATTCCTGGAATCAGCGGTAAAACGATAGCGGATGAAATCGCGACGCATGGTCATCGCGGCGTCAGTTATCAGCCGCGTTTGGAGTGGGTTCATCGCGATGTCGGCAATATGCTGGACTTCGGCGATCTCGTTTTGAGCCTGGGTGCGGGCAACATTCATGAACAATTGTCCGTGTTGGCCGCCGATCTCGTGATTGCCGAGAGATTAATAGGAATCGTTGGTGAGGAAGCCGATGTCCGGCTCTACGAGCCGCTCTCGAAACACACCACTTTGCGCGTGGGCGGCCCAGCGCAATTTTGGGTGGAGCCGCGTAACGAGAACGCATTTGCGGAACTGATTCGCTCTTGCCGGCGCGAAAGTCTCCCGCTTTTCGTCATCGGGCGTGGCTCAAATTTGCTCGTCCGCGATGGTGGCATTCGTGGTGTTGTGGTCCATCCCCGTGGTGGCGACTTCGACAGGATCGAGGTAAATGGCAACGAGATCATCGCGGGCGTCGGCGCAAAATTAAAAGAGGTCGCCTATGCAGGTAAGGCGGCCGGCCTCGGTGGGCTGGAGTGGATGGAGGGAATTCCGGGTGCAGTCGGCGGCGGCCTGCGCATGAACGCTGGAGCGATGGGGGCGCAAACGTTTGAAAACATCGTGCGCGTTCGTTATCTCGATGCAAATGGCGAGGCGCATACAAAAACATGCGATGAGCTGGAAGTGCATTATCGAAATTTCCCATTGCTCGAGAATAATTTTGCGGTCTCGGCAGTCTTTCGCGGGCAACCCGCGCCAACTGAAGAAATCGTCCGCAAGTTGGAGGCTTCTCAGGAGAAGCGCCGTACTTCGCAGCCGGCGGCCAAGAGCGCAGGGTGCATTTTCAAAAATCCCAATTCGTGCCCGGCAGGAAAACTGGTTGATGAATTGGGATTAAAAAATTCGCGCGTCGGAAAAGCACGAGTGTCGGAGGTGCACGGCAATTTCATCGTTAATGACGGCGGCGCGACCGCAGCGGACATGATCGAGTTGATAGAGAGGATTAAAAGCGTGGCGCGTGCGAAGCGCGGGATCGAATTGGAAACGGAAGTGCAAGTCGTGGGAGAGATGGCGTGAAACGGAAGAGGACCATTCCAAAAAAAATTGCGGTGCTCATGGGCGGGCCAGGTAGCGAGCGCGACGTTTCGCTGGCGACCGGCCGCGGAATCTCAAAAGCGTTGCGCTCGCTCGGCGCGGATGTCGTCGAGGTCGATGTAAGGGACGCGAAGTTTGAACTGCCGGACGATGTGGACCTTGCGTTCATTGCGCTGCACGGAACTTTTGGCGAAGACGGCCAGGTGCAGCGAATTCTGGAAGCGCGCGGTGTTGTTTATACCGGCGAAGGAGTTGAAGAGAGCAGGCTGGCTTTCGATAAAATTCGATCGAAGGAGAAATTCCGCGAGCACCAGGTGATCACTCCGGAATGGGAAACCATCGGAGCGCATCAGCGTCCTCGCATGCAACTGCCTATTGTAGTTAAGGCGCCGCGACAAGGGTCCACCGTCGGCGTTCACATCGTAAAAAAGGCGGAGGACCTCGAGTCGGCAATTGCCGATGCTGCCGAGTATGACCGCGAATTGTTGATAGAAAGATTTGTGCCGGGCCGGGAATTGACGATTGGTATTCTCGGTGACCAGGTCTTGCCCATTCTCGAGATAATTCCGAAGGGCGGCTTTTACGATTTCACGAATAAGTATCCATTCTTAAATCCCAAGGCCGGCGGCGGAGCACAACATGTTTGCCCGGCGAAGATCGGCCCTGGCAAGACAAAAGAGATTCAAGACTTGGCATTGCGCGCATATCGCGCTCTGGGCTTGGAAGTGTATTCGCGCGTCGATGCGATTTTATCGGAAACCGGCCAGCCGTTTGTGCTGGAGATCAACACGATTCCCGGAATGACAGAGGCGAGTCTGTTGCCCGAAGCCGCCGCGGCCGCCGGGATCAGCTACGTCGATCTTTGTGCGCGCATCATCGCGCTTTCCCGCGCCAGAACAGAAGGGACCCGGAAATGAACTTCGTCCAAAAAGGCTCCCGGTCGCGAAATCGGCGTGTGTCCAATGTGCGCCATCGGCGCCAGCAGCACTTGCTCGATGTGAAGGTCCGCTCCCGCAGGGTAACGCAGCATCGAATCCGAAGGGCTCTGGTTGTTCTTTCCAGAGTGGTGTTGCTCGCTGGGCTCTGCGGTGCCGTTTATGTCGGGGGGCGTGAAGCTGCCAAGCGCCTCTTTTTCGAGAATCGGGATTATCAGTTGAAGACAATTGAACTGCAGACTGACGGCACGTTGCAGCGCGAGCACGTTTTGAAAGTAGCCGATCTGCAAGAGGGCGAAAACATTTTCAGCGTGAACCTGGCGCGCGTCCATGACCGCATACAGCAGCTTCCCCAAGTCGATGAGGTCCAGGTGGTGCGAAAGTTGCCTACTGAAATCGACATCCGTGTCGTGGAACGTAAGCCGGTTGCGTGGATCACAAGTGACAAAGAAATTTCCGATCCTTTTGTGTCAGATGCTGCTTTTCTAGTGGATGCGCGAGGCGTTTTGATGAGAGAAAAGAAATTGTTGCCAGAATATCTGGGATTGCCGCTCATTTTGGGATTCTCGAGCGAATCGCTCGAGGCTGGGAAAGTCGTCGAATCGCCCGAAGTCAAAACGGCGCTGGAGCTGCTGCGCTTAAGCACGCGCAGTTTCATGCAAATGCGCTTTCAGATTCGCGAGATCAATATTTCCAGGAATTATTGCCTGCTGGTGACGGACAAAAATCACACGCGCGTCACGTTTGGGTTAAATGACCTCGAGACGCAATTACAGCGGCTGGAACAATTTCTTGTTTACTGCGATGACTCAAAGCAGGAACTGGAAACTGTGAATTTGCTCGTGCAACGAAATATCCCCGTCACCTTCGCCACCCCTCCGGCGGCAGTTATCAACGACACGATCGAGCCCCCTGTGGAACCGCGGATTCTAAAAGCAATCCCGGTGCATTCGCCGGCAAAGACCGCAGCGTCGCCGGCGAAAGCGCGCGCCAGTTCGACGCCGATCGCCAAAGCAATTCCATCCAACGCCAGAGAAAGGACTAACAACGATGGCGAGCAATAATTTGATGATTGGCCTTGAGATTGGCACGTCCAAAATTTGCGTCGTCGTCGGGGAAAGCCGGCCTGATGGCACAGTCAAAATCCTCGGTGTTGGTCAGACGCCATCGCGCGGCGTACGTAAAGGCGAGATCGTTGATTTTGAAACCGCGATGAAATGCGTGCACGAAGCGGTGGTCGATGCCGAACAGAAAAGCGACGTCATGATCCGAAGCGTTTACGTCGCCATCGCTGGGTCGCACCTTCAAAGTTTCAATAATCGCGGGTGTGTGATGTTGCCCGAAGATCGCGATGAGATTGATGAGCAGGACGTCGAGGATGTAAAGATCAACGCACGCGAGGTGAGCATCCCTGCGCAAAACGCTTTCCTGCATTCCATCATCCAGCATTATCATGTCGATGGTCAGAACGGCGTGCTCAATCCGATCGGGATGCTTGGGCAAAAATTGGAAGCCGATTTTCATATCATCCACGGCCTGCGCACGCGCATTCAGAACACCATCCGGTGCGTGAAAGAGTTGCCGCTTGACGTTGAGGACGTCGTCTTCGGCGGGCTTGCTTCTGCGCAGGTGATCCTCACTCAGCACCAAAAAGATCTCGGGGCGCTGGTGATCGATATCGGCGGTGGGACGACCGATTATATTTTGTACGCTGACGGCGCAGTCAAACAAAGCGGTTGCATTGCGATCGGCGGCGACCATATCACCAATGATATTTCCATGGGGTTACGCATCCCGATGGCGCGCGCGGAGAAATTAAAAGTCGAGGAAGGCAGTTGCATCCTCGGCAATTGTCTGCCCGGCGAAGTGATTTTGCTAAAGGACGATTCCGGTTTTGCCGGGAAGGAGATCGAGCGAGAGACGCTGAACACGATCATCCACTTGCGACTGCAAGAAACGTTTGAACTCCTCAAACGCAGGCTCGAAAAGGAACCATTCATCAATTATCTCGGCGTCGGCATTTGCATCACCGGCGGATGCAGTCTTCTCAACGGCATCGATCATCTCGCTACGGAAATTTTCGAAATGCCCGCGCACGTGGCGCACGCACAAACCACCTCAGGTGTGACGTCTGCGGTGGAAAACCCGCAATTTTCGACTGCAATCGGGTTGATCAAATACGCGCAAGCCGTGCAGACCGATCGGCCGCCGCGGGGAATTGGGCGAATCTTCGGCAAGTTCTTTAGCGGAAGGCGATGAGAATGATTTCATTTCGTGATAGGGCGCGACCGCCGGCCGCGCCGCGAACGCTCGATCTCGGACAGCCCGGCGGTCTGTCCCTACCGGTACTGTCCTAATGATTCAACTCAGCAAGAATTACAGTCTGCCAGAACGTGCAGCGGAATTTATTCCGATTAAAATTATAAGTGTTGGTGGCGCCGGCTTAAATGCGCTCGATCGGATCGTGCTCGATGGCTTGGAGAGAGCCGAGGTGGTTGCGATCAACACCGATGTCCAGTCGCTGGCGAGTTCCGTGGCGGCGCATAAAGTGCAGCTCGGTCGCAGTGTGACGCGTGGGCTGGGCGCGGGCGGCGATCCGGAACTCGGCTATCAAGCAGCCGTGGAATCGGCTGATGAAATCCGCGAGGCGCTAGCCGACGCCCGAATGATTTTCATTTGCGCAGGGCTCGGTGGCGGCACCGGCTCAGGCGCGGCGCCATACGTGGCGCAACTTGCCCATGAAGCCGGTGCGCTTGTGGTCGCGTTCGCCACTCTTCCATTTTCATTCGAGGGCAAACGCCGCAACGCGCAGGCGCGCGAGGCGCTCACCCGGCTGAACGAGGTTGCCAATGGGGTAATCTGTTTCGAGAACGATAAGATGGGCGACATCGTCGCGCCGCAAGCAGGCATTCATCAGGCCTTTGCCACGGCCGATATCACCATCAGTCAAAGCGTTCGTTCGATTGTGAACCTGATTCAGCGGCCGGGACTCATCCGCATTGGATTCGATGATTTACTTGCCGCGTTGCGCAGCCCCAACGGGCGTTGCTTGTTCGGCTTTGGTGAATCCGATTCGGACAATCGCGCGCACGAGGCGCTCACGCAGGCGCTCAAGAATCCGTTGATGGACCGTGGCCGTATGCTGGCGGACGCGGCGCGCGTGCTCGTGCAGGTGGCAGGTGGACCCGGCATGACGTTGTCCGAGGTCGAAATCCTGATGCAGGAACTTGGCCGTCACATTAGCGAGCAAACACAGATTCTATTCGGCGCTGTCGTGGACGGACGATTGGCAGATCGCCTGAGCGTCACCATCATTAGTTCGCTCACGGCGGATGAAGATTTTATCCCACAGCAGAGTCAGCCTGCTCAGAGCAGCGCGCCCGCGATGCCGCCAGTCTGGGAGCAATCCCATGAGATCTCGCCTGAGATCGACATCGAACCGGAACCAATGCCGATGGAAGTTTTCCAGCCTGCGGAGATGACTGCGTTTAAGGAATCGGCGCCGAGTGAAACTGCATCGCCGCCACCGGTGGAACCAATATCCGTCCTTAGCAAGTCTGAACCGATTGTAAGTACACCGCACAAGAAGCCAGCGCCAATAAAGGAAGAAAAACCATCGGCTGAAAAATCTGCACAGGCGAAACAGGAAGTCTTGCAATTCGAGCCTGTCACGCGCGGCCGGTTTGAAAAAAGCGAGCCAACTATCGTCGAAGGCGAAGATCTCGACATTCCGACCTACCTGCGGAAAAACATCAAAGTGAAATAGGCAGGACAGTCTCTCCGAGATGTCCGATGAGTTCAATCGTTCTCGTCCAAGACAAATCAAAAAGAAATAAATCGGACGCCCCGGAGGTGCGTCCCTACCTGTTTATTTCTTCATCAATTCAAGCACCGCGCTCGTCATTCCGATAATTCCGACTCTGATTGTTG
>Ga0209690_1001276_pt1 | contig 14047 bp, 15 predicted proteins | sample GraSoiAngelo_150_FD_186164 | JGI IMG/M metagenome (GOLD analysis project Ga0209690, IMG submission 186164) | Grasslands soil microbial communities from the Angelo Coastal Reserve, California, USA - 14_1009_09_40cm (SPAdes) (version 2) | ecosystem: Environmental > Terrestrial > Soil > Grasslands ...
TCGGCGCCCCTGATCAGAGCCCGCAGTTGGCCCAGCCTCTCACCTCTCCAGCCGGTGGTCTTCCGGACGATGGCATCGATCTGTTGGGACGCAGATGCGTCGTTCATGCCGATGCTTTGCTGCGGCGGCTCAGCACCCAGCGGACCGAAGGGCTCAGTTCCTTGTCCTTTCGATGCATACAGCCAAGCCAACAGCACGGCCGCCGCTTTCCTTCCAGCAGTTCGGATCGCAATCGCTCGATGTGTTGGCTCCTCGTTTCTGCTTTCTTCGGCCAGAGCACCCAGCAGATCCACTCATTGCGGGCAAGAGGGGTGAGGTGCTCCCAAGCCGCCAGAGCCTTTGGGCTGGCAATCAAGACCCGTCTCAGGTCCATCGGGACGGTATGGACCACTCCGCCGGAGACCACCCCGGAACTCATCGATCGAGCATCGTAGCTCCGATGCGGACGAAGGCAGCCTTGGGGTCGGCGCGGCGCCGAGCCCTCGCTTCATCGGCCGGCTCGTCGGCAATGATGCCGACGGCTGCCTGCGGCTTCGGCCGAGCGCGGCGTCAGTCGATTCGCTGGGCCAGGGCCACGATAATTCCCTCCGGCCCGCGCACGTAGGCCATGCGCCAGATGTCCTCGTATTGACCGATGCCGCCGACCAGACCGTAGCCGTCCGCAGCCAGCCGGTCGACAACCCCCTGGAGGTTGTCCACTTCGAAGCAAACGTTGCGCAGCCCCAGCTCGTTGGGCATGGCGTCGGGCGATCCCGGTTCGTGGTTGGGCCGGATGAAGCTCGACAGCTCCAGCCCGGTTCCTCCGTCGGGCGGCCGCAGCGTGACGATCTCGGAACGGGAGTTCGGTATGCCAATGACGGTGTCGACGAACTCGCCTTCCATGAACATCCTGCCCTCAACCTCGAGACCCAGCCCGACGAAGAACGCCGTCACCGCGTCGAGGTCCCCGACCGTGATGCCGACGTGGTCGAAGCGTCGAATACGCGACACGGGTGCCCTCCTGCGTTAGCCCGTCCGTCAGGTTCGCGTAGCTGCCGCTTGCCTACGACGTCCACCTTACGGGTTGCCGCGGATGGCGAGGCATGACCGGTCACTGGGCAGATGTAGCTTGACTGGCGAAGGCGAGACGCTCCAGTTCGATGGATAGAGCCCGCGCCCGTGGGCTACCGGCGAGGTTGCTGTATCTCTGTGACCCCACTCCCAAAAATGGGCCCGTTGGTACGCCCTGGATTTTGTGGAGTCGGATTAGTGGATAAGACATGCTGCTGTCCCATCAGGGCAAAGGGAGGACAGCATTGGGAGGCGATCCGGCCGGTGCCGGAATGCGTGATCCGGCTGCGACAAGCCCGTCGTCGAGGATGAGGACGTGCTCGTTCGAGTTCGCGCTGCGTCCTTGAATGCGGATGACCTGGGACCTTCGCCGGATCACATGTGGCCAGATCTGACTTCTCGAGCACCACCAACCCGCCCGCACGAGATCCTCGAGTTTGAGGACATCGGGTGACCCGTACCGGTAGCGGACGATCGCTATCATTTTGTTCTCACTTGGTTGCTCCGATCCAGCTGAGCCAGGCTGCCCATGGGTTGCCGATGCCCTCGCCATCGCGGATCACGGCAGATCGCTGATGACTGTTGCTGCGCCAGTTGGAATTCGTCACCTACGAAGTGCTCTCCGTCAACTGGGAAGTAGGGCTTTCCGTCGCCAACCACCGGGCGAGCTGGATCCGCGAGTTCAAGCCGAGCTTGTTGAGCATGTTGGTGACGTGCGTCTCGACGGTTCGCTCAGAGATGAAAAGCTTGTTCGCGATCTCGCGACTGCTCATCTCGTCTGCAATCAAGCGCGCGATCTCCAACTCCCTCTTCGTCAGCGGCGTCTTAGTTTCGGTTTTGACCGCGAGCCGCCGCGGAGGCAGCTTCTCCTCCACCGCGAAGACGACCGCGTCATCGATCGTCATAGCCAGGCCCCGCTCGTACGTGGCGTCAAAGAGCCCTTTCCCTAGTCCTTCGAGGACGAGTGCCCTCGAACGCTCGTTTTGCTGGCGGTATCCCTCGAGAAAATGAATCGCACTTGAGTGGCGCACGCGCTCGGCACAGCCGAGGAGCATCGCGGCGCGCTCATGCGCACCACGCTCCGCTGCCATCGAGGCAAGAGTCTCGAAGAGCGCCTGCAGTCCCGCCCGGTCGTCAATGGCATGTTTGCAGGCGGCACCCTCGCGAGCCTCGGCTTCGGCGAGTTGCCTGTTGCCCTGTAGCCAATAGGCCTGAGAAGTGGCCATCAGCAGATAGCCACGGGCCCATAGCTCACCGCACTCTTGAGTGATTGTTAGAGCTTCTTCACCGAGAGCGATGGCTTCATCTGGTTGACCAGACGCAGCGAGGATATTGCATTGAGCAGTTGCCGCAACAAGTTCAATCGGTCGACTCTGCAGCAGTCGGGCCATTGAGACGGCAGACTGGGCCGCCTCAAGGGCATCGGCGATCTTGCCCGAGATTCCGAGCGGAATCGCCAGCCAAGCGAGAGACAAGGCCATAGCCTGCGAGTCTTTCAGCTGAGTAGCGATGCGTAGGCTCTCGCGGCTTAGCGATGCACTAGCCTCGAAGTCGTTTTGGCTATTGGCCATCACGGCCGCCGCGCGCAAGAAGTGGGCACGCGGAGCAGAATCCTCTGCTGCGCGCTCCGCCAAAGACGTCAGCACTCGGCGCAGATCACCAAACGGCCCGCGACAGGTCCAGTAAGCCATTAGGTGCTGCGCGAGCTCGGCGCCACGCGCGGCTGCAGCCGGCTCCCTGAGGCAGAACTCCAGGGCGGCCCAGAGATTGACCCGCTCCAAGTCCATGCGTTTGAACAGTTCAACCTGACGGTTGTCGAAGGCTCCGACCGAAGTGGCCAGTCCAGCGATCCACTTGAGATGCCGCTCTTGGGTGCTGCTCTCCTCATTGATTTCGCGCAAGCGCTGCCTGCCGTACTGGCGAATCGTCTCTAAGAGCCAATACCGAGGCGCGTTCCCGCTGCTGAGGTCACGCTTCACGATTGACTTCTCGACCAGCGCGCCGAGCAAAACGACCAACCGTTCTGTAGGCACTCGCTCGTCGGAGCAGACCTCGATCGCGGCTTCAGCGTCGAATCCGCCGGCAAACACCGAGAGTCGGGCCCAGAGCAGCCGCTCTACATCATCCAGCAAGCTGTAGCTCCAGCCGATGGTTGCCTCCAGTGTCTGCTGACGGGCTTCGGCACCCCGGGTTCCGCTACCCAGGATCGAGAGCTCGCGTTCTAGGCCTTGGTTGAGTTGGTCGAGGCTTAAAGCGCCCAGACGTACGGCGGCCAGTTCGAGTGCCAGTGGGATCCCGTCCAGCCGCCGGGTTAGCTGCTGCACCGCCGCCGCGTTCTCGGGATTCACAGCAAAGCCAGGAAGGACAGCCGCTGCACGCTCGCTCAGCAACCAGACAGCCTCGGAGTGCATAAGCCGCTCGACCGGCTCCTGGTCTCCCTCGCGCGGCAGCGACATCGGCGGTACTGGCATCCGGACCTCTCCGACCACTCCGAGTGGCTGCCGGCTCGTGGACAGGAGTTGCAGTTCGGGGCAGATCTTGAGGAGAGTGCTGGCCAGGACCGCACAGGCGTCCAGTAGGTGCTCGCAGTTGTCGAGGATCAGTAACAGGCGTTTGCCGGCGAGGTAGTCGGTTAGGGCGGAGAGCGACCAGCCGGCTGATTGATCCTGCGCACCCAGCGCGGTGAAGACGGCTTGGCTGACAAGGAGTGGATCCTGGATAGGGCCCAGCGACACGAACCAGGCGCCGTCGCGAAAACCGCGCGCCACTTCAGCGGCGGCCCTGACCGCGAGCCTGGTCTTGCCGACCCCTCCGCTACCGGTCAGCGTCAGCAGCCGGGTGGTCGTGAGCAAGCGTTTGACTTCGCGCAGCTCATGCCGACGCCCGATGAAGCTGGTCAGCTCGAGCGGCAGGTTCGACGGCCGAGCCTTCGCCCCTCCACTTTTCACACGGGGGCACGTTACGCCCCCGTCGATTCGCCGGGGTCGGGGAGGTCGAAGGCGGGCTCAATGCTGATGAAAGGGACAAGGGAGGCTTCGTTGGCCGCACGGACGAGCTCCACGCGCCGGCTTGCGAAGAGCGACAGCAGCCGCTGCTGACGAGGCACGAAGGTCGAGCGCAGATAAATGACGTGTTCGCCGCGAGCGGCAAAACGGCGGCTGGCCTGCACAAGTGCAGCGTGCAGCATGCTCAGGCCACGCTCGGTGATGGCTGGCAGCCGACGCTCCACCAGGAAAAGGCGCACCTGACCGTCTTGAGCCTCCGAACCTGAGGCCGCCGTCCGAGGCTCGGCCACGCTGCTCGGCAATTCCGATTTCACGTGATCGACTCGCCTTCAAGGTGCGTTTCCAGCGGCACTAGGGCCGGGAGCCGGGCGCCAGCGCGCGCCCCGCCCGATCGTTCAGTCGAGAACTCGGCTCCATTTGGCGCAAATGGTTCTTGCCCTGTGTTTCGGGTGCTCACTTGCTCCCGTACTTGATTGCCGCGTCGATGCGGTCTTCTCGCCGAGCGGCGGCCTCGCAGGCCCAGATGAACTCGATCAGCTCCGTCAACTGCGCATCGAGTCCGGCGACTGGCGAAGGTTCGTTATCTCCGATCTCGTCTTCCCGGTGCAGCTCGTTCATCGTCCTTTCCTCCTTGGTGGCCGCTGTCCGCGGCATCGAGGTCAGGCTAGACAACGAGTAGAGATCAGAAATCGTCTTTGACTCGTAGAGAAGTACGTATTTCTTTCGAAGGGCTCAAGGGTGTTTGAAGCGCTTGGCCACCAGTAAGGCCCGCTCGTGGGAGTGAGGTCGCGCCTGGGAGCTACTTAGCAGGACGCGAAAGATACGTACTGAACTACGAACCGGACCCGATGGCGACAGAGCCTCACCTCCTCAGGCTGGTGTTTGCCGCACATCCGCGGACAACAAACGCTAGGAGGAAAACATGTCGACAGTAACGCAGACGATAAGTGGGACCAGCACAAGGGGTGCTGAGGTTCGAAGTCGGGCTGGTAAAGCTCAGGACTCGATCACGATGAGTCCACGGAAGGGCCTCGCCAGAATCGCCGGCTTCCTCTGGTTGGTCGTCGGCATCTCCGGCGGCTTTGCCCAGGGATTCATGGAGCCAAAGATGTACGCCGCCGGCAACGCGGCGGCCACGGCCGCGAATGTAGTCGCTAACCCCGGACTCGTGCGCCTCGGCGTCGTCGCGGAGCTGGTCGATTCGACCGTCTTCATCTTCCTCGCGATGACGCTCTACATACTGCTTAACCACGTGCACAAGAGCGTGGCGAGGGCGATGGTGGTCCTCGTCGCACTCTCCACCGGCATCAGCTGCTTGAACGTGGTCTTCGAGTTTGAGGGCTTGCGGGTCGCAACCGACAGCGCCTATGCCGCTGCCCTCGGCACCGCCGGTTCAAATGCTCTCGTGATGCTCCTGCTCGACACGCAGCACTACGGCGTCTTCATCGCCCAGGTGTTCTTTGGTCTGTGGCTGGTGCCGATAGGCTATCTCGCCTACAAATCATCAGGGCTCATCCCCAAATGGCTCGGCGTCCTGCTCATGGTGGGGGCGGCCTGCTACATCGTGGACCTGCTCGCGATGTTCCTGCTCCCCGATCTTGGCCAGAAGATCGGCAGCTTCATCATCATCCCGTCAGCAATCGCGGAAACCTCGATGCTCGTGTACCTGCTCGTGTTCGGCGTGAGGGTCCCAAAGCCGGACAAGAACATTCTCGCCGCGGCGTAAACGCCACCGCACACCGGCGGCGGCCCCTCCCGGGTCGCCGCCGAACTGCGAGACATGTCGCAACGACCTGTTGCAGAACGCAAAGCCCATTCGTAATTCACCCAGGAAGTGAGCAAGATGCCCATTTGGTTGAACTGGTTCATGCGCAGATTCACAAAGCACGTAGCGAACCCGATGACTCTCCGCCGGGCCGGGCGGGCGAACTACCGAACCGCAGCCCTTCACCACGTCGGTCGCAAGAGCGGTCGCCCGTACGTGACGCCCCTTGCCGCCGAGCCCGTCGGGGGTGGCTTTGTCATCCCCCTGCCGTATGGCGACGACACGGATTGGTACCGCAACCTGCTTGCGGCCGGCCAGGCAACCCTCGACCTGAATGGCGAAGCCATCCCGATCCTCAATCCGAGAGTGATCGAACTGGCGACAGTCCAGGACCAGGTACGGGCGGCTCAGGTTAGGAACTGGAATAGGCTCGGCATTCGGCGCTGCTTGCGCGTCGATCGCGCGGACTCTGGAGATCCCGGCCCAAAGTCGACAAGAGCGCCGACCCGCCCCGCCAGCTGACGAGAAAGAGGAGCACCCGAGCGGGCGCTCCTCATGTCTCGCGAGCTGTCGCAGTTTCCAGCTTCAGCGCTTGGCGTAACTCGCGGCGCTGGCGAACTCGATGCCGACGAAGGGCTCATCACCAGCGACGCGGGCGTCGTGTCCCGGCGGGATCGTGTATGAATCGCCGGAGGTGATGGTGATCCGGGTGCCATCGGTCATCCAGGTTTCCAGCTGGCCCGAGACGCAATAGCCGACATGGGTCTTCTCGCAGTGCTCGGTCTTTGCCACGGGTTTAATCGATGACTCCCAAGTCCACCCTGGCTGGAACGTGAACCTACCGATCGAGTAGTCACCGAGGTTGTTCACCTCGACGGTTGCTTTGTCCGGCCTGCGCGTTTCATCCGGATTGTCATGAGAACGCGCCTCCAGCTTGCTGACAGTACCTGTGGTCATATTCGCCTCCAATGTCGGACGTCTGGTCCGATTGCCACCGAGAACTTGCCCCTGATCGGTGCCATCGCTAATACCGACCTTTCCATGCCTGCACGAAAGCGATTGCTCGGGCCTAGTCTCGAAAGACCTCAGCCGCTTACCAGTAGCGTGACACCTGACAGCACCTTGCGGGCAGCACCGGGCCGCTCAATTGCGACTCTACGCGCCGAGGCCGGCCAGTGCCAAACGAGGCGAGACGCAAAAGGGAAGGACTGAATGAGGAAGCCGTTGATCCAGGCTGGCGCCAGCTGGAGGGAAAGGGCCACTGCAACCTATGTGGATTTGAGCTTCGAACTACTCGATGTCCGATTGCCCCAGCTCGGGTCTGCGGCGAGGGTAGCTGTCGCTAACGCTGGGGTTTATCGAGAATTTCGACAGCATGCAGGTGGATTACTACGCGAAGTAGTACATCAGGTGCACACCGCGATCAATCGCGCATGGCTGAAGCCATGAAGCTCTCCAGCTCGAGCCAAGTTCAGGTTGGCGAATGCGAAATTTGAGTTCGGTTGATTGGTCGGGGGCCCGGGATTTGAACCCGGGGCCTCACGGTCCCGAATCGTGTTGGTTGCATGTCCTCCAGTGTCCCGGCGGCTCCCGAGATGCCCGCCTGAACTCAGATTGCCGCTCCTTGGTGTGCGTCCGTGTCCCCCTAGAGCCGCCTGGTGCCGGGAATCTGTGCCCCGGCTGTGCCCCGGGCGCGTGCCTCAAAAGATGGGGACCGGCGACCACCTCGCACTAGGAAGTGGCATTACAGGGGCAAGCGGTGACCCTGTTCAGTCCCGTTGACCTTGTGGGCCGGAGTTTCCGTAACGCGAACCATGGGTTAACCGTCACAGCCTCGACCATCAGCCTATTCAACTCAACTAAGTGAGCGACCCGAGGCCGAGTAGGCCTCACGCCCTGGCAGGACGAGGTTTGGAGCCCAGGCGCATCGATTCGGTTAGCCGATCTGCTCGTTCAGTCCGACGATGATGCCTTCAGGCCCGCGGATGTAGGCGAGTCGATTCGTGTCCTCGTACTGCACCACTTCGCCTATCAGCTCGGCCCCGTGGGCGAGCAAGCGCGCGACGACAGCGTCGATGTCTTCGACGGCGAACATGATGCGACGGATGCCCAGCGCGTTCACCGGCGCCCCCACGGGCCCAAACCTGATCGCGGTGGGCGTGTGGAACTTGTCGAGCTCGATGCGACCGTGGCCGTCGGGGGTCCGCATCAACGCGAGGGTGGCGCGAACATCCTTGAGCCCGATCAGGCTGTCGACCGAAGGTCCCTCGACCTGCGTCTCGCCTTCGAGCTCGAGGCCGAGTTCGATGAAGAAAGACTTGGCCGCCTCGAGGTCGTCGACAACGATGAGAACGTTGTCCATGCGCTGAATCGTCATGTGCTTCACCCTACTGTGGGTTGCCGGCTGTGATCCGGCGCCTCCGCCACTGCGGAGCTCGGGCGGCGGCCGAGCGATCCTCGGACTAGGACACGCGACCTAACGACGCTGCCCCGACAGTGTGAGACTGGCGCGACACTGTTATCGCCGCGGCCACGACATCGGCTGTCTTCTGCAAACACTCGAGCTCACGCGGCGCAAACCCCGTCCCATCGCGTCGCCGGCCCAGCTCAAGGCGACCAACGTTCCGCTTTCCAACGCGCAAGGGCACCGACACCGCAGTCGACTCATCCCAGCTCCCCTGGGTGAGCGCCGGTAGGTCTGCACGCGCGCCGTCCAGGTATACGGCCCCGCCTGGGGCGCGCGCCCCTTCTCGCGCATCACCTAGAAACCTCTCGGCCAGGCGATGTGGATTCACGACACCGATGAAAGACGCGACGTCGCGCTCCAGGACCGCCATCAGGCGCTCGAGGTCGCGGGAATCCTTAAATCGGCTGTCGACGAAAGCCTGGAGCTGGTTGCGCACAGGCGTGAAGAGGGTCGCCAGCAGGAACGCGCTGATCACGATCGCGGCGTCGGAGCGCTGGCCCGTCACAGCTGTGAACGCACGCTGCGTCAGTGCCATCGAGCCGGCGTAAAGGCCCGCCAGGACGGCGGTCAGCGAGACATAGACGATCGCGCGGTTGATGATGAAATCGATGTCGTAGAGGCGGTAGCGGAGAATCGCGATCCCGACTGCCACGGGGACAGATGCGTACGCAAGGCTGAAATAGGGGAACGTGTCATCCAGTGAGGCCAGCCGAAGCGAGATAGCGATGAGCTCGACGACCAGCTGGACGACGACAACCACGCCGGCCACTCCAACCCATTTCAACTGCTGGCGAGCGTCGTTCGACGCCTTCCGCCACCTGAACAGGAGCGATGCAACCGCGGCCAGAGCCCCGGCGACGGTGGCGGCAATCCCCGCAGTTTCCAGCGCAAAGCCGGCAGCTGTGCCGTCGCCGATCAGAAGCCCGACGACCTGGAGGGCGAGCCCGGCCGCTGACGCGTAGATGACAAGGCGCCACCGCGCCGAGGGCAGGCGGCCGTCGGGAAACAGGAGCAGGCCGACGGACGTCGGCAGGAAGAAGCCCACCAGGAAAGTCACCCCGGACACCGCATTGATCAGCGATACGGCAGGGAGAGACCCTGGGACTGCGAACCCGAGCTCCGCGTATGCAACCGTGACGGCTGACACCCCGTCCACCAGGCCCGAGACGCAGAAGATCCAGCCGACCAGGTGTCGTGGGTGCCGCGAGACGATGAGCGCGCCGACGATCGAGAACGCGAGAACGCCGACGTAGACGAGAGGCGTGCCCTCGCTGCCCTCCATCCCCAGCTGCCCCGGATGTGGCTGGGCGATGATCAGTCGGGCCGACGGAATCGTCGTGATGGTGGCGCCGACACTGCCCCACGCCAGCGCGCGGGCCCAGCTTCGGGTCACGGCCCTGCCTCGGCAGCGTGGTGGCCCGCGGTCGGGCTGAAAAGGAGGCGACCGCTCAGCAGTACGACGAAGCCCAGTACCGCCAGCGGGGCGGCGACGTCGAGCGCGGTCACACCGAAAGGACTTAGAACCGCCCGAGCCAGGCTGGCAATGGCCACGAGAACCGCCAGCGCACGCACCCAGACGGGCGCCCCGGTCGAGGTTGCCAGCACAAACCCGGCGAGCGATGCGAACAGAACGGAGTCGGCCAGGTCTTCGAAAATCGTGAGCTGGTGTGACAGATCCGGCGATAGGTCCGGCATGAAGGCCATGGCGAGAGGAACCAGGCTGGTGGCAACTGTCGTGAGCGCCACGAGCCCTGCGGCCGGCATCAACCATCGATTCCGCCGGCCGTCCATCCGAGCCCAACGCGACAGGGCGGCGGCGAAGGCCAGAAACGGAAGGAGCGCGAGGGTGCCAACGATCTGCTGCCAGACGATCACCTGCTGGTGCGCGTTGTAGAAGGCGGCGATGCGATCTCCCGGTTCTGCGGCAGTGGGAAGCGAGACCATCGCTGCACTCACGAACAGCAGGATCACGAACGCGACGCCCCACCAGGCCCCCTTTCGACCCCCCAGCGGGAACCGTGCGGCTGCCCGGCCGATCACGCTGTTCTGACCTGATCGTCAGGCCGCCGGAAACCGAGCCGGCCACGCGTCGCGACCACGATGATCACTGCGGCGGCTCCAAAGACCGCATCCGGGACGACTTCGTTGTACGCGGCGGCGGGGAACAGGTCGCTGGTGATGCCTTGCGTGAAGTTGATCGCCGTATGGATGAGGATCGCAATCAGCAAGCTGCCTCCTGTGTTGTTGAAAGCCCACGTGATGAGCACGGAGAAGATGACGACGGCCAGCAGGAAGACGATCACGCCCGAAACGCTGAGACCGCCGTTGGCGGCTGCAAACGTCTTGGTGAAGTACTGCGGTGCGTGCCAGCCGGCCCACATGACTCCGAGGATCACGGCCCCCAAAAGCGCGCCCCAGCGCGCCTGCAGACGGGGCAGCGCGAAGCCACGCCAACCCGGTTCCTCCAGCAGCGGGCCGTCGAGGACAAGAACGACGATGAAGAAGACCGGATAGAGGAGCGACATCGTGAGCGACGGGGCCTTGAACGAGCCCAGCGCCCCGGGGACCAGGGCGACTGCGATCAAGTAGAGCGCCGGGATCGCAACCAAGGCGTACAGGTACCAGACCGCGCGGACTCGCCACATCACGAACCGTCGCAGGAGTTGCCGGACGCCTGCCCGGCCAGACATCACGGCGGTCATGACGAAACCGGCCACGACCGGACCGAGCAGTTCCGGGGTATCGGTGACGATGGTGTCGGGCAGCGGCCAGACGATCAGAAAGACGATCACGTACGTCCACGAGATGGCGTAGGCCATGACAAAGAAGGAGATCAGCGGGTGGCGGCGCAGCAGCTGCATCACTCGAGACGAGGAATCAGGCGACTGCTCGACGACTGCTGCGTGGCTCATCTCGCCCTGATCCGCAGCGACTCGTAGGTGGAGGCTCCCACCAGCGCCGCGCCGGCGGCGATGGCCGCGGCTCCGCCGAGTACGCCCCAGCTTCCGGGATTGGTGGGGACAGTGATCGCGGCGGCTCCAAGGAAGGCGAGCACCGCGGCGGCCATCAGCGCGAGCGCCTGCGACCCCGGCCTCCGCATGCCGGCCAGCACCGCGGCCATCCCGACGGTGATCATGTGCTCGGCGTTGCTGGCAGCGTCGTAGTTGCGCGCCAGCTCGCCGGTGCCGCCAATCTGAAGGGCCATCGCTCTGGACGCATCCACCAGCAGGAGGACCGCGATCAGCAACGCGGGTACCAAGACCTGCAGGCGCAGCCCGTCCTCCCACGGGGCCTTCAGCAATGAGCGCGGCTCCGGATAGAAGGCCAGAACCAGCACGACCGGAATGGCGTACACCGCGACCGCCGGCCCGGCGAAAGGCACGTTCGCGACAAGGAAAACGATGGCAGCCAGGGCCGTCCACTGGAGCACCAGCGGCGCCCGCAGCGGACGCCACGCGAGGTAGAAGAACAGCACCGCGAGCCCGGCGTCGGGCCCGCCGGCGAGGGCAGCCGACCAGCGATGGAGGTTGACGTCCGTCACCCCGTCCGTGTTGCTGAGCGTCACCATGCCCCACGGCGAGATAGCCTGCTGAAGCGGCACGAGAAAGACCAGGCCGCTCAGCGCAGCGAGAACGCGGAAGGTGAGGACCCGCCACGCGGGTGGTGCAATGGCCAAGTCGCGACTGCACCCTTGGTTGGTCTCCGCCTGAACCTTCAGCATCACGACATCCCCCCAGGCGCGGTTATGTGCACGGTGCGAACGACCGCAGTAGGTGCGGCCCCGCCCACGGTTGGCGCCGTGTAGCCCAGCCGCCCCCGTGTCGCCGCCACCACGATCACCGCAACGATCGCGATGCCGACGTAGAGCAGCCGGCCGTCAACTGCCGGAAAGAACGCGAGCAGCACAGCTCCCGATGCGGTCGTGTCGATCGACGCATGGAGCAGCGCCACCACCGGCAGGCTGCCGCGGGTGGAGTTATAGACCCAGGTCATCAGGATTCTCACCGGCACCGAGAAGAAGACCAGCAGGTAGAACGCGTACTCGATGACGTGCACACCCTGGGGTCGTGCGTTGTCGATCAGTCCGCCCGTGACGAAGAAGAGCGGGAAATGTATGAAGCCGAAGAGGGGCGCGACGACAACGCTGGCCCACATCGGCCCGAGTCGTGGTTGGAGGCGAGCAGTCACGAATGCCAGCCAGGCACCCTCCTCCCAGACCGAGATCAGGATCGCGATGAGCACGACGTTGACGAGATACGCAGTTGGGATCTGCGCCGCGTTGTGCGCTACGGGGGTGAAGGTGCTCGTGCCGTGGATCGCGAGTCCCATGCAGAGCAGCAGCACAGGAGCGCCAAGCAATGCCAGCACGTACCACTGCGGAGCGGCTTTGAACTGGTAGTAGAGGCGCCGCAACCTGCGTGTTCCATCCTTGCCGTCGGCGATATGGGTGACCACGAAGGCGACGCCGGTCAGGCCGAAGATCGTTACCAGGAGGATTCCGACCTGGGCCGGGATGTCTATGCCGATCACCCCGAAACCCTCCGTGCCTACCAGGGCGGGCAGGAACAGAACCCAACTGACCGGGTAAAGGATCAAGAGGAAGGCGGCGAGCGGGTGCTCGCGGACGGCGCGCTTGAAGCCGGCCGGCGGCGAGGACTCGGGAATCGGTCGCATGGCTAGCACCTCCTTAGGTCGGTGCAGGGAGCATCGGTTCCACGCGCCATTACCGGAAGTGCCCGCGGTAAGGACTTGAGCGTCCGCCGGATCATGTGTCGACCGTGACTGCAGTCATGGAAGTGAACTGCTCCCGGGCACTTGGCCATGCGATGACCGGGGAGTACGCTCGCGTCACCGCATGACCTGGATGGAGAGGTGGGGAAAGTTCGGCGCGCTGGCTTGCCTGGCGTTGATGTGGCCGCTGGCGGATGCATACATGCGCGGCACGGTGCAGGGGGCACGTGCAGCCGTCTTCCTGGCCATCGGAACCGTTTACTGCTTGACCTTCGTCTGGTACATCCTCCGCGGGTACGCGTACGCCGGCGCACGGGTCCCGGTCGCGACCGTTTGCTTTCTGACGGTCATCGCGTTGGCGCTCGATCACCTCCAGGGTGAGATCGGCATCAACTACTTCTTGATCCCGCTGCTCATCGCGGGCTTTGGGCTGCCGCCTAGGCGCGCCGTGATCGCTCTGTCAGTGGTCGGCGTGGTGACGATGGTCGATGGAATCGCCATGGCGCACGCGCTTACAGGCACGGTCGTCCTGCAGACAGTGCTGGTCGCCCCGGGCGTGCTCCTTTTCGGCGGGAGCGCGATGGGCTTGCGCTATCTGCTTAGCACGCTGGCCGCCCTGCGGGCCGCGCGGACGGAGATCGTCCAGCATGCGACAGACAACGAGCGCGCTCGAATCTCACGCGACCTCCACGACCTGTTGGGCAACAGCCTCTCTCTGATCACGCTGAAAGGTGAGCTCGCGACCAGGCTCCTGCCGGAGGGAGCGCCGGGCCTCGACGAGGTGCGCGACATGCTGAGCCTCAGCCGCGAAGCACTGCGTCAGGTGCGCGAGGCCGTCTCCGGCTACCGGCAGCCGACCCTGTCCACCGAGCTTACGGCCGCCCGAGTCGCGCTGGAGGCGGGCGGGGTCGAGGTCGACATCAAGCAGGACGTGGGGGCGCTCAACCGCGAGACCGAGGCTGTTCTGGGCTGGGTGGTTCGCGAGGCCACGACCAATGTGATCCGGCATTCGGGCGCGAAGCGATGCCG
>Ga0209690_1001277_pt1 | contig 14045 bp, 9 predicted proteins | sample GraSoiAngelo_150_FD_186164 | JGI IMG/M metagenome (GOLD analysis project Ga0209690, IMG submission 186164) | Grasslands soil microbial communities from the Angelo Coastal Reserve, California, USA - 14_1009_09_40cm (SPAdes) (version 2) | ecosystem: Environmental > Terrestrial > Soil > Grasslands ...
GGCACGCTCGCCATGCTGGACGGTCTCGGGCCCATGCTCGCCGGTTCGGATGCGCACGGCGTCCTCGACCCCGATCACGAAGATCTTGCCGTCGCCGACCTCGCCTTTCCCGGTCCGGCCGGCGACCGCCAGCTTGTCCACCACCGTGCCGACGATCTCCGACCTCATCACCGCCTCGACCTTCAGCCGCGGCCGGAGCGAGATGTGCACCGCTGCGCCTCGGTACTTCTCCGTGTAGCCGCGCTGCGCGCCGCAGCCCTTGACCTCGGTCACGGTCACGCCCGACACGCCGCACTCGTCCAGCACGTCCTGGACCTCCTGCAGCCGCTCGTGGCGGATGATCGCAACGACCATCTTCATCGCCAGGCCGCTTCCATTCGCCGTCATGCCGGCGACACCTCCTTTGTCGTGGCCGGAACCGGTTCAAGCTCCGGGTGCGGGTTGACAGTGGGCGTATCCGGCTGGCGGTAGACCCCGCCCGGCACCGGCATGAACGCCTCCGGGTAACCCCACATCCCATGCTCGCTGATGTCAAGACCCTCCATCTCTTCACTCGCGCTCACGCGCAGGCCGACCGTCTTCTTGATGATCCAGAACAGTCCGTAGCTCAGCACGAACACGGTCACAAAAGACGCCGTGACGGCGATCGCCTGCGCACCCAGCTGGTGGAAGCTTCCGGTGTAGAAAAGACCGCCCTGACCGACGCCGTTGAACTTCGCCAGCGCGGGCACCGTGAAGAGTCCGCAGCTAAGCGTGCCCCAGATTCCGGCCAGGCCGTGCGCGGGAAGCGCACCTACCGGGTCGTCCAGGTACTTGTCGATCGCGAGCACGCCGACCACGACGATCACGCCCGCGACCGCACCGATGACGATCGCGGCCCAGGGCTCAACGTAACCCGAGGGCGCTGTGATGGCGACGAGCGCCGCGATCGCGCCGTTGCCGATCATGCCGACGTCCATCGTTTTGGTGATCAGATAGATGGTGGCCAGCGCCGCCACCGCCCCACCGGCCGCGGCCAGGTTGGTGACCACGATGACGTCGGCGAAGTGCAGGTTGGTCGCGTTCAAGGTCGAGCCCGGGTTGAATCCGAACCAGCCAAACCACAGGATCAGCACGCCGAGCTGAGCGAGCGGCATGTTGTGCCCCGGGATCGCGTTGGCCCGGCCTCGCTCGTACTTGCCGATCCTAGGGCCGAGGAGCAAAAGACCCGCCAGACCCGCCGTCGCGCCCGTCAGGTGGACGACTGTGGAGCCGGCGAAGTCCTGGGAGCCAAGCGTCGCCATCAGGAAGCCCCCGCCGAAGAGCTGGTGGCTGATAAGGGGATAGATGAAGGCCGCAAAGGGGATGCCGAACAGGATGTAGACGATGAACTTCGTGCGTTCGATCATCGTGCCCCACACGATCGCCAGAGAGACCGCGCAGAAGACGAACTCGAAGAACCACTTTGCCGCGGCCGGAGTCGTGCTGGCAACGATCGCCGGCAGGTCCATGTGCGATCCGGGGCTGAAGGTCGGGAAGAAGCCGCTGCCACCGATCACGGCGAAGATGCCGCCGGCGCCAAAGGCAAAACCGAAGCCGACGGCCCAATAGGCGATGGAGCTGACGCTCAGGTTCGTCACCACCTTCGCCACGACCGTGCCGACGTTCTTCATGCGGCTGAAGCCAACCTCGAGCATCGCGAAGCCCGCCTGCATGAACATGACGAGGCAGGCGGCGACGATGACCCAGACGGTGTCCGCGGCCACGCCTGCGGCCTGTGTCGCGGTGGGGTCGTCGGCAAGCGCAACCACGGGCGTTAGCGCCGCGATCAACCCGACCGAGCAAGAGACGGCAAGCACATGTCTGCGCCGAAGGAGCGATTTGATGAAGTCAAGCGGCAGCGGCAACGACGTCACCTCCAAAGCGTTGATGCCGCTGAGCCTAGGAAGGACCGAGGCTTGTCAAACACGTGCGGATGCGACGAATCGAAACGCCGGCCGGTCGTGCCCTTCGCACGAGAAGCCGGCGGTTGTGAGTAACCCTTTTCGTGTCAAGCGCACAGAAAACCGAGCTGTGACTTTGTGCCAAGTCCACCTGATGGTTGAAACTCGCCCCCCTTACGCTGAACCCTGGGCCCGTCAAATCTTTGTGTTCGTGGAGGGTGTTCATGGCGGTAGAGACAAAAGCGGTCAGTAAGACCAGTCCGCGCGAGGTGCTCGAGAGGGCCAAGGCGGAAGGCGTCGAGGTCGTCGACGTCAGATTCGTCGACCTTCCCGGCACCTGGCAGCATTTCAGCCTGCCCCTGGGCGAGCTGGACGTCGACAGCTTCAAGGACGGACTTGGATTTGACGGCTCGAGCATTCGCGGATTCCAGTCGATCGACGAGAGCGACATGCTGCTCATGCCCGACCCCGAGTCGGCGACGATCGATCCGGTTCTGTCGCACAAGACTCTTTTTCTGATCTGTGACGTCGTCGACCCGATCAGCCGCGAGCCGTACACGCGCGACGCGCGCTTCATCGCCAAGAAGGCGGAGGAGCATCTGCGCAAGTCGGGCATCGCGGACATCAGCTACTGGGGACCTGAGGCGGAGTTCTACCTGTTCAACTCGCTCCGCTTCGACCAGAACGCTTTCAGCGGCTACTACCACATCGACTCGGAAGAGGGCATCTGGAACTCAGGCAAGAACTCGGAGGCCAACCTCGCGTTCCGGCCGCGGCACAAAGAGGGCTACTTCCCGGTGCCGCCGACCGATAAGCTCCAGGACCTGCGCTCCGAGATCATGCTCAAGCTCATCGAGGCGGGTGTGCGCGTCGAGGTCCAGCACCACGAGGTGGGCACCGCCGGGCAGGCCGAGATCGACATGCGGTTCGACTCGCTGACCAAGATGGGCGACAAGATGATGGTTTACAAGTACGTGATCAAGAACGTCGCCGCCCAGCATGGGTACGTCGCGACGTTCATGCCCAAGCCACTGTTCCAGGACAACGGCTCCGGGATGCACGTGCACCAGAGCCTCTGGAAGGACGGCGAGAACCTTTTCGCCGACGCGAAGGGCTACGCGGGTCTGAGCCAGACGGCGGTTTACTACATCGGCGGATTGCTGAAGCACGCAGCCGCCCTGCTCGCGATCTGCGCGCCGACGACCAACTCATACCGCCGGCTCGTTCCCGGATACGAGGCGCCGATCAACCTCGTCTACTCGAAGCGCAACCGCTCGGCGTGCGTGCGAATCCCCATGTACTCGACCAACCCGAAGACCAAACGGGTCGAGTTCCGCTCGCCGGACCCGGCCGCCAACCCCTACCTGGCGTTCTCGGCCTGCTTGATGGCCGGCCTCGACGGGATCAGAAACAGGATCCTGCCTCCGGAGCCGGTGGACAAGGACATTTACGAGCTCGAGGGCAAGGAGAAGGCGAAGATCAAGTCGGTGCCGGGCTCGCTCGGCGAATCCCTGGACGCGCTGGAGAAGGACCACGCCTTCTTGCTGGAAGGCGGGGTCTTCACCGCCGACGTGATCGAGACCTGGATCGAATACAAGCGCAAGAAGGAAGTCGACGCGGTCGCGCTTAGGCCGCACCCGTGGGAGTTCATGCTCTACAGCGACGTCTAAAAGCGGACCATTCACTCCAAGGGCTCTGGCGCAAGTCAGGGCCTTTCTCCTCTCAGGTAACCCCCGATTCCCCGCTTTTTGGCCCAAACGTGAGTCTCGGCGTTGGTTGAGTTTGGCGCGGTTTGGCGCCAAACGAGCCCAATCCCCCGACTGGGTCTGCCTCGCTACATCCCCAGCATCGCTCGAGCACGAAGCGCAATCGAGATCGCGACCCGCGTCTCAGGGTCATCGAGCTGCAGGCCCGTCAGGGATTGGATGCGCTCCACCCGATAGGTCATGGAGTTGATGTGGATGCCGAGGTTGCGCGCGGCGGCACGCCTGACCCACCTCGCAGCCGACAACGCCTCCAGCGTCTCGAGCAGGGGCGTGTCCCGCGACTGGGCATATTGGAGCAGCGGACCGAGCAACTCGTTGACGAAGCGCCGGAGCGCGTCGGGGCTCTGGACCTCTAGCAGCAGGCGGAAGGCGCCCAGGGAGCGATAAGAAGCGACTCGCCCGCGTCCTCCGGCGCGACGCGTCAGCCGCAGCGCCTGGCGCGCCTCCACGTGCGAGCGCGCCAGCTCGCCGACACCATTCGCCAGGTTGCCGATACCGACCGAGGCCGAGCCTGGCTTCATCACCGGGGCCGCGGCCGCGAGCACCTGATTCGCCAGCTTCTCGACCGCGGGCAGGTCGGCGGCCAGCTCGTCGGGCACCAGGAACACCGCCGATGCGGAGCGCACCAGGGTGAGGGCTCCGGGCATGCGCGATCGGACCAGCCCGCTGAGCGCTCCGTCGAGACGGTCCTGCTGTCCTCGGGCAGCCAATGCTGCTTCCGTTTTGTCGTCGTCGGGCTCGAGCACGACGACCCACGCCTTCTGCGGCAGCCGGTGGCCGAGCCGCTCCGCCTGACGCGCAACGCGTTCCGCCTCGTCGGCCTCGAGCCCGCCCGCGAGCACCTCCTCCACCAGGTCGCCGCGAAGCCTCCGCTCGACCTCAGCCGCGGCGCGCTCCTTCGACAGCTCCACCGCAAGCACGGTCGTGCCGTGCTCGAGCGCGCGCAGCCGGCCCTCCGCATCGATCGTCTCATCGTCGACGCCGACGGCGAGCAGCCCGAGCATGTCTGACCCGGCGCGAACCGGCACCACGTCCAGCGGCCGCGGCGGCCGGCCCGCGCTGATCCTCACCTCGCGCGCGGCCGCAATCGATGGCACCTGGATCCGCGCCGGCATGCCATCCGACGACTCCCCCACACCCCGGATCCGGTAGCCGTCGGCCGAATACAGGGCGGCGCGGCCCCCCGCCAGCGAGGCGATGACCTCGAGGATCGAGGGGATGCCCGCCCCATCCAGCGAAAGCTTCGTGAACCTTTCGTGCGTATCGTGCGAAAGGCGGATCTCCGCCAGCTGGACCTCGGTCCGGCGCTGGAGCTCGCTTCGCTCGAGGATCCCCGCCACCTGGGCCGCGATCGCGCGCAGGAAGTCGATGTCCCCGGAGTTGAACTCGCGCCTGTCGGTGCTCTGGACGTTGAGCACACCGACGAGGCGCGGCCCCGACTCGATCGGCACGGATGCCATGGAGTGGAATCGGTCTTCGTCCAGGCCTGGCACCCACTTCCAGTGCGGCTCCTGGCTCACGTCGGGCACCACCGCCGGCCGGCGCGACTCGGCCACCCAACCGGTGATGCCCTCCCCCACCTTCATGGTGACCCTGCCGACCATGTTCTCGTTGAGACCGTTCGTTGCCGTGAGCAGCAGCTCCAGGCCAGGTGGCGTCAACAGGTAGAGAGAGCAGACGTCGGTGCCGATGGCGGAGGTCGTCTCCCGGATGATCAGCTCGAGCAGCTCATCAGGGCGCTGCGTCGATGCCGCCGCCTGCGCCAGGCGGACCAGGAAATTGAGCTCCCGGGCCGCCAGGCTCGAATCCGGCGCCTCGCTCTTCACGCCGAGCCTCGTGTCAATAACACAATGGACAACGCCTATCCTAGTGTGAGCTATACAGGCTCGACCTGCCCGCGAGTAGGGGTTAGATTTAGGCCGACCGTGGGATCTCCACACTCCGGCCAGTGGCGCGAGCACTTCGCCGGAGTCGACCTGCCGGTCCCGCTCTTCGGTGGTGGGACCGTGACGGGGATCAACTTCGACAACGCCGCCAGCACGCCACCGCTGACCAGGGTGCGCGATGTGGTCAACGGTTTCTCCGACCTCTACTCCAGCGTGCATCGCGGCACGGGCTACAAGTCACGCCTATCCACCGAGGCCTACGAGCATGCGCGAGAGCTGGTCTCGCATTTTCTCGGCGTCGACGAAACAAACCAGGTCGTGATCTTCGTCAAGGGCACGACGGACGCGTTGAACCGGATCGCCGCCGAGGAGGCTCGCCTCGATGGCCGGCAGGTTCTGGTCACGGAGATGGAGCACCACGCCGACCTGCTTCCCTGGCGGCACAGGAGCGGGCACGTGATGGTCGGGCTGTCGCACGACGGCCACATCGACCTCGAGGCGATCGAGCATGCACTGAAAAATGCCGAGGGCAAGATCAGCCTGGTCGCTCTGTGCGGCGCCTCCAACGTCACGGGATTCGTGTCGCCTCTTCACGAGGTGGCGGAGCTGGCGCATCGCTACGGCGCGCGCATCTCAGTCGACGCCGCGCAGCTGGCCCCGCATCACCGCATCGAAATGCGTCCGGCGGACGACCCCGGCCACCTCGATTTCGTCTCGCTCTCCGGACACAAGATGTACGCGCCGTACGGCGCCGGAGTGCTTGTCGCGCCACGTGACTTCTTCGCCGGCGCCCCTGAGGTCATGGGTGGAGGCGCGATCAGCATCGTGACCTGGGACGACACCGTCTGGGCCGATCTGCCGGACCGAGAAGAGGCCGGCTCGCCCAACGTCATCGGCGCAGTGGCGCTCGGGGTCGCGATCGAGACCCTTCTCGAGCTGGGGTTTGACGAGATGCTCGAATACGAGGTGGCGCTCGGCCGCCGGATGCTCGAAGGCCTGGGTGCAATACCCCGTGTCAGCGTCCTGGGCGGCGTCGAACCCCGCACCGCCGGCAGCCGACTGGCGCTTGGCAGCTTTGTGGTCGACGAGCTGCATCACGGTCTGGTCGCAGCCGCGCTGAGCCACGAGTGGGGAATCGCCGTCCGGCATGGATGCTTCTGCGCCAACCCCTACGTCTTTCATCTGCTCCACATGAGCAGGGACGACGTGGTCGCGGTCGAAGGCGAGGTGACCGCGGGGCGCAGGAAGGCGCTACCGGGTGCGGTTCGCGCGAGTCTTGCTCCCTACAACACGGAACAAGAAGTGGATCGGTTCCTCGAGGCAGTCACTTACATCGCTCGCGGCCGGATCAAGGCGAGCTACGAGCAGGCCGCCGATGGGACGTACGCACCGTCCGGGGGCTGGCCTCGGATCCCCGGCCCATCGCACGCGGTCGTGAAACACTAGACACGCTTTGATCAAGTTTCTTGTCGAGGTGCTGCTGGCGATCTTTTTGCACCCAATCGCCTTTGTGCTCGCGGTGGTCGACATCGTCAACCGCAAGGACATGGGCGGCGTGGCCAAGGTGCTGTGGATCATCATCAGCTTCTTCTGGGGCATCGGCCCGATCCTGTACATACTCCTGGGCGGTGGCAAGCTCTGGTAAGCCTCTGACGCCGTGAGGGATCGCGCGGCGACCAGGGCCCTGGTCCTTGGTCTGCTCGCGCTGCCGTTCGGCGTCTTCGCGCCATTCGCAATCTTCAGCGGCTTGCGCTCCTTACGGCGCATCAGAGCCTCGGGCGGCGAGCTCCGAGGCGCGACACGGGCCATGGCCGGTCTGACCGCGGGAGTCATCGCGCTCGCCACGCTTGTCGTCGGCATCGCTTACTGGTGGCTCGCGTCGTGATCCGGCGCGTGGTGGTCGGCCTGGTCGTCTTGGTCGTGGCGCTGGGTACGTATCCGAGCGCGCTGCTTGTCTCCTTGGCGACTCTTGTCACCCCGGCGCACAACGCCTCCGCCGGACCGGCCGGCGCGCTGCCATGGCTGCACGTCGCCCACCCTTCAGGGGCGACGCCTTACATCGCAGACGAACAGGGCCGCATGGTCTTGCTGCAGGGAGCGATCCCGGCCTCGCTGCTCGAGTTCGGCCCAGGCAGCGGTCCGGTCTTTTCCCTCGAACCGTCCGCCTACGAGAATGGCCAGTGTCCGGCGAATTCGCGCGCAAGCAAGTATCCACCGCTGTGCCGGAAAGACCTCGAGGCGATGGCGGGTCTCGGCTTCAACTCGATCCGGCTGCCGATCTCGTGGAGCCTGCTCGAGCCCGAGCGCGGGAGGTTCAACACCACCTACGTCGACCGCGTCGCGCAGATAGTTGACTGGGCTAGAGAGCTCCGGATGTACGTGATCGTGGACATGCATCAGAACGCCTACTCGCACTTCGTCGGCGCAGGCGATTCGACGGTCAACCTTTCGTATGACAGCGGAGCCCCCAGATGGGCAACGTTCACAGACGGCTTTCCGTCCCATGTGTATGCAAACAACCGCGAGATCAACCCCGCGGTCCTGGAAGCGACCACCAACTTCTGGTACGACCGCGACGGCATTCAGGACGAATACCTCGCCGCCCTCGCCGTCATCGCCAAGCGCTTTCGTGACGACCCGGCCGTCGCGGGTTACGGCATCTACAACGAGCCGCTCCTGGGCTGGAACCTGCCTCCGGGATTCGAGGACCTGCTTCTGTTTCCTTTTTATAGACGGGCCATCGACGCGATCACAGGAGTCCATGACGGATTTCCTTGCTGGTCGGGATTCTTCATGCCGGCACCGTGCGGGTACCGTGACCTGGGCCCCGATGACGCACGCCATCTGATCTTTCTCGACACCGGCCTGCTCAGGGAGGTGACCGACTTCCCGACGCATCTAGGCCTGCCGGTGAGCTCCTACGCGAATATCGTCCTCGCGCTCCACGCCTACACGCACATCTACACGATCGATCACCTCGCCCCTCAGATCGTGTCCAGCAAAAGCTATCCGTGGGGTGGTTACGACCAGAGCTACTCACTGGGCGAGCGCGAGGCCAGAGCCATGCGTGCCGCACTCTTCGTGTCGGAGTTCGGGAGCGCCCCGGGCGACGAGGGGACGCTGCTGAAGTCGCAGCTCGCCGAACAGGAGAGGCACCGCACGGGCTTTGCGTTCTGGCCATGGAAGGAGAGCAGCGGCGCCTCCTGGGGCGTCTTCAAGCCACCCGAGACGCCCGGCGACTCGAGCGGATGCCTGCGGGTCGCTCGCGAACGGATGCTGGCGAGGGTCTACCCCCGCCTTACGGACGACCCGGCCGCGACCTATCACTACGACGCATCCGACGGTCACTTCACCATGCACGCCCGCGGCAAAGCCGGCGACCCTTCAACGGTCGTCTACGTTCCGCGAGAGGTGACCGGCCAGATCACCACCGACGGCGCCGTGAGTGCGCTCGTGAGCGACGAGCCCGACGGCAGCCGGCTCGTCCTCGCAATCCCGACTGGTGGTGCGTTCGTGATCGCCGTGACACCGGCGCCGCTTCACCTGAGCGGCTGCGCCTAGGCGATGTCCCAGCCAGTTCTTAGGACATTCGTACCATGCGGGATTAACTTTTCCCCTGTACTCTGGCATGAACTAATCTGGAGCCAAGGGTGGGAAGCCGACCAGCAACTACTGGCCGCGTTCGCGCGCTCAAAAACGGCGACGGCACGAAGGTCGTGCGAGCGAAGAAGGAAGCGGCGACCAGGCAGCGCCCGGGGACGAACGGCGAGCTCGAAGCACCGCCGGCGGTCAAGCTCGTCGGCGTCACAAAGTCGTACGGTCGCAACCCGGTCCTCAAAGGCGTCAACCTCACCGTCGCCCAGGGCGAGCTTGTCGAGGTAACCGGCCCGAGCGGCTCCGGCAAGACGACCCTCCTCCGCCTCGTCCACGGGCAGCTGCGCCCTAACGCCGGTGAGCTGTGGGTGCGCGGACGTGGCCTGCATCGCAGGTGGAGGCGCGGCCTGGGCGGGCTGCGCCGCGACGTCGCCTTCGTCTTCCAGGAGCAGCGCCTGCTGCCTCGGCTGAACGCCCTGGAGAACATCGTGGTTGCGCTGCAGGTCAGGGACCCGCTTGTCCCGAACCGCGCGATCAAGCAGCGTGCGATCGAAGCTCTCGAATCAGTGAAGCTGGCGCATCGCCGCCGGGCGTACCCACATCAGCTCTCGGCCGGCGAGCGGCAGCGGGTGGCGGTAGCTCGGGCGCTGGCAACCCGGCCCCGGGTGCTGCTCGCGGACGAGCCGCTGGCGTCGATGGACGAGGAGAACGCCGCGATCATCACGCAGCTGCTCGAGGATGCGGCCGCGAAGGGAACGACCGTGATCGTGGCGTCGCACCGACACACCTTCCCCGCGAGCCGGATCCTGCGCCTGCCCAGCGCCAAGGTGATGACGAACGGAGCACGCCGGCCTCTGCTCAACGGCAATGGACATGCGAACGGCAGCTCGAATGGCAACGGGCACGCCAACGGCAACGGGCACACCGTCGCTGCGCCGGCTGCCTCAGCGTGGTGGCGGATCATCATCCCCGCGCGCCCGCGGCCGCACAGGGCTGCCAAGACGCCTCAACTTGCTCTGTGGCGGCGCATAGCGGCCTTCACTGCCAACGCCTACCGGCTCGTCTTGCTCAGCGGCCTGCGGAGCTGGAGTCGAGACGTGCGGCTGACCACTCCCGTGATCGGCACCATCGCGCTGCTGCTGATGCTGTGCGGAACGATCGCGCTCGTCGGGGTCGCGGTCGAGAGGGCGGCGATGGATCAAGCCGGCGAGGCGTCGATGGTCCGCGTCTACCTGGCGGACGGGGCCACCCAGGACGAGGTAGCGGCGCTCAAGGCGAAGCTCACGGCCGACTCACGTGTCGTTTCCGTGACCGAGATCTCGCCGGAGCAAGCGTTGGCGGAGGCGAGCAAGCGTCACGGTTTGGACAACCTCGCCAGCCTCAGCTCGACCAACCCCTTCCCGGCGAGCATGGACGTCCGGGTTCGCCTGGTCACCCAGGTCGGGGCGGTGGCCAGCTCGGTGGTTGGCGACCCGGCCGTTGACCCGAGCTACCCGACCTCATTCGACCCGGACACGTACTCGCGCCTGCGCCATTTCGCCCTCGTGGCGGGCGGAATCGCGGGCGGGATCGTGCTCCTGTTTGCGATCGTCGCTTATGTCGTCATCGCCAACTCGATGCGTGGCATCGCCGCCTCCAGGCGCCAGGAAGTCGCGATCACTCGGCTGCTTGGGGCGAGGAGTTGGATGCTCCGTGGTCCATTCGTGGTCGAGGGGCTCACGACCGGTGCCCTGGCCGGCGCCCTGGCCGCGGCCCTGATCGCCGCTGCGTATCTGCTGGCGGTCCGCTTCGAGTCCACGGTCTACTTCCAGCTCCTTCCCGGGGTCGACTCCACGTCCGTCCAGTACGTGCTCGCGGCGGTCATCACTGCCGGGCTTGTCCTCGGCACGGCCACTGCGATGCTGGGTTTCCGCAAGGCCCGCGCGTGAGGCGAGCGCTTGGCGCGGCGACCGTCGCCGCCGCCATCCTGACGCTCCAGGTCTCGAGCGCGAGCGCCACCGATTCCACGTCATGCTCCAGTCAGACCGTGTCTTCGGGCAGCCGCGTTTCGTGCCCGGCCGCGACGACCGATCCCAACCAGGCCGCCTACGACTCGCTGAAGACACGGCTTGGCGGAGACATCGCCAATGCGCTGACCGCTCAGCATCGACTCTCGGCAACCCTCGACCAGTTCGCAGGCATCGAGCAGTCGCTCAGCTCCGAGGTCGCTCAGGAAGAAGCTCTCATCGCGAGCCTCGAAGCGGAGATCGCCAGGCTCGATGCCGAGATCGCGGACACCGAGGCGAGGATCGAGGTGGAGAAGCAGCAGCTGGCGGCCATGTCGCGAGCGATCTACAGGCAGCCCGACTCGTTCTGGCTGTTGATCGCGCGGACAGGCAACCTGCGGGAGGCATTGATCGCGACCGCTGACGCGGTGGTCGCGGGCCAGCGTGCGCATGCGATGCAGGACCGGTTGGAAGCAGACCTTGCGAAGCTTCGTACCGACCGCGACGCGCGGCAGACCGATCTCGATCGCGAGACCAACGCGAGGGATCTGCTGGTCGCAAACCTCACCTCGTTACAAGAAGTCATGGCCCAGCAAGACGTGGTCAGCGGTCAGCTCACCGGGTTGGTGACGCAGCTGACGACCGCCAAGAACCATCTCCTGAACCAGCCGGCCGATGTCACCACCAACCTCGCCCAGCTTCTCGAAGCCCAGGAGCAGGACCTGATCCTGCGCTCGTACCAGACGGCCTGGGCGCAGGCCGAGGTTGGCACCGGCCTGGCCATCGTCAGCCACGCTCTTCCTCTCGGAAAGACGATCTCAGGGCTTTCGCTGTCGTGGCCCATGGTCAAGTTCCAGGTCACGCAGGGATTCGGTCCCACAACCTTCGCGCTCGAACCGCCGCTCGGCCCATACAAGCACTTCCACACCGGCGTTGACCTGTCAGCGCCACTGGGCACCGCCGTGGTGGCCGCGGCCGACGGCGTCGTCGTCGCCGTGGGACACAGCGCGATTGGTTACGGCAACTACGTGATCATTGCTCACGGCGGCGGCATCGCCACGCTGTACGGCCACCTGCTGCAGACCAACGCCGCGGCCGGCCAGAAGGTCGTGCGCGGCCAGCTCATCGGCCTCGAAGGCTCGACCGGCTACTCGACCGGGCCCCACGTCCACTTCGAGCTGCGGGTGAACGACCTGGTGACAGACCCTCTGCCGTACCTGCCGGTGCCCGGGACGAACTGGACCGGCTGACGGATTAACCTTCGCGGCAATGGACCTGTTCGCCGGTAAGCACCTCGACGTCGCCCGACACGCCGCCAGCTCTCTCGGATCAGCCGCCTCGGTCTTGCGCTTTCTCATGCAGCCGCGCGACCTCGCTCACCCTGACGCGTGCGATTTCCTCGCCGGCAATCCCCAGGAGATGGCGATGCCCGAGTACATCGACGCGCTGCAGCGAGCGGTGGTGCCGGATTCCCCTTCGTACTACGGCTACGGCCCTCCCTGGGGGCCGGCCACGACGGCCGTGGCGTCGGCGCTCGGCGAGAGGCTGGGCCTGGAGCTCGACCCCCAGGACATCGTCCTGACCCGCGGCGCCAGCTCGGGCCTTGCCCTTCTGATGCATGCGCTGATCGATCCCGGCGACCAGGTTGTGATGATGTCGCCGCCATGGTTCTTCTACGAAGCCATGGTGCTGGCGGCGTCCGCGGAGCCTGTCAGAGTCCCGCTCAGCGAGGCCGATTTCAGCCTCGACCCCGATGCTGTCGAGCAAGCGATCACCCCGCGCACACGAGCTGTGATCGTGAACACGCCGCACAACCCCAGCGGCCGCATTTATCCAGAGGACCAGCTGCGGAACCTCGCCTTGGTTCTCGAAAAGGCGTCGGCACGGATCGGACGGCGCATCTATCTGCTGAGTGACGAGGCGTATGCGCGCATTCTTTTCGACGGCCGGCAGATGATCACGCCCGGGCGCTTCTATGGGGCGACGTTCATGCTTCACAGCTACTCAAAGACTCTGCTGGCACCCAGTCAACGCGCGGGCTACACGGCCATGCCTCCGTCGATGCCGGGACGGGAGCAACTCCGATTCGTGCTCATGGCCGCGTCGCTGGCCAGTGGCACGGTCCCCGACACGGTCATGCAGCGAGCGATGCCGGAGCTCGAGAAGCTGACCATCGACATCCCGGCGATCGAGCGTCGAAGAGATCGGATGGTCGCGGAGATGCGGCGCATGGGTTATTCGCTCGCCTCGCCTGAGGCCGGGTTCTATCTGTTTCCGCGGACTCCCATCTCGGACGCAACAGAGTTCTGCGATTGGCTTGCCGAGCGACGGATCTACACGCTTCCGGGAGAAGCGTTCGAGCGCCCGGGACATTTCCGGCTCTCTCTCACCGCTTCGGACGCGATGGTCGAGCGGGCGCTGCCCGTCCTGGAAGAGGCGATCCACACCTTCAGCGCAGCCCGCGCGACCTGACCCCGGATTGGTGCCCCCGCAGTTACAGAAAAAGAACCATTCGCCCGTGATCCCGGGCGACACAATCGCGCTTAACGCATCGTCATGTGAAGGCGCGGCGACCGACGGACCCTGAGGCAGGCTCGCGTACGTAGCCGGCTGGGCAACTTCTCGAGAGCAACGGCGTGACGCCGTTCTTACGCTCGTTCTTGGCGAGATAGCTTTGGTGCTCCCAATCCGGCCGCTCGATGCACTTGATACCGTCAACCAGCCTGTCATAAAGATTCCGGATCAGAAGTGGACCAGAACTTTGTGCAGCGTTGCGTCCTCGAAGCGGAGGAATCCGGGCCGCGGGGCATTCTGTATTGGACCCAGAGCAGCTCGCGCAGCTTCCTCGCTATCAAACATGAGCACGTTTAACGTGCGTCCCGCTTCATCTGT